>Ga0214192_1000921_pt1 | contig 17083 bp, 16 predicted proteins | sample TroBogEpilimnion_44_FD_153030 | JGI IMG/M metagenome (GOLD analysis project Ga0214192, IMG submission 153030) | Freshwater microbial communities from Trout Bog Lake, WI - 29JUL2008 epilimnion | ecosystem: Environmental > Aquatic > Freshwater > Lake > Epilimnion/Euphotic zone | place: Trout Bog... | reverse complement strand
GCCCATTTATTAAAGTAAACTTTATAAAAGCTAAGTTAATAAATAGTTTTTATAAATGTGTATTAAAAATTGTAAAATATTTAAGATGATAAACTATCTAAATTTCCTTATTTCTCATGGATTACATTTTCCTTATTCAAAAAAGTATCAACATAATCATGTATTATTCTATATTTACCATTGCATTCGTATTCTACGTCCGTATAATAAGGTTCAAATAGATTTCTAGGCAATACTTTATATCTTACAAATATATCAATGTATTTTTTCATTTCTTCGGGATCGTCTTTAACAGTGTCGTAAAAATATAATACATCTGTTTTTGTCAGTAAGTTATCAAGTATACTCCAATCTCTGTGACGCCTCCAATGTCTCCAACCAAATACTACTCTACTGTCAATAAATTCTTTCTTTCGCTTGTTAAAACTTACATAATTTCCAGTTTTATCACATTCTGACAAAATACTTTTTAATTCGTCCACGTCGCTCATTTATCTAAACTTATAATTTTACAAAGCATAAGTTTATAATTTATAAAAATCAATTTTTTTCATATATATGACAAAATAGGCACTTGTTAAAACATTTCTATTATTTTGCCATACATCAATATTTTATTTTCTTTGGTAATCACAACAGAATCATTAGAATATCCGGCCATATCCAAATTTGTCTCAAACGTTAATTCTTTTTTATTAGGATTTATGGAAGTGATTTTTACGGTTCGTCTTGCAGAACCCAACATTAAAACGCAAATTTCTCCTGATTTTAATTCTGCCGTATCATTGTATTTGTTATATGATATTTTTGCTTTTTTGAATATTTTATAAGAGTTATCATTTTCACCAACAATAAAACTTCCCACCAATTTATCTTCTTTACTCAATGTTGGATCTAAAGATAATCCAATTCCAATCAATCCTCCAGGATAAGCAACATCCAAAGACGTATTTTCCGTTTTTAAAGATGTTACTATCGCAACTAATGGTTTACTTCCATTACTTTGTAATATTCCCGGTACGATTTTAATTTTATCACCAATTTTTATACTTCCCGTTTTTATTGTACCGCCCACTATCGCTCCCACTAACTTATCAATCTGAGAACCAACTTTATTCACATCAAAACTCCTGATTATGCTCGCTTTAAGCGGTTGTTTTATTTTTTTTAAAAAAGTTTCATTGACAGGATTCCCTATTCTTTCAACCAAAAATTGTATCAAATAATTTATACCAAATCCAAATTGTGCGCACATCGGAATTATGTACTTTATATCATAGTTTTTTTTTAACTTATCATAATGTTCATATGCTTGATCCCTGTCTACTAAATCTATTTTATTGTGAATAATAAACGTTTTCTCAGTTAATCCTAATATTTTATTGGCTTTATAATGTTCATTTGTTTCTGGATCTTCTTGACAATTTGCCGCTACAACCAATAAACTAAAATCTACATTACTCGCACCACTTAATGCCGTAGTCTGCAGGTCACTGTGTCCCGGTGAATCAACAAAAGAAACATGTAATACTAATTCTGTATCTGCACTACATTGTTGGCATATTTCAGAATTTTGATAACAATAAGGTGTAGGACAATTTGGACATTTATAAAATTTACAATTTGTATAACCAAGTTTAATCGTCATGTCTTTTTGAGCTTCTTTTTTAAATTTCATGGGATTTATTCCACTGAGTTTTGTTATTAAAGATGTTTTTCCATTTGCTACTTGTCCCTGTGTACTTATTGTAACAAAAGGTTGTTTTTCTATATTTATCGGCTCCATTCTTTTTGTTTATTATAGGTTACTTAATAACATATATTTAAATTATTATTATTAATCAATTTTTTACAAAATATATAAAAATATAAAAGCAAATTAGCTCACAGCAGACATTATTATGCTATTAACGCAAAATAAACTCCAATTTGTTATTTAAATTTTGGATATTGATATATTTTAATTTTTTGTCTGCAGTAATCACTTGCATTAATTTTTGCTTGTTCTTCAAACTCAACATCACCACAAGTTTTTGAATTATGTAAAATGCCGGTGCTATCGTTTGCCGTTTTACACAGTTCAAAATATTTGTCATTAAAACATTTTTTATAATCCCTTTCCATTAATAAATGATTCATGTTGTTTTATAATTTTAATTTATACTAATGTTTATGTATAAAAATCAATTTTTTACGTTGTTGTAAGGCAAAAATTGAAATATATATGATATGATAGACAATATACAAATTATAATAGTCATAACACAAACGTTATTTACGATGGACAACACAATAGATATTAAACTATCATTAATAGGGGATAAATGTGTCGGAAAAACATCATTTATTTCAATATTGGCATCAGATGTGTTCCAGTGTAAAAATAATTATCATAATTTTTATTATCAAGTTAATGGAGGAATAATTTATAACTTCAAATTTACGAGTGTAGAAGATGCTGATTATATATTATTAATGTTCGATTTATCAAATATTGATTCACAAAATTATATAAATGAGTTTTTGCAAAAAAATACAGATACGCAAAAAAACAAAGAAATTATATTGATTGGAAATAAATTTGATTTAATAAAATATATTTCGGAAAATGAACGTTCAAGTCATCCAGTATATTCTTGCATACACAAACATTTATTTTCGGATAATAATGTATCAAAATATTATGATGTTTCCGCATTGTCATTTTACAACTATACAAAACCATTTGATTATATAATTAAATTGTATAATAGTAAAGGAATATAATAAAAAGATACTACAAAAATTGATTTTCTTTTATAATATAATGTTATAAAAGAAAAATATATATATCTTATTATAATAACCCACATTCATGAGCAGTTTCGAAGAAGACAATATAAGCAGACTAAAATTTATCGGAAAAATTAAAAAGGGTGAAAAAATTAATGTGAAAGATATGGCTGTTCAACCAAACAATATGTACACAAAAATACACAGAAGCTTAGTAATTGTCGATAATAGAAATAATACCCTGAGTTTTATCTTGGAAACTATAAAAAAAAGTTTTGATGAATTATTGACTCATTTAGATAAAAGCAAAGATAATTTATTCGATTTGAATATTTCCACAAATATGATACAAGATCTTGAAAATTCTAAAATTGGACTTAATAATCTTAAGGATACTTATTTAGATGATTTAATGTTTTGTTGTAAAATAGACACGATGATTCAGGATGTTGATGCGAGACTAGAAGAAATCAAGTCTAATTATAGTTTTATTAAAAAATCAAATCCAATAAATATACCAACTAAAAATACCCCTACGCCGCACGTTTCTCCACAAATGGAACCATACACATCACATGATTCATTACCATCATCGCTAAGTTCAGTCGAAACTATTTCAGGAAACTTAGCGTCAAATTTGTCAAGTTCTAAGAATAAAAATAAACATTAATAGTATTATTTTTGTATAGATTATAAAAATTTCTACAAAATATATTTTATTACTTTTTCCAATTTGCACTTTTCGTTGTGACATACCAAATAAGTCAATTTATTTGCTTTTCGTTCTACACTTGTATTTATTGTTTTACATGCGACACATTGCAAAAAAGTTTTTATATATTTTCTCAAAGTGGAACTGATTATTATATCACTATATCTTCCCCTTATTAATAAATGACCTTCCTGATTAATCGATAAATCGGCACTGTATTCTTTCGCAAAAAAATTAGCGACATGTTCTTCTTCACTTTTTAACTCTTTACATATTAATCTAAAATTTGACCATATCGTTTTTTTTGTTATGTCAAATCTTGCTTCCGGTTTGGCCACTTTTATTTCTGAATTTCCAAATAAGTTAGAATTTTTATCTAGGGTGTCATATATATCTTCCAACAAATATATATATAATTCATTTTCATCCATATCCAAAGTTAATTTTTGTTGATTGTCTTCCATTTCTGTTATTAATGATATATAATATATGTTTATTATTTAAGTTAATCAATTTTTCTTCATAAAAATATATAATAATTATTATATATTTTATTATTATATAAACTATATGACGAAAACTTATATTATAAAACGAATCAATAATTTTCAGCAAAATGGAGGCAAGGAAGATAATAATGTTGAACACATCGTGGTTGACAGTATTTTTGATTCTGATTCTGAAGATGATGATAAAATACACAACGATAATTCGAACGAACAAAGAGACACTATAAATTCAGACGATTCACATGACTCAGATAAATCGTCAAATAACTCGTCAAATAACTCGGATGATTCAGACAATTCGGACAATTCTGACAGACCCCAAGAGCAAATGAATTATGGTTATCCAAATGTAAATGAGCCTACTCTTCAATCTGACATTTATAAAAAACGAGAATTTTATTTTTATAAATTGCCGGATCGTCCAAATTTATCAAATTACAAAGAAATTGAGCAGTTTAGAAAAAAGAGTTGTGAACCAACTGGAGGATTGTTAGAACATCAGTCCTTATTGAGTAACTTTATTAATCCGGACACGCCTTACAAAGGTATTTTAATATTTCATGGTACAGGCACAGGCAAATGTTTACATAAAAATAGTTATGTTTTAGTTAACAATAATAAAAATTTAAAAATCGAAGACCTATGGAATTTTTATAAAACCGACACAACAAAAAATAATAATGACGGAAGCGAGTGGTCCGTTCCTTTTACCAATATTACAGTAAAATCAATTGATTCAAATAATAAAATTGTGACGGGCAGAGTAAAATATTTATACAGAGAAAAAATAAATTCATTTTTACAAGTAATAACACTGGAAAACGGTTCGCAAATAATTAAAACACAAATACACAAATTATATAATGGGTCTGTATGGACAAAGAATGTTGAAATCAAAAATAAAATTGCAGTTTTTGAAAATAATTCATTGGCATTTTCATACATAAAATCTGTAGAAGTTATTAAGTACAATGATTATGTATACGATTTAGAAATTGACACATATCATAATTTTGTTTCAAATCAAATATTTTGTCACAATACCTGTGTTGGTGTGGCAATTGGAGAAAAATTTAAACCTATGGTGCAGAGATATGGAACACCTATTTATATTTTGGTTCCGGGTCCTTTACTTAAAGAAAACTGGAAACAAAGTTTTCTTAATTGTACAGGAGATACTTATTTAAAAACCAATGAAAATTTAGTATTTATAAATGAAGAGGAACGAGAAAAAATAAGAAAATTGGGAATTCTGCAAGCTATGCAGTATTATAAAATTATGAGTTATCGTAGTTTTTATCGCAGAGTTTTAGGCGAAAAAATTATAGATAAAAAGACTATTGAAGGTAATAAAATTAAAGTAACATATAAAAAAACAGACGAAGGAGAATTTGAGCGAGACATTAACATAGATAAAATTCATAATTTAAACAATACTTTAATTATAGTGGATGAAGCTCACAACTTGACTGGTAATGCGTATGGAGAAGCTTTAATGAAAATTATAAAGTCATCTGTCAATTTGAAAATTGTTCTTATGAGCGCGACACCTATGAAAAATTTGGCAGATGACATTGTCGAATTACTTAATTTTATAAGACCGCATGATTCGCCCGTGCAAAGAGAATTAATTTTTAATTCTGACAAAAATCACTTAATGAAATTCAAGCCTGGTGGAATAGAATATCTTAAAAAAATGGCTCATGGTTACATCAGTCATTTAAGAGGCGCTGACCCAATGACTTTTGCTGAAAAGATAGAAATGGGCGACAAGCCCAAAGGATTGCTTTTTACAAAAATCACGAGGTGTAATATGTTACCATTTCAGCGCGAAACGTATGATGAAGCAATAAAAATTGCAGATGACAGCCTAGATAGAAAATCAGAAGCCGTAGCAAATTTTGTCTTTCCAGCATTAGACGAATCAAGAAAAAAACTAATTGGTTTATACGGAAGAGAAGGTATAAATGCTTTAAAAAATCAATTAAAAACACATCACGAAAAAATAAATAAATTAATAGCCACAGACATTTTAAAGCTCAAACCAGCCGAACAAGAACAAGAATTTATAAATATTAACGAAAATACAAAAAATATTACAGGAGCTATTCTTAAAAAAGAATACATTGAAAAATTTTCTACTAAATTTTATCAAGCCATGATTGATATCGAAAATAATTTATTTTATAACGATAAAACATTAGAATCCAGAACCGGATTCGTCTACTCAAATCTTGTAAAAATTGGTATAGAAATATTTCAGGAAGCATTAATACAAAACGGTTATTTCGAATACGATATAAATCAATCAAATTATCATGTTAAAGATAACACTATTTGTTATTTTTGCGGTCTAACTCATAAAGCCCATAGTAAAAAAATTTCTCCCGAACATGCTTTTTCTCCAGCAACATTCGTCGTAGTTACGGGAACGGCAAGTGAAGAAGCTGCTGAAGTTATTCCGGAAGATAGAAAAAAATTACTTGATAACGTATTTAATAATATTGCAAACAAAGAGGGAAAACAAATAAAACTTGTTCTTGGATCAAAAGTTATGAACGAAGGTTTGAGTTTATTTAATGTCAGAAGTGCACATATATTGGACGTATATTTTAATTTTGGAAGAGTGGATCAAGTTGTAGGAAGAGCTATTAGATGGTGTTCTCATTATAAATTAATGTCTGAAAAAAACCCTTATCCAAAGGTCATATTGTATAAATATTCTGTGAGTTTAGGTTCTGATTCTAAAGAATTATCAACAGAAGAAGAATTATATTACAAAGCAGAACAAAAATACGTATTAATTAAAAAAGTTGAAAGAGCTTTAAAAGAAGTGGCCATTGACTGCGCGTTGAATCAACAAGGAAATATGTTCAAAGAAGAAATTGAAGAGTTTGATAAATGTGTCAAACCAACTGACAACCTATTAACAGTAGAATTAAAAGAAAATGAAAAATCCGCTATAAATGTTTGTCCTTCTAAATGTGATTTTACGGATTGTTTATATAAATGTCATGATCAAATATTAAATTCTAAATATTATGACCCAACGAGAAATATTTATAAAAAATTAACAAAAAATCAGCTCGACTATTCAACTTTTACAAGTAATTTAGCCAAAACAGAAATAGATTATGCCAAACGTAAAATAAAGGAATTGTACATGACCGGTTATGTATATAACCTAAAAACTATCACTGATTATGTATTTGATTCGTACAATAAAGACAAAAAAGATTTATTTGACGATTTTTTTGTTCAAAAAGCATTAGATGAACTAATTCCAGTCACCGAAAATGATTTTAATAATTATAAAGATATATTGGTGGATAAATCCTACAGAGCCGGATATTTAATATATTTGGATAGTTATTATTTATTTCAACCGTTTGATGAAAATGAAAATGTACCTATGTATTATAGAACTCAATATCAATATAACTATCAATCTAAACTCGGATTACAAAATTATATTTCCGTCGAAAAACAATCCACTCTCGATAGCGAAATGTCTGATTCTGAAACTGATAATAAAGATGATATTGGATATAATTTTGACGATGTTATGGATTATTATGATGAACGCAAAGAACATAAAATAGTCGGTATCGTCGACAAAGAAATTAACAGGCGAAAAACTAAGAGAGCTGACGAGCTCGAAGATGTCTTTAAAATTAGAGAGAAGCGCGAAAAAATTCTTGATAAAAAACGTGCGACTGGAATTCCGTCTCTCAAGGGTGCTGTATGTGCCACATCTAAACAAAAAGAATATTTGGAAGAAATTGCAAAAGATCTCGGCATTAAAAATGTGTCAAAAGATATAACTAGAGTAGATTTGTGTAATAGTATCATGAATAAATTAATAGAATTGGAAAAATATTCAAAAGGAAAAGACAAAATGACATACATAATGATTCCAAGCAACCATCCGAAATATGTATTTCCGTTAAACATGGAAGACAGAGTTGAATATATTAAAAATAAAGTTTCCAACATATTAAATAAAAAAATCACTTTTAAAGAAACAACTGACAATAAAAATAAATCCATTACGTTATCCTTTAAACTCACTACTAAACCATCAACAGACGATATTTTTAAATTGGAAAATATATACAGTAAACAGTCTAGCAAATTAGTAGCGGAATTATGGACAACTTCAAAAGATAAATTATCATGGAGCACTATTATTAATTAATTTATTTATTTTTTATTTTTTATTTTTTTGTAAAATTTTATAAAAAAAAATATTTTTTATTCCGCCACTGAGCGATGAGATTTTAACGCGGAAATTGCTTGTTGTAACTCATCCGGAGTTAAATCAAATGATGAAAGAATATAACCAAGCGAAAGCAAACTTTCTTGATTTTTTAATTCTTTCATTCGCGCAGCTAATTCCTTTTCTTGCAACAAAAGCTGTTTTGTCCTACTCGCAAGATTTTGTTCTCGTTTTGTCAATGTAAGTTCGCGTTCTTGAATACTTTTAATTTGTCCTCTAATTGAACATTTTGCGGAATGCAAGCTGTCTGAACCTGACAAAAGTTCATCAGTTGGTTCAAATTTTAAGTTATGTTGTGAATCGATAGGCGTACTTTGAACAGAATCAGATTCTTTTTCTTCACTCACTCCAAATTCAAAACTCGAATCAACCAACAAAGATTCATCTACGTCCAAAAAACTCGTACATTCCTTAACCCCATTTCTCGTACGTTTTTCGCGATCTATTTTTTGTGCTAAACGTCTAGCATTTGTAAGTGATGCAGTGTAAGGTTGCCCCTTCATTAAATTAAGAAAATCTGCGCTCGTCATATCAAGAATCTTTAAAGAACACACTAGAATCGTATAAACTACATGTTTATCAGACAATCGACGATAAAAAATTATTGTACCGTTATCGCTCGACATTTTGTTGCGTATTGACAATCAGTACTACTATTAATATTATTTATTATTTTATCGTTCAATAATTGATTTTTTCAATTTTTTATATGGAATAAGACTCTATAAACGGCACACCACCAGTAAACAATATGTGTTAGATGTGTATTAATATTTGAAGTTTGTGTGTGATTTTTATATAAAAAATTTGATATAAAATAATAAAATAATAATTAATATAGAATATTATTAATATATTAACATAAAAGCATGAATAGAATTAAAAAAACATCAAAAATAACAAAAAACGATGCCGAAATTGACCTCGGTAAAATTAATTTATCTCATAATGAAATACATAAAAATATAAGCGAAGATGATAATGAAAAAAGTGTAAACGTTAATATAATTAAAAAATCCTCAAAAATAACTAGTGGTAGTGATAAAAGTTATTCAGGAGGCGCAAAAAGTACAAAAAAAGACAATGTTAAACCAAAAATAAGTAAAAAACAAACAAAAGAAGAAACTGAAGAAACAGAAGAAACAGAAGAAACAGAAGAAACAGAAGAAACAGAAGAAACAGAAGAAGCGAAACAACCGAAACAAACAAAACAAACGAAACAAACAAAAGAAACAGAAGAAACAGAAGAAACAGAAGAAACAGAACAAAATATTAAAAATTCTTTTCAGTCAACGCTACTTCACAGTCCATACATTGAAACTTCACTTAGATGTCCAATTATGTTAAGTCCGACACAAATGGATAATAAATTAGAATTATATTTAAAAGCAAATTTAAATAATTATACAAAAGGCAGGTGTTTTTTAAACTATGGATATGTTGTAAAGATAAATAAAATTGAAGAAACTTCGGATGGTCGTATTGAAGAAGAAGATTCTTCATGTAGCGCTAAATTTATAGTTAAATTCAGTTGTAGATTATGTTTACCTGCAAAAAACAGAGAAATTATTTGCAAAATAGATCGTATGAATAAAGCTTTGATAAGCGGAATAAACGGACCAATTAAAGCAATCATTACTCCTGACAAAATTAATAAAGAAAACTTTTTTACTGACACTGACAGAAATATACGAATAAAAAAATCATCAGAACTACTTGAACCAGAAACATATATAAAAGTATTGATTTTACAATCCACATTTAGTCATTATGATACAAACATAATTGCAATTTCCTTTTTGCAAAATATTGCGACAGAACAAGAAATCAAAATGTTTGAAAAAGAACAATATTTTAATCAAAATTAAAATTTAAGATTTTTTAAATAAAAAATTTTCTATATAAATAATAGTATAATACAATTAATAGATTTTACTTTAAATTTTATAGAATGAATTATAATAACGACAGAAAAAAAAATATGAACATGATTAACGATTTTTTGACTGAAAAAATAATAATTTCAAACAAAAATTATTATTGTTCGAACTGCAACAAACGAGGACACACATATAGTAAATGTTACGAACCAATTATATCCAATGGTATAATAAGCCTATACATTGATGATTTTGACAATTCTTTAATCCCATTACTGGAAGATTACATTATGGAAAATATTAAAAAAAAAAGTCACATTATTAAAAAATCAAATATGAACATTTTTAACAATAAAATAAAATTCTTAATGGTTCAGCGAAAACATTCGCTTGGATATATGGAATTTATGAGAGGGCGATATAATGTGGAAAATATTAATGAAATTAAATATTTATTGGAACAAATGACTCCCGAAGAAATACGAGATATAAATGAACAAGATTTTGATTATTTATGGAATATGTTATGGGATAATGATCCAAATTCTACCAATACCATCAAAAAAAAACAACATTATAAAGAATATATTACTTCCAAACAAAAATTTTATGAACTTAAAATGAATGACTATGATTTATTGGCAACTATAAAACCCACTTTTACTTTTAATGAATGGGGATTTCCAAAAGGAAGAAGAGAAATTTATGAAACTGACATTGTTTGTGCTATGAGGGAATTTGAAGAAGAAACTAATTTTAACGAAAATGAATATTCTATATTGGACGAATCAAATGTAATAAAAGAAAATCTTGTTGGTACAAATGGCGTTAGTTATAGACATAATTATTTTTTGGCTATCATTCACAATAATAATATTAATGATAAAGAAAATAAAGAAATAGGCGATATTAAACTAATGGGTATAAACGACTGTATTTCATTTATACGACCTTACCATCACAATAAACAACAAATTGTTAAAAAAATACATAATCTTGTCCTTAATTTCTTAATAGAATATTCAAACAAACTTGATAATCTCATCCAGTCGTGAATAATTTTAATCGTTATTATCAAAAAATTGAAATTTTTTTTGATTCATTCATTTTTATATATTTTTCAACTATTATCACACACGCTGAATATTATGTCAATCTTTTATAACTATACATTTACTATTATTCGACCTGAAGGAAACACACTAACACTTAGTATCAGTAGTGATTCAGACATTAAGGCTCGACTTAAAGCAAAAACTATTGCTAAAACAATGAAGGGAACTCTTGGTAAAATCGAAAAAGTTATTGCTCCATATAAGACAAATGACAATAAATTGAACAAAATTCAAGAAGCTATGATGTCACATTAATATTTTTATACTTTAAAAATATTATAAAAATATTATAAAAATATTATAAAAAGATGATGACGGCTCACAAAAATTATATAAAATATTTATCAAAAATTAGTTCAACGATATCCATTTTTTTGATTTTATACAGTTAAGATTTTTTTGAATTGTACAGTCAAAGGGAATTTTATTTATTGGTTTTATATTTTTTGTAGACACTGAACTAACTCTTATCTGTAAATATTTTAAACAAATAGGTAAATTGTTCAATTCTCTAATACATTTTTCATAAACTTGTTCGGAAATATTCAAAGTGTGAAGTGTCGCAGGTAATTTTGACAAAAATATATCTGTCGCTTTTTTTCTACTATCATTACTTGCATTTGTACTTAGTAAAATTCTCGTCTTACTATTATTTATATTTAAATAAAACGTGATAAATTGTGGAAATTCTATTTCAAAACGTATATTCATATATTTTGTTATATTTATTTTATCAGTCATATATTTTATAAAATCTTCAAAAAAAACATAATTTGTACTATTAACAACCATACCTTTCGAACCATACATAATAGTCGTTTTGTCCCCATTATTTGCGCATATAACATAACGCTTGTTTAGCATATCTTTATTGCAATAAAATAGTAGTTCAATATCTTTAGTGTCATAAAGATAATCGGACATTAAAAATTATCAGTGTGTATTGTTTGTAGTGTGTATAGTATTGTATTATATAATATATAACTTTTTTTTTCAATTTTTTATATATAATCATTATAAGTTAATGATTAATACAGATTTCAATAAAGAAATAGATAAATTATATGCACTTACCACAAAAATTTTCCAATTAATAAAATTGCAAGATTGGACGAACCTATCAGCACTGATTAAATCAAACGATATGGACTATAATATTAAAGATAATTCTAATACATGGTTGCTGGAATATTTAATAATGTTTAATCAATTGGATATAATAGAATTATTATTGACAAAAAACATTAGATTGGATATTAAAGATGAACAAAACAGATCAGTTTTATATTCAATCATAAAATTTTCATATACACCAATTTTAAAAATTTTATTAAAAAAAGATAAAGAAATAATTGGAAAAAGTATTTTGGAAATTAAAGATAATGAAGAAAATATACCGCTGTTTTATGCTATTAAATTTTTTAATAAAGAAATAATAGAAATAATATTGAATTACCAAAATAATTTTTATTCTAAAAATTCCGATGGCGAAAATGCATTACATTTAGCCGTTAAAACATCAGATTTAGATATTTTTAAGCTTATATTAACAAAAATTAGTGACATTAATATTAAAAAAAATAATGGAGAAACATGTCTTCATTTAGCCATTAAACATCGCTCTTATGACATTATAAAATATATAATATCTGAATATATAGACAAACCCGACAAAAATATTAATTTAAATTTGACTGAATCAAAATATAATTTTACACCATTACATTATATATTTTTATCTTTAGATTTTCAGCTTTTACTAATATTCTCCAAACATCTTAACTATTTTAATCCCAATATTCAAGATAAAAGCGGCAATATATTTTTGCATTATTATATTAATAACATTATACAAAATTCAGATTCATACAAAAAAGATAATTTAATTTATTTTACAGATTTAACAAAAAAACTCAACGTTAATTTTAACCTATATAACATCGATGGCAATACACCTTGTCATATTATGTTATTAAATTTAGATATTTTTAAAAAAGATTATAATGTGATTATTAATGATCTAGTTGAAAATACAGATTTAAATATTCAAAATCAAAATGGTGAAAGTTCTTTATTTTTATTAATTAAAAAACATTTTTGGAAAGATGTTTCTAATATTCTAGCCAAAAAAAAATTAGACATATTCATAATAGATTTAAATCGTAATACTATGTTTGACTATTTAGACTCAGATGATCTAGACAATTTCACTGAACTCGTTACAAACAGTTATTTGTATTTATTAACTAATATGGATTATGGTTCTAAATGGTTAGATTATTGGGATAATCGTTGTAAAAAAAATATTAACTTAAATGAACTTAACGAAACTGAGAAAGAACTTATTCAAAATATTAATATTGATTCTAACAAACCGTTGTGTTTTAATTTAATCAAAGACAAATTAAAAAATTATCTTAAAAGTTTTAAAAAGGACAAAAAAATTTATGACATACATTCTTACCCTATTAATAAAAAATATCCTAAATTAATAGATAACTATCCAGACATAATAATTCCTACTTTCACCGGTTCTACCATAGACATAATATCCGGACTAATATTTTTAAATAATAAATACAAAAATACACTAGCAACCTCTCTCAAATTAATTGATCCAACAGTCCCACTAATAAATTGTAATAACAACATCTGCGAAATTACCGGATTTGAAATATTATGGAAAAATTTTCAGCTACTAATACCATCATCTAAAATAAATGATTTAATAAGAGAACTTACACATATCAAAATTAATAAAAAAATTAGATTTTTCGGAATTCCTATTGGAATTGAATTAAATACTAAAGATTATGTTTATGGTCATGCCAATTTTTTATTGTTTGATTTTATCACTATGGAAGTCGAAAGATTTGAACCACACGGATCAGAACCACCATACGGACTCGACTATAACGCAAATCTACTCGATAATCTATTAGAAAATAAAATAATTTCATTTAAATTAGGTTTTAAATATATAAGTCCTTCCGATTATTTACCAAAAATAGGATTTCAAATTAAGGAAATATACGAATTGAAAAGTGATTATATAGGAGATCCTAACGGTTTTTGTGCAGCGTGGTGTGTCTGGTGGGCTGATATAAGAATCAATAATTCTGACATCGATAAAAAAAAATTAATAAATTTATTATCAAAAGAAATAATAAACGAAGAATATTCATATAAAAAATTAATTAGAAATTATAGTTCATTCATCACAGAACTTAGAGATAAATTACTGACTAAAGCCAATATTAACATTAATAATTGGATTAATGACACAATGACTCTTGAACAAAAAAATACACTAGAAAACATATATGTTGACGAAATTAAAAAAACAATTGATTAATTATTAATGATATTTTTTAAATAAAAATATTAAAATTAACAAGACTAACACAGATAAAATTGTTATAATTACAGTGTGGAATTCAGTCGTATATGAATATTTTACAGAAAATATTTCATTTATGTTATCTTTTAATGTTTTTGTTGGTCTATCTTGTTCTATATATATATCATTTCTTATTTTTAATAACCATTCTAATAATGATTCCTTACTTTCCAAAGCGTCATCTATTTGATGCATATTTTTTGTCAAATTAACGCCACACGTTCTGCATGGTAATATATACGGCAATTGTTGAATAAATAATTTATATTTATCTTTAAACTCTGGTTTATATGTTAGCGCAATTGAATTAATAAATATCCATCCACATTTACCCCAATATGCAGGATCTATCGATTTAATGTCCAAATATTGATCTATCATATTTATAAATGTTATATATTTACCGAATATATTTTTATTTTTTATAATTAATAATTAATATTTCTTCGACTTAACAATTAATTTTTTGTCAATAAATACTTTTTTTTATATTTTAAGTATTTATTCTGAACATTTTTTCCACCCATTTGATGTATGTTTCTAAACTTATTTTCATTTATATCTATCTTTCCTAAATATTCTTCACTACAAAATGTATTCACGCTTGATAGTATCGGATTTATCTCTTTCAATAATGTTTGAAACGTCGTATAATAACGTTTTATTTCTTCATCGTCTGCCATTGTTTTTTTTTTCATTATTTCCTCGTGTTGATAGAATAATCTTAAAAACATTAATTTTTTTATGTTTTTATTTGTTATAGTCACAAATTTTTTATTAAAATAATCTTCATCATTTGTAATATTGCCAACATTCTCAACAGATATCTCCACTAATTTTTCCATAAAAGATTTTAAATCTAACTCATTTGCATTGAGACTTAATAATTCAATAATAGAAAAAAAGAACAACCTATACAAGCGCTTCTCGTATTTCACATCTTGCCATGGAAGTTCATTATCTGTGTAAATCACTTCAAATAAATCCAATATTAAATATTCCAAATTATACGAACAAAATTTAAAATTGTCCAATCCGTCAAAATTATATTCGGCATACATTTCTTCCACTTTTTTAGTCGAAAATTTTTTTATTCTATTATCGTCAAAACGCGATATTGATAAATCAATCAATTCGCCAGGTATATTCATCGCACCATACTTTTTTAGTTACGTCCGATGTAAATGCCACAAAAAAATTTATTTTAGTCCTTACCAGCGCAAATGTTCGTATAAATTTATTTTTGTTATCTTCTGAATAAATATTTTTTATAAATGTTATGTAGTGTTCACACTTAAAGTCAGGTATTGTTGAATTTATAATTTTAACTGATATATTATCCTTAGTGTCAGAAACTGTATCTTCAACATAAATATCGTTTCTATAATTATAAAAATAGTTCTGTATGTCCAACACATTTTTTACATTTTCAACAATGTTTGTTCGTATATTTTTAATATATTCACTCAAATCATTTTTATCTGAACATATATCATTGAAAAATATATTTTGTAATTTCATGCTTTTATAATAATAATAAGTCGGTCCATATGTATTTAAAAAATTTTGAAAATTTGGTACGGTCTGCATATTTTTTAATGTAGAACTCAGTTTTTCTTTTAGTAATTTTAACTTTGAAATTTTACAAGTGTTATTTAACTGGTAAAAATCAAAAGTTTCATCCAACTTATAAATATAACCTTTCCTAAATTCATCCATCACCCAATACACCAACACAGTAATTTTATCAACCAAATAATCATACAGTATCTTATTATTTGCCTCATCCCCAGTAAAATTCGGATATATTATTATTTGATAATCTAAATCGGATCTTGTAAAATATTTATTGAATAAATTATTTAGTTTATCTGCCACTGTTCCAGACGTCTCATACTTATATTTTAAGTAAACTGCCTTCAATATATTTCCTCCCTTAAAAATTAACCTTATATTTTTATCCATATCATATGTATCACTTAAACCATACAAGTTCTTTAATTGTGGTCTAATTAATATTAAGTATTTTTTAAGTGCGTCAGACATAACATTATAGAAATTTGTCAAAAAACCATAAAATTTGTCATTTGAAATAAAAAAATGTTTATTTATAAAGTCTGTCGCATCATTACGCAAATCACTATCTCGTCCATGTTTTATATAATTATTTTTATCAAAAATATGTTCAGATGTCGCTAATTGTTTTTCAAATTTTTTGTCGTCCAATGCACTCGAAACTGCATTATCAACCATTTCGGCAAAAGTTATCGATTTAATTCCTTTATCTTCAATTTCTTGCCAATCTATGAGAAATAAGTAAAAAAGTATATAAGAAGCCTTATTATACTTAATTATACTCTATTATAACAATGATTACTTAATGTTATTACTATAATAAATGGCAATAATAATATTA
>Ga0214192_1000917_pt1 | contig 17155 bp, 12 predicted proteins | sample TroBogEpilimnion_44_FD_153030 | JGI IMG/M metagenome (GOLD analysis project Ga0214192, IMG submission 153030) | Freshwater microbial communities from Trout Bog Lake, WI - 29JUL2008 epilimnion | ecosystem: Environmental > Aquatic > Freshwater > Lake > Epilimnion/Euphotic zone | place: Trout Bog... | reverse complement strand
CCAGTTGCCTCGCTCATTAACTACCAGTGGCTCTAGCGTTTCGGCTTTGTTAGCCATAACCACCCAGTCTGTTGCTACCACCAAAGGCGGTTCATTATGTGGTTGATATTCCTCAATCAAGGCAGCAAGGTGCAATTGTTCTGCTTGTATAGATAATACTTTTTTCAGCATTAAATGTCGGTTAGTAATATGAAACGCAATGATTCCATCGGGTTTAAGTTTTTTTAAATACAGCTTAATCGCTTCTTCAGTTAATAAATGAGTAGGTACAGAATCCGAGCTGAAGGCGTCCATTACCAGTAAATCGAAAGAATGATCGGCTTCTTTAGCTAAAGATAAACGGGCATCACCCAGTCGCATGGATGAATTTTTAGCGCATAAATCCAGATAATGGAAATAATCGGTATTTTCCGCAGTTTTGACTACCAACGGATCAATTTCATATAAAATCCAGTTCTGCTGCGGCTTGCTATAACAGGTCATAGCACCTGCTCCAAGACCGATGATACCGACTGTCCAATTCTGATTGGTCTTATCGTAGGCTTTAAAAAGTTGCCCCATCGGTCCGGGTTGACTGTAATAAGTCAGCGGTATTTTCAGCATTTCCTGAGTCAAGCGTTCGGCTCCATGTTTAGTTGTGCCGTGGAACAGTTCATGAAACGTTTCAGTTTGTTGACGATCATCTATCAAGACACTTTCACGTACCTCCAATACTCCAAAGAAACTACGTTCTTGCCATAAAGTATGAGCTGATAAGCTATGCAAACCCTGAGACAACAGGATAATAGCACCAGTCAACAAGGCAAAACCGACGGGTTGTTTTCTCAATGGATACGTCAACAGACAGATAATCATTAAAGTGATGGCGAGAGCATCAAAATAATCCAGCAGATTTTGATTAAGCAGATATAAGGCAAAGCCAATAGCGGTTAATAGGACAGGCACAATGATTTGCAGACCGGTATTGCGATTAAATGAAAATTTAAGACCCGGGCGCAATGCCAGTGCTAACACAATCATGATTAGGTATTCGTAAATACCATTAAAGATGAAAGGTGCCACAAAGGTGTTAAACATGCCGCCTAACATCCCCGCAAAGGACATAATCAAATAATAACGAGTTAAATAACGGGTATGAGGTCGACTGTTAGCCAATTCGCCATGACAAACCATAATGGCAAAGAAAAAAGCCACTAAATGCAAGATTAAGTAAGCCCAATAAGGCAAGTCACCCGGGTTGACAAAAGCAAATGCCAAAAATGGCACTAAGAAAATGGGTTGCAATCGTAGCATTAACGCGTGAATTCGCTGATGCCATTTAGAAAAAACCAAAATGAACGACAGTAAGTATAAAGTTAGCGGAATAATCCATAACAACGGTACCGAGGCTATATCGGTACTGATAAAATTGGTTAATCCCAGCAATAGACTGGACGGTACCAAAGCCAGTAACAACCAATGTATTTGCTTGTGCCAGTCAGGCGCTTCTTGTTCTAATTCATCCTTTATTGTTGCTTTGGCTGCTTCCTGATTTTTCCAGAGCATGAACGCACAAGAAGCAATCAGTAAACACAGCAAGCCATAGCCAAAGCTCCAGTCTGTTTTTTGTTCAGACAAACCCAGTTGAGGTTCCAGTAAAAAGGGGTAGCTGAGCAAAGCAATCAAACTGCCAGTATTACTAGCCGCATAGAGAAAGTAGGGGTCATGACTGCTTTGGTGCCCGACTTGGGCAAACCATTTTTGCAACAATGGAGCGGTGGTAGAGACCACAAAAAAAGGTAGTCCGATGGCTAAAAATAAGGTCCACAATAGCCAGAAAGTCGGATTGCTGTCAGTGGGAGGTTGTAATTGTTCAGGCAAAGCAACCGGCAGAGCTAACAGACTGAGCAACATGACACAGCCATGTAACAAAATTTGCCGATTAACAGGCAATCGGGTTGATAGTGTGTGTGCATACCAGTAACCCAAAAATAGCAGGCTTTGATAAAACACCATGCAGGTATTCCAGACGGCTGGCGAGCCACCTAATAAGGGTAACAACAGCTTGCCAAACAGGGGTTGCAGGACAAACATTAACGATGCGCTGGTAAATAAGGTGCCAGCAAACAAAAAAATCACCGATAAACGGCGGTCAGTTGGTACTTCGTCTGGTAGAGCATTCATTAAAATATCACAAGCTGCTTTTGATAATGGCTAATGATAAATCATTTACGTCAATTAGTAATGTTTGACGGCTTTGTATTAGCAAGAATGGAAGGGACTGCTCTATTCATTTATTGCCAAATTAAACTTTGCAGCAACGGTCAATAAGCGTTTATTGGAGTCAACAATTAATTATGCTAGGTAAGTTGTAATGAACTTAGCAAATGCACATCAATCAAACTGATCCCCATTTTGGCAGCAGCTCAGATGCTTTCTTGCTATATTTAAAAACAGTCGCCGTATTCAATGACCATGAGTCGACAATCGAACAGTGTCTCAGGAAATTGGCTGCTAATAATGGCTCTGAGTAACAGCTCTATAACCAGATATACTGAAAAAGTTCGCGCCAATACACTCCATATTTTGTGTCCGGCATACTTGGAGCATTTCCAAGTTGATACCAGCCACCAGACAATCGGTAAAAATAACATGCCATGAACAGTTTTCCAGCTGGCGATGGTAAAAGTGACGTTAAAAATTCGATAATCAATATAAAAGAGTATGCCATTGACCAAGATAAAAAATGGCCAAAAAACATAACGTAAAGGGGCTTGTCCCTGCCAAGCAGAACGCAAAAAAATGTACAGCGATTTATTGGGGGTTGCCAGTTTAATTCTAAAAATATCAGGTGTATAAAAGTACACCAGTCCAAAAATAGTAGTCAGAAATATACCCGCCTCAAGGGGCGTAAATAAGTGCGTATAAGTAAAAATAATCGGTAAGGTATTAAAAAACATAGTAAGCCATAAACAATGATTCAGTTAAGCCTCCCCGCTGTGAGCTGTTCACAAAGCAAGGTTGCAAAGGTGTATAAACTTTATATACACGATTTACAGGCTTAGGCAACGTGTACAGCTATATATTTATACCCAATCTAAAGATTGAACGGCACTTTTTCAGGGAATTGCATGGTCATACAATGCAGGCTACCATATTGATGGACAATTGGGCGACAGGGTGTTGCAATGATTTTATGATCTGGAAAACAGGCTGTCAGTTTTTCCAAAGCGATGTCATCATTCGCATCTTCATAAACAGGCACCATAACCGCGTCATTAATAATCAGGAAGTTTGAGTAATTAGCCGGTAATTGTTGACCTTCTTCATCAAATATCGGTTTTGGCATCGGTAACGCGATCAGTTGATAAGGCTCTCCTGCATGTGTTCGGAAGGCTTGCAGTTGGGCTTGCATCGCTTGTAGACTGGCATAGTGTGGGTCTTGTGAATCATCACAACTGGTATAGGCAATGGTATTAGCACTACAAAAACGCGCCAACGTATCAATATGGGCATCGGTATCATCACCTGACAAATTAGGCTGGTCAATCCACAATACTTGGGTGGCACCAAAATGCTGATGCAATTGCTGTTCAATGTCTTGCTGACTAAGCCCTTTATTTCTATTGGTATTCAGAAGACACTGACGAGTGGTCATGATGGTTGACAGACCATCGCTTTCCACACTGCCGCCTTCTAAAATGAGATCAACATCAATAGCGTTGACATCTTTAAATAAAAGCTGTTTCAACAGTTTGTGGTTAAGCGCATTGTCTAAATCATGCGCGTATTTTTCGCCCCAGCCGTTAAATCTGAAATTGAGCAGAACAGGTTTTTGATCTTTTTCTACAGTTAAAAAAACAGTGTCTCGCACCCAGATGTCATTAACATCAGCATGAATAAAGTTAATGCCGCTGAATTTGCCTAGTACGCTTTCAATATGTTGTTGATGGTGGTCATCTTTGCATACCACGAACAATGTTTGATACTGACTGATGGTTTGAGCGATAAAACCATAAGAGGATTCAACACTGGCAAGTCGATTGCTAAAATCACCGCTAGAATGTGGCCAAGCAATTAATACTGCGGATTGTCTTTCCCATTCGGCTGGAAAACGTGTCATCTGTTTTGATTTCCTGTAGTAGATAAATGTTAAGTTAAACTCTGTAGTCTATTTCACTGAAATAAACTATTCAAGACGTTGATTGATAATAATTTTTTAATAACTAAATCTTGGCTAGAATACTAAGCCTTATCCATTGCTACATTGTAGAATATAGCAGACTGAGTAAGAGGGTATTGAATGTATTATTTAGAGAGTTTGTGAGCCATGTGTCAGCATTTCCTGTGCGTGGGCAATGCTATTAGCTGTTAAATTAACGCCGCCTAGCATTCGGGCAATTTCTTCAACACGTTCAGACTCGCTTAATAGCCGTACCTGAGAAGAAGTGATATCAGTTTGCTGGTTCTTTTGCACGTAAAGGTGATAATGTGCCTGAGCAGCAACCTGTGGTAAATGGGTCACACACAAAACCTGCCGATTATGGCTTAAGGTACGCAATTTTTGCCCAACAATTTCAGCAATGCCACCACCGATACCAGAATCAACTTCATCAAAAATCATGGTTGGTGTGGTTTTATCATTTGCAGTAGTCACTTGAATGGCTAAACTAATACGCGATAATTCCCCTCCCGAAGCCACTTTTGCTAATGATTTTGGAGGCAACCCAGGATTGGCACTCACTAAAAAAGTAATGACATCTTGACCGTTTACTCTGGGAGTATTGGTTTCTAGCGGACTAATATTAACTAGAAACTCGCCTTGTGGCATACCTAATTCCTTAATCATTGCCGAAATCTGTATTTGTAATTTTGTGCCGGCTTGTTGGCGTTGCTGGGATAATTTTGCCGCCAATTGATGATATCGTTCAAACAATTGCTGAACGTTTTGGGTTAATTCCTCAATACGTTCACTGCTGTGCGTCAGACTGTCCAGTTCCTGAACGAGTTTAAGCTGTTTTTCCGGCAATTCGTTAGGACTAATATGGTGCTTTCGGCTCAGATTATGAATAATCAGTAACTGATTTTCTACCTGTTCCATATGCTCAGGGTTAGCATCCTGAGCTTCTAAAAAGCGTCTTAATTGTAATGATGCTTCTTCAGCCTGAATTTGCGCTTCCATTAATAAACTGCAAATTTCATTGAGTTCAGGTGCAAAAATCGCTAACTGATTTAATTCAACGACGCTATGTGTTAATAGCTTGTTAACGGATAACTGATCATTTTCATAAAGACGATCAACCAGACTTTGACCAGTTTGCAAAATTTGTCCAAGATTCGCCAATTTACTGTGTTCTTCCGATAGAGCGGTATAATCGAAGTGTTCCAAATCCAGTTGTTGTAACTCCTCAATCTGATAACGCAGAAGTTCTTCACGCTCAGTTTGATCAACACTGGCTTTAATCAGTGTAGAGAGTTCTTTATTGGTTTGTTGCCATTGTCGATAACAGGTATTTAGTTCATCCAGTAATGACTCATTTTTAGCAAAAGCATCCAGCAAACGCCGTTGTTCATCTGGATTCAATAAAGTGAGATGGGCATGTTGACCATGTATTTCAACCAGTTTTTCGCTGAGTTCTTGCAAGGCTTGCAAAGTAACGGGTCGATTATTGATATACGCTTTAGAACGACCATCCTGATTAACGACACGTCTGATTAAACAGTCAGAGCCGTCATCTAGATCGTTGGCTTGTAACCATTGTTGCGCTTGTGCTGCATCGGACAAATCAAATTCAAGATTAATTTCTGCGCGTTTACAATCGGGTCTAACGTATCCAGAATCGGCACGATCACCCAAGGCAAGACCTAATGCTGTCAACAGGATGGATTTGCCGGCTCCAGTCTCTCCGGTTAATACCGACATACCTTGATTAATGTCCAGATCCAGAGATTTGACTACAGCCAAGTCGATAATAGTTAGATTTTTTAGCATTGGATTGTTGAGTAGCTAATGTGATTAAGCATACTGTAATGTCAGTCAAGGGCAACGCATCATTAAACTTTTTGGATAGTTTACTGCATGGCAACAAAGACTCAAACCTAATAAGCTTGAAAAAAGTCTAACAATAAAAAAAAGTGGACAGTCAGTCATCCACTTGAGCAGGAGAACGTGCTTTATTAATGTGTTTAGTTTTAATTCAACTCAACAACGTTAATTTTAAGACACGTCCTTATCCCTGATATTACTTAGAGATTATTATCTAAAAACTTGGCGAGTTCAGATTTTGTTAAAGCACCTACTTTAGTCGCTTCAACTTCACCGTTTTTAAATAGCATCAATGTTGGTATTCCACGTACACCATAATGTTGTGGTGTTTGTGGGTTATCATCGATGTTCAATTTAACAACAGTCAATTTGCCAACATATTCATCAGCTATCGCATCCAGTATTGGAGCGATCATTTTACAAGGACCGCACCATTCAGCCCAGTAGTCAACCAGCACGGGTCCATCGGCTTTAAGAACTTGCTCATTAAATTCACTATCACTTACATGAAGGACTGAGTTACTCACACTAATTCTCCAACAGAAAAAACTTAAACTATATGAGTGTTAAAGCGGTGAGTCAATTAATTTCTAGTGAATAGATTTTATCTCATCCGCTTTTAGGCTATTCTATATTGCTATGAAAAATACCACGCATTTAACTCAAACTCGATTCAGTAATCTTGAATTATCCGATGATATCTTGCGCAGTCTTAAAGAGGCTGGCTTTAATCAGTGTACGCCGATACAGGATAGGGCGCTGCCGCTGTTATTAAGAGGAAAAGATATTGCCGGACAAGCGCAAACTGGTACCGGAAAAACGGCTACTTTTCTGTTAGCGACATTTCAGCATTTGATGGCTATTGAAGATCAAGACGAAGATGAGCATGAAAATGATGTTGATGACGCTGTTGAAACAGCAGCATTACCCCACTACCAATCCAAGCAAATCAAAAATCCACGCGCTATTATTTTAGCACCGACGCGAGAATTGGCGATTCAGATACATAAAGATGCGCTGTCATTAAGTAAACATTTAAGTTTTAAAATGGCACTGGTCTATGGTGGTGTTGATTACCAAAAACAGCTCGTCAAGCTAAAATCCAATGTTGATATTATTATAGGCACGCCCGGGCGGATCATTGATTTTTACAAGCAGGATGCGTTTACTCTAAAACATGTTCAGGTAACCGTTTTAGATGAAGCTGATCGTATGCTTGATTTGGGGTTTATAAAAGACATACGCTATCTATTTAAACGCATGTCAGAGCCTGATCAACGCCTTAATATGTTGTTTTCTGCAACTTTATCTTATCGGGTCACGGAATTGGCGTATGAATATATGAATAATCCGGTATTAATTCGTATAGAATCCGAAGAAGTGACTTCCAAAGCCATTGAACAAATTGCCTATTGTCCGTCGAATGAACAAAAAATTCCTTTGTTAGTGGGGATTCTTCAAAAAGAAAAACCATTGCGGACGATTATTTTTGTTAATACCAAGCGTTGTGCAGAAATTCTTAATGACACTTTGAATTTGAATGGTTGTAAAACAGCAGCTTTAAGTGGTGATGTCCCTCAAGAGAAACGCCAACGTTTGCTGAATGATTTTCAGGAAAACAAAATCGATTTATTGATTGCTACCGATGTTGCTGCGCGTGGTTTGCATATTGATGGTATATCCCACGTTTTTAATTACGATTTACCTCAAGATGTTGAGGATTATGTCCACCGTATCGGTCGTACCGCACGTTTTGGTACAACAGGGATTGCCATTAGCTTTATTTGTGAAGAATACGCCTATTCAATGCCTGACATTGAAGATTACATTGGTCAAAAAGTACCGGTACAAATGATTACCGCCGATTTATTGGCAGCAATCAACAAGCCGGAACCTCGTCCTCACAAAAAGAAGCATAAGCCCAATAACCGTACTGCTAAAGTGTCGACATCAGCTCCCGAAAATCCTCAATAGCTGGATAGTCCACGATTAATTTTTTGGGCTGTTGACTATCAGGACGACTAATAGCAATTAAATGACTGATACCAAATGCTTTGGCTGCATGTAACACTGCAATATTATCATCGACCATAACACATCTGTGTTGATTAAAATGCCTGCGTTCTTGCAATAATTGCCAAAAATCAGGATGCTCTTTAGGTTTACCCAAATCATGTGAACTGATAATGTCATCAAAAAACGGCTGTAAACAAGTTTTTTCAATTTTTAGATTGAGGCTGTCACGGTGTGCGTTCGTTACTAACCATACTTGCTGGGGAGCATTGCGAAGCTTGTCCAGAAAATCGACGACATGGGGCAATACGGCAATCAGACCGGCGATTTCAGTTTTTAAACCAGCGATATCCAGCTCAAGCTTTTCGCTCCAGTAATCCAGACAATACCATTCCAGAGTACCTTCCATTTGTTTAAATTGAGGCTGTAACTGTTGCTTGGCTACTTCGACACTCATTGAGTTTTTTTCAGCGAATTTTAAGGGTACAAATTCTTTCCAGAAATGATTATCAAAATTTAAATCCAACAGTGTACCGTCCATATCCAGCAAGACGGTGTCAATATTTTTCCAGTTAATCATAAATTGCTTAGTTAGTTAAAATTTTTAAAAAATAATAGCTTAAGATTTTTAATATTATTAAGAAAAATGTTTGCCAATTTAAAGAGAGAATATCAAACGCTTATTCAATCAGTTAGAAACTGGGCGAAGATAAACTAATTACACTGAAAAAACAAAAAAACTGTACAGATGCTTTTACCCGTTACGTTACCACTCATTTTTAAAGTCGCTATTGCCATGCCTGTTAACAGGTTGTTTGACTATTTGGCTCCGGTTGATTTTGTAGGTCTGGATAGCATTAAACCCGGAGTTCGTGTCGAAGTGCCATTTGGAAAAGCCAAAAAAATTGCTTTTCTGATAGTAATAGTCAATGAAACGGATGTTCCCACAGAAAAATTGAAATCAGTTTTACGGATACTGGATTCATCGCCATTATTATCACCTAAAGACCTAAAATTATTACACTGGGCAAGTCATTATTACCATTATCCCTTAGGTGAAGTAATTAGCAGCGCTTTTCCAGCAGGATTACGTCAGGGAAAGATAGCCAAGCAGCAACAGCAAAAGAAGTATGCTTTAACAAAAGAAGGCAACAGTTTTGACACTATGCAGTTAAATCGTGCCCCTAAACAGAAGATAATGTTGGAGTTATTCAAGGAACGTCAAGCAATCGCACAAACAGATATACTTTTGCAGTCAACACACGCTAGATCAGCAATAAAACACCTAATCGCCAAGCAATTAATTACCCTAACTGAAACACCTGAAAACCAAGTAACTGACATCAAAGTGATCCAGTTATTGAATGAGTCAAATCGAATTTGTAACAGCCATCAACAGCAAGCATTAGACCAAATAACCGCTAAATTAGATAAATTCTCAGTGTTTCTGCTAGAAGGCGTCACTGGCAGTGGTAAAACAGAAGTTTATATGCAGGTTATTCAGGCGGTTTTAGCAAAACAGCAGCAAATCTTGGTACTGGTTCCTGAAATTACCTTAACACCACAGCTTGAAGAGCGTTTTCGACAACGTTTTGCGGTCACTATGGCGGTGACTCATTCTAGATTAACAGATAATCAGCGCCAGAATACCTGGTTGCAAATACAGCAAGGTCAGAGCAACATCCTGCTAGGAACTCGATCAGCATTATTTACCCCGTTTAAAAATCTCGGCTTAATAATTCTTGATGAAGAACATGATAGTTCTTTTAAACAACAGGAAGGTTTTCGGTTTTCGGCGCGTGATGTGGCTGTCGTGCGCGGGAAATTGATGAATATACCGGTGGTACTCGGTTCAGCGACACCTTCACTGGAAAGTATTGATAATGTTAACCGCAAACGCTACCAATTACTGCAATTACCCGAGCGTGCCGGAAATGCAACAGCCCCAGATATTTGTTTACTGGATATTCGCAACAAAAAAATGCAAGGTGGGATTTCCGAACAATTATTGGTAGAGATCCAAAAGACGCTGCAACAACAGCAACAGGTATTGCTGTTTTTAAATCGACGTGGTTTTGCCCCCACGTTAATTTGTCATAGTTGTGCTTGGGTTGCTCGTTGTACCCGTTGCGATGCCAATCTGGTTGTTCATGCCAATAGTCAGAAATTGCGCTGTCATCATTGTGACAGCGAACAGCTATTAATTGAAACGTGTCCTGCCTGTAAAAGCAGCCAACTGACAGCATTAGGATTGGGTACTGAACGGGTTGAAAAAATACTGACAGAATTATTTCCCGATAAAGTCATTATCCGTTTGGACCGAGATTCAACTCAACGCAAAGGTGTCTTAGAAGATTATTTAAAGCAAATTAACCAAAAAAAAGTCGATATCATTTTAGGAACTCAAATGCTGGCAAAAGGTCATCATTTTGCTAATGTCACACTGGTTGCCATTCTTGATGTTGATAGTGGATTGTTCAGTATAGACTTCCACGCACTAGAAAAATTGGCGCAAATGGTCATACAGGTTGCCGGAAGAGCGGGCAGGGCAGAAAAAGCAGGCAAAGTCATGTTGCAGACACGCAAGCCAGACCATCCTTTATTGACGATGCTGATACAAGATGGCTATCATTGCTTTGCAGAGACCGCATTAGCAGAACGTCAGCAAGCCCTGTTGCCACCGTTCAGTTATCATGCCTTGTTAAGAGCGCATTCAAGTAATGCCGATCAGGTACAGACATTTCTACAGCAGGTAGTTTCCCTGATAAAATCAGAAAAGTCCGGTTCAATCCAAATAATGGGTCCCATACCCGCTCCAATGGCAAGACGGGCAGGAAATTACCGTTATCAGCTATTACTTCAGGCGAATAAAAGAGCTTGTTTACACCGTTTTCTTGATAATTACTTACCCCAGATAGAACAACTTAAACAGGCTAAACAGGTCCGTTGGTCGTTGGATATTGATCCGGTCGATTTGTATTGAAAATCTTTGGTTTTTGGTAATAGACTGATATAAACTCATCTTTAGAACCCAACCAGAATTTAGCTGTGCTTAGGTTATTAGGTAACAAGTGTAATTACACAATAAAGATTTAGAATTTTGTTATTGGGCGAAATTTGTCAGATTATCAAATTAACTGCCTTATACCCACATAAATTCACAGATTACCAAATGACTTTAGCTAAAAGATAAGGTTACATGATGCAAATTACCCTAAATATTCCTGATAACGCGCCCCAAGAACTTGTACAACAAGTCATAAATGAGCTGGCTGGAAAGTTACAATTGCAAATTGATTTGATAAGTACTAAGCCATTTGTCATGGAAACAGACGTTAATTTAGAGAAAAAATTGGCAAATTGGCAGCATTCATTTAAACAGACACAAAATTTGCCAAATATTCGAACGATTACCGATGAGGATATTGAAAATGAAATTGATGCTTATCGTTTAGAAGGATGAAAATTATTACAGAATACCTTGATGTTTTACGACGCAATAAAATTAATTTACCTCAAGAAATCATTATTCAATGGAGTTGTTTATTCGATGAGCAAATAAATTTAGTCATACCTGAAAGAAGAGTGGACTTCCCGCGTGATCGAAAAGATGCCAAATTTTTAGAGTGTGCATTAGCATGTGATGCAGATGTTTTTGTAACGGAAGATAAAGATTCCAGTGAAGCTCAAGCTTTAGTTAGCACCCTAATTATGACTATTACACAATTTAAATTTGTTTTTATGGATGTGTAAAATGTTGAGCGAAGTTATTGAGATATAAAAGAGATTGATAATGACGCCGATACGTTATCAGTATATCAATTCTTAAATAGTTACGTTATTGAAACCAGAATACCTAAACGCTTGTCAGAATAGCTGAAAAATTTATCACCAGTCTAAATTTGATTTAACGCCTTGACTGTATCTATAATATTTTTCAAACAATAGATAGTTCTATAAAGGGTAATGTTATTTATCTTTTGTAAAATGATAAGATTTCCTCGTTCATCATTTTATTAAAAGATAATATTGCAAATATATAAGGATTTAAATGACGTTTTTATTTTGTGAGGTCAAGCATGACTAAGCCAACTACTAAATCAGCAACCAAAACCACTACGACCGAAACTGATCACCATGCGGATGATGATGATCTTTTTGATACCGGTGAATTTGCGTCGCTTACTGACAGTTTAGAAAAAGAAACCGTCAAACGTGACGCTCGTAGAAAAATTGAAATTTTTTGGGAAAAGAAACAATTAAAAGAGCAGTTTGATGATTTTGATGAATCAGAATTCGGTTTTTAACGTCTATTTAATAGTTGAGCTGTTTATTGATGTCTACAGTTTTTAGCAAAACGAAAATTTAACAAGTTGTTTGAGTAACTTTCAATTTTCAACTACAGGCAATTGCAATTGCTGATTAATATCGACTAAATCTGTGTCGCTAAGAATACCTGCGGCGGATTTTAGACGAATAATATTCATTAAATACTGATAACGGGCTTCCAGCAAATTTCGTTTGGCGGCAAACAATTGTTGCTGGGCGTTTAGTACATCAAGGCTTGTTCTTATACCTACTTCGTATCCAGTCTGAGTTGATTCTAGCTGGCTTTGACTACTGTTTAAAGCCTGCTCATAAGCCTTGATCTGGTTAATACTAGTATTAAGATTTAAATAGGCCATTTGCGTTGCCAATGCAGTTTGTCGACGGGTAATATCAATATCATCCTGAGCTTTGTGTTTATTGATAACCGCTTGCCGAACACGGGAACTGATGGCTCCCCCTTGATAAATCGGAACTTGCAATTGTAGACCGATAGTTCCATTGCTAATGTCGCTGCCGAACCCATAAATACTGCCATTGGCATAGGTTTCACTGTAACTAGCTACAGCATCGACTGTTGGCAAATGCTCTGCCTGATTACGTTCAATTTCCTGATTTGAAAGGGTTGCCTTATCTTGCTGAATTTGAATATTTAAATTGCTTTCCTCAGCTACTTTTAACCACTGTTCTAAATTTTGACTGAGAGTGTTAGTTTTAATATCTGTTTTTATAGCAGCCAAATTGGATGGCACTTCGCCGATCATGGTTTCTAATTCATGTTTAGCAATTTCTAGGGCATTCAAGTTACTAATTTCTTCTGCGGCAATCCAGTCAAAACGTGACTGTGCTTCATTGACATCTGTTATCGTTGCATTACCTACATCGAAATTGACTTTTGCTTGCTCTAACTGCCTTAAAATCGCTGCCTTTTGTGCGATTATCAAAGTCACTTTATCCTGAGCCATCAGCACTTGAAAATAGTTTAGGGTGGTCTGTAACATGACTGTTTGTAGCGTTAAATGCAACTGCTTGTCAGCTTGACTGACTTGAGTATGCAATTGTTCCATTTGCACCTTATTTTGGTGTCGAAAAATTGGTTGTCGTGCTTCAACGCCGTATTGATACCCTGAAAATGATCTTGAACCATTAGGAAAAGGCACGCCCGTTCCTTTAAAGTGGATATCTGCCTGTGATGCGCTGGTCGTAGCACTAAAATTAACAACAGGTCGATACAAGGCTTTACTCTGTTCTATCAATTCTTGCGCCGCTTGATTAGCATTTAATGCGGAGGCTAACGTTGGATCATGTGCCAATGCCAGATTGTAGATATCCAGTAAGGATTGTGACTTATTTTCAGTTGCAGATAATGCCGCAGCCAAAAAAAGTGTCGTAACAAAAATAATGGGGCGTCGCATAAAAAATTACCCTGCCTTATTCAGTAAATTTTGGGGAATCTTTACCCGAAACCAGACGGCATAAAGTGCGGGTAAAAACAGTACCGTTAATAAAGTTGCTACCGTTAATCCGCCCATAATGGCGACTGCCATAGGACCGAAAAATACACTGCGCGTAAGCGGTATCATTGCGAGAATAGCGGCAGCAGCGGTGAGCAGAATCGGGCGGAAACGACGGATGGTTGATTCAATCACAGCTTCCCAAGGGGCTTTGCCGTTCGCCCTGTCCTGATCAATCTGATCGACCAGAATCACCGAATTACGCATAATCATTCCCGATAGAGCAATGGTTCCGAGCATGGCAACAAAGCCGAATGGTTTATCAAATACCAGCAGAGCAATGGTGACACCTATCAGTCCCAACGGTGCGGTCAGTACAACCAAGGCAACTCGGGAGAAGCTTTGCAACTGAATCATCAGAATGGTCAGCACAGTCATTAAAAACAAAGGAAAGCCAGCCGCAACCGAAGAGCCACCTTTAGCCGATTCCTCAACGGCTCCACCTGTCTCTATACTCACGCCTAGCGGTAAGTTACTTTTAATCGCACCTAACTGATCTTCAATTTGTTGAGAAACCACAGGGGCTTGTAAATCGCCTTGTAAATGACCCCGAACAATAATAGAGGGGATACGGTTGCGCCGCCAGATAACCCCATCTTCAAATTCGTAGTCAATGGTGGCAATTTGTGCCAAGGGTACGTTTTTACCGCTGGGCGTGTTAATCATTAAATCTTGCAGGTGTGATAAACGCTTACGTTGATCGGCAGGACCTCTGGCAACTAAATCAATGCGTTCGATACCTTCTCTAAATTCAGTAATATAAAGCTCCTGAATACCGCCGTTTAATACATTGGCAATGTCACCAGAACTTACTCCTAACAATCGTGCTTTGACTTGATCAATATTGACCTTGATAACTTTGCTAGGTTCTTCCCAGTCAAGATGCACATTAGTCAGATGGGTATTAGCACGCATGATGTCGCTGATTTGGTGAGCAATAGCACGTATTTGTGGAATATTGGTGCCGTTGACCCTAAATTGCACCGGAAATCCGACTGGCGGACCATTTTCCAAACGCAGTACCGAAGCTCGTAAGGTAGGGAAATCATTGGCAAACAACGCCAGTAAATCCCTTCTTAATGTTTCACGGTCGGCAAGGGTTTTATTCAAAATTACCAACTGAGCAAAGCCGCGATGGGCTAACTGGATGTCCAGAGGCAAATAAAAGCGCGGCGCACCGCTACCAATGTAAGCAACATAATTTTCAAGACCGTGATGCTGCGCATCCCAGTTTGCCAGCCATTGTTCCAGTTTGTGGACTTGGTTTTCCGTTGCATCGTAGGACGCACCTTCAGTGAGCGTCAGGTCTACAATCAGCTCCAGACGGGTTGAGTCGGGAAAAAACTGTTGCTGTACTTTACCAAAGCCCATAATAGCGAGAACGAATATGGTTAGCGTAATGGCAAGCACCGTTTTTTGGTAGCGCACACAGGCAGTGACCACCTTTCTGAGTGTCTGATAAAAAGTCGATTGATAAATGTCGTGATGGTGATTAACAGGTTGATTATCAGTAGATTTACGTTTTAATACCTTATTCAGCCAGAGTCTAAATTTAGAGGGCTGTTTTGCTTCCAGATAATCCGGTAGTAAATGGTAGCCCAGATAAGGTACAAAGATGACTGCAGCAAACCAGGATACCAATAAAGCAATGGCAGTCACCTGAAAGATAGAGCGAGTGTATTCACCGGTCGCTGAGGCAGCGGTAGCAATGGGTAAAAAACCAGCAACCGTAACCAATGTACCGGTGAGCATAGGCATAGCAGTCGAAGTGTAGGCAAATGAAGCAGCTTTAATGCGATCCCAGCCTTGTTCCATTTTAGCCGACATCATTTCCACTGCAATAATGGCATCGTCAACCAATAATCCCAGTGCCAGAATTAACGCGCCTAGAGAAATTTTATGCAAGCCAATATTATTCTGCTGCATAATCAAAAAAGTAGCAGCCAAAACCACAGGAATGGTAATAGCGACCACAATACCGCTACGCCACCCCAGCGACAGCAGACTAACACCCAGCACAATCACCAGTGCTTCAATCAGTGAATGCACAAAATCATTGACTGAATGGGCAACAATTTCTGGTTGTGACGTCACCTTATTTAATTCCAGACCAATCAACTGATTCGCTTTAATGTGATCAAGGGCTGTTGCTAACGCCTGACCCAGTTCAATAATATCACCGCCATCTGCCATACTGACACCTAACAGTAGGGCATCTTTTCCCTGATAACGTATTCGGTCATGCGGTGGATCTTCATAGCCCCTATACACCTTAGCCACATCACCCAAACGGAAATCATGCTGATTGGCGCGTAAGCGCAGTTCTTCCAAGTCTTCTATTTGCGTATAGCGACCCGATACGGCAATGCGGATACGTTCGTCGGCAGAGTCAAAAGTGCCACTAGGCACAATAGTATTCTGGCTTTGTAGAATATTAATCAGCTCACGGGTACTTATCCCCAGTGTGACCAGTTTGGCATTCGCTATTTCGATAAACAGACGTTGTTTTTGTTCGCCAAAAAATTCTACTTTGGCAACATTTTTGACTTTCAGTAACTCGGTGCGAATCAGTTCTGCCTGCTTTTTAAGATCGGCAAAACTGAAGCCATCACCTGTCAATGCGTACAAACTGCCATAAACATCACTAAATTCATCATTAAATGTCAGACTTTCTAGTTGTTGCGGGAGCGTATTACGGATATCGCCAATTTTTTTGCGTACTTGATACCAAAGCTCTGGAATCTCAGAAGACTCAGTATCGTCTTTGATGGTAACAAAAATCATGGTTTCGCCGGGTCGAGAAAAGCTTTTCAGAAAATCAAGATGCGGCAATTCCTGTAATTTTTTTTCCAGTTTGTCAGTGACTTGCTGTTTCATTTCTTCCGCACTAACGCCCGGCCAAGTGGCATGTACCAGCATCACTTTAAATGTAAACGGCGGGTCTTCCGATTGCCCGAGTTTGGTATAAGCAAGCAAACCGGATAGAGTCAACAGTAACATGCAATACAAGACCAAAGTCTGATGCTTTAATGCCCAGTTGGTTAAATTAAAACCGTTTGCAGATACTGTCTTTTCTTCTTCTTGAAAGGATTGCTTATTCATGTGGAGCCTCCGTTATCGGACGAATCAACTGATTTTGATTGAGCGTATGTACCCCCGCGATAACAATCGTTTCCCCCTGAGTTAAGCCTTTATGTACAAGAACGCCGTCCTCACGGAAGGCACCTGTTTCAACATTACGGGCTTGCACATGATTTTCAGCATCAACTACCCACAC
>Ga0214192_1000909_pt1 | contig 17315 bp, 28 predicted proteins | sample TroBogEpilimnion_44_FD_153030 | JGI IMG/M metagenome (GOLD analysis project Ga0214192, IMG submission 153030) | Freshwater microbial communities from Trout Bog Lake, WI - 29JUL2008 epilimnion | ecosystem: Environmental > Aquatic > Freshwater > Lake > Epilimnion/Euphotic zone | place: Trout Bog... | reverse complement strand
AGATACTGCGCAGGAACTGTTTAAGGAAACTACCAAGGCATTTTTCGACGGAAATCCAGGGGTAAAGGCGGTAATTTGGTCGCAATACACTCCTTATTTTAACGATGGCGATGAATGTACATTTAGCGTAAACGATCCCGTTTTCACTAACGCAACAGGTGATCAACTTGATGATATTACATATGAAGAATATGAAGGCGAAGATGAAGGGATTTGGGTTAGCGAATCTTGGGGATTTACTTCAACTTCAGATTGGGCAAAGGAAAAAAAGAATGAAATAACGGAAAAATCAGATGATATTATTGATTTTGGTTCTTGCGTTTCATTTGCTAAAATGATTCAATCTGATGCTATGGAAGATGTTATGCTTGCTATGTTTGGTAATCATGTAAGAATTATTGTCACAAGGGATGGATTTGATATCCAAGACTACGATCACGATTAAGTCAAAAAGCTAAATAGAGAGGGAAGTTTCTCCCTCTCTTTCTATGGTGGTAACTTGAAAAACTATTTCGCTCTCACTAGTAAATCAAATATAATTTCCATCGGCCAATACAAAAATTTCTCAGAAGCTTTTGACGAAAACCAAGAAAATAATAATTTCAACTTAGTATGGATTTTTAGCGAAAATAATCTCAAACAAATCCAAGATCAAATTCAAAACGTTTTAGGTATGAAAAATGAGTGATCAATACTTTTCTAAGTTTTATAAAGGATTTCTCTGCCAACAGACAAATGAAGGCTGGATTATCCCTCTTCTCCCAGAAAGAACTCAAGGAGCAAGGATTTCTCCTGGACCTTATAGCACGTACCAGATTGCGTGTAATGTTATTAATCGCGTACTTAGTGATCCCTGTACATGAGTAATTATGTTTCTTCCCTTAGAATACCATACTATGTTATTGATGGACCTAATGGAAAATTGGTTTGCAAATCGAAACTAAAAGCAATGGAATTGTCAAAGGATATTACAGTATATTATATGTCCTATGCAATTTATGATGATGGAATGAAGTTTGTTTCTTTTAAATCACCGATTGAAGATTTTAATAAATAATCTTATTTGGTAACAAATATGTCAGACCTAATCAATAAAGCCGTTGAAGCTCTAAATGCCAAGCCAGTTGGTATGAATGCTCCAAAGTCACAAGAAGCATTACTTGATTCAATCAATGCAGCTGCTAAGGCAATGGATAAAACTCCACTTCGCCAAGGTTCAAATCAATTCAATGCAGAAATTGCACAAAATGCATATAATGAATTCCACGGAATTGCTAAGGAAGAACAGGAAGTTGTAAAAACTTCAAATGTTAGGGAAAAAATGGAACGAGTTGATATTGGTCCTGGTTTAATTGCTGGTGCAGTTGAAAAGTTGAACAAAAAGTCTGTAATCGCACCATGAGTGATTTGATATCTGAATCTGCAAGATATCTTGATAAAAAGCCTCTGAGACAAACTGGTAATCAAACCATTGTCTCAGGGGCCAAATCACCAAAAGGTTATAGAATAAGATACCAGACCATTGGTCAAGTATATCATAAAGATAAAGATGGTAAAGATAAGATTTATACTTCAATGTCTGCTGCTCAAGATGACATCAGAACATTAAGAACAAATTTTTACAATCCTTTCCCTGAACCGCTTGAATGAGTTGCATCGATAATCTCTTCAAGTTCTTGCATATATAATTTCATCTGCATATCCCTTGAGATAAATTGTTTCTGAGTATCTACGCTTAAACATCCAACATCATCATTCATAATCTTAGTGAATGAAGGTCTAGCTGGTCTACTTAATTCGACAGCTACAGGAACTCTCTTTTCAACGACAGTTGGTGTGCAAGCTGATGTTCCGATTATTGTAATTAATAACATTATATTTTTCAACATTTCTTTCTCTTTTTAGCTTCTTTAGATCCTACATTAACTAAATCCCAATTTTCTTTAGGTCCATTTTGGGAAAAATATTCATCTTTTGATATTCGTTTAAATTCACCGGATTTATCATAACAAGGAACCGTGTTTTTCTTTGATTTTATTTGTATATATGACGGGTCATTCGCGATTCTTCTGCGTTGTCCTTCTTGAGATAAGTTTTGCACATATTCCCAATTTTCCATATTACCTTCTTGTGATTGATATTGGTACTTGGAAATCACAACAACGTTTCCTTTAAAATCTACACAAACAACATTTCCAACAAACTTATTTGTACCTTCAGCTATCCTATCAAAAGTTCTTGACGTACCATCTTGTCTTTTTTGTAAGGGGTGTATTCCTAATTTAACCAAATCAGAAGCTATGGAAGTACCGTCTTTTCTTCGTAATAAGTGGTGGGTTCCTTCTCTAACTCTATCTTGTTGGATGGACGTTCCATCAATACGAGTATTAAATGGGTTGATTTTTCTATACTGTTCGCGTAATATAGAATATGTTTTACTGTTTATTTTCACATTATCTTGATGTAAATGTGACATAAACATAAATGCTTCTGTCATAGGCTTATTATTAAACGCTTTCCATAATAACCAATGTGCAATGAAATGTTCCCTATTACTTAGTGTAATACTATTCCATTTATTCTTTTTAAGATTTGAATATTTTCGAAACATTGATTTAGGAAGAATATGATGATGTTCAGTTAAATCAATACGTCCCAAATCACGTTTTTGGCAATGTAATATAAAACGCTTATATCTGTTTAAATAATGTACATTATTTGGAAACGAATCCAATAGTTGTAAAGTTGAATAAATATTCATGTTGACGTACTCCAATACGTTAAAGCTGACAGATGTTAGCGCATCGTGGCCAGCATTTATTAAATAATAGAAGTGAAAATAATCCACTTCTATTATTTATATTTTTTCAGTCTCCTAAGAATTCGCCAGGATTCTTTTTATTAGTTTCACGTTTCTTCACCCTTTTTCTAGTGTCAATTTTTTCTTCAACTTCAGCCTGAACAACTTCAACTTCTTCTTTCGTTGGTTCAATTGATTCAGTTGGTTTAATTCCATACTTGTCCTTCATGAAAATTCCCATTAAAAGGAATAATGAAGTACCAAATGTAACAATTGCCTCTTTCTTTTCTGGATCAAGAGCAATACCAAAAACAGCAATTAAACCTACAATAGATCGCCAGGTCGAAGCTTCTTTTAATCTGTCTATAATATAATCAAACATCATGCCACCCCCAAATTAATTAGAAGAAACTGATTGATTTACAGTATTAGAAACAGTATTAAGAGCAGTAGTTTCAGCATCCTTTACAATTTCTTCTTTTGTTGGTGCTGCATTATTACCAGCTTTATATCCAACGTATGCAACAGCCAATTCAACCGCAAGATTTGCAAATGATCCAGTTAAATTAAGGCCAAGAATTTCAAATTCAGCCAATACGCCTTGCTTCTTTTCTATTCCAGAAATTTGTTTTTGTTCCCAGCGTTGTACAACACCAATAACGCGATTAAATACATCTGAACCTAAAATGAGTTCAGCTAAGAACTTTACAGCTTGTGCTAATAAAACGCTATTCATCCATATTCTCCTTTATTAAATCAGTATGTTATAGTATAATATAAATAGGATCGTCCAATATCAATACTTATTCAAAAGGATTTCCATGCATTACTTTCTCATCATATACCTTTTCTCAACAACATCTGTACTGGTTACTGAATTTTCAACATATAAGGAATGTATCCAAGCTAAAAAAACCATAGCTAAAGAATTAAAGAATTCTGGTGATCTTGAAGCTATTGAATGTGAAAAAGGATATATTCTAGAAGAATATGATGGAGTTTATCTTGAAAAAGAATAAAGTATTGAAAATGGGGTTTACTGTGATGAAACTACCAAGTGGTAGATTAAACCTTTGCCACAATGAAAGATTTATTGTCAATGGATTTATGACAATATGTAAAAAAGATGGACAATGGTTCAAAACATTTGAACAATATAATGAAGATGCACTATTTAATAATATAGAAACCTTAGACTTTATGGAGTAACAATGGCAACTAAAAATGATGTGACTGGAGATTCCCTAATCTCAAAAGCTAGTAATCAGCAATATAGAGATAATTATGATGCTATCTTTAAAAAGAAAGAAGATAGTAAATCAGATGAAAAGGAAATTAAGATTCCTGAGCCTGAAGATTCTTAAATGCTTTCTTCGCAGCTGCGTGTCCAATTGAACCTGCCTTAACCAGGTTCTTCCCTGTCTTGTATGTCTTCTTAGCTCCTGCAACGCCTCCTGCACCCAATCCAATTATACCTTTGGCTAACTTACCAAAAAACATTCCTGCATTATGCGCAGCTGCTTGAGAAGATGTCCCTGATACAAATGATCCAGATTTAGGCTTCTCTTTCTTTACTTCTTTTGGCTTAACCAAAGCTTCAATCTTCTTCTTTGCAATATCAGATACGTCTGGATGATTGCTCTTTGCTGCATAATGCCACAATGCGCGTGTTGCCTTTGGATTGTTAATTGCTGCGGCCCTAACCTTTGGTGATGGATCTTTTAACCCGCGTAATAAATGCCTGGTTGATGCGTTTTCGTGTCCAGCTGCAGCTGCGCGAACGTCTTCATGCTTATCTTCTATTCCTTGATCCAACTCATGCCAAGTTGTACCAATATGATTTATTGCCTTGGCCCTCTTACTAGCGTCTGGATGCGATAATTGCGCAGCACGAATGTCCTTGACAGTTGGTGGAACCTTCTTTGCTTTCTGTTTCTTAACAGAAGTAGGTTTACCAGTTGCCTTCCCCTTCGTTGTTGCCTTCTTACTTACCTTTGCCTTAACAGTTTTTGACTTCGCTTTCTTTACTTCAGCCAATTTACTAGTCAATGCATTACGTACCCACTCAGTTTTATGTGCCTTTGCATGATGCGCCAATTCCTCTGGCTTCATCTTTTCCATTCTATTCTCTAACTGCGCCTTGTTTAATACAGCAGGAAGTGGTGCAATACCCGATGTTTTCTTTACCTTCGGAACTTTTGCTTTACTTGCGCTCTTTGTAGCCCCTGTAGTGACCTTGGACTTTGGAACCTTTGCGACCTTTGTCTTCTTTATTCCTAATCGCTTCTCTACATAAGCTCTGTGTTCCTCAAAAGGCTTGCCCTTGTCGAACCACCCTCCTTCAAGACCTTGTCTTAATCGATTATCGTCATATGAATCTAATGGATGTGGTTTAGCCATGACACGTTTCTACTTGAAATTAAGTATTTATAAGAAATGTGTTGTATTGACCGCTCCCGCGATATTGGCGGAATGAGTGGCGGAACTGGGGATCGCTAGTCGGGAAATATACGAGATAAGTAGGAAAATGCGCGGATACCTATAATAGCTAGGTAATATGTGAAAATGGCGTATATGAGTGTTAATGCCATTAAAAACAGCAGAGGAATGGCGGTAAACAGCGCAATGAGCGATTTAATGGCGGTGAGTAATGTTTCCATCCATTATTTATCGTCGGTATTGGTAGCGGGGAGTGGAATCGAACCACTGACCTCCAGCTTATGAGACTGGCAAGCTACCGCTGCTCCACCCCGCTAAAATGGTGTATAAGGTAGGAATCGAACCTACTCAGCCTGAGGCGCCAGATTTACAGTCTGGTGTGACTCTCCAACTTCACCGCTTATACATTTATATAGAAGCATACTCTTTGCCAATATCCCTCCCACTAGTAAGGATTAAAGGGACTATCCATCCAAATAGGACAGCGAATATGCTTTTATATGGTAGACCTGTGGAGATTCGAACTCCATTCATCAGAGTGAAAATCTGATATCCTAAACCAAGTAGACGACAGGTCCATATTCTTATATCTGGATCTTCTTTTTTTGTACAAGTCAGGGATTTGAACCCCGTATGTCCTAACAGACAACCTGTATACTTTTGCTGTATAGATCCAATTGTTTATACTTTACTTATATTTGAGAAAGTAATGCTTTTGCTATTCTCCAACCTTTATTTGTTGGTTCAAATCTCGCAAACGGAGATATCTTATTTTCTGAAAAATGAGGATCAATCGATCCTTGTTTTTCTAACAGATCCAAACATACATCTTTATATAAGAGGATTTTATTTCCTTCATAATTTGAACAATCAGGGTATTTGATATAGATCAACAAATTATTATTATATTCAAGATAATCCATTATCAAGTAATTAAGAGGGTTTGGGTTAGGATTTTTAATAACTGAATCATAACTACTAACACTTAATTTAAATGCTGGACAACCCATAACTATTATACCTTATAAATTGGTAGCTGGATAGTTTTTAGCTTCTTTTCAGTATGGTTGAAATGCTTATTATTTGCAGAACCTATCCAAATATTAACAGGATATATTTTTTTATTTCAGTATTATGAGACTGATATGAATTGCTGTATATATCTTTTTAATTAGTTCACTTGTTACGTTTAGAGATGTAAGTGTATCATCTTTTTCATGGTACAGAGGAGAATTCATTTACCCTGTATCATTTCTATAGTTTAATAATATAATATCATTGGTTTGAAGTCAAGGATTATTTTTGGTCCGCATAATGGTATTTGAACCTGATCATGAATTAAATGCTATACTGCGATATATGCGGATTGAGTTTCTGGTTACAAAATCCAGAGTCATCATTTCGTTATGACTGCTCTAATTCACGCTCCAGAAATTTATTCTGGAAATCTTTGTATTGCTGGTTCACCTTTTTTGTGCTCCCATTACACTATATCAATTGACCAAATTGACAGTTGGATTCGAACCAACACCTTTTCTTTCGTAGAGAAGTTAAAGTTTAATTTGCTGAAATGAACCTGGTCTTTATTTGGCTGGTAGGGTGGGATTCGAACCCACGTGAAACTGATTAACAGTCAGCCCTATTACCTATCTAGCACCTACCAATATATTAAGTATACCTACTTATATATACTAAGTCAATACTTTTTTATAAATACTTTCGCAAAATTTCGTAATCTGTTAATATCGAATACCCTAGTTTGTTTTCTTGTCTACTACAAACCCATATTTTTCAAAATCAGGATGCTTGATAACAGCATATTTACCTTCAAATTCATGCACAAATACTGGAACATCATAAAGGGCTGAATTCTGAGATTCTCCTTTATAGAATACTGAGGTTAGATTTTCAATTCTAACTTTTGTTTTGCCAAATCCTCTGCGAGATTGTTTAGCAATCTCATTACCAATCCTGTTATAATTATAGAAATCTAATTCATCCTGTTTAGATTCTCTGTAGAGATATGGGAGAGGAATACGAAAAGGAATAAATCCAAAAGTAGGATGATTTTCAATAAGCCATTTAGCATCATCCTTTGGAATATTATGTTTCGATTCAAATTCTTCATCAGATAACTTCTTTGAATCTTTTTTCAATTCTTTGATGTATTGACGTTTTTCACTATCGACTTTATCCTTTTGATACCAAGGAATGTTCAATTCAATATAATTTTTTACATGAATTCTATCACCATGAACAATTTTTGAATATGAACCGAATCCATAAAACCATTTCTTTACGTTTTTCTCATCAGTATCAAGCCATTTCTCCCATTTAGGGAATTCTGATAGAATAGATTCAACAACGTTGCCAACTTCGTCTTTCGTATATTTGTATTCTTCAGCAAGAAGATGTTTCTTCTCAATAGAGATTGAGAGGGCATTTTCTTCGTTCTTGATAACTCTCAATACAAGAACAAAATTCCCACTTTCACCAAATTTATTGTTGACTCTGGGTTGGAATCCAACGTAATCTTTCCAATTTTTCATAATATCCTCATATCAAAATAAATTTGTCGTAAACCTTCCACCACAACATTGGAAGTATTATCAGCTAATTTTTGGCCCAGCGGTTATAAGACTTCAAACTACCGCTACTCCACCCCGCTATAATTTGGCTAGTAGGGTGGATTCGAACCAATCAGCCCTATTACTATCTAGCACTACCAATATATTAAGTATACCTACATATATATGAAAAAGCAAGTTGATTTATAAATACTTTGATTTAAATAAGAGTTTTATGAAATCATTCAAAGAATTTATCACCGAAGAGCATGAAGATATCCACAAACCAAAAGAAGGTGAAGGGATAGCATTACGCGCATACAAAGAAAGTAAACGTATAACAAATGATTTAAAAAATGCGCGTAAAGAAGGAAAAATAGACGCAAAAACTTTACAGCATACCGCAAATCATCTTTCATATATTGGAGATATTGCACAACATTTCAGTAAAGAAGATAATGTGAGGGATTATATTTCTGGCGCTATACGGAGTAAGCAAGCAGAAATACTAAATAGAAAAGAAAAAGGAAATTTAAGTCCAGAAATGGCAGATCATGCTACTAGGCATCTAGATGAATTACGCGATAGGATTGACGCATACAGCCCTTATGCGTCATTAAAAGATCATTGGTACGGAGATACTAAATGAAAACATTCAAAGAATTTAGATCAGAAATCAAACAACCAACTAACGAAGCTTGTTGGAAAAACTACAAACAAATTGGTATGAAGAAAAAGGGAGGTAAAACCGTCCCTAACTGCGTGCCAGAAGACGTAGAAATAGACGAATCAGCTGCTTGGCAAAGAAAAGAAGGTAAAAATCCTGAAGGTGGACTTAATAAAAAAGGCGTCGAATCTTATAGAAGGGAGCATCCTGGATCAAAATTACAAACTGCAGTAACAACTCCTCCATCTAAACTTAAAAAAGGGAGTAAAGCTGCTAAAAGAAGAAAGTCATTTTGTTCCAGAATGAAAGGAATGAAAAAGAGATTGACATCTGCTGAGACAGCAAGAGATCCAAATTCTAGAATTAACAAAGCATTAAGAAAATGGAATTGTTAATTCCATTTTAACTTCATATTTAAATAGAAATAGTAGGTAAAGAATAATGTTGAAGTTTATAGATTTCATTACAGAAGCTAAGATAGAACATTTTGTACATATAGGATTAAATAAAGATAATCCAGAACATCGAGATATCGTTGATGCGTTTAATCAAAGCGGATCAAAATTAGCTAAAAAGAATCCTAACCAATATAAGAGTATGGATGAATTGAAAGATGCTGTGTCTGATAAGCTTTCAGAAATACAAACCAAAAAACAACACGATAAAGAAGATTCAGAAGCGATGGAAAGAGGTGATGCTGAGTTAGTGCATCATGATCCTAAAACAGGATTGAAAGTATATAAAGTTAAGAATCAAAAAGGATGCACAGCTGTAGGTAAAGGTACTAAATGGTGTGTTGCTAAAAGAGGTGGCCATACAATGCGTCAGTATGATTCATCTGGCGAACATAGTTATGTCATTCATACTCCAGAAAAAGGTAATTTAAGTCGAATTGGTATCATTGGTATGCGACCTGGAGAAAAACATACTGATGGGGAAGGAGGTAACTTCCAAGATAAAGGTAATAATACTGTTAGCGATGAAGATTGGAACCATATGAGAAAAAAATATGGATTGGATAAAATTCATCACCTAGAAGGTATTAGGGGAATACCTATAAGTGATAAAAGGAAGAAAAAAATTCACGATAAAATATCTAAAGATTTGGATAGTAGTGATGGAGGCGATAGATATAGAGCAGCAAGTCACCCGATGGCAACAAAGGAACAGTTGGATAAAGCAGTACGCGGAGATTATTCATCTAAAGCTGGTGTTGCAAATAATCAAAATGCCACCGAAGAACATTTACATAAATTATTGGATGATCCAGAGTTAGACGATTATCATATTAAAGCCGATGTATTATATCATCGAAATGCTACATCTAGTCACATAGACAAAGCCTTGGATGATAAAGATGAAATGGTACGAATGACCGCAGCCCAACACCCAAAGGCAACAGAAAAACATTTAGCTAAAGCATTAAATGATGAAACTGAGGAAGTCAGAGAAGAAGCTAATTACAACGCAGAACGTAGAGGATTAGATCCAGAAAAACTAAGAAAATCCTATAACAAAACAAATACAACCAATGATCCAAAAGTAGCAAGGAGTTGGAGAAGAAACGAAAGCGTTACTTTAGAGAAAATTAAGAGGATTTTGTATTAAGTTTCATATTTAAATAAAAGTTCTCAAGAACAAGGCAGGTAATCGTGGATAACATGGCTACCTGCCTTTCTTTATATTCCAAACTAGAAAATCTTTCAAGAATATCAATACAAGATAGTTTGATGAAAGAATTCTCATCTACTTGCATCATACCCCAATCAATAGGATATTCTTTTAATGCTTCTTTAGTTAAATCTTCTAACAGTTCAGGTGTAATATCTTTAAAATCAATCATTTAGGTTCCGTTGTTTCTTTTAATTTGATTGCGGCGCCATGACCTGCTGCAATAGTAGTCAAAGCAACAGCCAATTCGACTATTCCGACAGCCCCTCCAGTGAGTATTGTAGCTCCAGCCACAGTACAAATAGCAAGAAAACTAGCTCCCCAAGATATACGGCCCATACATGGTGTTTCATTATCTACTCCTGTAATTAGTTTTTTGATCATGTTACTTTAGTCTCAAATTCAGCAGCAGATGCTAAAATAGGAAGTTCAGAAGGTTTAGTATCATTATTTGGCCAACGATAACCAACAATATTATCAGTTTTGAACAATTTAATATTCACTGCATCTGATTGATTACCACCAAGAACATAAAGATTTCCATTTTTATCTTTACCTACAACAAAACCAACGTGGCCACCGCCTTTTCGAGTGAAAACAACAATTGAACCAAGCGCAGGGGTTTTCATAGGAACGCCCCAGTTGAGATAAGATTTAGCTAGTCCACTACGAGTAGATTTAAGACCAACATTTTCTAAGACAGCGCCAACAAAAGCTGCGCACCAAGGAACCTCATCGTTGCTGATTCCAGAGAGATGGATTCTTTTCCAGAAATCAACAACGGTGGAGTTATTTTTAGGACCAGAAATTTCTTTTAATCCAATATATTTTTCCGCTTCTTCTAACCAAATCGGTTTAGATGACATAGTAATACCTCAAATAAAGGTATTTAGGATTCAAGAAACTCCTTAGCAATAGCCGAAGCGATTCTTCCATCATAAAGATTTGTATGATGCGTCTTCAGATGGTTCATAATCTGAGCAAGACTTTCTTTTGGTGTAATATTATAAATAATATCCTTCAATTGGTCTACTGTAAGTAATTTAGGAAGATATCGTTCATATAGCTCAATCTCAGATTTAAGTTCTTCATTTAATCCTTTGATTTTAGCAATTTCTTCTACACCAATTTTAAACTTCTTTACTATAGAAATAACTTCATCATCAGTAGATTCGCCATTTCTCTTAGTTTTACCAATCATTGACGCTTCTGAATATAACGTTGTTAATAGAGTAAGCGTGTTTTGATCCTTTTGGCGTCTAGCAAAATCTAGATCACTTTTAATTTCTTCTAATAAACTCATAATGTTTATCCTAATAGTACAAGAGTAACTGTTGAATCCGAAGGTTCAACGGCTTTAGAGAATTTTTCAAGAATTTGCATAACAATTTCTTTATTACCTCTTGCAAGACCACATCCAATCAATGGAAAGCCATAACGAATATTACGACCAAAACGTTTGTGAAGTTTTTGAAGAATCAGAATAAATGCTTCATATTCAAACAGATCATGATTAGGATCGTCATGGAAACAGGTAAATTGAGTATACGCATTAACAATGGTAAATGATCTAATAGGGTCAGTTTTGGTAGTTACTTGCGCAGAAGTAAAATTACCAAGTTTATTGTAATCGCCTCTGGCAGTTCTTTGATCAGCCTCATACGCTGCAGGGTAAAGTTTAGAAATTGGTAGAGCAATTCCTGCGCCCATTACATTAAGACAGTTGCAACCGTGTACAATTACATCAAACTCGCCTTGCTCTGCTAACGTTAAAAGATTACCAGTGACGATTTTCATATTAATAACTCTTATAAAGGGCGCCAGATGTAATAAATGAATTCTTCCAACTCCATTCATCAAGAACCAACTGATTAAAAATATCTTCTTCAACGTCAATCTCGGTTTCAATACTCAGTTCAAGCATACGAATTGCTTTCGCGTATTGATTTTCATATGAAACAGGCGTAGTTGGAAATAGCTTGAACTTCATTTTTTCTAGCTCATTAGTCTTAGCTGCTTCAAGATTATATTCCGCAACTTTAACAACTGCTACCTTATAATCCTCTACAGATTCTTCATAAAGTTTAACATGAGTTTCTTTATTTTTCTTCACAATCCCTAAAAGGGTCATACGATCCATCTTAACTGACTTCATAGCATTTCTCTTTGAATTTAACATATCATTAATTTTATTAAACAGGGTGTATTTTTTAGAGTTGCAGTCTATTTTTATTGCCGTAAACACCCAAATATCCATTAGAAATCGTAACGTGGATCCATAATAGCAGACATCATAATTCCTTCAGGAGTGAAAGAACCCGTATCAGCCTTTAGAATGGACTTCATAATAGCTGGACTAAATCCAGATACCATCGCTACACCGGAAGCGTCATGCCGAACAGGAACATTGTCCGCAGCATTAATATTCCAGAATACAATAGCTGGCATAGAATATCCAGCATTTTCATATTTTCTCTTAATCATTTGATACGCACTATCATCAAAACGAATGCAATAATTAAACTGCATGTCGCTTAAAATTAATAACATACCTGGCATTTCTTCCTGAGGAACCTTACCATTAATAGCAGTATTCAATACAAGATCAAGTGCCGCATGTAAATCGGTTGTCATACCCCAAGTAGACGCAATCATCTGTTGTGCCCGTTGTACTACAGTACCAGTCAATTTTAAGATTTCTGGATTTGTAGAAAAAGTTACAAACAAATCCTTAAACTTACCAGTATTCTTTTCAGACAGATAAAGTCCCAAAGAAACAGCAACGTCAAGACAAGTAATTGCATTGTTCTTTCCTGCAGGACAGGTCATAGACCCAGAAACGTCTACCAGAGGAAGAATATTAGCATTACCAACATAATTCTCAAGCGCATTCCATTGATTAACAATCAAATCCAGTTGAGTCTTATCATAAGACGTTGAAACGCCATAATGACTAATGATACCTTTTAGTACATCATATGGATATACCGCTCCAGCATTAACCTTTACGGACGTATCTCCTGCATTCAACTTATTAACATATTCAGCATAGCCAGTTGGATCGTGTCGTCCAAACGCTTTCTTATAACGCGCAGAAGCCAAAGATGGTACATGACTATAGTTAATCGCTTCCCAAGCATTACCACACATCTTAGATTCTACAACCTCTGTGTTAGAAGCCAAAAACTTACGATATTGGCGAGGCGTCATACTCCAATAAGTCATAATCTCAGTAGCTAATGCTGCCTTTGAAGACTTTTCTCTTGGAAGCCACTTAGCAACCAATTGATTACCTGAACGAATACCTTCAAACAGGGCATCATATGCCTTATGCTTGTACTTCGTTGTAGTAAATACTAGATAATCATCCCAACGACCCAGTTGGGGAATTTTATCAAAGATTCGATCAAGAATTGAAGGAGCATTAATTTCCAAATATACTAAAATATCGCGGAAAAGCTTTCTTTCACCAGCACCGCCACGAACATCACGTGTCCACAGAGCAATACGTGTAGCAAGTTCACTATTCTCAACAAAAGCTGGAATAAAAGTAGGAATAATATCCTTTCCTCTTGAAGCACCAATCTTAAAGAAGAGATTGGTCAAGGAATCACCAGAACTTTTAAAGGTTTTCATACCATTTTCAGTTCTAGTTAAACGAGAATCAACTGCATCAGAAAAACTATTCATAATATGACCTCACAGGTTTACATTTTTTAGACAAATTTCAAGTTTGTTTATTAAAGTTGCTGAAATAAACCAAATATAACAGGATACAATTTTACGCGCTCTACCAATTGAGCTACTCCCCCATCAGAAGTATACTGTTACAATAACTAGGATTGGGTTCAGGTGTTATCGCTAGTCAGGGTGCCCAATATACTTTTGGTGGGGGAGACTGGATTTGAACCAGTAACCACGACCTTACAAGGGTTAATATAATTGCAGAAAGTATCCTAATTCAACATAATAAATCTAAGCTGGATGTATGTATATATTGACAGCTGTCTTACCATTCGACTTCACCTCAATAAAAACGAGGTGGACGGAATCGAACCATCTCCCGCTGTTTGAGCTTATATAACATATTTGCTGTAAACATCCAAATTTTAACAGGAAGATTTTTACTTACCAAAAAAGTATTTTAAATTGCTGAATTCTTCCTTTTTTCTTCAACGTAAAGCTATATTACCGAATTCTGAACCGAAAGTAAAGCTTTTTTTAAAAAATTATGTAAATATAGACCAAATAGTGTAAAAGTTGATCTAATCCGACCAAAACCCAGAAAGTCTGCGATTCTGCGCCAATACCAAGAATTTTATTTAAATTAGTTTTAGTGTAATCGATAGTGTAATGGGTAACACTATCCAACAATGCTAGTGGAATTGGATTAGCAACAAACCCCATAAGAATTACATAAGTAGCTAATCCATGCAATCCAGAATGAATTAGACCTCCTGGATGAAACAAAGTTCCTTTATTTTTCCACTGATATTCCGTTTGACATACAAAATCAACTAAAAAATGCTTAATAAAAAATAATATGAGTAATTGTTCAACCATTATCTATTTCCTGTTCTTCCGATTCTCATTGCATATTCTTCAGCTAAAGATTTACCAGAAGATTTGCCTCCTTCATAATTGAACATTTTAGCAAATCCCATCTTGTGAAGCATTGGTAATTGCTTTTCTAATCTCTGGCCAATATCAGTTCTATATTGTGGCGAATTAGCTACTTGAACTTCTTTAATTGTTTCATAAGCTTTATCAGCAGCATATTTTACTGTATCACCAATTCCAGTAGCAGTCAACAAATAATTTCCAGCAGTAACATAACCTTCAAACTTTTTGATTTTACCGTTTTCGAGTTTGATATTTTCGCCAGACATGATTTCTGAAAAATGTAAAGCATCTTTATCTTTAACTTTAGTAATATCCAACGGATATCCAGATTCAGCATCATCTTCTGGTTTTTTAGGATATGCTCCGTTTGATAAAACTACGCCAGTGCATATTTTATTTTCAATAACGGTCATAGAATCTTTGCCATGAACAAGATCATACATCCATTTAGCAGTATCACCTGTGTGTAGTGCTTGTTGGATTTGAATTAACGGATAACCAAATCTTGAAGTGAATTCAAGAGGATATGGGGTTCCAGTTTTTTCGTCAATGATGCATGCAACGTCAACATAACCGCAATATTTAACTTCTTGTAAATAAGGAATTAAAGGTTTCAATAGCATATCTGCTAACTTGGATTTTTTAGTATATCCAATAACAGTTCCTTGTTCTCCAGTATTTACACCAAGATCACCATTAAGATATTTCTTGAATTCGAAATTTTCTAGATAATACTGATTAAATCCATGAGGCCCAAAGAATCCACCTACAGCCATTTCAATACCTGGTTTGAATTCTTGTAGGATATAAGATTGTTTCTTACCCATTTCTTTCCATTTCATCAACATGAAGATCATATCTTCTGGTGACTTGGCAACATAAGATAAAGATTTATCAGTTTCATTACCACATGGCTTAGAAACCCATCTTTTAGGATTTTTTTCTATGAACTTAATTCCTTCTTCATAAGTGTTGAATGGGCCTTCATATGGCATTGTTTTGATACCATATTCATCAAAAAGGTCTTGGCCATAATTTCTATCAAGTTCAGATTTAGCAAGTTCTGTATCCATTCCAAAGATTGGATATCCACTAGTCTTGTATTTTTTAAGTTCTTTCATGAGAACAATATTGTCTGATACAACAATAAGGTCAGCCCAATCCATGTACTTTTTGTAATCAGGAACTTTCTCAACCAATCCATTACCAATAGGGTTCTGTTTTCCTTCTATTTTAACTGGTATGTGATATTTCACATCGTGTTTATATTTCTTAAAATTTAGTGCTAGATCTAAAGCTAATCCTTCAGAATCTATTAACAGAATTTTCATTGGTTTGTTCCTAAAATATAGTATTTATTTGAATATCTTTTTTAATATCTTTAAACAATTTTTTTAATTTTTTTCTATATTTAAAAATACCATCATCAGATACAAAATTGCATTTTATGTATTTTTTCGGTGATGTAGAAAGATATGCATTTATCTCATCAACAATGATCACATCGTCATCAGCATAACCAATTTTAATAAGATTCGATTTAAATTCATTATATAATTTTTTAGGAATTTTTTCAATAATAGAATCAACTTTTTCTTTATAAGTTGTATCTAATTTATATTTCGCATGAGATAATTCGTGTTCAAAATCTTCGACTTTATTTTTTAACGCAGAAATTAAATAATAAGGTTGATCATCATTTATGTGAGATAATACCTCTGTTAATAATTTTACCTCTGATTTTGTCATTTGAAATTCAAAGTTTATTACAAAAGAAGTTATTGATTCACCGGGAATATTATAAGCGTCCCAAAAAGAAAAATAATCAATTTCACCTTTATCGTTCATATAAAAGTGTAAAAAATCTTCAATAGAAAATAATTGATTTCTTATTTCTGGATAAGGAGATTCATAAAATTCAGACATTCTAAATAAAGATATAGATTGGTCTCTAAACGTATCAAACGTTAAAGATGCTATGTTTGAATCTATTATGGATAATTGATATTTCGGAGTAAACATGAATAATATATATCAAGTTGAATTTGTTGATAACACTGAATCTAATAATGTGGAAACTTTAATTAGATTTTATATTACCGACGATATTGGTAAAATTCTTAACAGCGTTAAAAACGATAAAGATTTAAAGACCTTTACAATTTCTTATTTACATAATTTAAGTAATTCTTTAGAAGTAAAGATATTGTAATCAGAATATTTATTTATGATATCATCAACAGGCTACATAGTCATTGTCTCGTTGCTCTGAATAAAAGTCAAGCTTTTTTTCTTCTTGACTTATTTTGACAAATTATGTATATTTAATTTTTATAGTAAATTAGGTGAATTATGCAAAAACAATTTAAACCAAAAGTTAATCTTCCTTCATTCGTTAAAGTAAATGCGATGACTTCAAAAATCCCAGGATACAAGAAGATCATGCGTGACGCTATCTATGAATATGATCAGAAGCGCGCAGATAATTTAAGGAAGAGTTACAGAGACACAGCAAAAGACGATTGAGAATAATACACGATTTTTTCTA
>Ga0214192_1000907_pt1 | contig 17328 bp, 8 predicted proteins | sample TroBogEpilimnion_44_FD_153030 | JGI IMG/M metagenome (GOLD analysis project Ga0214192, IMG submission 153030) | Freshwater microbial communities from Trout Bog Lake, WI - 29JUL2008 epilimnion | ecosystem: Environmental > Aquatic > Freshwater > Lake > Epilimnion/Euphotic zone | place: Trout Bog... | reverse complement strand
AAAGATGGGTATCTCTCCCAGAAAAGTCATGTTTTGCCGGGTCGCCTCGGATTTTCCACCGCCATGACCGAATATCTCGATCCGTTCGCCGTTCGGTGTGGTGAAGTAACTCATGTTCTCGATCAACCCCAGGATGGGGACGTTGACTTTTTCAAACATTAGAATGCCCTTGCGCACCACCCCCAGCGACGCTTCCTGCGGCGTGGTTACGATCACACCCCCATCCAGCGGAACTGTTTGACAGAGAGAAAGTTGGGCATCGCCGGTGCCCGGGGGGAGGTCAACCAGAAGGTAATCCAATTCTCCCCATTCCACGCTGGTGACAAATTGCTGGATGGTCTTCATGATCATGGGACCGCGCCAGATGACCGGGTTGTCTCCATCGATCAAAAAACCCATGCTCATCAACTTAACCCCGTGCGCCACAGGAGGAACCATGCGCGATTCATCTGCTGAAAGGGTGGGTTTCTGCCGCGTGCCCATCATCAAAGGAATACTGGGACCGTAAATATCGCAATCCAAAAGGCCGACGCGAACTCCCAGCTTTTGCAGGGCGCAGGCGAGATTGACCGAGGTGGTGGATTTACCCACGCCGCCCTTGCCACTGGCCACGGCCACGATGCGTTGAATACCGGGCACCTTATTTTGCTTCTGCCACGGGGTGGAGCCTGCAGTGGGCTGGCCTGCGGCGGGCATGCGAACCTCCACGGAAACTTTTTCGACTCCCGCAAGGGATTTCAGCACCTTTTCGGATTCCTGACGGATCTGGGCGGCAATCTCAGGCGAACCGGAGGTCAACTGCATTTGGACCGTCACCGCGCCGTTGGCGAGGGAGATCTGCTTGACGAGGCCGAAGGAGATGATGTCACGGCTGAAGCCGGGATATTTGACGGCGGCGAGCGCCTGCTTGATTTGGTCTTCCGTAATCATTGTTGCGGAGTGACCATTGCCCAAGCAGGCGGAAAACGCAAGCGAAACGAAATGGCCTCGCTTGCGCGCCCGACTCCCAGGCTTAGCGACTGGCGGTGGCGGTCACTTCCAAAGGTTGATCACGGCGTTCGGCAAAGCGCTTGACGTAATTCTCCCATTGAACGCGGTTGGTGAAATCTCCGCTGCGATCCCAGCAGGCGCCAATGAAATAGCCAAAGGGTTTTCCCACTTCCACTTGCGTGATGGCCAGCAAATTACGAACCGCTGGAGCGCCTTCATGGGTGGGTTGTGGAACCACTTCGTGCATTTTGCTCTCGGGCAGGTTCTGGTTGTCCGTGGTGAATTCCGTGATGCACCCCTTCTGGAGCACAAACGCCGTGCCGATGGTGCCCTTGGGTTTATCCTCGGGTTGCCAATAAATCTGCCAGCCTTCCGCTTTATCCTGACCCACTTGCTCGACGCCGTCCGGCCCTGCAGACCGTTCCGCCAATCCGACACCGATGGTGAGCGGCGAATGGTCGTCGCTTGAGAAGGTGCTCTCCACATGCGTGAACCATGAGCCGGCGTCGATGCGGTACCGCTTCACTTCGGATACCATGCGACCGGCACCGGCGTCCCAGGCATCATAGGTCAGCTCGAATTCCGAGCGGATCGGACCTGTGGCGATCAACTTGCCGGTTTTGTAATTGCTCGAGCTGTGCAGGACTTTTCCATCCCATATGCCCAGTCCGCCGCAACCGCGACTCTTGCCCACGCGAAAATCGTCCATGAACTCACCGTTGTCTTCATGGTAATGCTTGGTGGCATACATGACGTCCACAATCAACCCGCGATCGCGCTTGATCCAGACGTCGGGTCCGCTGGTGACCGTGCCTTCAGCCTTGATCAAAGCCTGTCCATAGGTGCGATGGGCAGTACGATCGCTTTCCCAGGCAAAATCATCATAGCGCTCAGGAACGTAGCGGGCGAAAGTCTTCACGACGGGCGTTGGGAATTTTAAGCTCGCCGGGCAAGCCGAGGTATCGACGAGTTGGTAAGTCCGGGTTTCACCGGGACCCAGATCCACTTGAAACAGAGTGGATTCACCCACCATTTGTGAGGGGATAATGCGCGAGGATTGTCCATCCAGAATGGCGCAGGCATGGGTATTGGCCACTTCCACGGTTTCATTTTCACGCCAGAAACCGGCGGGATTGTGCACTTTGATTTCAGTGATTTTAACAGCCGAACTTTCCAAGAGCGCCATGCGGTACACCTCACTTCCCGCCAGCAAAAACGCACCTGTGCCGTAAGGTTCGGTGGAACTTTCCAGGAACTTTTTGGGGTCTGCCCCAACCGGTTGCACATGGGTGAGACGTCCCTCCGGCGTGACACACCCCACCAATGATGTCCATGCTTTTGTCACCGGCACCTCATAAGTGGAATGATCCAGCAAACCCTGGTTCACACCCCAAGCCAGTGCATAAGTGAAGAACCCGCTGCCACTGGTTTCCTTCAAGGGATAACCCGCCGGATCCAAAAGACTCGAACGCCAGAGACCATCCGCTTGCTGGCAGTTCAAAACCTTCGCCGCCATTTCCTTGAACAATTTTTCAAACTTTGCACGGTCCGGATGATTATCGGGAAGATATTGCAATACGCGCACCAAGCCGGCCATCACCCACCCATTGCCGCGACTCCAGAAAATTTTCTTTCCATTGGATTCCCTGCGTTTGAAGTAAGTGCTGTCGCGGAAGAAAAGATGCTCTTCCTTGTCGTAAAGATACTCCGTGGTCTGCCACCAGTTCGTCACTGCGAAATCGAGATAGCGCGAATCGCCGGTCAGGGAATAGAGCCGAATCCAGGCCGTGGGCGCCATGAACAAGGCATCGCACCAGGACCATTTTTCCTGAACGTTCTCAGGCCTGGGTTTGTTGAAATCCAGCGTGGTGGCCTGGGAAGGATGAGCGAGAATGAAATCAAACCGTTCACGCAGCGGTTGAATCATCCGCGGATCGCGATAAATCTGATAGAGCTCCGCCCAGGTCTGACCCACGCAATGATCATCGGCGTGGTAGGGGCGCTTGCCGAGTTGCCAGCCATTTTTCTGACCCAACGCAACCATCTGATCGCGAAACCAGGCATCGGGAGAAATGCCCACCAAGGCCATAAGCCCGGCATCACCGGCCCCGCGAATCCAGTCCAGTGGATCGTGATCGGACGGATTATTCAACTGCCAATTCGCCACCGTTTCCATGGTGTGAAGGATGGCTTCCGGCTCGATCTTGCCGGAAATCGCGGCGTTTTTTGGCGGTTCCACCACGGCGGATACTTGCGCCACACTCATCCAGGTGGTCATGCATAAAAGCAACGACAACCCTTTCACGATCAAGGCAGATTTCATGGGGGGGATGATAAATAAGGTGTGCGCTGCGGACAAGCTTTTCACGGGGAGTGACGGTTGACCTTTTACGCAAACACATTGCCCCTATGCCGCTTTTGCGATAATTTTATTCAAAACAAAGCACAATGTCCGACGACGAACTCAATATCGAAAGACTGGAAGCCCGATTCACGGCCATGGCGGGTTTAGCATTTTCAGAGGCACGAAAGCGAGTTCTCGCTTCAGGGCAAAGTGTTTTGGAATCCGAGGAGCGTTAAATTTATGGAGTTTCCTCAAACGGTCAAATAGACTTCGTAAAGAGCATTGAACCCTTGATCAATGTTGTAGCTGGTCAAAAGATCATCATCGAGTGAGTCTGCCCAAACTAAACCTGCGTATGTTTTCTTTCGACTAACTTACAACAGTTAACATGAGCATCCGAATCCCGACCCTGCTGCTTGTTTCAACAGCCATTGTCTCGGCCTATTTGATTTTCTTAATCGGTGATTTCGTTCCTCGCTTTTTTGAAGTGGCTTACAGGGAAACTCCGAAAGAAGCCATGAATCTTATGCCCACACCCACCTTTTTGGCCTCTCGCCATTCCTGGGTTTTTGCTCTCACAATCCTTTCATTGAGCTTTGCAACACTTGCTCGGTTAAAATTGCAACCGAATAGGGCTGTTCCGATTTGCACAATCGGACTATGCAGCCAAGGTGCCATTTTTTGGTTGGCGATGTTCTGCTTTTGCTACGAGGGATTCTGTGGCCCGATGACTTTGCACCACGCATCGGAATTTAATCCGGTCGAATTCGTGAGGTTTGAACTCGGGGTGTTTCCGATTTCGCTAATCGCATTGCTGGCCCCAGTTATAGCCGTTTGGAAAAATAGTTCCAACTAACCTTCTGGCGGTGCATCTGAACATCCCCCATTAGTCCGGTCTACTTGAGTTGGCGAAACATTTGCAGGAACTCCAGCGCCATGGAATTATTTCCACAGCCCCCCGAGGATTTGACGAGATTTCCGACAGGGCTTTTGCTACACTTCTAAAAATATCAAATGCAGACGAGCGTAATATTGTCAATTAAGCCCGAATTTGTTGATAAAATCTTTTCAGGCTCGAAGCGCTACGAATTTCGCCGGGTGATTTTCAAATCAAAACATGTCAACCGAGTGGTCGTTTATGCTTCCCACCCCGTGCAAAGGGTGGTTGGGGAATTTGAAGTCGGCGGTGTCTTGGAGTTGAGCAAAAAGGAGTTGTGGCAGGAGACCAAGCAGTTTTCTGGTATTGCCAAAACTTATTTTGACGACTATTTCGCAGATAAGGAGACAGGATATGCGATTGAAATTAAGTCCGCCAAACTTTATGAAAGCCCAATGACATTGGAACACCTTTGCCCTACGGCCCGCCCTCCCCAATCGTTTATGTATTTACCGGATGAGCGGTGACTTAATTTGGACTCATCCGAAAGCCCATGCCGCCAAATACCCAAAGCGCAGAGACACTTAATCTCTCCGGCGATATGGCAAGGCACTCCGGTCCTACCCCGTGCGTGACGTCCGCGTAATAATTCTCTGAAAAACCTGCATTGCGGGTTGCAAAATGGATTGCCATGCCAAGGGACGGGAGCATAATCACGATAACGACCCGTATGGCTCAACTTGAATCATGAAGATCAACTCCATACGAAAATTCCGGTTAAGAGCGAATAGGCAATCCATTTTGACGTCAGATTCATGATGCGTACGATTTTCAAGTCAGCCGGTGTGCTTTTGATCCTGCTTCCGGAACTTTTGTTCGCCGCCGAGCCGAAGCTGCCGGCAGTGGTGGATTTCAACCGCGACATCCGTCCGGTTTTTTCAGACACTTGTTTCAAGTGCCACGGCCCCGATTCCAGCAAAAGAAAGGCCAAGCTGCGGTTGGATACCCGCGAAGGCGCCTTCTCGGATCACAAAGGGAATGTGCCTTTCGTACCGGGGGATTTGGCAAAGAGCGAGGCGTGGCGCCGTATTAATGCCACGAATTCAGACGACCTCATGCCACCCGCCGATTCCGGCATTGTGTTGACCCAAACGCAAATCCGGCTCCTGGAACGATGGATCAAGCAGGGCGCGAAGTTCGCGGAGCATTGGTCGCTCACTCCACCAATCAGTTCTGCCCTTCCGAAGGTGCATCAGACTTCCTGGCCCCGGAACGAGATTGATTACTTCGTTCTCGCGCGTTTGGAGCAGGAAAAAATTCGTCCGGCGCTCGAGGCGGGCAAGGCGGCGCTCATCCGTCGCGTCACGCTGGACCTGACCGGCCTGCCTCCGACTCCCGCCGACGTGGATGCGTTCCTTCAGGACAAAAGCCCGCAGGCTTACGAGAAGGTGGTGGACCGGTTGCTGAGTTCGCCGCATTACGGTGAGCGGATGGCACTGGATTGGCTGGATGCGGCGCGCTTCGCCGACACGCACGGGTACCACATTGATTCGGGTCGCGACATGACGCGCTGGCGGCAATGGGTGATTGATGCGTTCAACCGGAATGAACCGTTCGACCAGTTCACCATCGACCAGCTGGCCGGCGACTTGCTCCCGAACGCCACGTTGGAACAAAAGATCGCGAGCGGTTTCAATCGCAACAACATGATCAACTTCGAGGGTGGTGCCATTGCGGAGGAGTATCACACCGCCTATGTCATTGATCGCGTCAACACCACCGCGACCGTGTGGCTGGGATTGACCGTGGGTTGTGCGCAATGCCACGACCATAAGTATGACCCGATCACGCAACGGGATTATTACCGAATGTTTGCCTTTTTCAATAACGTGCCGGAAAACGGCCTGGACGGCTCCAGGGGAAACGCGGAGCCGTTTCTTCCAGTTCCCAATAAAGCCCAGACGGCCAAACTCGCGCAATTGAAAGCGGAGGTCGAGGTGTCAGCTAAGAAGTTGAAAGAGATGGATAACGAAGAGGCTGCGGCGCGGGCAAAGTGGATGGAGGGCATCAAAACCAACGCAACGGTCGAACCCTACGGGCTGGTGGCGCGTTTCCCCCTGGATGGAACCCTCAGCGGCCGGAACGCCGAAGGCGGTGAGATCAAGGGCGCCGGTCTGGGTAGCAATGCGCCGGTCTGGGCTGCTGGGATCATCGGCCAGGCACTCGTGCTGGACGGCACCGAACCCGGCGGTGTGACAACTGAGTCACAAGTCAATTTTGAGCGCCAGGATTCCTTCTCCTGGGGCTGTTGGGTGAAACGTTCGGGCGACCGCGGAGCCTTGTTGTCGAAAATGGATGGCACCGACCAACTGCGCGGCTTTGATTTGTTCCTCGGAGAGGGCAGGTTGTATGCGCATCTCATTCATTCGTGGCCGGACAACGCCCTGCGCATCGCAACGAAGGAGCCGCTGCCAAACGACGAGTGGACCCATGTGATGGCGACGTATGATGGATCGAGCAAAGCCGCCGGGCTCAAGCTGTATGTGAACGGCCGGGCCGTGGCGGTGGAGGTGCTGGATGACAAGCTCACTGACAGCATCGTCACCAGCGCCACTTTGAAACTGGGCAGACGCACCGCATCCAATCCGTTGAAAGGCTCGCTGGCCGATGTTCGGATTTATAATCGGGTATTGTCACCGGGCGAAGTCACCGGTTTGTTTGACGCGCCGAACATCGCCCTGGCCGCCATGGGGCCGGAGAAGCGGACAGAGCTACAAGAGAAGGAATTGAAGAAATATTTCCGCGAGTATCATTTTCCCGCCTGGGCGGCGGCAAGCACGGCGGCTGCGGACGCGCTCAAAGCCGAGCAGGACTTAGAGAACTCCATTCCGAGCACCATGGTGATGGCCGAAGCAGCGACGCCGCACGACACGTTCGTGCTGGTGCGCGGCCAATACGATCAGCACGGGGAAAAAGTGACGGCAGGTTTGCCCGCCAGCCTGCCAGCCTTGCCACCGGGAGCGCCTTCCAACCGTCTGGGTCTTGCCGAATGGCTCGTATCCCCTGTGCAACCCCTCACCGCGCGCGTCATTGTGAACCGCTATTGGCAGATGTATTTCGGCACGGGCATTGTCAAGACGGCGGAGGATTTCGGTTCTCAGGGGGAATGGCCGAGCCATCCGGAATTGCTGGACTGGATGGCCACGGAATTCCGGCAAAGCGGCTGGGACATTCGAAAATTGCAAAAACAGATCGTGATGAGCGCGACCTACCGGCAGTCCTCCTTTGTTTCGCCGGAGCTGGCCGCCAGGGATCCGGAGAACCGCCTGCTGGCGCATGGCCCTCGTTTTCGTTTGGCGGCGGAATTCATCCGCGACCAGGCGCTGGCGGTGAGCGGATTGCTCGACGACGAAATCGCCGGCAAAAGTGTGTCGCCTTATCAACCCGACGGATTGTGGGAGGAACTGGCCTCACGTTCCGATGGAAAGAATTGGACCGCCCAGACCTATACGCAAAGTCACGGGCGGGATTTATACCGGCGCACCATGTATACCTTCTGGAAGCGGACCTCGCCGCCGCCCACGTTGATGACCTTCGACGCGCCCGACCGCGAAACCTGCACCGTTCGGCGGCCGCGCACGAACACCCCCCTGCAGGCGCTGGTATTAATGAACGATCCGACCTATATGGAGGCTTCGCGCAATCTGGCCGAACGCATGATGCTGGGGGCAAAGTCCGACAAGGAACGCGTTGCTTTTGCCTACCGCCTCTTGCTGGCGAGGGGGCCGGCCTCCGCGGAAACCGGGGTGCTGCTCAAACTTTACGGGGAACAACTGGTGCGCTATCGGGCCAACCGGACGGCTGCGTTGGAAGTGCTGGCTGTCGGCGAATCAAAGCACAATGAGTCGCTGGACCCGTCGGAACTGGCTGCGTGGACCATGGTCGCCAGCGCCATCCTCAATCTAGATGAAACGCTTACGAAAGGTTGAACCATGAATCTGGAACATGAATATCGGGCACTGTTGACACGCCGCCGCTTCTTTGGCCGTGCCGCCGCTGGCCTGGGCGGTATCGCGCTGACGTCACTAATGAACGAGAGCCTGTTTGCAGCGGGGGGGGATCCTTCGGTGAAAAACTCCGTAATCCAGAATGCACTGCAATTCGCGCCCAAGGCGAAGCGCGTGATTTATCTCTTCATGTCCGGCGGTCCGTCGCACATTGATTTGTTCGATTATAAACCCGGCTTGCGCGCCCATCACGGCCAGGAACTGCCAGGATCGGTCCGCATGGGCCAGCGCATCACCGGCATGACGTCCGGCCAAAGCTCCTTCCCTTGCGTGGCACCGATGTTTGAGTTCAGCCAGCACGGAAAAACGGGCACCTGGATCAGCGAATTGCTGCCGCACATGGCGTCCATCGTCGATGACATTGCCATCGTCAAGTCAGTGAACACGGAAGCGATCAATCACGATCCGGCGACCACTTTTATCCAGACCGGCAGCCAGCAACCCGGCCGACCCAGTCTCGGCGCGTGGTTGAGCTACGGCATCGGCACCGAAAACCAGCAATTGCCCGGGTTCGTCGTCCTGATTTCGCAAGGCAGCGGGAACAAAACAGATCAGCCGATCTTTTCACGGTTGTGGGGCAATGGTTTTCTTCCGAGCCGTCATCAGGGAGTGCGGTTCCGCACGGGCGGTGACCCGGTCTTGTATCTTTCCAATCCTCCGGGCGTGGATGCCAAAAGCCGCCGGCAGATGATTGACACGGTGGATCAACTCAACCAGATGGCGAAGAAGACGTTTGGCGATCCGGAAATCAACACGCGCATCGCCCAATATGAGATGGCTTACCGGATGCAAACCTCAGTGCCCGAGCTGGCGGATCTTTCCAAGGAACCGAAGAACGTTCTCGACCTTTATGGAATCAACGATTCCGGGGTGGACGGTGGTTACGCGCGCAATTGCCTGCTGGCGCGACGCATGGCGGAACGAGGTGTCCGGTTTGTGCAACTCATGCATCGCGGCTGGGATCAACATGGCGACCTGCCCAGGCAGATCCGCGGCCAATGCAAGGATGTGGACCAGCCTTCAGCGGCTCTGATCAAGGACTTGAAGGCCCGCGGATTGCTCGACGAAACCCTGGTGATCTGGGGCGGTGAGTTCGGCCGCACGGTTTACAGCCAGGGCACGCTGACCAAGGACAATTATGGACGCGACCATCACGGACGTTGCTTCACCATGTGGATGGCTGGCGGCGGCATCAAACCCGGTGTCAGTTACGGCGAGACGGATGATTTTTGCTACAACATTGTCAAGGATCCGGTGCATATCCATGACCTCAACGCGACCATCCTGCGCACCCTGGGGATAGACCACACGAAGTTGACGTTCAAATTCCAGGGCCGGCAATTTCGTCTGACCGACGTGCATGGAGAAGTGGTGAAAGGCCTGCTCGCCTGACGCGACGCCAACGAAGGTTGCATCATAGCTCCGTCAGGCTGCCAATGCATTGAGGGCATACCCCATGCGTGACGTCCGCGTAAGTGTGCTCGGAAATGTAAGTCTCAATCGGTTTCCAGGCACCATCCTCATCCCGGATTTTCCGGCACATGGGGCAGACCGGCAGCATGCCTTGGGCAATCCTGATTTTCGCCAGGGTGTCCGTGAGTTCGCGAATCAATTCCAGGCGCTCGGCTTCTTCCTGCTTGCGCGGCGTGATGTCACTTTCCAGCGCGGATATTCCCACCAACTCACCCAGGTCATCCAGGATCGGTGACAACGTAAGCTCCACTTCCACGGTTGAGCCGTCCTTGCGACGTCGCACCGCTTCCAGGTTGTGGATTCTTTCTCCCTGGGTCATGCGACCGAACAGATCCGACCACTCCTCCGGACGATACGGCGGGCTCAGGATGGAAATGGACAACCCGATCACCTCCCCGGCCTCATAACCATACATCCTCGTCGCACCCGGATTCCAACTCAGGATGGTTCCATCCAGCGTCACACCAATGATGGCATCGTCCGAGCCTTCCACGATGGAGGCCAGATAAGCGCGTGCCTTCTCCGCGGCTTTGCGGTCACTGATATCCCGCATGAACGATCTGGAATGAACGAACCTTCCATCCTGCCAGAGCACATTGGAGTTGATGGCCACATCCTTGATCCCGCCGTTCTTGCAAACCAGGCGGGTTTCATAATTCTGCACCTCCTCGCCAATGTGCAGGCGCTTCAGGAAGTTCTCGGCATGATCCGGATTCAGGAAAAATTCGAGAATGGAATGGCCCTCATATTCTTCCCGCGTATAGCCCAGCATATCAAGTTCAGCCTGGTTCACGCGCAGCAGGGTGCCGTCGGGTCCCACCCAGTGCATGGCCATGCAGGAGTGATTGAAAAAATCCTTCAAATCCTTCTCGCTCCGCTGCAAGGCCTCTTCCACCCGTAGTCGTGCCCGATGGTTTTCCGCCACGCGCAACGCCCGCACCACCGCTGGAACGAGACGGCCTAGATGCGGTTTCATCACATAATCATCCGCCCCGGCTTTCATGGCTTCCACGGCCGTTTCCTCGCCGGGCGCCCCGGAAACAATGATAAAGGGAATACACATCTCCCGCTGCCTGAACCGATGCAGCACGTCCAACCCGGTAAAGCCGGCAAAGGAATGATCACAAAGAATCAGATCATAGGTTTTGGTGTCCAGCGCGGTGGTGAAATCCCCCAGCGCGTCCACGCGTTGATAAATGGGTTGAAATCCCCCCATCTCCAATTCACGAAGTATGAAAAAAACGTCTTCTTCGTTGTGCTCAACTATCAAGATGCACAATGGTTTTTTCATGATGGATCCTTTGTCGAAGGAAAATGGCGAAACCCGGCTGGATTTGAATGCGTGATGTGCCTCTCCTCTTGAGTCGCTTCCATCAAAAGTTTTGATGTTCCGCTCATAGACCTTGTCTATCGGTGATGGGCTTCGCAAAAAACCTTAGCCTTCCCCGGCAGGGACGTCAAGAAGCCGAATAAGCCCTGCTGCCCAGATTCTTAATATCTCCTGATCGCAACCAGGCAAAAATCACCGGTGTCACGATCAGGATGTGAACCAGGCTGCTCAGCATTCCCCCAATGATCGGGGTGACCAATGGCTTCATGACTTCGGACCCCGCGCCATGGCTCCACAGCATCGGCAAGAGACTGGCCACCACGGTGCAAACGGTCATTACCTTGGGACGCAACCTCAGCCGCGCCCCTTCCTTCACAGCATCCACCAGGTCGCGATTGGAAAAGTTTGCGCCAAGCAATTCCTGTTTCCGCCGCACCGCTTCCTCCAGATAGACCACCATCACCACACCCGTCTGGATGGCGGTGCCGAACAGGGCGATATAACCCACCCACACCGCGACGCTGAAATGCCATCCCGCGAGGTATTGGAAAATTACGCCACCGCTCAGCGCGAAGGGCACTGCCAGCAACACATGCGCCGCTTCCCTCGCGTTGCCATAGAGCAGGTGCAAGAGCATGAAGATGATCAACAACGCCCCGGGTATGATGAACTTCAAGGTGGCGGCGGCATGAAGCTGGTTCTCGTATTCACCGCTGTATTCCAGGGTCATTCCTTTGGACGCCAGTTGCGGCGCCATTTCCTTTGCCAGACGGGCTTTGACTTCCTCCACAAACCCGCCGAGATCGCGTCCCTCCACGTTGGCCTGGACGAAGGCGCGCAACCGCCCGTTTTCACTGCCGATTTCATTGGGTCCCTCCGTTCGGGTGAGGGTCGCGAGCTGGCCAAGAGGAATCACTTTGCCATTCGATCCGGTCACGAGGAGATCCTTCAGTCGCGTTAAATCATCGCGCTCACTGTGTTGAAGGCGAAGGTGGATGGGATAACGATTGCGACCTTCGATGACCGTGGAAATATTCTTTCCGCCCAAACCAGTTTCGATGACGTCCATTACATCCTGGGCGCGCATCCCGCAGGCACCCATGGCATCGCGGTTGAGGGTCACTTCCATATATGGTTTGCCTTGGATGCGACTCGGCGTCACCGCAGTGGCTCCGGGAATGGTTTGCACGATTTTTTGGACATCCAATGCGGCGGCTTGCAGAAGTTCTGCATTGGCCCCGAGAATTTTGACACCCAATTGCGAACGAATGCCCGTTGAGATCATCAGCACACGGCTTTCGATGGGTTGCAGAAAACCGGGAATGGAGCCGGGAACCTGTCGCAACCTTGAGGTCATTTCATCAATCAATTTTTCGCGTGTCATTCCAGCGCGCCATTTGGATTCGGGTTTCAATAAAATCGTGGTCTCGATCATCTCCGTGGGAGCAGGATCGGTCGCGGTATCCGAGCGTCCCAGTTTTCCAACCGCAGAGGCGACTTCCGGGAAGCTTTGGATAATCTGATCCTGCAAGGCCATGGCGCGTTTCACTTCGGTGAGAGAAGTGGCGGGAACAAAGCTAGGCATGAACAGCAGGCTGCCTTCATTCAGCGGCGGCATGAATTCAGTACCGAGTCGCGGCACCAGCGCCAATGCTCCGAGCAGAATCATCAGCGCACCGGTCATCACTGCCGTGCGATGTTTCAAGGCCAGATCGAGAACCGGTTCATAAAGCTTCATCAGAAAGTTCATGAGCCAGTTTTTATCCTCGGGATGATACGGTCCGCGCACCAGCCAGGTGCAAAGCACCGGCACGATGGTCACGGCCAGCAAGGTGGATCCGATCATGGCGAAAGTCTTGGCAAAGGCGAGTGGATGAAACAGCTTGCCCTCCTGTCCGCTCAATGCGAACACCGGCACAAAAGCCAGGATGATAATGGCCATGGCAAAGAAGATCGGACGCCCCATCTGTCTGGAAGCCTCCAGCACAGTAGCCGTTGTTTCCGCGGGCAACAATTCGCGTCCTCTGCGCTTGCTTTCCTGTTCGCAATGGCGGATCGCATTTTCAGTGATGACGATCGCGGCATCGACCAGCACTCCGATGGCGATGGCGATGCCGGAGAGACTCATGATATTCGAGGTGATACCGAACCAGTTCATCAGGATGAACGAAACCAGGATGCTCACAGGCAGCGGCAGCGTGACAATCAGCACACTGCGGAAATGGAATAGAAAAAGAATATGCGCCAGGGTCACCAGAATCATCTCCCAGACCAGCGCGTGCTTCAAAGTATGGACGGTGCGTTCAATGAGTTCGCCGCGATCGTAAAACGGTTGAATCGTCACGCCCGGGGGCAGGCTGGGGGCGATTTGTTCCATGCGCTGGCGAATCTTTTGAATGACGGCCAGCGCATTTTCGCCGGTGCTCATCACCACAATCCCACCCACCACTTCCCCGCCGCCGGCATCCAAACTGCCGCGACGAAAATCCCCGCCGATTTCCAAGCGCGCAATGTCCCTCAAATAAACCGGAACTCCATTCTTTTCCATGAGCACGATCTTCTCGATGTCTTCCTGGTTCCGGATTAAACCAATGCCGCGCACGACAAATTCCATGCCGTTTTCTTCAATGGTTTTTCCGCCCGCATAAAGGCTGGATTGCGATACGGCCATCAAAACCATGTTCAGCGAGACGCCTGATGCACGCATTTTCATGGAATCCACCTCGATCTGGTATTGCCTCTCAAAGCCGCCCACACTGGCCACCTCCGCCACACCCGGTTCGGAATTCAACTGGGGACGAATGAACCAATCCTGCAATGCTCGAAGTTCACCCAGGTCATAGCCGTGTCCGCCCGGGGCCTTGGAAGAATCCGCCTTTAGATAATACTCATATACCCAGCCGAGACCGGTGGCATCAGGACCCAATCGCGCGGATACTCCGGCTGGCAAAGTGTCCCCCAGCAAATTCAATCGCTCAAGGATGCGCTGGCGCGCCAAAGATTTGTTCACGGAATCCTCGAACACCACGGTGATCAATGAGAAACCAAACATGCTGCTGGCCCTCACGCTTTTCACGCCTCTCAATCCATGAAGATTCAGCGAGAGCGGATAGGTGATCTGATCTTCGACCTCGCGGGGACTGCGGCCCGTCCAATCAGCAAACACAATCACCTGGTTTTCGCTCAGGTCCGGTATGGCGTCCACCGGCGTGTCATGGAGAGCCTTGATCCCCAGTGCCATCAGGAGAAGAGTGCCGCAGGCCAGCAACAGACGATTGTGAAGCGACCACGTGATGAGGGCGTTGATCATGGCTTCACTTCAACCCCGCAATCGAACATTTGCTTTCCCCAATAGGGGTTGTGCAACTCCGCGCTCCATTGAACCCAGCGCGCATTGGCCGGTGCTCCGGCCCAAAGATTTTTGGTCATGGGACAACTGAAAATGTGCAATTCCGGGAAGAGGTTTTTTTGGTTCAAGGCCATATCAGAAATTTCCTGACTCCATGGCAGGAACGCCTTGCGCAATTCCTTGAGATCGCCTCCGGCGAACGGTGGCGCGGTTTTGATCGCCCCTTCGGGGATGGATGGAAGATGCCCAAGCGCATGGTTCGCGGCTTCCAGATCGTCGTTGGCCAGCGATTCATTGATGGCAGAAACAGCCTGCAAGAATTTACGAAGCGCAGAGGCGGGATCGCTGTCAGACCGGACGATTGCAGCTGAAGTCGGAGCGGCATTTGAATGCACCGGGATTTCATCCAGCTGCGCCTGGCTGTCCAAAAGCATGTTGCCAGCGGTGACAACCTGTTCACCCTCGCGCACACCTTCGACTATCTCCCAAAGGGAATCCCCGGGACGACCCAGCTTCACCGCACGCGGTTCATAATTTCCCGGGGACACTTGCACAAATACACGCGGTTCAGTTCCCGGCCAGATGACTGCCGATCGCGGAATGGCAAGCACCTCGGGAGCATCCAACGCCACGGTTCCTGTTGCAAAGATGTTGTTCTGGATTCGGCGATCCGGATTTTCCAACACCACCCGCACCCGCGCCGAACGAGTCATTCCATCGAGGTTCGGGCTGATGAAATCGATGCGGCCCTTGAGCGTTTCACCCGGCAGCGAAGGCGTGTGGATGTCCACCATCCGACCCGTGGTCAAAAACGGTAAATCCTGTTCATACGCCGTGAACATGAACCACATGCGGGTGAAATCGGCGATCTCGAATAGCTTCTCACCCTCCTTTACATATTGTCCTTCCGTGACATAGCTTTTCGTGATCACTCCGGCCTGCCGCGAGACGAGGCCGAAGTGAATATCATCTTCCTGGCGGTTGGGGATGGACTGGATCTGCTCATAAACCAGTCCGTATTCCTCCAGGCGTTTCCTCGCGGCATCCATTTCCGCACCGGCATTGGTTCGGGCGAGGATGCTTTTATAATCGGCGGCGGCTCGCAGAAGTGTCCGGCTGAAAATTGTCGCCACCGGCTGGCGTTTTTGAATCTTTTCCCCCTCGCAACTCATGGCCAGTCCGTCCAAACGTCCCTCCACAGGTGCCGTAATCACACCGTGCCGCAGTTCATCTTCACCGATCATTCCGGAAACTCGCAGGCTGCGAGTCAATGGAAGTTTTTTGACTTCAGCCGTTTGAATACCCGCCACCCGCGCCGCTCCAGGGCTCAGGATAAGGAGGTTATCGTTTGAAGAATCGGCGGAATCCGATGTGACCCGCGACCCCATCTGCACCAGTTTCATTTTGCAGAGGGTGCAAGTACCGGGTTTGTCCGACTTCACCCAGGGATCCATCGGGCATTGATAAACCGAGGTCGCTGACTTCAATGCCACCTTCGTCGACCCCGAATTTCCCTTCTGCCGGTTCCACAAGGAGGCGGCGGCCCATCCAAGGGCCGCCGCTAGAATCAAGGCAACTAGAGAATTGAATTTCATAATCAGCGGCTGTCTTATTTCGGTTTAAGAGCCTGACCTTCCCGATCGCTCCGTCAATAACTATTCACCGGAATGGCCACACGATAGAAGCCCCTGGATTGCACAAGGCGCGTGGAATTGGTTTCCATATAGGTGGCGGAAGTGCCATCACTGGTGATATAACCAATGTTCGTCCAGCTGCTGGTATCCATGTTGGGCGAGTATTGCAACAGGTAGGTGGTGCCCGGAGTAGACTTGAATCTCATGGCCACATTACTGTTCGTGCCCGTTCGCGTGAAACTCGAGATCAAGAGACTTTCCGCAGCGTTGTTCACCACCTCGAACTGCCCCATCAAACCCTGATCCTCATGATCCGAGAAATGGCAGTGATACATGAAGGGATTATAGGAACTCGCAAACCCGTCAAATTTGGCAATGAACACATTCGTCGAGCTCGCCTGTGAATACAGCGTGTCCTTCCATCCCTGCGATTCAAATGCCGCGAGGCCGCCCGCCGGACTGCTCCGGGAAATCAGGTTGAACTGGATGTCGTGAATGTGGAAGGAATGACTGAACCCGGAGGTGTTGATCAAGGTCCACTTGACGACATCGTTCAGGTGAAGCGTGACATTGACGGTTCCGAATACAAACAAATCGCTGGTGTTGAAATAGAACAATCCCGGCGCGCCTCCCGTGATGGACAGGGTGCGGTTGGTGGTCACGTCGTTCGTGGTCCAGAAAATATTAGTGGTCAGCACCAAAGGGATGCTGGTGATGGGCGTGGAATTGGAGGTGGTCGAACCCACTACACAGTGCATGATAAAGAAATTGCTGTTGTTCAACAAACTGCCGAACTGTCCGCTGCTTTGGGACTCAGCGCCGGGATAGTCATATTGCAATCCCGTTCGACCCGAGCCGCCCAGTGAGGTGTTCGAATTATAGGCCATCAGATCAAAGCTGTTGGTATTGGAGGTCAGATCCACGAGCATTTGAATCCGCTCGCCCACGGTCATCACCACGCGGTTGGTCAGGATGGGTGTGTTGACCAGACCGCCATCGGTGGCGATGATGTAAAAATTACGATTGTCGCTGAACCCCAGGTTATAGGTGCGTTCAATGTCTGAATTGAGGAAACGCAACCGCACCACTTGCTTTGGCAACGTCACCTGCACATTGGTGGTGCCATAGTCCATCACACCGTTGACCAGCATGTAATCGCCGTAAGCGGAATTGGTCAGCACAAACTGGTTGTTCGAGAACCGGCGGCTTCCCAGCACCACCGGAATGTCATCCACCCCGTAAGTGCGCGGCAGGGCCAGCGCGG
>Ga0214192_1000906_pt1 | contig 17331 bp, 14 predicted proteins | sample TroBogEpilimnion_44_FD_153030 | JGI IMG/M metagenome (GOLD analysis project Ga0214192, IMG submission 153030) | Freshwater microbial communities from Trout Bog Lake, WI - 29JUL2008 epilimnion | ecosystem: Environmental > Aquatic > Freshwater > Lake > Epilimnion/Euphotic zone | place: Trout Bog... | reverse complement strand
TTTTGAAAATAACGCATATCGCCACGATGACGACTAGAACTGCTAGGGTAACAAGTAATTTTTTCTTCATGAAGTCTGCTTGTGGCTGACTGATTTTATACCTTGCTATTCAGCCAGTTTATGATCTCCACAAATACTTTTTCGCGCTCAGCAGCCGGCTCGTTATGTATCTCATGATAGTAGCCGGGCAGTGATTTGAAGGTGATGAGCTCTTTAGGTGCATTGGCTACGAAAGCTTCTGAGCCGCTATGAGAGATCAGTTTGTCGTCTGTGCCATGCAGGATGATCAGGGGCACTGTCAGCTCAGAGGCATGCTCGATGGCCCATTTTCCGGCATTGTAGGTATCAAAGAAGGTGCCTGCGCGGGCAGTATTGTGCACCAGCGGATCGTTTTCATATTTGCGTACTTCGGCTTTGTCTCGGGAGAGGAAGCTTGTATCGAGGTCCGCTTTTTCAGGCCATTTCGGATAGATATGTCTCATGATCCGCGCCAGCAGGAGCTTGATCGCTGGCGGATCAAAGCCGAGCCTGAGCCATGGGGCTGTAGCTACGGCACCTCTGATAGCAGGCTTGCGGCGGAGCAGGTAGTTGATGACCATATTGCCGCCCATGCTATGCCCGTACAGGAACTTTGGCACACCCGAAAAACGCGTCTCCGCCTCATCGAGCAGTATCTTGATCGAATTGAGGCTGGCGTCGAGGCTTGGGGAGTAGCCGCGCGGGCCCTCCGTTTTGCCATGACCATACTGGTCCAGTGCCAGCACAGCGTAGCCCTCCCTGCCGAGGCGCTCCGCTACGTGTGCGAAGCGACCGCTATGCTCCGCGAAACCATGCACGATGCAGACCACAGCCTTGGTATTGGCCGGATTCCAGCCCTGCGCATAAAACTTAGTGCCCTCCTGTGTCCAGTTCCATTCGAAGTGATTCATGTGTATTGATTATTTCACTAAATTACCAATCAGATCGAATAATCCATGAGTAGCCGTTTATTTTCTTTTTGGATCAGTATCGCTTCGCCATCATCACATGAGGCTTTTGACTTATTTCGCTTTTAGTTCTTAGTTTAGCCCGGTAAATAATCAGCATGAAAAAAATGATCATAGCCGTCCTGATAATAATTCTAATACCTGTGCTCTATGTCGGAGGATTCATCCTGTACGGCACCTTGACCAAGTTCAAACCCGCGGCCATGGAGACTGTAGAGGTAGTGGGCAATAATGCAAAACCACTCACCGATAGCGTGATCACCTTCATGACCTGGAATATTGGCTATGGTGGCCTCGGCGCTGAGACAGACTTCTTCTACGACAGCGGCAAGATGGTGACGACACCGGAGGCCTGGGTGAAAAAATACGTGGCAGGCATCGAGCAGACAGTCAAAGAGAATAGCGACGCAGACTTCATCTTCATACAGGAGGCGGACCGCAAGGGCAAGCGCAGCTGGAACAACGACGAGGTAGCTGGCATCGCAGCACAGGTGCCGGATCACAACTACGCCTTCGCCGTCAACTATGATGTGAAGTACCTGCCATTCCCCTATCTCGATCCTATAGGCCGTGTATATGGAGGACTGCTCAGCCTCGGTAAATACAAGCCGACAGAGTGTACGCGCATCGCCCTGCCGGGCATACCTGAGTGGCCAAAGAAGGTCTTCTACCTGGAGCGCTGCCTGATGCTGCAGCGCTATCCGCTGGCGAGTGGCAAGGAACTCGTGATCATCAATACACACTTCGAAGCGTATGACGATGGTGGTGTAAAAAAGGAACAGATGGCCCTGACCAAAAAATTGATGCTGGCAGAATATAACAAAGGCAACTATGTAGTACTCGGCGGCGACTGGAATATCGCCCCTCCTGACTTTGACATACACAAATGGGAGAAGGTCAAACTGCTCGATGCACTCTATACGCTCAAAAACGATGCTAACTACATCCCAGGCTGGCACTATGCCTCTGACAATAACACGCCGTCAAACCGCAAGAATGATCATGCCTATGATCCGAAGACGACGTACACTACAGTCATAGATTATTTCTTCGTCTCACCGAATATCGAAGTGCAAGAGGTGAAAGGCATCGATGCCAAGTTCAAATACTCTGATCATAATCCTGTGAGGATGCGTATCAGGCTGAAGTAAGCTGTGCAATAGGACAATTTTGTCGATATCGGCTGAAAGCTAGCCCAGGGAGCCGGCAACCGTAGTAGATGGATATTCGATTCGCATTTATCATACCCTTCATCACCATTCAGTTATCGGCGCGAATTATTACGTGATCAAAATCTTAAGGATCGAGGAACTATTTATTTTCCAACTGACTTCGTCTCTTTTTAAACGATTTGGCATCCATACCCGCAGATTGAAACCCTGACTATTTTTTCACGGATTACTGTGGAATATAATAGCGATGTATATACCAGGCAGCTATGACAGCTAAATGTATATATAGAATGCTTGTACAGGTCCCTTCTCTTCCAGAAGATCAATTGATTGAGCAAAAACGTTATGAAGACTAATAGAAAGAGAAACTTAAACGATGTTGTATTAAAAAGCTCAGCATGAGGCGTAGGATCGTGTATAATGTATGGTGCAGCAATATAAGGAATGGCCACAAAGCATAGCGTGAGAAAAAGATTGAGCCTTACCCGGGTAGTGGCGGCTGGTAATGACTGTAAATAATCGCCAAATTCTCCTGCGGGAATGAATGCCACTATAGCACCTATGAAAAGCATAAACCCGTCCATAGAGTGGGGAAGGAGCAGAAAAATCACATCGAAAACATAAGCCATATAGAAAAGGCAAACCAGCACCAGCACTTTGATATTCGTTTTTTTATCTGCATCTGATGCCGATATATTGAGGTTTGTCGGATCAGTTTCTGCTGAGGAGGATATATTAGTATCTATTACCGGTGTGCCACAGTATTGGCATTGATCTGCACCCGGAGTCAAAGCTGCTCCGCAGTTTCGGCAATTTAATTTGTTTACCATGCTTTATAGGTTTTAGGTGGAAAAGACATTTTCGAATTCATTGATTCTTTCAATTCATATTTACTTCTTCGGAAAATAAACAAGTGCCCCCCGCATGAAATAGCCGATGGCTTGTATCACAAACAATACTTTAAGCAGCGGGATCATGGCATCATCATTTAATTTTTTAAATACCATCGTGACTATGTAGAGATTTGCCGTCGGGCCTGTGACGCATAGTAATAGCAACAACATGAATCTAGGAAAGTCACTCCAGCGGCCTACACCAAAGCTAAATAGTCCTGTAATGATTATGCCGGAGACCAATGCCGTGATAATACTTACGGTTAAATAACTTTTCTCGGGCTCCTGCTCTCGTCGCTGTTTGACTAGCAAATCCAATTCGCTCTGTGTCATTATTCTGAGTCCTGATTTAGGACGGGATACTGACATGGGAGTCTTTGTGTTCTCATTGACAGCAGGTTTGAGAGTCGTTTTCACATTAGCAGGCACTACTGTGCCGCAATACTCGCAATGATCTGCACCCGGAAGCAGCTCAGCGCCGCAATTACTGCACTTGAATACACTTTGCATATTTACTTTGTAGTCGGTGGCGGCGGTGGCAGCTGCGCAAAATATGATTGAAACTCGGGCAATGTCGATGCTTTGGCCCACTCTGAGAGTCCGGGCTTCCAGATATAGGTCTCACGCAGCACAGAGTGCCGCAGGATCAGGTCGCCCACCGCAGATAGGTCTATCGGCCCCTGTTGTTGATTGTTGATCAGTACGTGATACTGGACCGGAGGAGGCGGTGGTACTGATTGATTTTGACCTAGGGAGGTATCCGTCTGATTGGCTATGGTGCCGATTTTATTTCCTATGTTGGCTCCCACAGTCAGACCGATACCCGCTCCCACTGCGCCACCGAGACCGCCGGAGTTGTGTGCCGCCGAGTCGAGCACTTTCATATTGGCATCATATGTATACAGGTCCTTGCCCACAGTGTTGATGTACATCGCTTTTTCCTGCGCAGCCTCGAGGGCTTGCAGGCCGGGCTCATTGTCAGGCGTATTGATCGAAATAAAACAGAAATCTACGAGCTCGATACCATAGCGCACGAAAGTTTCATTGAGCTTGACCCCGCAGTAGAAAGATAGCTCCTCCAGCTGCGTCAGTATCTCCAAAACAGAGATATTGTCCTTTATCATTTTTTGAGAAATGAGTGTGACAATAGTCGACTGTATTTTGCCTTTGAAATAATTCATGACCATGTCAGCACTGAAAGTATTCAGCGAGCCAACTAGTGTATCCAGGAAGCTGCCCGGATCAATGATCCTGAGACCGAATTGGCCGAAAGCGCGCACATGTACGATGATCTTGTACTTCGGATCCTCGAGCATGATCGGCTCTGGTGTGCCCCACTTATTATCAAGTTTTGTCAGCAGATTGACGAACCAAACCTCAGCATCAAAGGGACTACTGCCGCCATAAGGTAGATTGATCAGTGTAGATAGCAGCGGAATGTTATTTGTATGAAGTGTATAAGTGCCCGGTTCGAATTCATCCAGTCGTCTCCCTCCTTTTACAAAGTAGGCTCTCTGTCCCGGCATGACTACTAGCTGGCTACCTAGTTTGATCTGGCTACTTGGGAACTTTTTGACAAACTCGTCCGAGCTTGCTTCACATTTTACTACATCAATAAGGGCCATTAGCTAGGATTAATAGGGTGATAATTATTTAAAAAGTCACGAGTAGTAAAATTAAAAAATAAAATATTCGGAAGTGCGCGAAAATGATCCTATGCTCGATTTGTCTGAATAGATACGGCTCCTGATTTGCAATACACCTTTTGATCATTCGTCTAGTATCAAAACAAAACCCAATGGCAAAAGTAATACTGATCACAGGTGCGTCGGCTGGCATCGGCAAAGCTGCTGCGAAATTATTGGCTTCAAATGGTCACACAGTATACGGTGCAGCCCGCAGGCTGGACAAGATGCAGGACCTGAAAGCAGCAGGAGTCAAGCTCCTTGAGATGGATGTGACTGTAGAGGAGTCTATGGTCAAAGGTGTACAGGAGATCCTGCGCAATGAAAAGCGCATCGATGTGCTGGTCAATAATGCCGGCTACGGCTCCTACGGAGCACTGGAGGAAGTGCCGATATCGGAAGCGAAATATCAGTTTGAGGTGAATATTTTCGGATTGGCGAGGCTGACACAGCTGGTGCTGCCGGGTATGCGTGAGCAGCGCAGTGGCACCATCATCAATGTCTCCTCCATCGGCGGCAAGCTCGGCGAGCCTCACGGTGTCTGGTATCACGCTACAAAATTTGCCGTAGAGGGCCTGAGCGACAGCCTGCGTATGGAGCTGGGACAGTTTGGTATAGATGTGGTGGTGATAGAGCCGGGTGCTATCAAAACCGAATGGGCTGGTATAGCCCGCGAGAACCTGAAGAAAGTATCCGGCAGTGGCCCATACAAAGATCTCGCGCTGAAGCATGTCAACCTCCTGGAGCGCGCTGATACCAATACTATGGCAGACGAACCTATAGTGGTGGCCAGAGCTATAGAGAAAGCCATCCTGGCGAAAAGACCGAAAACAAGGTACGCCGTGGGTGGTGGCGCGAAACCCATACTATTCATCCGCAGCATACTTTCCGATAGAATGTTTGACCGTTTCTTCCTAAGTATGATGAGGTGATCATTTAGCCGTTTGGGTGATCTTCTGCTTGATCATAGAGACGAGGATATCGATGGCTACTAGATTCTCGCCGCCCTGCGGCACGATGATATCTGCAAATTTTTTTGTCGGTTCTATGAATAGGTCATGCATCGTTTTGACCACTTCGTAGCGATCTATCACATCGTCCACGCTGCGTCCGCGCTCGCGCATGTCGCGATGGATGATACGGATGAGCCTGTCGTCCGCCTCCGCATCGACAAAGACTTTGATATTGCACAGCTCACGGACCTTAGGATCGGTGAATAGCAGGATGCCCTCCACGATCACCACATGGCGCGGCTCTACGATGATAGTCTCCGAGAGTCGCGTCGAGGTGATATAGTCATAGGTCGGCTCATGGATGGGCAGTCCGGATTTGATCTGGCGCAGCTGGCTGACCAGCAGCTCAAACTCGATAGAGTCCGGATGGTCAAAATTGATATGCTGGCGCTGCTCCAGCGGTATGGCTGCATTATCCCGGTAGTACGAGTCCTGTGAGATAATGGCGACTTCCTTTTTAGTCAGCCGCTCCATGATCCGCCTGACGACGGTTGTCTTGCCGGAACCTGAGCCGCCGGCGATGCCTATTACGATGATCTCCATACCGGACTAAAGGTAGAAAAAATAAGAAGTCTCCCAAATCTTTGTCAGTGCTCCGCTCTGCATACCTGCTTTAGAGCGATGTATTATAGAACCCCTGGTATGAGCGCCTTCCTCTCCTTTGGATAGTCTGGAAATTTCGACAGATACCATCTGTGGTGGTCCAGTGCCCGTGGCAGCAGGTTCACGACTGTCCATACGGCAAAGCCAAGTGCCGGCAGGCTCCAGACGAGTACAGCATAGCCGGTCCACTCTATCATCTCCCCAAAAAGATTGGGGCAGGAGATGTAGCGGAAGAGGCCTCCCTGCGGGATCTTATAGCCTGTCTCGCCGGGCTTGCGGAGATTTAGGAGTATGTTGTCTGACTGGTGATTGATAAAGACACCTGTTGCAAATACGATGATACCAATGATGAATTGCGCAGAGGTGAAATAACTATCGTCATAGTTGCCGCCGAAGCTGCCTAGATAGCTACCGTTGGTGAAACCATTCATAAAATTGAAACCAATTGCAGATGCTACTATGATCAGGGGGATCTTCTTGCCGGTAGTCTTCGTACGGAATGGATAGATGAAACTACGATAGATATAGTGTGCCACCCACAGCCCCCAGAGGAAGTAGCTCACATGCGTTTTCTCCAGGTGGCCGGTGAAAAAGAAGATGGATAGAAAGATCATCGATGGCGCCTCCTGTAGTATCCAGCCGAGGCGATTGCTGATCATCGGTCCCCAGTGCTCGGTAGCGTGGCGGCCATAGGGCGCAGTGACGCGCAGCAGGAATGGCACAGAGACCAGACCGATCCCGATCCATGCGAGGGTGATGATATTGAGTGTATGCAGGGACATGAGGCTTGAGATATGAGACAAGAGATTTAATTTGAAGATTTAAAAATGAGCTGATGTGAAAATGCAATACAATTCCTCCCAGTCCCTAATCTCCGGTCTTACAACTCTTGTCTTTTTATTATTTCATATTATGGAAGACCATGCTGACATCATCGTCTTCTTCGAGCCTTTCGATGAGTTTTATGACTTCGTCTGCCTGCTCATCAGTGAGGCCCTCCTTGTAGAAATCAGGTATCTTGTCATACGTGGCCTCTATGACTTCGATGCCTTTATCTTCCAGGGCCTTAGCGAGTTTGCCATAGTCGATGAATTCCGCCTGTGCGATCACGATCTCATCATCTGACTGTATCTCTGTCAGGCCGTGGTCTATCAGTTCGAGTTCTAGCTCATCCAGATCGAGTTTACCTTTGTTGAATTTAAAGACGGCCTTCTTTTTAAACATATACTCCACTGCACCCTGCGTGCCCATAGAGCCACCGAGTTTATTGAAGTGTACACGAAGGTTGGAGACGGTGCGGGTGGTGTTGTCCGTCTGTGTGTCTACTACGAGCGCGACACCGTGTGGTGCATAGCCTTCATAGGTCACTTCTTCATAGTTAGCAGTATCCTTGCTGGATGCTTTTTTGATTGCTGCCTCTACGTTAGCCTTCGGCATGTTGGCGCCTTTGGCGTTCATGATGGCCTGACGGAGGCGGGAGTTGGTCTCGGGACTCGGGCCTCCGAGCTTCACAGATATTGCTATTTCTTTGCCGATGCGGGTGAAGGCCTTTGCCATAGCTCCCCATCTCTTAAACTTTTTCTCTTTGCGGTATTCAAATGCGCGACCCATAGTTTGTGGTTTATTGTAGAGGTGAAAATAAAAATAGTATTGAGAATTGAGTAGTGTATGGAGACAGGGGCCAAATGCGGACCAGTCTGTTATATAGAAATTTAGTCTTCCACGATAGGGTATGCCCATTCAAAAAGATGCACCTGCATCAGATACTTCATACCCGGCACCCACTACTCAATACTAATCCTTATATTTGAACATATGAGCAAACGCCGCGTCAAAGTAGTCATCATATCAGATGTGCATCTGGGCTTTCTGGGCTGCAAGGCGAAGGAGCTCAACAGATACCTGAAGTCCATAGAGCCTGAGACGCTGGTGATCAATGGCGACTTCATCGATATATGGCAGTTTCGTTCTTATTACTTTCCTAAGTCGCACTCGAAGGTGCTGCAGCGGGTTTTTAAATACATCAGTCAGGGAGTGAAGGTCTACTATCTGACCGGCAATCATGACGAACTCCTGCGCCGCTATAGTGGTATGAACCTCGGCAATCTTGAGCTGGAGGATAAACTGATCCTCGATCTGGATGGCAAGAAGCACTGGATATTTCACGGGGATATATTTGATGTGACCATGCGTGGTTCCCGCTGGCTGGCCAAGCTGGGCAACACCGGCTATGAACTCATCATCCTGATCAATAAACTCGTCAATACCATCCGCGAGCTATGGGGCGCGGACAATATAAACTTCACCAAGGCGCTGAAAGACGCCACCAAGCGCGGCATCAAGAAGATCAATAACTATGAACTCGCCGCCGCTGAGATCGCCATCGACGAGGGCTACGACTATGTGGTCAATGGCCACATCCACCTGCCTATGATCAAGGAGATCACGACGGATCACGGCTCTGTGATCTACATGAACTCCGGCGACTGGGTCGAGACGATGAGCGCGCTGGAATACAATGAAGGCAAATGGTCCCTGGTTTACTACAAGGATATGAAATTTGAAAATGAGTATTTCAAATTTGATGAGTCGACAGACCTGCCATAGTAGCCATGAGCGGTGAGTCGTATGGCTCAAGCGAAACTCGGCAAGCTGTTCTCCTGCAGCACAATGAAACTACACTCCGGACTATCCCTGTATCCTCCTCTTTACAGACTTTACCTCCTTAGGTAAAAATACAAATTTTATTTCAATAATGCAAATTTAGCATTTGGTTTTCACCACGGAGACGGGTTTTTTCAGGATCCATTTTTACATCCTTATATCAAAACTAAATATCTTTTAAACAATTATTTACAAATAATATTAATTCCTCTTTATTGTGAAAAATCTAATTAAATTCTAAAAAATATTTAAGGGCTCACTGCTTCCAGATCGTAATAGAGCTTGTTTAAAATTTTGAGGCTGTTTTGAAATTAAAATTAGCGGAATGAAACAGCCCTCCCATTGCAGGACAGTAGCTGAGCTGAGATTGCGCAAAATTCTCCCATGCACACCCGGCTAAAAATAAAATCGATTCGGGGAATAATATTACTTTTGGGCCGCAAAGAAATGATGCGCCGAATACATCTTCTCCGTCTCAGATCTCCATTATATCACTATACATAATTTCACAATGAAAGCAACTAAAGATGCTGTCGTAGCGCTGGCATATCAACTACGTACAGAACCAACCGGCCCGGTCATGGACGAGGCTACAGCAGACGCGCCTTTTGAATTCCTTTTCGGCCACGGCAACGTGCTCGAAAAATTTGAAGAAAATCTCGCTGGCAAAATAGCCGGCAATCAGTTCAGCTTCGTGCTCAGTCCGGGCGATGGCTATGGAGAACTCGATCCTGAGGCGATCATCAAGATGAGCAAGGCGGACTTCCAGTTTGAAGGCGAAGATGCATCGCACCTGATCGAAGTGGGCAACCTCATCCCGCTGCAGGACCAGTTTGGCAATCCTTTTCAAGGTCGTATCACTGACATCAGCGGTGAGGATGTGACCATAGATCTCAACCACCCATTCGCAGGCAAGACTTTATACTTCTCCGGCGAGGTAGTAGGTGTGCGTGAGGCTCATGAGACGGAGCTGCAGCATGGCCACATCCATCATGGAGGCGACCATTCGCACCATTGATCTTACATGTACGACATAAGAAAGGCCCGGCACGTCCGGGCTTTTCTATGTTAGAGCCATTTTGATATCGGACTGTCAGAGCCTGATAGCCGACATGCCGCCATCTACATGCAGTATCTGTCCGCTCATCCAGGAGGAGGCGTCTGAGAGGAGATAGACCGCAGATCCAGCTATATCATCTGGTTGGCCTATGCGCCCGAGCGGATGCCTTTTCGCAGATGCTTCGATCTTTTCATCGCTGGAGGTGAGCCGCTCAGTCAGTGCGGTTTGTACTAGAGATGGAGCGATACAGTTCACGCGTATGCGTGGCGCAAAGTCTGCAGCCAGTGAGCGCGTCAGCCCCTCTATCGCCCCCTTTGACACTGCGATGGAACTGTGAAACAACATCCCAGTCTGCACGGCGACTGTACTAAAGAGTACAATCGAAGCACTCGTAGCAGCTTTGAGCTGAGGCAGGAAGAACTGTATGGATCGGATAGCTCCCTCTACATTAATCTTGTAGTCGTTGAGGAAGTCTGCGGTACTAAGGCGGTGAAACGGTTTCAGATTCACAGTGCCCGGACAGTAGACGAGTCCATCTATCACAGCGGGAAAGTCTCCTGACGGCATCTGCTCACCCGTAGCATCCCACAGGACATGATGCGTGCCATCTATCCCGTCAAGGTTCCTTTCGCTCCGGGACAGCACATACACCTCATGCCCCTCTTCGCTCAGCTTCTTCACTATCGCCAACCCAATACCAGACGTGCCTCCTACTACGATATAATTTTTCATGCTACTGTTTATGATTAAACAGTCATGCTGGCGTTTTGTTTAGGTAGTTCTGCTACTAAAGACTTCTGTCGACTCAATCCTACTTTGGCCTTTTTTGTATGTTTGCAGCTTACGATTATGAGAGCAGGTCTGACGGGTATCAATGAATTTATAAAGGAGGCAATTGAAGCGAATCCATTTAAGGAAGAACTAAACTATATACTCGCTCGCAAAAAGAAGATTCTTTATTGCTTGCTATTCTTCTTCGTAATATATCTGGTTTGTCATTTGCAGTATGATGATATACGGTTTGCACCCAAGCTTAAGCCTTGGCTCTGGATAGTTTTAGGTGTCGCAGGTAGTAGGTGTTTAGGAAAACGAAACTTAGCCTTAGCCATTTTTGTCATATTAGGATATGGATTTGTTAGCTTGTTTGCCGCTCTTTCTTACTTTATGTGCGGAGATTTCCCACAGGGAGACAAGTATGTCAATATCAACCATCCTTCTATCAAAATCGTAGCGTGGTCGGAAGATTGTGGGGCCTGGGATAGCAGTCCAACCTATGATTTGTACAAACAATATAAGATCACATCACATCTGAATTATTACGTCAAATTAGACGAAGGAGCAGACATAGATACCGCTACTTGGAAACCAGCAAACTAATGTTTCTATCAGGAAGCCTTCCATGAAGCTAATTAACGATTTCTACAAAAAACCTTTATCATGCGGTTGCGTCCCGCCGAACCACATCATAAGCATACATCGGTAGCCCTGCCCATTCTCAATTATCCCTTCAGCTCCTCCCGCAAAAACCTCGCAGTATGCGACTCTTTATTCTTAGCTACCACTTCAGGCGTACCTTGAGCGATTATGTTGCCGCCCTTGTTGCCGCCTTCGAGGCCAATGTCGAGGATATAGTCGGCGACCTTGATCACATCCATGTTGTGCTCGATCACGAGTACGGTATTGCCGCGTGCGATGAGTTTGTCGAGTACGTCGAGTAGTATCTTGATATCCTGGAAGTGCAGCCCCGTAGTTGGCTCATCCAGTATGTAGAATGTCTTGCCTGTGTCCTTCTTGCTCAGCTCTGCAGAGAGCTTCACGCGCTGGGCTTCACCTCCACTGAGTGTGGTAGATGACTGGCCGAGCCTCAGGTAGCCTAGACCCACATCGTTTAGCGTTTTCAGCTTCGGATAGATAGCCGGGATACTCTCAAAGAAAGTGATCGACTCCTCCACTGTCATATTCAGCACGTCATTGATCGATTTGCCTTTGTAGCGGACCTCGAGGGTCTCGCGGTTGTAGCGTTTGCCATTACATTTTTCGCAGAGCACCTCTACATCGGGGAGGAAGTTCATCTCTATCACCTTCATACCGCCGCCCTGGCATTCCTCGCATCTGCCACCTTTGACATTGAAGGAGAACCTACCTGCCGCATAGCCCCTGATCTTAGCCTCCGGTAGCTGTGCGTACAGTTTCCTGATTTCGTCAAACACTTTGATATACGTCACGGGATTCGACCTCGGTGTCCTACCTATCGGCGACTGATCGATCTCGATCACTTTGTCGATATGCTCGAGGCCCTTGATCTCTTTATACGCCAGAGGCTTGAGATTGCTGCGGTAGAAGTACTTCGACAGGATAGGATATAGCGTTTCATTGATCAGCGTACTCTTGCCGCTACCCGACACACCTGTCACACAGATGAAAGTCCCCAGCGGGAACTTCACCGAGATGTCCTTCAGGTTATTGCCCTTCGCGCCTTTCAGCTCGAGGTATTTGCCATTGCCGGGGCGTCGCTCCGTGGGTACTGGTATGCTGATCTTGCCTGCCAGGTACTTAGCCGTGACCGAGTTCTGTTTTTGAAATTCCTTCGGCGTGCCCTGTGCGATGATCCTGCCTCCATGCTCACCCGCACCTGGACCTATATCAATCACATAGTCGCTCTCGAGCATGATCTCTTTGTCGTGTTCTACCACCAGGACCGTGTTTGGTGCATCGCTGAGTTTGCGGAGGGCCTGTATGAGTTGCCTGTTGTCCCGCTGGTGCAGGCCTATACTAGGCTCATCGAGTATGTAGGTGATACCCGACAGCTGCGAACCTATCTGCGTCGCCAGCCTGATACGCTGAGCCTCGCCACCGCTGAGAGACTTGGCAGGACGATGCAGGGAGAGGTACTCCAGACCGACATCGAGTATGAACTGTATCCGCGTGCGGATCTCTTTCAGCAGGTCCTTGGCTATTGTCTTTTGCTTTTCATTCAGGCGCGAGTCGAGATCCTTAAACCACTCCGCGAGCACATCCATATCCCACTGCGCCAGTTCGCCGATATTTCTATCATCGATCTTAAACCAGAGAGACTCTTTGCGCAGCCTCGTGCCTCCGCATTCTTCGCAGGGCACTTTATCCATATAGTCCTCCGCCCATGAGCGGATGCTATCAGATGTTGTGAATTTAAAACAGCGCTTCAGCATGCCTGTCAGGCCGCCCTTTGCCAGTGTATACCACCTGTCATCGAAATCCGATATCTCCATTTCCTCCTCGACCTCTTCCTCCTCGGTAGAGCCATAGAGGATCATATTCAGGGCCTCCTCGGGGATAGACTGGATAGGAGAGGAGAGCGAAAATTTATACTTTTTGGCGAGGCTGTTCAGTTCTTTGTAGATGAAGTTATCCCGGGCCTCGCCGATAGGCAGGATGCCGCCTTTGTTGATAGAGACGGTCTCATCGGGTATGATGGTAGCGCGGCGTACCTCATGTACCACACCGAGGCCGCTACATACCGGGCATGCACCGTATGGTGAGTTGAAGGAAAAAGTATTCGGAGATGGCTCCTCGTATGAGATACCGGACTCAGGGCACATCAGGTGCTTTGAGAAATTATATATCTCGTTGCTCTCTGCGTCCAGCATCTGTATCAGACCCTTGCCCTGCTTCATACCGAGCTGTATCGATTGGCGGATGCGGTCTTTGCTATCTGCCTCCATGGTGAGGCGGTCGATGATCAGCTCTATATTATGGATCTTAAATCTGTCGAGCTGCATTTTTGGTTTGACCTCGACGATCTCGCCGTCTACGCGCACCTTCAGGTAGCCCTGCTTGCGTATATTCTCAAACTGCTCGCGGTAGTGCCCCTTGCGACCACGCACGATGGGTGCGAGGATCATCATCTTTTTGCCTTTGTGATGGGTCAGCAGATTGTCGATGATCTGCTCCTCGGTGAACTTCACCATCTTCTTGCCTGTGACGTATGAGTACGCTTCAGATGTACGCGCATACAGCAGACGCAAGAAGTCATATATCTCCGTCACGGTGCCGACTGTAGAGCGGGGATTTCTGTTGGTAGATTTCTGCTCGATAGAGATCACGGGGCTGAGTCCGGTGATCTTATCGACATCAGGGCGCTCGAGTCCACCGATGAATTGTCGTGCATACGCCGAGAAACTCTCAAGGTACCTGCGCTGTCCCTCTGCATAGATTGTGTCAAAGGCCAACGATGATTTGCCGCTGCCGCTCAGACCTGTGATCACCACGAGCTGATTTCGTGGTATCACCACATCTATATTTTTCAGATTGTGTACGCGGCTGCCATACACCTCGATAGCATCTGGCTCGGAGCTGAGTGATATATGATCGGAAGCCTTGTCCTTGCTGGATTTTGGCTGTTTCTTCTGGTTTATTTCTGTAGTGGGCATCTGTAATCCGCGAAAGTACTACTAAAGCGCCGAAACAACAATCATTATTAGTAAAGTTTATGAGTCGGTAGGATAGGCCTCAGTTTTGTCATACATATGCTTGTTTTATGTCATAAAATCGTCATATACAGCCAGTATTGTCATTTGTTTGTAATAAGGTTATTTTGATTTGGATATGACTTTTAACACTCTTTATATTTGTTCCGGGAAAAAATTATATTTGTCGGCTTTTGTTAAATACACAATATAGTGGCATGAAGAAAATATTAACTCTGTTTGCTTTTTTAGGACTTGCATTATTTGCCTCTGCTCAGAGCACCGGTGAGATAAAAGGAAAGATAACTGACGAGAATGGAGAAGCCCTCATCGGCGCACCTGTAGTCATTGTCGATGCTAATGGTAAAAGTACCGGAAGGGGTGTGGTCACCGACTATGACGGCAACTATACCTTTGGCAACCTCAACGCGGGTACCTATAACCTGATGTACTCCTACGTCGGTCATGCTGCCAGAGTGATCAATGCAGTCCGTGTCTCTGCGGATAAGGCTACATTTCAGGATGTGCAGTTGAAGCTGGCTGCTACAGAAAAACCTGAAGTCATTTTCACTGAGTATAAAGATAAGATCATTGACAGAGCTGAGACACATATCCAGACCACTGTGACAGCTGAGGATATCAAAAACTCCGGTGCACTCTCTGTAGAAAATGCCGCTGCAAATTCTGCCGGTGTGACACAGACCGATGCCGGAGGCGCCCTCTCTATCAATGGTAGCCGTACGGATGAGGTACAATATGTAGTGAATGGACATAGAATGATGAATAATAATGGCACCAGCTCGAGCACAGGTCTCTCTGTGAGCAGCGGTGTTCCGGTCCCTGCAGGCCAGATCAAGGAGATCGCCGTACTCACGGGAGGTATATCTGCTAAATATGGTGACGTGACCGCAGGTGTCGTCAATATCACCCTTCAGGATGCACAGCAGAGCTGGGGTGGCAATCTCGAAGCCAAGACTACCAAAGGTCTCGATCCATACGGCACCACTCGTGTAGACGGTAGCGTATACGGCCCGCTGATCAAGATCAGGGACAAAGTCAAAGGCGACACCTCAAGTGTCAATCCAAACTCTAAGAGGACACTCCTGGGATTCACCCTCGGGGCACAGTATCAGCATGATGATGACAGGAGCCCCTCAGCTATAGGCATCTGGCAGGTCAATCAGAGCACCCTCAATGATATCAGGAATGCTCCGCTGACTGCCAATCCCAACGGAGGCTTCTATAATAAAGCGGACTTCATCACTTTCGCGGACATGTACAAGACCAGCAAGAAGCCAAACAATGCCGAAAGCGTTTTCTCAGGCTCAGGTGAGATCGGTCTGTATCCTACCAGGAATATCTCCATCACCGTCGGCGCTGATGGCAACTATGACAAGTATAATAACTATGTACGTGAATACTCCCTCCTGAACTCAGAGCACAATCCGCTCTTCACAGGTACTGACTACCTGCTCTATGGCAGATTCACACAGCGTTTTGACAACTCTAAGAAATCTCAGACAGCCAGCTCCGGCGTAGCGGTGGAAAACGCCAGCTACACTGTACAGTTTGACTATGAGAAGGCATACAGGGGCTATCAGGATGCAGCACACGGCTCCAATCTGTTTGACTATGGCTACATAGGCAAATTTGAAAGTCAGTCTGTGTACGGCTTCACTGCTGTCGGTCAGGCTACAGGTAGCCAGGGCATCAAGATCGGCAATAGATACTACAGCGGCTATGTCCAAAATTCAAGCCGTACGGATACAGCGGTAGTTTTCACACCGGGTACTATCAACCCACTAGGTGCTGCATTTACTAAAGAATACTATCAGCTCCTCGGCGCTCAGGAGAATGCAAACGGGGCATATTATATATCAGGATCCTCTAAGGTCGGCTTCGCCCAAAACCTCGATCAGATCAACGGATCTCAGGCTGGCCTCATCAACGGTGAGCGCTCTGTCAACGTAGATAACCTCTGGTATAATGTAGGCCGTCAGTACAACGGCTACGGTGTGGATATGAACAATCAGTCATTCCGCGGCAAGGCAGAAGGTGCATTTGACATCGTATCACTGGGTAAAGACAAAGAAAATACACATAAGATAGAGCTCGGCGTAGAGTATGAGCAAAGAATACAAAGGAGCTACTCCATCAATCCGCTGGATCTCTGGACCCTCGGTCGTAACCTCGTCAATACACACCTCTCTGTAGATACCTCTAATCCGATTTTCCTAATCAATGGACATCGCTACACAGAGGCTACTATCGGCAATACGCCATTCTACGCGACAGATACCATCCTCTACAATCAGAAGGCGGATCTGGCACAGCAGACCTATTTTGACCGCAACCTCAGGAAGGCACTCGGTCTCGATCCAAATGGCACAGACAATGTAGACTTCTTCGCACAGGACCCTCATAAACTGAATATCGGTATGTTCTCAGCTGATGAGCTCCTCAGCTATACTAACAGCGGATCACCTATTCTCAGCTATTATGGATATGACTATAAGGGAAATGTACTTTCCTATCAGCCTACTGTGAAGGACTTCTTCACACAGAAAAATGCTGATGGCCAGTTCACCCGTCCTATCGGAGCATTCATGCCGACATATGCTGCAGGCTACATCCAGGACAAGTTCTTCTACAAAGACATGGGCTTCGTGATAGGCATCCGTATTGACCGCTTCGATGCAAATCAGGAAGTGCTGAAAGATAACTACTCCCTCTATGGTATCAAGACAGCCGCTCAGGTCAAGGCTCAGGGTCTCGATGGCAACCCGGTCACTATACCATCTAACATAGGC
>Ga0214192_1000905_pt1 | contig 17347 bp, 23 predicted proteins | sample TroBogEpilimnion_44_FD_153030 | JGI IMG/M metagenome (GOLD analysis project Ga0214192, IMG submission 153030) | Freshwater microbial communities from Trout Bog Lake, WI - 29JUL2008 epilimnion | ecosystem: Environmental > Aquatic > Freshwater > Lake > Epilimnion/Euphotic zone | place: Trout Bog... | reverse complement strand
AGAGCCTGCAGTATTGTTGATGACAGTTCCTGCATAGTTTGAAGATGTTGGATCTGCAAATACGAGGTTTTCGTAACGCTCAAGAAGGACATCGTTGGTGATGTTCATTGCAGTTCCTGCAACGCCTTCCTTGTAAACCTCAACTGTGTAGGTTCCTGAGATAGTTCCAGCCTTGACGTTGATGCGGAGGTTGTTGCCGTCATCACCGCGGTTCTTTGCTGTGAAGGTAGCAACTACTACGTTGCCTGATGTCTCTACTGAGACTGTAGCGGCTGCTGCATCGCTGTGAAGGATGCGCTTGACGTAGAGTTCACGTCCACCGTTATTAAAGAATTGAGCGACGCCAAAGACTGCAGGGAATGCAGCGTTGTAGCCACCAAACTTTGAAGTAAATTCTGTCCAAGATTGAACGCGAGTCACAATCTCAGGACCTTGTGCGAATGGGGCAGCGACTGCACCAGCGGCACTCGTAGCAACTCCCTGAGCGAGAGGTGCTGGAAGTAGGGTCTCTGTTAAGTAGACGCCTGGACGACCGTAAGTCATTCTTTCTCCTGTCTTGTTGTTGGTGGGTTCCGTATTATGGACGAATTGTTATTGGATCGATTGGCGTAAACTCAGGAATAGTTCCTCCACGAACTTGATCCTGGTAGCCTGTCATGTCGACTTCGAGTGCCTTATAGACTGCCGTATAGAGTTCTGGTGTGATCTCACTGGAGATGCGCACCGTAAATGCGTTTACGAATAAACGCTTACCTGCTTCTGTGATATCCCGCTTTGAGATATCCAGAACATCAAGACGACGAACTGTGTTGTCGTTAGGTTGTAGCACACCAAAGCGCAGGGGTAGTCTGGTGTACATAAGTTGAGCAAGGATCTCGCGGTCATGGCGAGGCTCACGAGCATAGGTTGTAATCTGGTAGTCGATGTTTACTGGGATAGGTACATGGATATACCAGTCATGGTCATCAGCGTTGTAGTCCGTTGTTCCATCAGGCATTAGCCCAGGATCTGGAAGATAGGAAGGTTTAACGAGGCCACGCATAGAGCGACTGAAGTCTTCAGCAACGTCCACCATGTCAATGGTGATGTATGGATAAGTTTGGTCTCTAATTTCCTGGGAAGGCTGCCCAAACCATACGCCTACATCACGGGTGGTTCCACCGTTTGCATTGGACTTCTGGTCTGTCACCTTCATGCCCTTGAGAAGATTGCGGATAGCCTCATCTTCTGAAAGAAGGAATGTCATAGTCCACCCCCAAGACGAGCAAAGAGACGGCTAGTAAGAAACTCTTCAGATTCGCTCATGCGATTTGAGAAGCGACGAATGGCGTATGTAGGACGTTGTCCTGGTGTTCCGTACTCAAGATCCTGAGCCTCATCAAAGTGGGAAGGATGTACGTGAGCAGTGAAGCCATCGTTAGATGTATAGCGGACGTGAAGTCCACTGATGATTTTTGAAGGCCAACCTGAGGCCTTGGCTTCTGCACGGAGTTGGGCAGACATGTAGCGAGTAGTATCGCGGGCTGCGTGATGTACGGCTGTGTGGTGAGGGCTTGTCACTTCTTCTTTTTGCCCTTCGCAACTTTTCCTCCTACATAACCTGCAAGGAGTGCTGCGAAGATTGGCTGTTTTTCTTTAGGACGAAAGCCGAACATACCGCGCATGAACTCTTCACGTTCATGCTGATTGTTCATTTCAGCAACTTGTGTATACCAAGGTACATGTGCCATTAGAACCCCATTTTCTTCGCAACCTGTGGGAACAGTGGTCAGGAACCGCAGCGGTTACCTGATGTTGCAATGATAAAGAAAAAGCCCCACTTTCGTGGGGCTAAGTCTTACTTCTTTTCTTTCTTGATCTTCTTGGCTAGAGCCTTGTCCATCTTTTCATCCGCTGCACGAGATGGCTTCTTCTTATCCATCTTCTTGTCAGCCTTTTCAAAGGCCGCCTTTTGCTTTGGAGACATACCCTTCATTACCTTGGCATCTTGAGCAGCATCTGACATCTTTTTAGCCATTACATGCCCTTCTTACGGTTAGTAATCATCTTAGGATTTTTGGCCGCTGACATCTTCTTTCCTTTACGGAGAGCAGCAAAATCTGCAGCATCAATCTTCTTTGGATTACCGCCCATAGCAGCGATCTTCTTCTGCTTAGGAGATAGACCGTCAGCCATTACTTGGCCTTCTTAGAAGCACGAGCAGCCTTGCATGATGCACAGGTGCACTTACATCCTTTTGCTGGCTTGCCCTTGGCACAGCCACAACCACACTTGAGACACATCTACTTGCTCACTTTCTTTCTAGGTTTTGAGTTTGGAATCCTGCCAGAACGATCTGGAACACAGTTCGGTACTTTCTTACCATTCTTCATCTTCATACCAACTTGAGTGTAGCCATCCCAACAAGGGTCTGTCTTCTTACTTGCCATTTTTATTCCTCTTTGAGATAGCGGCTGCTTTGCTTTTGGCATCAGCCTTTGAGGATGCACCCCATGCTTGTAGGGACAATAGCAATCTTGTTGGCTCACCATTAGGCTTGCGCTCTGGACCTGGCATTCCGCCCATGCGAGCAAGGAATGATGCACGACGAGGATTATCGCCAGACTTTACTGGAGCCTTAATATCGTGACCCTGCGCTTTAAGAGATGCACGACCTTTGGCGTTTAATCCGCCTTTTTTATTTTGTCCTTCAGATCTTTGCCATGCTGGTGTTTTAGCCATGTTACTTCTTCTTTCCAGCCTGCGCCATCTTCTCCATTTTAGCCTTACCATATTTCTTCATGCCAGCAGCCGCTGCAACTGCAGCAGGATTCTTAGCACCAGACTTCTTTGCCTCTTCTTCAACTTTCTTGAAGCGGGCTCCTGAACCTAACTTTGCTTTAGCCATTTTTCTTATGCCAATCTTTAGTGGCTTTTACGCCTTGGTCGATGGTCTTGACTTTACCTTTTGTCTTCTTGGTCAAGTCAATCTTGTCGTACTTGCCCTTGTTGCCTGCATGGTCAACAATGACATCGCCCTTTTTGTTCTTCTTAATTGTATGGCCTTCGCCTTTAATCTTGATGGTCTTAGCCATTCTTTTTCGCCCCCATAGGACTATTCATCTTGGCGTGTTTTTCTTTGAGTTTAGCCATCTCAGCCTCATGTTTCTTAGCAAGGGCTTCTACTTCTAATCTGTGTGATTCTGGCTTCTTATTTGCCATGGCTTTTAATCCACCTCCATTAGGATAAGTAAGTGGTGCGGGTTGTAACTTAGATAACACCACTTACTTATTAACCTTCTTTGCTTCGCTAATTCCAATGGCCAAGGCTTGCTTGCGAGATGTAACTACTGGACCAGTCTTTGATCCAGAGTGGAGTTTGCCTTCGGCGTACTCCTTCATCACTTTTTCAACCTTACCTTTTTTAGCCATGGTTAACCTTTCTGGTTAATTACTCAGCGTCGTCTTCGTCTTCATCCTCGTCGTCTTCATCATCGAAGTCGTCGAGATCAATATCTTCGTCATCTTCATCTTCGGCATCATCTGCGTCTGAATCATCTGCTGCTGCATCATCTGCTACAGGAGCATCTGCTACAGGAGCATCGGTTGCATCTGCTGCTGGTGCATCAGTTGCTTCAGGTGCATCAGTGGTTGTTGCATCTGCTGCTGGTGCTGTTGTTGCGTCTGTCGCAGTTGCATCCGCTGCTGGAGCGGTTGTATCAACTGCAGGTGTTGTTGTGTCGTCTGACATGGCACGCCTTTCTAATTTGCGTAGTCTTGGAATTGAGAGTAGTTGACCAACTCCTCAGGGTTAATCTGATTGCAGTCGATCTGTACCACACTATACCGTTCGGCGTACCGTCCAAGAGGGTTAACTTGCATAGGGCGAAATACAATTTGGTTAAAGACTACGTGGTCTTTGACATGGTTGGTTGGGTTAGCAATCATGTCTGGGAGCAGGCGATTGAGATCGGCCACGGCTACCACGATCTTAAATGTGTCCGTGGTGTAGAAGCCTCGCTCGTTAGGAGAAGAGTCGCCACGAACGTGTTGAGCCATAATGACAGGCATATCAAAGGGATCATTCCAACGAACGCCATGTCCTGGAGTCTGGCTTGAGACGTCGTAGATAGGGTCTACCCACGTGTCTAAGTTAGAGGCCAAAGCGTTAGGGTCAAAGATCCACCAGGATACGGTGGTTCCTACAGGAGATCGTAGTTCATCTACAATTCCCTCATCGTTAGAGGCAATTTCAAATGGGATCTTGAATCTTCCCTGTACCTGAGTTCCACGCATAGAGACTATTCTCCCCTATCTATAGGGATAATAAAGGATTTACTTAAGCGCTGATTTCTTTCCAAGACAAGGTTGGTTCATCCCACCCATAGAACTTACCACCTGTAGGCATTGGTGTGGGTGCTTCCCAAATGCAGGTTTCTTCATTTAATGTCCACGAAGCAAAAGGCTGAGGCCAGTAAAAAGCGTCACGACTTTCATCGTAAATCATGCCAATTCCCGCATAGTTTTTGCGGAAAGGCGTCCCTCCTTCACGTGTGCTCTTACCACCAATTGTGTTGTACGAAGTTCTTTTACAAATTTGAGTACGAAAGTTTCCGTACCACTCTTCAGGAGAAAGTCCTTCAATAAGGTCAGTTTCATCTATACCAACAATTACTTCTGTGACAATATTGTTTTCATCAAGAAATGCATAATGAGCCATTAGATAGTCACCGTACCTGTTCCTGCTGTGAATGTGTAAATCTTGTTCGTTCCATTGTCGTTGTAAGAATAAGTAAGACCGCCACCAATAGAGGTAAGGGTTCCATACGAACTTGGATAAGCAATAATTACTATACCCGAACCACCTGCGCCTGAGGCATAGGTGGAAGAAGCAGTACCACCACCACCGCCACCTGTATTGGCAGTTCCTGCCGTAGCAGGGTATTGAACACTGTTAAGTGCTCCACCGCCTGTGCCTCCACCGCCCGCTCCACCGCCGCCTTGGGTTGTGTAAATAGCAGACGCATTAGTTGGGTAGCCACCGCCACCACCACCGCCAGCATAAGTAACTCCATTAAGGCTAAAGGTTGAACCAGCACCGCCAGCGCCACCAGAAGCAACACCAGGAAGATTTAGGGCACCATTACCGCCTACTGCACCTGCACCACCGCCACCACCACCAGAGGAAGAACTACCGTAAGTGAGTCCCTTACCGCCAGTATTGCCTTGGCCTGATGTTCCAGCACCACCTGTGCCCGAACTAGTGCCGCTACCATTACCGCCACCACCAGAGCCACCCGTCACACCGTTATTGGCACCTGGCGCACCACTCGCACCACTGCCTCCACCTGTTGAGGTGATAGATGCAAAGACTGAGTTTGATCCACTACCACCCGCACCAAAACCGCCAGTTGAAGCAGCACCACCACCACCGACCGTTACTGTGTAGCCAGTACCGCCTGAAACTGCAAGGGTCGATGAAAGATATCCACCTGCTCCACCGCCGCCTGACTCACCAAAGTAACCAGAACTAGCACCACCTGCAACAACAAGGTATGTAACAGACGAGGTTTTATTAGCAGCAGTTGTAATTTGGTTAGAGATTGAACTTCCAGAACCATATCCGTTAGCATTATGAGCAAATACCTGGAATTCATACACGGTGCCTGCGCTTAACCCCGTAATGTTTGCTGGAGACCCGCTAAAGATCTGTTGTGACAGATATGTACCAGACGAGTTAAGGATGTTTACTGCGTATTGGTCAATAGAAGCACCACCGTTAGAAGATGGGGCACTGAATGTTACCGTTGCTGTTGATGTGCCCGTTGCTGTAGCAGATCCTATACTTGGCGCTCCTGGGACAGTTGACGGAGTTACTGCACTTGAAGACCCAGAGGCACTAGAAGTTCCATAGCCATTGGTTGCGGTGACTGTAAATGTATACGCAGTTCCATTAGACAAACCTGAAACTGTAATTGGACTTGATGATCCTGTTCCTGTAAATCCTCCTGGTGAGGATGTCATCGTATAGCCAGTAATACTGGAGTTGTTGTTGGAACTGCTTCCAGTGAACGTAATAGATGCGCTGCCATTGCCTGCAGTTGCTGTACCAATGGTAGGAGTTGAAGGTACATTGTACACGTAAGAACCAGAGGGATTAGAAGCAGCAGATGTTCCTTGAGCATTTGTTGCTTTCACTGTGTAGGTGTACGTGCCAGCAGTGGTTTCTGTAATAGAAAGAGGGCTTGAACTACCAGAGGCAGAACGTCCAGAAGATGATGTTGCTGTAAAACTTGAGATAGCCGAACCACCTGTTGCGTTTGAACTGAACGCTACTGAGGCAATTTTTTCTCCTCCATTAGAGACGCTGCTTAAAGTAGGCGCTTGTGGAACCGACGCAGGCGTAATAGCAGAGGATGCGGATGATGAAGAAGATGTGCCGTTAGCGTTAATTGCTGTTACGGTATAAGTACGGGCAGTAGTTGTTGGATTTCCAACGGTTTCTGAAATAGTAATAGGGGAAGAAGTATTAGAGCCCGTGGCACCACTAGAAGATGTAACTGTGTAAGCAGTAATTGCATTTCCACCGCCGCCAGGAACAACATCAACGCCCCAGTTATCTGAGTAGATAATCTGACCAACTGCAGTGTTTGGAAGAACACTTAAACGAGATACAAATGCACCAACAGTTGTAGATGAAAATGTATAGACGGCTCTTGCCTGTACCCATTGCCCGATAACAAGAGTCGCTGGTGAGGAAGAAACAAAGGTGGGGGAGCCAGAGCCTTCATAGGTAAACGCTATTGTTTTTCCAGCAAGTGTGGAACCTGTAGGAATATAGAACCATGCAGTTACCGCATAAGTTCCTGTTGTAGGAAGGGTTCCACCAGCCCAATATCCAATATTAGTATCAGTACTGCTTGTAAGGGTATGGCTCATGGAGTACGTTCCACCATAAGAGTATGTACTTGATGTAGAGAGTGTGGCACCAGCAGCCGCATAACCAGAGGTACTTTGAGATTCAAATGTAGGGTTGGTAATGGCGCCTAGTGGGGTAAAGTTAACTGTAACGTTAGCAGAACCTGTATACGACTGACCAGTAGTAACGGATGGAGTTCCAATAGTTGGTGCTGTTGGAATGGTTGACGGTATAACCGCAGGAGAAGCACTAGATGCTGAAGATGTGCCATTAGCGTTTGTTGCTGTAGTTGTAAAAGTGTATTGAGTTCCTGGTGTTAGACCTGCAACCGTAAGGGGTGAAGCAGAACCAGAAGCAGTTAAAGAGCCTGGGGTTGAGGTTATGGTATAAGAAGTTATAGAAGAACCACCAGTTGCGTTAGCACTAAATGGTACAGAGGCCGATGCGCTTGAGGCACTATAGGCCTGTCCAGAAGCAAATGTGGGAGTGTTTGTTGTTGGTGCTTGAGGAACTGTTGTAGCAGTTACTGCAGTGGATGCGGAAGAGGCAGTTGAAGACCCGTTGGCGTTAGTTGCAGCCACGGTGTATGTGTACGACGTTCCGCTTTGCAATCCTGAAACTGTTATAGGGGAAGTTGCACCAGTTGCTGTATATGAGCCTGGTGAACTTGTTACTGTGTAGGTAGAGATAGACTTACCGCCAGTAGATGATGGCGCTGAAAATGCAACAGAAGCAGATCCGTTGTTAAATGCTTTACCTGAACCCGCATCGGATGCAACTGGTGCTGACAGTGTTGATGGAACTGTAGTAATAGTTAGAGAACCCGCAGAAGTTGATGTTGGAGTACTTCCTGTGGAGTTTGATCCAGTTACAGATATGGAATAAGTAGTTCCATTTTGTAGCCCTGTTACAACAATTGGGCTTGAATAACTTGTGGCTGTGTACGATCCTGGTGAAGTTGTTACTGTGTACGAAGTAATCACACCACCAGTTGCTGCTGGTGTAATGGTGACAGAAGCAGCGCCGTTGTTATATGGGCGTGCGGTACCTACGTCGACGCTGGATGCAGAGGCGAGCGAATCAGGGACGTCAGGTATAACGGTTACGTTACCGTCTACGTCTTCTTCACTGGCATGTCTGATACTCATGTGACTTCTTTTCTACGGAGTTGTAATAGAGTTAGAGGAAGCAGATTTAGGTCCACTACCTATGCTATTAGAGGCTATAACACTGAAGGTGTAAGTTGTAGCAGAACTAAGTCCTGTCACTGTTATGGGAGAAGAACCTGTAAATGTCAGTAGTCCTGGTGTTGATATAGCAGTAAAGGTAGTCGCAGCACCACCTGTAACTGCTGCGGTGTAAGCGACAGTGGCTGTTGTTGCACCTGTTCGAGTAGCGGTTCCAATGGTAGGAGCATCTGGAATATCCGCAATCTTTGTAGAAGGTATGCTGATGCTAGATGCACGATACTTCTTTGTATTAGCCATCAGTTATCCTTTCTTATAAAGCGCCTTTTTACTTAGCGGCTTCTTCTGCTGCTACTCGTGCATCATGCATTGCTTGGTTTTCTACAGTAACACCAATGCTGTAAAGATAGTCAAGTGTTGGATCTGTAAATGTTGTGCCATCCCACGTAGACCAACGAGCAGGCACTGAGCCATGGTTGCATAGGCATATAACAGTGTCGCAGCCCTGTTCTGTCTTTACTGTTTCTAATAAACCAGAAGTGTGTGCAGACTCATCAAAAACAAAGATGTGTTCTACTACATTATTTTTAATAAACGCGTGTTCGTGTTCTTTTAAATGTGACATGTTTTCTCCTTATGACCAATAGGTAACGCGAGCATAGCCAGAACCACCAGCGGCTCCTGCAGCAGTTGCGTTGTAAGCGCCACCGCCTCCGCCACCTGTGTTGGTTGCTCCTGCTGTTGGTGTAGACGATGCACCTTTTCCTCCACCAGCGCCTCCGCTAGGCATGCTACTACCACCACCACCACCGCCACCACCAAATCCGTTAATCCCTGGTCCGCCTGGTGTAGATGAATATACAGACCCGCTTCCTCCTTGCGAACCGACACCTGCTGTGCCTCCACCGCTGGATGAACCTCCATAATAAACGGCGTTACCTCCAGCACCGCCACCCGAACCAGCACCGCCACCCGAACCAGAAAATCCTCCACCACCACCAGAACCACCATTGCCGCCAGCAGCGGCACCAGTTCCGCCACCTCCGTAGCCTCCTCCTGAAGCAGTAGCAAGTGAACCAAAAGTTGTGTCTCCACCAGTTCCGCCTGAGCCACCAGCAGAAGCACCAGCGGTTCCAGCGGCTCCAACAGTTACTGTATATGCACTACCAGCAGTTACAGCAATAGTTTTCCATACAACTCCGCCACCGCCACCACCACCACCCTGTGATCCAGGTGCGCCACTACTAGCACCACCACCACCGCCACCACCGCCAACAAGGAACACCTCAACAGTTGTGCAGTTAGATGGGGCTGTAAAAGTACCAGTAGACAAGAACTCTTGAACCTTTTGAGATAAAGGCGCCGTTAAAGCGTTATAACTGATAGCCATTAAGAGACTCTCCATCCGTAGGTTGCGCCTACATATACTAGGTTGACTGCGGCATATGCCTTATCAATTGTCAATGTTGTTGCTTGTCCATTGATATTGGACGAGTTATTTGCAACGGTAATGTTATTAGTTGCTGCTGAACCTGTAGCATCAAAGATGTGGATTTCTGCGCCCAATGCAGGAGATGCAGGAAGAGTTAAAGTACGAGCGGCTGAGGTATCTACCATGTAAGAGTTACCAGAGGCTAGTGTGATGTTTGATGAGGTAGCCGTTGCTGGAAATACTGGAGAGGCAGAAACTGTTGCCCATTGAACTCCTGAACCAGTTGACTGCAAGTACTGGCCGTTAGTTCCAGTGCTTGAGTTAGCGGTAAGAGTACCTGTAAGGGTTCCACCAGAAAGAGTTAATCCAGAAATAGTACTTACTGTGGCACCAGAAGCAATGGATGTAGAACCAATAGTAGGCGCAGAATAACCTGAAATGGTGGTCCACTGAAGCCCTGCAGTTTGACCAGATGCAGCAGTAAGAACCTGCCCATTAGTTCCAACTGGAACGTTAACAACGGCACCAGATGCTGTTGCAGCGATAATGTCACCCTTAGCGGTGACAATACCTACTGGGATTTCAGCAGATGCCTGAGTGACGTTAGAGACTGTCATTAGGAGATTTCACTTCCAAATGCATTGAATGATGTTGTTGCGCTAGATGCGTAGACGCGGAGTTGATCACCTGTAGCGAGTGTGATACCTACAGTCAAGACTGTTGTATCTGAGGCGGCTACTGTGGCACCATAGACGATCCACGAGAGCGCTGCTGCTGGGGATGTAGTACCGCCAGACTTGACTACCGCAATACGGTATGTGGCAGCAGTGGCTGCCTGGTTACAGACGGTAATAGTAGAGACAACAGCAGAGGTAGCAGATGGAACCAGATATAACTGGGTCTCTGTTGTGGCTGATGGGGCTACTTGACCCAGTACTTTATAAGCGGTGGCCATGGGACTCCTTTAGAGGTATTGGCTATAGGTTAAATGGTACGGAGCCAATTTGTGGGCTAAAGTGACCCTATGAATTTGGTGCAAAAATCGGTTTCTCAGGGTGGAAAATTAGCGCCCATCATCATACCTAGCGCTTTGACTAACGGTCTTGGCCTAATGAATCCTTCTGTGTACATAGACGATGACGGTGACATCTTAGTTAATCTTCGTCAGGTTAATTACACCCTGTACATATCTGAAAATGAAAAGCGCTTTTTCTCTCCTTGGGGGCCGCTTACTTATCTTCATCCAGAGAAAGACCAACGCCTGGTCACCAATAATTTCCTTTGCCGTTTAGATAAAGACTACAACGTCATCAACTACACCAAGGTAGAGATGCTAGAACTGCATACCCCTATCTGGGAATTTGTTGGTTTAGAAGATGCTCGTGTAGTCCAGTGGGATGGCGATTACTACCTGATTGGCGTCCGTCGTGATACCACGACCAATGGACAAGGTCGCATGGAGTACAGCAAGGTAGAAATCGACAAAGAAAACTGGACTGTCAAAGAGATCCAGCGAGTACGAGTTCCAGCCCCACTACACGAAGATACGTCGTACTGTGAGAAGAACTGGATGCCCGTCCTTGATGACCCTTATCACTTTGTTAAGTGGGCTATGCCTACAGAAGTTGTTTGGGCCAATCCTAACGAGCCTGAGTGTAAACAGACTACAGTAAATGATAACGTTCCTAGACCACCCATTGATCAACGAGGTGGTTCTCACGTTGTTGCTTGGGGTGACTACTACATCTGCGTTACACATGAGGTTAAACTGTGGAGAAACTATTTAAACCAAAAAGATTCAACCTATAGACACCGACTAATTGTTTGGGATAAAGAGTTTAACTTTGTTGGTCTTAGTACAGAGTTTGCCTTTATGGATACTCCTATTGAGTTTTGTGTTGGGGCCGCCCTAATTAACGACAATTTACTTTTAAGTTTTGGCGTACAAGATAACTCAGCATTTGTGCTTGAAGTTCCACAATCTGTTGTTAACGAATTGATTGAAGAGGCAAAAACATATGGCAATTAAAGAACTGGCAATTGACGTTGCTTTTGACTCCTTTAACCCTGAGAAAAACTTTGCTTTGGCTAATGCCTATTACGATCAAGGGCAGTACTCTTCTGCCGCTGGGTTCTATCTTAGGGCTGCGGATCGTGGATATAAGACTCATCCACTTATTGCTTACACCTCCCTGCTGAGGATGTCCCTCTGCTTTACTCAACAAGGAGAACGCAGCGCTACCGTCTATCAAAATACGTTACAAGCACTTACTCTTCTTCCTGGGAGACCAGAGGCGTACTTCCTACTGTCACGCATTCATGAGCGCAATAAAGAATGGCAGAAGGCATACACCTTTGCAGAACTTGGCCTTGTACATACCATCGCAAGTTATAATCAACCACTTCCTGTCTATGTAGAGTACAACGGCCCATACGTATTGATGTTTGAGAAGGCTGTTTCTGGCTGGTGGTTAGGGCGTAAAGAAGAGAGCAAGGAGTTGTTTACACATCTTCTTGATAACGTTGAGATGTCTCAAGAGTATCTCAATGGCTGTATTAACAATATGAAGTTGTTCTGATGTTTCCTAATTGGTTTCAAAACGTCTCCCCATACTTTGACCGCAAATGCCCTGAAGTTCCTTTGCGTGCATTACAGATTGGTACCTATACAGGGGATGCTACAGAATGGCTACTTCTTAATAGAAACATTTTGACTATTGATGATGTGGATACTTGGGCAGGCAGTGAAGAAGAACAACATGAACATTTAGACTTTTCTTCTGTAGAGGAGTATTACGACTCTCGCTTTAAAGATAACCCAAGAGTTATTAAAAATAAGATGACTAGTGATGAATTCTTTAACCAGAACAAAAAGACCTTTAATTTTATCTACATAGACGGTAGCCACACTGCCCTTCAAACGGCTTTAGATGGCCTCAACGCCTTTAAAGTCCTTGAACCTGGTGGCGTTATTGCCTTTGACGATTACCTATGGGCAGAGGGCGGCAAACCCTTCCTAGAGCCTATGCGGGGTGTCAATGCCTTTATGCAAGTTTGTGCAGGCGAGATGAATTGCCTAGAAGACGGATATCAGATGTGGTTTGTTAAATGCTAGAGAATGCTTGTTTTGAAGTATTTCACACTGACACAGGAAATAAACTTCGCAATCAATCTTATGACGGAATTCTTAAGAGCGTGTCTTTTCTCCCTAGACTTGGTTCTCCTACCATGTACCTTAACACCGTTGACAAGGTAGAGAACTTCATCAATCTGCACCCAAACTTTAAGGTCAATACGGTAGAAGATTACTGCCAACCAGGAGAGACCTTCCCACCATCTGCTGGAGTTGTGGGTGTATGGGCAAGTAATTACAAGGCTTATAAGAAGTTCTTAGAATCCGATTACGACACTCTTATCCTTTTTGAGGACGATATTACTATCAGTAAAAACTTTCAGTTAGTTATTGAGATATACATGCGTCAACTTCCTGTTGATTGGGACTTCTTCTCGTTCTTTGTTCCTGACGATTCTCTCTTTGCCTACAATGAAGATACTCACACTATTGGGGCAGAAAATGTTTGTATCTCATATCAACAGTGGTCATGCGCTGGTTACATGGTAAGCCGAGAAGGTGCACGAAAGGCTGTAGAGGATATAGAGTCACGAGGCATCAATTGTCCTGTGGATTGGTACATCTTTAACTTTCGTATGAAGAAAGAAGAGAACCAAAAAACTTTTTACACTTATACATTAAAGCCAGGAAATTATCGCCCCATAAACTTCTTAAAGGGTGCAGCCGAATATACCCAGATTCACAATGGAAGTACTGATTTACTAAACTAGTTACATTCCACCAAACAACAAGATTGTTACTGTAGGGTCTGCTGCAACTTGTCCAATAAGTCCCTGTACACCCTGCACGCCTTGTAGACCCTGTGTGCCTTGAATAGATGGACTCTGTACTCCTTGAATACCTTGAACACCCTGGACGCCTTGGACGCCTTGAGTTCCTTGTGTGCCCTGCACACCTTGAGAGCCAGTAGTTCCTTGAGAGCCTTGAACTCCCTGCGTACCTTGAGAACCCAAAGTACCTTGCACACCCTGTAGCCCTTGAACACCCTGCGTACCTTGAGCACCTGTTGCTCCTTGACTACCAAGGGTTCCTTGAACTCCTTGTAGTCCTTGAACTCCCTGAACGCCTTGTACACCCTGCACGCCTTGAGTACCTTGAACTCCCTGAGTACCCTGTAGGCCTTGTGTGCCTTGGATGGCGTAAGCAACTTGTGTGGCAGTAAGAATGATTCCTGGTGTTACTGGAGTTGTTGGGGTTGTTCCTGCAGAAATTGTTTCAATAGAAACTGTTGTACTTTCTGACTGCCACATGAAGGTAACAACGTCATTAGCGTTAAAGGTGTAAACGTAGTTAACAGTCTCAATAATTTGACCTGAAACGGAACCGTGTGATTGCGGAACAGTCATTTGGCTATTGGAGTATGGGGCATCTACGCCGTTAATACGAAGCCATAGGTTAACGTTGTAAATCTGAGAAGCAGTGTTAACTAATTGTACTGAGATAGTTATGCTATAAGTTCCTTGATGCAAGAACTCAATAGAATTTCCACCAAGTGTTTCAACACCGTTATTTTCATAGGTGTTGTTAATACTGATTGGGTACGCAGTTGTTGAGTTTGCTACTGTTTGTTGAGTAGTATCGTAGAAAGAACCATAGTATGCGATTGTTCCACCAGCACCAGTTGCACCAGTAGCACCTTGTACACCTACACCACTAGCCTGTGTCCACAAAATAGCGTCTGTACCAATACGGATAGAACCATCTGGGTTAGAGCCGTTGGCATACATAAGCCATGCGGTTCCACCGTAAGTTGTTCCGTCAGTAACAAAAACGTAATCGCCCTCTTCTACCTGACCAGCAACGTGGTTATCTGAATCTGTAGCACGAGTAAGTTTCCATTTAGCAGATGCGCCACCAGTTTGAGTTACTGTGTAAATACCGTTTTGAGTGTGAGTTGCTTGACCAGCAATAAGGACGCGATCACCAACTGCTAAAAGAGGAGTTGTGTAACCATCAATAGAGAGTGTTCCGTTAGTTGTTGCAATAATGTAGGCACCAATACCTGTGCCGTTGTCTGCATCTGCAGAGCCATCGTAGTATGTAGCGCCATTACCAAGTGGAGTAGTTTGAATTGCTTCTACAGATTGGTGAGCATTTTGTGAAGAAACAGGTCCTACAGGTCCTTGAATACCCTGTGTTCCCTGTACTCCTTGGGTACCTTGAACTCCTTGTGTTCCTTGAACCCCCTGTGTACCCTGTGTACCTTGAAGTCCTTGTGCTCCTTGAGTACCGAGTGTTCCCTGTGAACCAGTAGTTCCTTGCGTACCCTGTAAACCTTGTACTCCTTGAATGCCTTGGACACCCTGAGTTCCTTGCGCTCCCTGAGCGCCAAGTGTTCCCTGTACTCCTTGAGTTCCCTGGGTACCTTGAACACCTTGGGAACCATTGTATCCCTGAGTACCAAATACACCTTGTGTGCCCTGTACGCCCTGTGTGCCTTGAATAGCGGGTCCTTGAGTACCTTGTGTACCTTGAACGGTGGGTACAGATACATCGATTGTCTTATCTGTAGAGTGATAAGTAAATGAGATGTTGTTCTGTGTTCCGCTTGTTATCGCGTTATACACATGCTCAGGAGTTGAATATAGGTTTTGTACACCTTCTGGAAGATCGTCAGTAGACCCTAAAGCCGCCCCTGAAATAGCGGTAGAAACTTCTTGTAAAGATACTCCAGAGTCATTCCACTGAGAACCATCGTATACACGAATTTTACTAGAGACTGTATTGTAGTAAGTGTCTCCAGCAGAATGGCCCGTAGGGTCGCTAGTTAGGTGCAAAAGACCTAGCGGTACGACGTAACTACGGGCCATCTGTAAAACTCCTCACTTAATGTTTAAACAATATACTACAGAAAGTGAGTGCTAAGCCTTTACTACTACTCTGTAGGACTTAGTTGTAATTGGCGCTACCGCAAATCCAACTGTTACGGATGTTGTGGTTACATAAGCAACGTCTGTAACAACTTCCATCTTGGTTGCTGTATCCCAAACGGTAACCATAATATCTTCAGTTCCTAGGTTGTGTGTAACTGTGAACGCTGTAGTTCCAGATGCTCCACCATCGGTTGAATCTCCAGTAATGGTTGTTGCATAGGTTCCAAGTTGACCAGAGAGACCCTGTACACCTTGTACGCCTTGCGTACCCTGTGTGCCGTCAGTTCCCTGAGTACCTTGTGAACCTGTAGTTCCCTGCACACCAGTGGCACCGTCAAGGTTTACTGACCAGTATCCACCAGTACCTGCGCCAATGTAATCCTTAATATCAACGTTAAGTTCATTTGTTCCGCTGTTATAAGAAACTACTCTAGCGTGGATAAGATTTGCAGTATCAGCAGCAATAACTACATCTTGACCAACTGAGTAAGAAAGGTTTGCATCATCAAGTACGAATGTATGGTTTGAGTCAGAACCTAAAGTGTAAGAAGTAGTAGAGGTTGTACGGTAACGATCTGAATGTCCGTCTGTACCTTGGGCGCCGTCTGTACCTTGAGTACCTTGAGTTCCATCTGTACCCTGCGTTCCCTGGGTACCATCGGTACCTTGGGTGCCTTGAGTTCCATCTGTTCCTTGTGTGCCTTGGGCTCCGTCAGTTCCTTGGGTTCCTTGAACGCCTTGAGCAGCAAGTAGATCCCAATATCCTTCTACTCCACCAGGAGTGTAACCAGCAGAGGTGTAGACATTGCGGTACCAAAGTTGTCCGCCGTAAGTAACAACATCACCTGTTGTGTAGATAACACCTGGGTCATAAACACCTAGGTAGTTCCAGAGAGCGGCTGTACCTTGAGTACCATCCGTACCTTGAGTTCCTTGGGTTCCGTCTGTACCTTGAGTGCCTTGGGTACCATCAGTACCTTGAGTACCCTGCTGTCCATCAAGACCCTGAGTTCCTTGAGTTCCCTGAGTACCGTCGGTACCCTGGGTTCCTTGAGTTCCATCAGTTCCTTGGGTTCCTTGCGTACCTTGAGTTCCCTGAGCACCTTGTGTTCCATCAGTTCCTTGAGTTCCCTGTGCTCCATCGGTGCCTTGAGTACCTTGTGAACCTGTAGTTCCCTGAACACCCGTAGCACCGTCAAGGTTGATTGACCAAGCGGAATCTGCGCCGTATGTTCCAGAACCAAGGTAGTCTCTAACAACTACTGAAAGGTTTTCACCATCAAATCCTGTAACAGTTGCGTGAATAAGGGTGTATTCGTTTTGGGCGATTACTACATCTTGACCAACTGAATAACTTAGGTTTAAATCGTTAAGTGTAAATGTAGGGGTTGTTGTACTTCCAAGTAAGAAGTCTGTGTTAGAGGTTGTCTTGTAGCGGTCTGAGTGACCTGCTGTACCTTGTTGTCCTTCTGTACCCTGAACACCCTGTGTGCCGTCAGTTCCTTGTGTTCCTTGTTGTCCTTCAGTTCCTTGGGCACCTTGGGTACCATCTGTACCTTGCGTACCTTGCTGGCCCTCGGTACCTTGAGCACCCTGTGTTCCATCTACGCCTTGTGTACCCTGTGTGCCCTGGGTTCCGTGGGTACCTTGTGTGCCTTGTTGACCGTCGGTACCTTGTGTGCCATCTGTACCTTGTGTTCCTTGTGTGCCGTCAGTACCTTGGGTTCCCTGAGTTCCATCTGTACCCTGTGTACCTTGCTGACCGTCAGTACCTTGTGTGCCCTGAGTTCCATCGGTACCTTGAGTTCCTTGCTGACCATCGGT
>Ga0214192_1000904_pt1 | contig 17353 bp, 7 predicted proteins | sample TroBogEpilimnion_44_FD_153030 | JGI IMG/M metagenome (GOLD analysis project Ga0214192, IMG submission 153030) | Freshwater microbial communities from Trout Bog Lake, WI - 29JUL2008 epilimnion | ecosystem: Environmental > Aquatic > Freshwater > Lake > Epilimnion/Euphotic zone | place: Trout Bog... | reverse complement strand
TAAGTCAACGAAGTATGTTGTGTCGGTACCGTTGTTTGCAGTTGCAATCCAATCTGTTGTTGCTTGGTTTCCACCACTTTCGTTTTGGAAATTAATCTGTGTATATGAATTGTTTGAAGCACTAAACTGTGCAACTTCATTAGGTAGAGCAACAAAACCTGTAGGATTACCAGCATAGAAAGCATTGAAACCGTTTGCTGCATATCCAAAGAACTGACCGGTATTACCTGTAATAGAAACACTAATATTTGTTACGTTACCTGTAAAACTTACGTTACCTGTAGCAGTCAAGTCACCATGTATAGTTAGACCACCAGATAATGTACCACCAGTTAATGGTAGTGCATTGTTTGCGGTATAGAAAGCGCCATTAGCAAAGACTGCCGCATTATTGGCTTCTGTAAAAGCACCGTTGGCAAAGTTACCTGCATTGGTGGCTAGTGTATTAGTTGTATTGGCTAAAGTATATGCACCATTAGCGAACACACCGGCATTATTGGCCTTATCAAATGAACTTTGTAGTGATGTATTCTGTGTAACATTCACGTTTTGAATGTTTGTTATTGCTGATGCATTAGTGTTTGCTAAAGTATATGCACTATTGGCAAAACTACCAGCATTCACTGCATATGTGTATGTGGTGTTGGCCAAACCAAAAGCACCGTTGGCAAATAATGCGACATTATTGGCTTCACTAAACGCACCATTAGCAAATACACCAGCGTTTGTTGCATAAGTTGCAGTTGTATTACCTAAGTTATAACCACTATTGGCTCTGTCAAAAGAGTTTTGAATACTTGTATTCTGAGTAACATCAACACCTTGAATGTATGTGATGTTACTTGAGTTGGTGTTGGCCAAACCAAAGGCACCATTAGCAAATGATGCTGCCGAATTGGCTTCTACAAACGCACCGTTGGCAAATGAACGAGCTTGTGCATCAACAGAACCACCACTTAAAATTATGTTATTTGCATAATCAAAAATGGCATTTGCTCTGTCAAAAGAATTTTGTATACTGGTGTTCTGTGTTAAATCTACACCTTGAATGTTGGTGATACTTGAAGCATTGGTGTTTGATTGAGTGAAAGCACCATTTGCAAATGAACCAACTAATGAAATTCTTGTGTTCTGTGCAACATCTACACCTTGGATACTGGTGATGTTACTAGAGTTGGTGTTAGATAATTCATAACCACTATTGGCTCTATCAAAAGAGTTTTGTATATTAGTGTTTTGAGTAACATCTACACCTTGAATAAAGGTAATGTTACTTGCATCGGTGTTTGCTAACGCAAAGGCACCATTAGCGAATGTACCAACCAATGAAATGTAATTGTTTTGATATACCGAAACACCTTGTATGTTTGATATGTTGGTTGAATTGGTGTTAGATTGTCCGTATGCAGAATTTGCAATACTAAATGCACTATTAACAAACGATTGTGTGTTAGTTATTACAGTATTTTGTGCAACGTCTACACCCTGAATGTAAGTAATGTTGCTAGAGTTAGTATTGGCCAATGCAAAAACGGCATTGGTGTAACTCCATGGTGCAGAAGCGGTATATTGTTTTGTTCCGTCAGCTGTAAAAGTCAAGTTTGGAAAAATACCAGCAGCTGCTGAAGTTTTAGAAATTACATTTACATTATTTGATGCGTCAAGGTAATAGATGACTCCATCAGGCACGTTGATAGCCAATTCACCAATGATTAAATTGGCAGATGTTGGTACATTACCTGATACGTTTGAATAGTATAACTGAATCGGGGTCGAATTTGATGCAGCCATCGTTGCCTTTTACTCTTTTAAATATTATCCACTATTTAGAACACACCACCCGAAATTAATGATGCCTGAACTATACCTCCAACAATAACGTTGCCTGCCACACCAACACCACCAGATGCAATTATTGAACCTGTTGAGGTGTTTGTACTTGGTGTGGTTGTATTTGCTTGTATGTTATCAAAATAACCTACGGATGTACCTGGAGAACCAGAAACGGTAAGTGATGCACCTGTGGCACCTGTCAAAGAAATAGAACCTGAACTGGCATTGGCGCCAATTGTTGCACCTTCCAAGTCAATCGTATTACCTAGAAGGTAAAGTTTTCTCCAACGTCTTGTTGGTGAACCCAGGTCATATGAGGCACTTGTATCTCTAGGCAGCATGTGTCCCGCATATACGTTTGCAGAACTTGTAATGTTACCACCAACACTTAGGTATTGACCTATAGTTACCGAATTATTAACAATCAAAGCACCAGACATTGTATCGCCAGTTCTTTGTACCGCAGTATTTGCCAGTGCAAAAGCACCATTAGCAAATGAACCGGCATTATTTGCCGTATCAAAACCAGAATTTGCTCTTGTAAAACTACCGGTTGCAAGAGTTGTTGCAGCAGTAATGTTGGTGTTCTGAACTAAATCTACACCTTGGATATTGGTAATGCTTGTTGAACCACTATTTGCAACAGTAAATGCACCGTTAGCAAAGGTTGCAACCAATGAAATCAGGTTATTCTGTGCAACATCTACTGATTGTATGCTGGTTATACTAGTAGCACTTGTATTTGCCAGTGCAAAAGCCGCATTTGCAAATCCACCAACGTTTGTTATGTTTGTACTATTGGTGTTTGATAATGCAAAGGCACCATTAGCAAACGTACCAGCATTGGTTGCATAAATTGAAGTGGTATTTGCTAAACTAAATGCACCATTGGCGAATGATGCTGCTGAGTTTGCTTCCGCATATGCACTGAATGTATAATAACCAGCATTTGTTATGTTGGTGGCATTTGTATTTGCTTGTGAATAGGCCGCATTTGCAAAAGATGCTGCTGCATTGGCTTCCACAAAAGCAGCGTTTGCAGTTATGTAACTTGCATTGGCTCTATTGAAAGCCGATGTACTAGATGAACCAGAGTTTGCTTGTGCAAAAGCAGCGTTCGCAAAATTTGCTGCTGCATTGGCTTCGTTGTATGCTGCGTTTGCTTGGTTGTATGAAGCCAACACAATTGCATTTGATCCTGCATTGTTTGCAGCAGTAAACGCCGCATTGGCCAATGAGGTTGCAGTTTGTGCCTGGTTGTTTGCCGCTGTTACCGCTACTGTAAGTGTAGTTATGGCAGGCAACACCGTGAATGTTATTAAACTACCGTTTGTATTTGCTTGTGTAAATGCACCATTAGCAAACACCGCAGCACCGTTTGCAATATTTGCAGTAGTATTTGCAACAACAAACACAGCATTTGCAGTTACATAACTGGCGTTTGCGGTAACACCCGCATTATTGGCCGTTGTAAATGCATTATTGGCAAATGTACCTGCACTATTGGCTGTTGAGAACGCTGAATTGATATATGGAATAACATTGATACCACCTACCAATGCATAAGTTGCAACAATATTACCCTTAAAGAACGATGCGTTAACGTTTGAGTAAGCAAAAGATGGATCGTTAACGTTAATCTGTGTTGCAGTTGAAATTTGTGGTGTATAACCTTGGAAGAATACCCATTCTTTTGTTGTTGGGTTACGGAATACACCAGATTTTGCAATCGTACCTGCATTGTATACACCATACAAACCAATATCGAGTAAGTCTGAACTTAAGTTTGTATTGGCCAAACCAATCAATGAATCTGTTACATAAACATCGGTTGTTTGCAAAGAGAATACGTTGCCTAGAACACTTAGGTTACCAGAAACGGATAAATTATTTGCAATCGTTAACGATCCGGTGATGGTACCACCAGTATTTGGTAATGCACCATTGGCTACGTTATATGCACCTTGTGCTAAGTTGGTTGCAATTGTAATATTGGTGTTCTGTGTATTATCAACACCATAAACCAAATTAATATTGTTTGCTTGAACAAAAGCCGCATTGGCCTGTGCATATGCCAGTTGTGCAACTGAAGCATTATTGGCAGCCGCAAAAGCCGCATTAGCAAAACTACCAACAAGGTTAGCTTGACTGAATGCCGAATTGGCTTGTATATAAGAACTGTTTGCTTGTGCATATGCAGTGTTAACTCTTGCACTGGTACCTGCCGAATTGGCGACCAAGAAAGCTTGTTGTGCAGTTGTATATGCTGTGTTGGCTTGGCCAAACGCCGCATAGGCTGTATCGACAACTGTGTTACCACCAATAACTATGACATTGCCTGCCGCATTACCGATGTAAAGTGTTTGATTTACAAAAGAATAGGCTGGTTGACCGTCAAGTAAATAAGAAGGCGCAGTATTAGAATAGGATCTTAATAACTGAATTGGTGATATTGACATTAATATGTTCCATTGTCAATTGCAATGACTAGACCTGTTGCAGGACCAATAATAAAACTGTCTGTTGCAGCTTTATAAATGATGGAGTAACCGTCTTGTGCATTACTTATGTTGAGGTCAGCAGCACTCTTAAGTGTTCTTGTACCATATGACAAGGAAGTTACCGTTGGGTTACTTTGACCCATTGTAACTTTGGCTGGATTATTTTGGCCAATCGTAACTTTGACTGATGCCGGTGGATTTGTTGCCATAGTTACCTCGTAACGCTAGGGGAAACATCTATCACACCTTCAAGAACTCTTATAATAGTTGGTGCTGTATTTGGTGCACCTGCGAAAGAAACTATAGTATCATAAACATAACGACCTGGTGCAATATTTGCAGTTGTAAGTGAATCTAAAGATAATGCAATGGTCGCTGAAGTTACATCAATATTTGTTGCAAAGATTGCTGTGGTATTTGCGGAGTAATAAGACTTACGAATTTGGCCATACGCATTTGCACTAGTCAAATCGTAATTACTTCCGTAAGCATCATCCAGGGTGATTGATATGTTGAATGTCGCACCCTGTTCTACATATAAGTTTTGGTATCCTGCTGCCATTTTTTACCTTTTTTAGGTATTTATAGATAACGAATAACAAAATAAATGCCAAGGAATGGAGGCAAGTTTGCATTTGTCGCACTTACACCTGTAGAATTGACAGTAATTCCTGTGGTAGATGTACCAGTTTGAGCTGTGCTTGTTCCTGTCCAGCAATATGTTGTACTTCCTGATTGTGGTGCCAAACCTGAATAAAGTGTATAAGAGTGGTGGTGACCAGGGTCTGTTATAGTGTGGGTGTGAGCAGGGATAATAGCATCTGCACTACCACCTGTTGTGTTGGCGGAAGCTGCAATATTACCAATACCAATTGGCATTCTGTCTGCAAAGTTTGGTAAATTAAAAGTTGTTGAATTGTCACCCACACCATAGGTTGTACCTAAAATGGAAAACAATGCTGAGTAAGTTGTTCTTGAGACAGCGGCACCATTACATACCAAATAACCTGTAGGCGCAGTTGGGACCGGCCACATTTTAATTTCACCGGTAATACCAGAAATTTGTGTGGTTGTAATTAGACCAGTAATTTGAGTGTTGGCCACGGTAGCAATTTGTGCGCTAGTAACTAAACCTTGAATAGAAGTATTGGAAACACTTGCAATTTGAGCACTGGTTAATGTACCTGTAACACTAGATGCAGATACAGAACCAATTTGCGAACTGGTTAATGTACCTGTAACTTGTCCTGCTGTAACGGATGCTATTTGACCACTTGTAATAAGACCAGTAATTTGGTTATTGGCAACAGTATTGATTTGAGAACTTACCACCTGACCAGTGATGTTGGCTGCAGCTACAGAACCTATCTGTGAACCAGTTAACAAACCAGTAATTTGTGTATTGGCCACGGTAGCAATCTGACTACTTGTAATCAAACCTGTAATCTGTGTGTTAGCAATACTGATACCAGATACTGGTGTATTTGCTATTGAAGTAGAGCGACCTTGTGCATCGGTTGTAATGACCGGAATTTGTGTTGAACCACCGTATGTACCGGCAGTAACACCCGTATTGTTAAGTACGGATTGACTTACTTTTGTTGTCATTTATTTTGTCCTTTTAAAACTTCAATTTCAGCTTTAAGTTGTTTAACTGTGTCTTGTAAGTCAACAATAACTTTTGCAAGTTCTACTGTTGCAGCCAATGCTGCGTTTCCATATGAAACGGACAACATACCATCTTTATCTTCAAGTATGGCTTCTGGCATAACTTCTTGTAACGACTGTGCGGATACACCAACTTGGGTTAATTCTTGGTCTGTACGGTCATAGATACCATTTTTAACACCAGCAAGTTGACGAACAAAGTCTATGGAGAAATTTCTCCAATTTGTTTTCAATCTTTCGTCAGAGTATGCAGTAATGTTTGCAGCCGCTGTAAAGTTACCACTGTAATCTGAATAAATCAAAGCTTTGGTGGCCGTGGAATTATAAAGGCCCCATGCAGCACTAGCATTTTTATACAGATATGTAATTGCACTTTGACCAGAATATGACATGTATAAATCAGCTTCGCCTGTACCAGAAGAAATAGTTAAACCTGCAACAGTATAACTATTTCCAGTATTCAAAGCGTTTGCAGTAGAAGCGGTTGTAGCTGTTGTAGCAGACGTTGCACTACCTGCTGTGGTTGCTGTTCCTGCCGCAGCCACAGTTTGACTACCAATGTTTGCGGTTGTAATTGCATCTGTAATACCATAACCAGAAACTGTTGTTGGTGTTGATGATATTCTACTCCATGCAAGTGTACTTGTACTTGCGTTGAAAGCATCAGTAATACCATAACCAGCAATTGTTGTTGGTGTATTTGTTACTTTACCCCATGAAACTGTATTGGCTGTTGCTGCAAACAAAGCATCATGCACCGATTTGTTAACGTCAGCTGTGTTGTTTACGTTACCTAGGCCAACAAATGATGCACCAATGTTTAACCAACTTGGATTGGTATATGTTTGGTTTGTATAAACACCGTTTGTAACTGTACCTGCATTACCTGTAATACTTTGTGCAAAAGTGTAACCACCATTGGCCAAATTATTAACATAAGCCGTTGTTGCAATTACTGTATTTGAAGTAGTTGTGGGTGCTGTTGGTGCAGTTGGTAAACCTGTAAATGATGGAGATGCAATCGTAGCTTTACGTGATTCAATACTGTCGATAGCCAATTGAATTGTATTGGCACTAGAAGGAATAGCACCTGTTGCAGGACCATATGTAATGTTATTTGCATAATATGGGTTTACATAATAACCATCAATTTCAAACATCACCACATCGTTTGGATTTGGTGCTGTTGTAAGTGTAACCACAGTAGCACTTGTTTCAGTGTATTCACTTGGGAATTGACGGACACCGTTTAGATATACACGAAGTTGGTTTGCACCTGGCAAATATGTTGGTACATTATAGATTGTTTGGTTTGAACCAGCAGTATTTGCTTGACGTTGTGATTGAATTGTGGTACCTGGAGTTGCACCGCCACCACCACCGCCACCACCTGCACCCCAATAGTAACTGCCTGTACCACCATAGGTCAATACTGTACCAACAGTTGTTGCTGCTGGTAGTATGTTTTGTAGTGCAGCACCAGAAGATGTAGCACCTGTACCGCCTTGGTTAATAGGTAGAGCTGTTGATAATGAAAGATTTTGGAACGTTGGTGTTGCACTTGTTCTTAAGTCTTGTGGTGTACTAAAAGTAAATGTATTACCTGAACCAACAATTGTAAAACCGTTAGTTGCATTAAATGTTAATGAACCATTGGTTGGAGTGATTGTGCCGTTTGTACCAACAAGACTGTTTGCAGAAGTGTTTGCTCTGTTATATGCAGCATTCGCTTGATTGTATGCGGGTGTAAGTTGTGGTGCAACATTGTTTGCAGCTGCAAAAGCACCATTAGCAAATATACCAGCATTTGTGGCCAATGTATTTGTTGTAGTGATGTTGGTGTTTTGTGTATTGTCAACAGCTTGTATGTTGGCAATAAGTGTTGTTTGTGTATTAGCAAGACTGAAAGCACCATTAGCAAAACGACCAGCATTCACAACAGCTGACTGTAGATAGTTGTTGGCATTTGTGATAACGTTATTCAAAGTATTAGCTGTGTTCGCTGATGCAGCCAATACAGTACTTGTTGAAGTTAAGTTATCATTGATTTGTTGTGTTGTTAATATACGATAATATGTTGGTGTTATGTTATTAACATCATAGATATCCCAGTATGACAATGCTTCATTCCAACGAATTGCTGCATTAGCACCAGATAATCCTCTGTTCACCGTGTATGAACTGATTTGACCTGTGGAAGAATTTGCGTTAATAGTAAATGTGTTAGCGTTGTATACTGTTACACCATTAATAACAAAGTTACCTTGTACAGACAATTGATTCTGTACTTGCAAGTTATTAAAATATCCAGTTGCATTATTGGCGTTCAATGAACTTGTAATGTTTGCTGTTGGTGTTGTTAGAGTTTGTGAATACAAAGTGGATGAATTGACAACCGCAGCATTAATTCTGGTATTAGATTGCAAAACATTAATATAACCGTTGGCGGTGTTAAATGTATTTGCTGTACCAGTATTAAGTTGTGCATCACCTGCTGTTGTATCAAGTAATCCCGTAACAATAGCATTTGGTGTTGTCAATGTCTGTGCATAAGCTGTTGTCGTATTAACAAAAAAGGCATTAATTCTGGTGTTAGATTGCAGAACGTTAATATAACCGTTTGCAACGATACCAGTTGTGATACTTAATGTGTTTGCATTACCTGTATTCAGTTTTGCATCACCCAAACTTACATCCAAAATACCGTATACGTTGGCATAAGGTGTGCTTAATGATTGTGCATATGCGGTTGCTGCATTAACGAAGGCCGCATTAATTTTGGTGTTAGATTGTAAGTTAATGATGTAACCGTTGGTAACGCCAAGTGTGTTGGCAGTACCAGTATTAATCAAAGTATTACCTAAACTTGCATCCAAAATTCCATACACATTAGCATATGGAGTGTTTAGTGTTTGTGCATAAGCCGTGGCCGCATTTACAAATGTTGCATTAATCTTAGTATTAGATTGCAAATAGTTAATGTAACCATTGGTGATGGTAAATGTATTTGCAGAACCAAGATTCAATTGAGAGAAACCTAGGCCAACATCAAGTAGGCCTGTAACAATAGACGTCACAGTTTTTGTTGATGTATTGGCAACCAATGTGTCTGTTGTGGTTTGTCCGTGAACGTTAACATCTGTAGAAACCCACAAGGTATTTGCTATGTTGGTTGTACCATAAATTGAGGTGTAACCTGCAATGTTGGATGTACCTGCAATCACCAAGTTATTGGCACTATAGATGTTACCTGTAATGAATGTGTTTCCACCAACCGTAATGTTGTTGGATGCAATAATACTGTTTGCAGTAGCCAATGCATACAAAGGACCACCGATATTCGCCTGGCCACTATTGACTAGACCTAGTGATGTGTTTGTTAAGTAAACTTGTTGGTCAACTCTTAAATTATTTTGAATGTAACCAGAAGAACCGACACCTTGAACTTGCAAAGTTCCTTGAATAGTGGCACTACTATTTACTTGTAGACCTAAAGATGGGTCGTTTAAGAATAATGTTCCCGTATCTTTGGTGATATTATTTGCAAAGAAGTTATTGTAAAACTGTGAAAGTGTATTTTCATTGGTGACCAAATCACCAAAAGTGTTAGCATAACTTAACAGTGTAATAGGATTAGTTGCCATTTGAACCTTTAACCAATAGTTGTTGCATCAATTGTTTTATTTCTGAAACGTCAGATTTGATGCTGTCTAATTCCGACCTTATGGTATTTATTTCTTCCCTTTGAGAAGCTGCCATTTTTCTTTTTCTTTTATAGTCCTCCAGACCACTAACATCTTTATTGATTAGTGCTCCGGAGTTCATGTCACGAATGAAAGTGGTACCAGTTACTTTAGCGTACATATTTAAAATGTTGTATTGATGTTAGGTGGAAGAGCAATTGCACGTAAGTCCGTAATGAAAGGAACAAATGTGTGGTCGGAAGAAGTCAATACAACTTTGATTGCAAACTGACTGAACGTGGTATATGTTTGACCGTTTGTAGAAGTGTAAGACACAAAACCTTGGTCAGTACCACTAGTACCTGGTGCAAATGAATACTCAATTAGATTATTTCTATCTGATGAATAAGAAGAACCAGAGTTATTAATCTTAGTCATCAATTGCCATGAACCGTTTTCTAATGTTTGTGTATCGTTACGGTTCAAAATTTTGTAGTAGACGTTGATATCAGTGTTAATTGGACGATATGCGGTCAAGAATACGTTCAAGTCACCTGAATCAAAGCCTTGATCCAAAACAACTTTCTTAGAAACATAACGTGCCAAAGCATTACCACCGTTGGTGTTTGTTTCACCAGCAACAATTGCTACAGCGTTTGAACCAGAACTTGTACTGTCGGTAATTGTCAATGTAGGTGTTGTGATGTAACCAGAACCACCATATGTGAAGTAAACAGAGTTAATAATACCAGTGCTTGGGTTTACGTTAGCTGCAGCATATGCTTGTGTACCACCCACACCAGTTGGTGCAGAAACGGTAACTGTTGTATATGCCACGTTGTAGTTTGAACCAACGTTAGCCAAAGTAATCAAACTATTTGACAATTCACAGTTGTTGATGTTCCACTGGATAACGTATGCAGACAAACCAGCATCAGAAACGATTGGAGAAACCGAATCGTCTGTTGTAGATAGTGTTGCACTCATTGTCAAAGATGTGTCTGAGTTGGCCAACAAAATACGTTCGCCTCTGCCGTCATTCAAATACAAGTCATCGTTTGTTGGTGTACCAAATTTACCTGGATTAACCAAAGTTGTTCCTGCAGCAACACCAGTAGACAACGTAGAGTTGTATGAGTATGACAAAGATGTTGCCGTTGGAATAAAGTCTGTGGTTGTCAAGTTAAAAGCGTCAACCAAAATATCTGTATTGGATATTGCATCTGCTGTATTAGATACGTTGTTTGCATTTCCAAAATATACCAAACTTTGGTTATACAAAGTTCTTTGTGGTAGTTTTCTAGGAATAGAGAACGAGATAACTGGTTGAGCAGTTGTGTCAAACACACAACGATCCAAAACAAACATCATGTCTTGGTTTTGGTCTGCTGTCCAAGTTTGTGAATTTTGTGAGGTGAACAACGCACCAACATATGGAGCACCAGAAATTTTAGTTGCTGCAGCTGGTGTTGGATCGCTTGGTAAATTCTTAGTTGAAGAAAGTAATGCTGTGTCACCATTAGATGCAGTCCACAAATTGTAATCTTTAGAATCAGACTTCACAATAAATGCATACAGAACATCAGGTTGAATAAACACTGGTGCGCTGAATTTAAATACTGTTGAAGCTGTTGTGTCCAAATATTGTGGTGTTGCACTTACATTAACATCGTTTGGATGCAATGTAACTATAGAATGGTCTAATGTTTGTCCGTTTGGATAACCATTCAATGTACCAACAATAGACAATGTGATTGGTGAATTGTCGGATGTTGGCTTAGTTTGGAAGAACAAAGAAACAGAACTCAAGAACACACCGTTAGGATAGTTTATTGACTCAATCATAAATGTTTGAGCAACAGGGTCCCATGGAGTTGTGTATGATGAACTGATTGTTTTTGGTCCGGATGTGGCAGAGAACGTGTTCTTAGCACCAGCTGGTGATGCACCAAAATCAACACCTTGTTGTGTAGTTTGCAAACCTTCAGCATAGAATGTTGCTGTAGCAAATGTTGTCGCAGCAGTAGGATTTCCTAATGAGTTATCAATTTGCAACACACGTTGACCGGTATGGAATACACCAGCAGGTAAGTTAAACACACCATAGATTGCACCAGATTCATTGGTCTTGAAACTACCAATAGAATATACATCACCAATAGACGCAGAAATACCTGGAGATGATAGTGTTGCAGTTTGTGTAGAACCTGTGTAACCAGTAATTGTGGCGTATTGACCAGCACCAGTACCAGCATTAATGTAAATTGTATTGCCAACATAGTATCCATCTGTTGTGGATGCCAATGCATTTAATTGGATACTCAACGGACTATTTACTGCCGTAAGTCTACCACCAAAATGTGATGTTGAACTTAATGTACCTGAACCAGATGTATTAACAAAGGCACCTGTTGCATTAAAATTGCCTGCAACAACGGTTGAACCGTATGTTGTAGAAAAACTATCAGCCGCAACATATAGTCTTACTGAAGTAGGACCTTCTTGGTAAACACCAACAACACGACCTGTTGGTACAAATGAACTGCCGTTCAAGTAACCAATAGTATCATCTTCATTAAATGAACCATTCACATTGGTCAATTCAATAACGTTTGCTTTGTGGAAATACTCGTTAACATTAACACTATCAAAATATACATCAACTGGTGTGTTAAACAACATATACTTAGCACGAACAACAATTTGTTGAGCTCTCATATATGGAAGAACAGAAATATCGGTGATATAACCATTATTCAATGAGTATGTATTACCAATACTATCATAAGCACCATAGATATTTGTCTGTGATACTTGTTGATATGTTGTGTGTGTTGTATAACCCTGATAACCGTAAGGTGATGGGTTAATTCCGTGGCCAACAGTGTTTACTGCTGTTGTTTGTGTTGTGCCTGGAATTGTTTTCCAATCACCGACAGACAACACGTTAATATTGTTACTTGACTGGAACACTTGCAAGTTTGGATCGGTAATCAACAATGATGGTGCATAGTTGGTATCTACCCAGTTATCAACGTTAGGTGTAATACTCATCGTACCTTGTTGAGTACTGAATGAATATGGGTTAACGTTTACTGTACGTGATGCAAATTTTTGTGCTGCAACATTAGCAGTTGTGTATGGCAAACTAAAATAGTTAACCAAACCATCAGATGAAATGTTGTAACCCAAGTTTACTGTATTTGCCAAGTTACCCAAACTGTAATTCAAAGCCAAAGACTTGAATGGGAAGTTCTGTACATTTTGGCCAGCAGTTAAGATATGGTTTCTACGGTCAATTGTGGCATTATAGTCACCGTTGATAGTATCGGCAGCTGCATAAGAACTGAAGTCATCAACCATAATACCGTTCTTGAAACGGTTCAAACCATATGCATCAGAGATTTGCAATGATGAAGCTTTTTGTTCCAACAAACTCAATGAAGTATAGTATTCAATTTGGTTGATACGACTTTCAAGACCTGAAATGTCTTGCATAGTGTAACGTTTGTGTTTCACTCTTGAAACGTCCAAGTCTGAAACTGTGCCAGTTGGTGCTTCAGAAGGAAGATAACCTGTGTATGGATTTAGTGTCAAGTTGGCAAGAACCAATGAACCATCTGGTTCCGCAGGCAACAAAGGTGTTAGTGATGGTGCACCTTCAATGACTGCAAAGTTACCATCTCTATTCAATACCAATTTGTCTTTACGACCAAGATAGAACGAGTAGTCAGTAGTAAAGATTGACAAGTCTGTTGGTAGTAATAGACCATAGTTGTTTGGTCCTGTTGAAGAATATCTAAATGTGAATGAAGACTGAGCATTCAATCGTGCAGGTCTAAAGTCAACCACATCACGCAATGAATACAAAGTACCACCAGAACTCTTATAGGTTTGAATGCCTGTATAAGTGTCAGGAGAACTTGAACCCAAATAAGAATCTACACAGAAATATCCATCACCACCTGAATGTTGGTAGTAATTAACCAATACTAGGATGTTACCTGAAGGTTGTGGTGCACCAGGTTTCAATGTGATAGATGCATGGTCATAGATAGCGTCACGTTGGCCGTTATCAAAAGTGTAATTGTTGGTGATATCATGTGCTGGATCACTAATCATGGCCACAGATGGTATAATTCCAGGTGCGCCTGTGTCAATAATTTTGACAATCTGTTTAACGTCAGACAGATACAAACTTTGTTTCACTCCTGGTCCCAATAGGCCATGGTTTGTGATGTAAATTTGACCAGTTGAGTTGGTTGTATCGTCAACATAAGTGTATGAGTTAACGTTTGTACCGTTAATGTTATAGACTTGTGTGTTTGCTGTTACAAGTTTCTTATACTTACGGATATATCCTGTGTTGTCAGCAGTTTCAACGTAAACGGTTGCAATAATATCAGCCGTGAATGTTGACAAACCACCAGAACTTGTTGTACTTAAAGTGGCAACTGATGCGTCAGAGTTCAAAGTAATACTTCTACCAGCTGCTGTCCAGTTAACAATGTCACCATTACTAATTGAACCGTTACCACCGGCATCAGTTACAATAATTGTATAGTTTTGCTTGACTAAAGAAGAACTTAATGTGCTTGAAGGTGTACCAAAGTGGCGAACAATACCGTTCAAAGCACCAGCATAACTTAATGTGGCAGTAATACCAGAACCACTAGATGTGAATTGTACACCCCTGAATATTTGTTGTGTGGTATATGATGTATTTTTTAGTGATGAAACGTATGGACTTCCAACATTAAACAATAACTCTGGTGAGTTTGCATTTTGTAAACTGACAACATTCTGGTTGTTTAAGTTTAGATTGTTAACGGATGCTTTACCAATAATTTGACTTGAATTATTCAATGAAACTAATGATTGAACATTACCAATACTGTAGTTCAAAGTGAATGTGGTTGTTCCTGTTGGTACAGCCGTGAAGTTTTGGTTAACTGTTGCAACCTTTGTTGAACCGTTGTAAGCAGTAATCGTTCTAAAGTCACCAGTAGATGAAATATAAATTGTTGCACCAACATATGCCAAGTTTGATGTTGAATATGCAGATGGGAATGTAATTGTATTTGCGGTACCTGTTTGTGCAGTACCTGTTGGTGTCTGTGTAGATACAGTATGTACGTATGCTCTGTAAACGTATGTACTTGTTGTTGCATCAGACAAATCGTGGTCATATTCCAAACCACGGATATAAGCCTTAGCGGCTACGGTTGAATTGTATGTTGTGACACTTGATTGAGATACGTTTGCATATGGAACGCAATGTAAATCAATACTTTGTGATGTTGTGATATCAAAAAAACCTGTGTTAGCACCACGAACATTGTCAACATAAAAATAAGAACCAAAGTTGACAGAAACTGGACTGTTATTTTGTGATGATGTTGTTCTTGCACGGTCAGTAACTAGATTTACTGGTACATTATTTTCAACACGGTAACCGTGAACGTATGCCAAACCTTTACCGACTGACATAATATATGTGCTGTTAGTAGAATCGGCTGTGTTTGTTTTTGGTGTTAGTTTGAAGTCGTTAACAACATAGTCACCATTGGTTTCATACTCACGTTTAGCAAAGTAATCATCAATAACATTGTAGACTGAACCTGTTACCAACTTCTGTACGTCACCATTATCTACACGAACCAATTCAATAAAGTTTTGGTCATCACCAAAAGAAACTGGACGGGTATCTAGTGTAAGACTGATGAAGTATCTGTCTGCACCTGGAGCTTGATAGTTGGATGCACCAACGGCTGGATCCAACAATGATGCGTCATCAATGTAATCATGGATTGTTTCTGTGATTGTTAAGCCAATACGTCTTGAAGGTGTGTTGGTATATGCATCAATAACAGTTGTTGATGGTTGAATTTGTACAAAGTTACCTAGAATGTAGAATACACCTGCGGCAATAGATGCAACAGAAGATGCACCTGTTGCATTTTGTGTAATCGCTTGTAGTGTTAAGTTTGAGTTAACATCATAGATAATATCGTTGTTTTGAAAGTGACCACCAGTTTTGTATGAGAGAATCAAAGTTGGTGGGTTTGAACCTGATGCAGGCAAAGCTTGAATAACGTCCGCTACTACAGAACCATCATCATTTCTAACCAAAAGACCAGTGTTTGTTGTAGAATCATACCACTCGGTCAAGTCAATCGCCACGCCTAGTGTGTCTGTTGTATTCAACTTAACATATTGACAGTTAAAGTTTGTTGTAACTTGACCGCCAGTGACTGGTGAATTTTGTTTGAATATGTTATCCGCAAATTTGGTTACTTGGTCTTGCAGAATAGTTTGAGCTTGTGTTAACTCTCTGGCTTGAACCGCAGAACCTGGCTTGAATAGAATACGGTGATAGTTGTTTGTTTGTTTGAAATCATCGTAATACGGATCAACGTTAAAGTCTAGGGACATTTTTTTCCTTTAGTAACCTAATACAAATTTATATTGTTCTATACCATCCGAACTTCTTTGAACACTTGACCTGTTTTCAACATAGGAAATGTAACCTGAGAAAATCTGGAAGTCAGGTGGATTCACCTGCAATAAAGTTCTTGTTGTGTTTGTTGACTGTCCTTTAATAGGAGCATTCAATGTTGGTTCACCTGTCATATTTAGAACACTAATAATGTCGGTACCAGGGTTAAAACTTAAAACTGTGCCAATAAATGTTGGATTATTTGGATCACCTTGATAAACAATTTCATCAGATGTAAATCCACCAAAACCTGGCGCAACAATAAACTCCGTATACACTTTGTAGATACCGCCGTTTGCTGGAATGTAACCTTGTGGTGTATTTGATAGTGAGTTTAATGTTGGGTTAACCACAACACCCACTTGAGTATATGTAACGTCTGTAGGTATGATACCACCTTCAGAGTCATTAAACTGTGCAACCAACATAACACGGGAACAACCTAATTCAGAAACAGGATCGTAACCGTGGCCACCAATAGGTGATGCTGGTGCAATTGCTTGGGCACCAAAACCTTTTGATGATGTTATGGTTACATCAGCGTAAGTGTATCCTGAACCTGGATTGGTAACTAGAATGTCGGAGATATAGTTTGTTCCTGGAAGAACAACAGCAGTCGCAACGGCACCTGAACCATCACCAGTTATTGTGACCGTAATTGGTGCAGTAGATGGGTCATATAGTTGACCACCAGCAATGACGTTGATTGCATCAATACTTCCTGCACCAGCAGGTGTTAATGGGTTAGCAACCACAGAACCAACAGGAACTGGCATCCATGATGGGTCTTGGAATCTTAGTTTCAAACCAGAATCAATTGTGTATATGTACTTCCATTTGTATCCATCACCACCGTCACCAAGCATATCTTGGAAAACATTGTTGGTATTGTATACACCTGGTTGGAAATATGGTTCTACCGTAGAAGGTGAACCATTATTGTTCCACAAACATTTGAAAACTTGGTCGTATCTATTTCTAATGTAAAAAGATTTCAATAAGAAGCCATTATTATCTGTGTCAAACATGTCTACAGAGTCATCATAATAATCATACACTGTACCTGAAGACCAATCTTTGCGTTCAATCACAGGTGAAATATCATTTACTGTGATGTGTTTGGCCGCAAACATGTTTTTAAAAAGTTTCTTCAAACTTCTTACGTCTTG
>Ga0214192_1000903_pt1 | contig 17383 bp, 21 predicted proteins | sample TroBogEpilimnion_44_FD_153030 | JGI IMG/M metagenome (GOLD analysis project Ga0214192, IMG submission 153030) | Freshwater microbial communities from Trout Bog Lake, WI - 29JUL2008 epilimnion | ecosystem: Environmental > Aquatic > Freshwater > Lake > Epilimnion/Euphotic zone | place: Trout Bog... | reverse complement strand
GGGAATTTTGGGGTTACCCTGACCTGTAATTTTTAACTGTTTTGATTCGTTTTTTTAACCGGGCAGTTAAATATAAGGTACCCTTATACCGCTCATTGAACATGAATCCGGAATCCGAAGGATCAACCGGGCGTAAAAAAAATCTTCCCGGCAGGATAGGATGTCTGCCGGGAAGATTCTTATTTTAAGTTTCTAAACTTCCTAATTCTCAGCCTTTCTCAACGCATAGGGTTTGCTGTCGCTGAAGTCATCGGTAAGCGGCTGAAGGATTTGAATGTCATCCGCCGCTGTTTTGGCTGCAGTCAGCGCAAATATCTTGATTTTTGCATTATCCGGAAGGGTAATGGAACTGGTATTTGCAGGGAGGCTGATCTCGTATTTAAAAATATAGGAATAGGTGTATGGCTCATTCCTGGTCGGATAACCAAAGTGATAATGCGACGCAAACCAGGCGATGTTATCGTGCTTAAGGAATGGTTCTTTGATGTTTCTGACCGTGTAGCCATCCACATCAAACTGACGGTCGTAGTGTTGTCCGATAAAACCCTTCCAGTTGGCAACCGATACTTTAACCGGGGTTCCGTTCACCTTGAAAATTCCGGAGGTGTCTTCGGTGGCAGCCGCTAAAATATAGACTTTATTGTAATCCCCGGCAGGCAACCTGATCTCCTGACCCTTGCAGGTAACCACATTCTTTTTCAGATCATCGGTACTTCCCATCTTAAACTTCACCCCTTCGCTGACCAGCTCAGCAGGGATAAGTTCCGCAGGATAATTGCAAACCATTCCATGGTCGGTTGGATCATAAACAGGGACCATATTCCCGTCTGTCCGGTTATTATCGAAACTCATCACATCCTGATCGTAGGCTAAACCAACCGCGGCCTGGCTCAGGTTCTGCGGAGCCTGGGGGGCCAGCTTAAAGGCAAAACTACGCAGGGTATAATGGGTAATATCGAAATTCAGGGAGTTCCCGGAAATGGTTGCTTCGCCGATCTTTTGCTCCTGTCCGTTTACCTCATAAGCTTCCAGGATCTTTGTTGGAAATTTAATGCTCACACCAGTCTGGTCTTTCCCGGTAAGTTCATTCACCCGGATAATGGTGTAATCGCTGCTCTCCGCTTTTTTCAGGGCCATTACCCCGACTTTAGGGGTATTCAGGTTTACGAGCGAAAATGCCGAACCCGATTTCCCGGCATGTTTGGGCGCCTCAAAGGCAAGCAGCGGTTTATTCAGAAACTCAGCCTGCCAGGGTGTTTCACTTTGGGACCAGTCGCCGCTATGTCCGTACAATCCATACTTTACCTGTTGCAATCCCCAATCCTGCGAAGACTGGTAAAGCCAGGTAGGACAAAGTTTGGCGGACGGGGTGAATTCGAGTGTAAGTCTTAGCGTATTTTGATCGGGTTTATCGGAACCGTATTTACAATCCTCGAGAACAGAGACCCCAAACTTACCCGACTTATCGGTGAGGTCAAACCACATCTTCGATGGGACCTCGAATTTTTTCTCATTGTTGGTGCTTCGCTGAACTGCCCCTGCACTCAGGTTATAGGTGGCTTTCTCATTCTCCGCCGTCAGCGGGAAAGATGCTTTCAAACTGACACCGGTCGACTGCCAGTCGATCACATTGGCGACCTCAACCCGCTTGCCGCCCTTCCCGGCGGCCAGACTGACAATTTGTTTAATCGCCGAATTCTGCCCTTTCCGGGTGATCTCGAAGGCGACCCTTACCGGTCCGCTCTCCACCATCTTTATGGTGACATCCTTGTTCATAAAATCAAAGGGAGGATTTTTCCGGTCGTACCAGAACATGTTCCACGCCGGTTCCTTGGTGGGAATCTCATGCTGAAACTCAAGGCGTGATGGTTTTGAAAGGAGTTCGCGGTTTTCCTTTTTATCGAACAGGGATGAGATATCGCCATCATCATTAATGGAGACTTTATAGTATTCGTTTTCAAGGGTATTCGGCTCGATGGAGAGTGCCGGGGTTGTAAGTTTTGACGCTATGGCGGACTCTTCTACATCGTAAACTGCCACACCCATCGATGGGACATGCGCTACAAAAATGAGTTTAATGTGATTATCTTTGCGGGAAATGACCTGGGAAGGAACTTCCTTCCCTTTGGCATCGTAGACTTTCAGGTGTGCGGGCATCGCATCAAAGGTGAGCTCTGCGGTACATACATCTTCACGATCGACAGCTACCGGGTTATAAACCGCAACGGATCTCCCTTTGGTGCGTGTATCGAGCTGAGCCGAAACCCCGCTGATTGAATTTTTCAGGACCTGTGAAAATCCGTTCTGGGCAACAAACTCATCATTCCAGGCCAGTTTAAACGCACTCGGGATGGCCGTTCCGGTAACCACATCATGCATCTGGCTACCCAGCAACAATTCCCATGAGTTATTCAGTTTTTCGAAAGGATAGGGAGCACTGGTCAGGTAATTATCCATTACAGCCATTTGTTCGGCAGTCTGGGCCAGCTGTTCGTTTTTGCGGTTCATCCGCTTCATGTATGATTCGGAAGTTAATGAGCCTGCACTGTGCTCCACAAGCAACAGATCGCCAATATAAACAGGGAGTTTTTTCCGGATCTCGGGGGTGATATCCTTATACATCTGGTCGGATGAGGTTAAGACCACCTTTATTTTGCTGTCGGGGTTTTTCAAACTCCCTTCGGCGTTGATTACATCCCGTTCGCGCAGACCGCCACCCATGTCGCCGCATCCGTAATAACGGTAATCGAAAGTGACACCATATTTTTTGAAATCATCCAGTAGACGATTATCCCAGTACTGGTCAATGTCGAGCCGCGGCATGAGGTCGCCGTCATAGTCGGTTGCATCAAGCACAGAGACAAGACCTTTACCGTCGGGACCATTCCACACCCCTACATTGAACGGGAGCGGAACACCGGTTGCAAGATTCGGGATGGTCAGCTTTTGTGTGGAGAAACCAATCATGCCGGTATGATGAAGCACAGAGGGAAGATTGGCCACGAAGCCGAAACAGTCGGGCAACATATAGTCTGAGCTCTCCTTATTAAATTCCTTACGGAAAAAATTGTTCCCGTAAAGTACGTGCCTGATTACAGATTCTGAATTTGAGACATTAACCTCCGCCTCTTCCATGGATGAACCGGCCACATACCAGCGTCCCTGTGCAATATATCCTTTGAGTTTCCTGAATAATTCAGGGTGATATTCCTTCATCAAATGATAGCGGCGGGCACCGGTGAAGTTGAAGACATAATCGGGATATTTATCCAGTAACCGGAAATTCTCCTCCATCGTATTTTTAAGGTATTCGCTTACGGTTGTTTTGTAATCCCACTCATATTCTGAATCCAAATGGGTATACCCGACCGCATAGAGAACCCGTTCTTTGGAAATATCATATTTAGCCCTTCTTTCGGTTGGCTGCGAAAAGGCAAGAACCGGAAGAAGCAGGATGAACAGGAGTCCGAAATTTTTTCTCATAATCATTGATTTTTCTTTTTGCATTAAGTCGATGTTATTCCCGGGGGATTTTCAGGTGAATGATATTCCTGAAAATAATCTGATCCGGAACAGAGGCGAAAAATAGATTGAAAAACAGGATTATTCAACCCAAATATTGACCACTCCTGATGGTTTATTATCCAAAACAGGGGTTTTCATTCATTTTTTGGGGGTTTATCGATACGGCTACCAAACTATCACCGCTACGCGGTTAGCAAAATGGCGCCGCTACGCGGCTAGCAAAATGGCACCGCTACGCGGTTAGCAAAATGACGCCGCTACGCGGCTTAAAAGGATCATTCGTAAAATTCAAATAAATATTGATCATTAAACTTAATGCCGTATTTCATAAGAATATCCAGGTATTCTTCCTGAAAGGTAAGCAGCCGGTGATGTTCTTCCTGATTCATTATGTATTTAATAATTTCGTTGCGCTGCCGGCGTGCATAACTAAAACCGCCATACCCTCGTTGCCATTCAAAATGACCAGGGACAAAATTGTTTTCATTGATCCATTTCGATGAATTGGCTTTAACCTTTTCCATAATATCGGATAACGATGAATTGGGGTTCTGCTCGAAGAATATATGGACATGATTTTCATATCCGCCTACCGCTAAAGGGTATTGAGACAGATTTTTCAATATTCCGCTTATGTAGGCAAAGAGGGGATGAATGAATTGGTCACTTAAAAGATTCTCCCTCCCTTTTACGGCGAAAACTGCCTGGATATTGATCTGTGTGTAGGTATTTGCCATCACATCTGACCATCTTTGATTGATGATTCTGATCAAATATAACGAAATTTATTGAGGAATCAAAATTACGCCGCTATGTGGCTACCATAATGGCGCCGCGATGCGGTTGGGATAATGTTTGCGGATATTCACTCAATGTCAACTACGTTGCGTTGCGGCTACCAAACTATCGCCGCTACGCGGCTGACAAAATGGCGCCGCTACGCGGCTTGTTAAGGGATTAATAAACCTTTGAGGTTCTTTATTCCAAGGACAGATAAACAGATCATCAGAACGATGAAATAAGTGGTCGTGCACAAGCTTTTCAGGATCGAAAAAACAGAGGTGATCTGTGACAAAAGACTGGAATTGGCGGGATATTGATTCAATATGGTGATTATTCCCATATTTTCGCAATAATCAAATGCCCCGGCAAAAACCGGAATGAAACAGAAATAAATCAATTTTCCGTCAATTTTCCCCAGTTTATTCAAGATATATCCAAGAATCAGACACCAACTGACTGCAAACAGAAACGGATAAACCATATCCACCGGAATCTGTTCGAACAGATAGACATTTCTCCCTTTTTCTCCCAGGGCCTTCAGAAGCGTATTGACATATTCAGAATTATAACCAGTGGGCATCATATCCATGATCTTCATTCCTCCCGAAAAACCCATCACTTTCGGAATAGTTACAATCATCATTATGGCATATATCATGTTCGTCAGGAGAAAAAGAAGTAAAACCTTCTTTCCGCTCAGATTCCTTTTAATCAGTTCAACCATAAACCAGGTTTTTATTTGTCGTTTTTCCGGATCAGATAAATCCGTGTCGGTTATCTCCGGGCTAATTTCCAAAACATAATCAGAAAGCACCGATTTTATGCTCTCCTTAAGTTAAACATGTCTGCAGAATTCTTTCTACCCGGAGTAGCTCATCCCGAATAAGCTCAGTGGAACTGAATTTATCTCTGGATTATCTGTGGAATGACCGAAGAGCATGGTTCATCGAAAGTATTTGATTAACAGCAAAAACAGGGCAATAATTCCGACGATCGAAAGAATTGACCAGGGATTCGCGAAATTTACGGTCCAACCCATTCCCTGAATTCTTTTGGGAGGAAAAATGCGTTTATCCGGTTTATTGAAATAGAATAAACCCAATTTCCAGTTTTCAGGATCGTTATGCCAGCGATCGAGGGTTTCCGGGGTTGGTTTTAACGTTGACTTCATCGTTAAGTAAAGGTTTATAGTGTGATTTTGAATTTGGTCCCTTTTCCTGGCTTACTTTTCACCTCAACCAAAGCATTGATCTTGTTCAGAAAATCTTTGGTTAGCATTAACCCGACACCAGCACTGCTCTCTCCAAAGGTCCCATGTTCATGGTGAGCTTTGTCATAACGATACAAAAAATCAAGCGCAGATTTATTCATGCCAATTCCAGTATCTTCAATTTCAATAATATGATGGTCATCTAACTGAGTTATCCGGAGAGTGATTTTTCCCCCTTTGCCGGTGTATTTAATTGCATTGGAAAGGATATTTCGCAGAATTGTGGTCAGCATATTTTTGTCAGTCGAGACTATCACCTTTTCTGAACTGAAATCTTTACTGACTTTTAAATCTTTAATAACCAGGTTTTGATTGAAATAGATTAAAAGCTGTTCAAAAATTCCGACGATATTTACCGGGGTATACTCCGGCTCCAAATGAATTAAATCATTTTTAGACCATTGTAAGAGCCCTTCAAGGGTTTGATAAAGAGATTCCGCATTGTCACAAAGGGAATTCAGAATCATTTTAAGATAAGGCCTGTCGTAGTCATCAAAGTCAGCGGTCAGTAATTTCAGAAATTCGTGAATGGTTCCAATTCCACCCCTGACATCATGGGAAATCAGGGATAAGAATTTTGATTTCAGATAAATTTGTTGTTCAAGCTGCGAGTTCTTTTCATTTAATTCCTTGTTTAATGTGAGCAGATTCAAATCGGTTTCAACCTGCATCTTTATATGCTGCATCAGGTTACTAAAATCATCGCTGAAATGATTTTCCTTGTTATCTAGTGCGCATACTGTTCCAAAGACTTCTCCGTCGGGCCAGTTAATAGGAAACCCAATGTAGGAAATCATATTCAGATCTGCGTCCGGATTATTATCTCTCCATAAAGGATCTTTGGCGGCATTCGGAACAATTAATCGTTCTTGGGTTCCGATTACTGTTTCGCAATAGAGTCCGTAGATGAGTTTTGCTTCTTCTCCCACCTCATAAATATTTCCATCGGTCCGGCTTTTCATAAAAACCTGTATTGAATCTTCTTTCAGGCTCATAATTAAGGCGGAAGGGACCTGAAGGATTTTTGCCACATTATCCAGCAATGATTGCCATTTACTGATAACCGGAATGATAAGCTCAGGCTTTAATTGAGAGCTGATTTTTACTGTTTTGAATTCCCGGGTTTCTCTGATTTTGACTCTTGAATATCGCTCCATACCAAAGTCTTTTAAGTTCTAATTTTAAAAGTCTTTACTAAACCTAATTTCAAAACTAGGTTAAAAGGAGCTGAAAGGCAAATAAAAGATAAAATTTTTTTACAAATAGTATGGGTTGAATTCAAACCAATCAAATCACTGAGATCACAATTGGGCGAACACAAATTCACACCCGGGATTTTTCTTTTTAAATTCCGGGTTTGAATTTCATCGAATTCTTTCCCTTTCGGTTGGGTTTGGAAAGGTTTGGATAATAAAGACTTTGCAGGATTTAGTTATGCTTCATTTGTTTAACCCATGATAATTCATTCTCGTACTGATTCTGAATGGAAGCTAAACAGTCGGATTGTGTATTTAACAGATCCTGAATTAAACTCCTTAATCCTGCGATTGTTTCAGCAATTTCCGGATTATTTTCATGATTAGCCCTTTCCATGATATTAGCAAGTATCTGGATCGTTCTGGCCGGATCGGATTTAAGCAGATAGTTTTCGGCTATTCTTGCTTGTCTTAACCCTTTTTCTTCAAAAGCCACTTTTCGAATCTGTTCAGCTTCAAAAGGTTCTTCCGAATTTAATTCCTTTTCAAGTTCTAATATTGTTGCCATTGGTTTGTCGTTTTTATTGTTTTACCTGGAAACAGTCGCTCAGCCTGGTCTGCATCCCAGATAATCAGGGGGTGACCTGTTGGTTGTACTTCATTTCCAAGCTCCTCAACCTGGATACCCCATTTTAATCCGATAGTTTTACCATTATAGGGAGATTCCACTTCGTTGAGAGCCAGTCCATGATGATAGGGTATGTAACCATTCCTCTCAGCACGGTTCAAATATCTTAAGGCCTGAGACTTTGTCATCCCTGGTAATTTGGATTTATTTTAAAAGCGTGTTTATTGTTTTGTTGGGCTCCCATCCGCAGGGAAATTATTCAATCCTGGGTGCGGATCGGTTGCACAATGCCACGGTTGAGGTATTTCATTTTTAAGATCTGTTTATTCACCTTTTTCATAAGCGGTCGGTCTGATATATAAAATTGAGTATTTATACGGGCGAAAACAATGACTTTTGAATGTTATTTTGAATATTTTGATAAAATATATGAAAATTCCAAACCGAACTGTTTGGGTGATCACATTCTTAGATCTGCCTGTGAAGGTTAACCAGTAATTGCCGATTATTTATTTCCTTGTTTTAAAACTGAAGGCATTCTTTTTTATCGGCTCTTTTACCCCAACTGTATGACTGCTGCCCTGCGATGTCTGTTCTCCCAGTATTCGGGGGAGTAAAATCCATACATTTATGGCTTAATCAGATTTATCTTTTATGAGATTTTTGTTGCCTTTGTTCTTTATTTTGACATGCGTTCTTACAACCCAGGTTACAAGTGAAAATAATGATGACGGGAAAATTTCGGGAAGAGTTATTGACTCCGTTTCCAATCAGCCTATTGAATATGACACGATAGGTTTGTTCCTTCAGGGTGAAAACAAAGTGGTGAACGGAACCACATCGGATGCGAAAGGTTTTTTCAAACTGAGCAAAATTCCAAAAAGGGACCTAGAAATTGTCTGTCAATTTCATCGGTTTTACAACCAGTGAAAAATTCGACATTGTTATTGGCAGGGATAATTCGAGTATTGTTTTGGAGAAATAAAACTCTCCGGCAAACAGACGATGCTAAAAGAGGTAATTGCCACTTCAGATAAAGCTATTATTGAAAACAAAATTGATAAAACGGTTTACAACGATGATAAGGTTTAAGATGCGATAAGTACCACCAACAATTTTTATTCGCAAATACTTGATTCCAGCGGATCTCCAAGATGTGTTGATCAGGCATCCTCCAGGTATATTATTTGTTGTGGCAAATCACGATAATATTGGACCTGCTTTATTTTACTTTATCAGCAAAAGTTAGGCTGAGATTAATGCTCATCCAAACTATTCCCAAAAAGAAAATAGCTACAGCCAGTTTGTTTTTTGAATTCATTTTGCTGATTCTTAAAAGCAAATACCCTACAAGTAAATTAAATAATGCCCATAAAACATTTGTAAGCGGGGATGAAAGACCCTTGCCAGGGGGTGTAGAAAAGGGCGAAGGGAATGGATTTCCTGAAACTCCATTCACAAAATGGGGAACGACATTGGTTAAAAAAGAACCTGCGAAGAATACGGCCAGGTAATGATACCACTTCATTGATTTCTTGCTGTCAATTGGTTCAATGTCCATGAAATTATTGTCAGTGTTTATTGTGCTGACTCCGCACTTTTAAAAACAGTCAATTTTGAATCGGAGCCTGATTAATCGTTAAACTCGAATTTCAATTCATTTAATCTTCTGTTTAGTTCATGATCTTTAATGTCGAGTGATAATAAATGGATGCAATTCTTCAGGGTGGAACAAAAATAAGAAGGTTTTAAATTCTTGTTATGCATTCTGGAAATCAATAAAACCAAAGCTGTTTCTCTTGGTGCATCAACTAAAAAGACCGTTTGATTTGGAATCCGGTCTGCCTCGATTTCATATCTGATTTGCGCAAGATCCTTGAGGTCCTTGGGATCAAACAACAGGTTAGAATCGCGATAATCTGCGATCTCATTTTCTAAATCATCAAAATCAGATGTGCTTAAAATATAGCTAATATAGGATTTAATGGATTCCTTTTTAATCTCTCCAATATATTTTGTAATTAACAACCTGGAATCCTTAAAGTATTCGTATTTTATCATTGGCATTAAGTAATTAAACATTCAAAAATAAAATATAATTTCTCTGTTACAACTACTAATTATAAAGAATTTATCCATGCAATTTGAGTTATAGGATATGTCCCGGATATTTCCCTGCACTTTTTGAATTTGTTGTTTGGTAATCCGTAAAAAATATGCAGCTGTTATGATTCCGGGGGTCAAGACAGCAGAGATTGGCCTTGTCTGGTATACATTAAATAACCGGGGATATTTAATCTGACCAAATTATGATCTTAATTTTTAGATTTGTGCTTTACAAGTAGTCTTAATGATTAATCATAGGTGATATATTTCCAGGGCCAGTCAAGTAAGACCAAAAGTTTATTTTTTACTCCAATAATGGACAAGAGGTGAACAATTGACCAAAGCAACCATGCAAAATAACCTTTAAATTTGCCAAATGGCAAATCAGCAACCGCAAGATGTCGTCCGGTAGTTGCCATCGAACCCTTTTCGATATAGTGAAACTCTGTTAGCGGTTTATTCCGGATGAGTTGATTTAGGCTTATTATCAAACATTTCGCTTGTTGTAAGGCAAATTGTGCCAACTGGGGATGTCCGTTTGGATAGGAGGGAAGCACCACCAGGGAATTGTCCCCCACAGCAAAGATATTTTGATATCCTTTGACCTGATTGTGTAAATTCACTATAAGCCGGTTATTTCTTCCATATACTGAACTTTCAAGACCTTCAATCCTGGCGGAGGTTATTCCTGCTGCCCGGATTACCGTTTTCGCGTCAATATTTACTCCTCCTTGAAGTCTGAGGGTACTACCATCATTATTTTCGACAGCAGTTCCGGTATAAACTTCCACGCCCATCTTAATCAGGTACTTTTTTGCAATTGATGAAGCACTTTCTGACACCAGACATTGCCACCTGGTAAAGTAATGGTTGGAAAAGATGGTAATTATTTTTATCGAGCAGGACAATCTGGAATTTTTTCCTGTGAAGTTTTAATGCGAGTTTCAGCCCGGCAAAACCAACACCCACAATAACTATCCGTTTATTCGTCAAATCATCAATATTCAAAAGATAATTTTGTGATGTCATTGGAAATCTGGTTGATTATTATACTAAAAAACACTCAATCCAATGTTAGATTGAATGCGAACCAGAATTTTAATTAAAATATTTCTTAATCAACAAATTTAATTCTTTTGCATTGACAGGCTTTGCGATATGGTCATTAAATCCGTTTTTCAGAGCTTCATCCCTATCTTTACTGGTTGCTAAGGCCGTTTGAGCAATAACAATAACTTTCTCATTAAATTGACGAATCTGACGTGTTGCTTCATAACCGTCGACTTCCGGCAATTGTATATCCATTAAGATTAAATCAATATCCTGATTATTGCGACAAGCATGAATTGCCTCTTCTCCGTTTTTCACACTTAAAATTTCCCTGCATTGATTTTTAACTATCGCGGAGATCAGTTTGCTGGAAATCATATCGTCTTCAACAATCAACAATTTAATTTTACCAGCCCTTGTTTCCATTATTCTAGCGTTTTCAATATTTTCCTGAGCCGCTATTTCTCCGCAATGTTCAACACCTGGCAGACTAAAACTAAACTCTGATCCCTTAAACTCTTCACTTCTTATTTCTAATTTTCCACCATGTATAATCGCAAAATCGAATTGTACGCAAATCTAAAACGAATTGTTCAAGAATATTCCGCACGCACAATAAAAGGTGAGGCTGATAACCTCACCTTTTATTTTTACAGCTTTCGGTCATAGGTCGCATATTCGCGCTGCTGCGGTATATGCCTTATAACACCTTGCTCAATGCTCTCCAGGGCTCTATCAAGCGTTCTAACCATTGCCGGCAGTATGTGGGCTTCATAAAACTCCCTAGGCCTTCGAGAAAGCTCAATTTTTATTATCTCCTGCTCACAAATATCACCGCTATCAATACCGCTATCAGCCCAAAACCATGTCGCTGCCGTGATTGGCTCCTTACGCTTGTAAGCATACCTGATGGCACTTGCACCACGGCCATAGGGAAGCGGTGAAGGATGGAAGATAAGCGTCCCAATATCAGGCTCCTTTATTTCCTCAAGGCTTAGAATTCGCGTTAAAAGTGGTGCAATGGCAAGGTGCGGATTATCCGATGTAACCCGGTGGTTCCTTTCTACTATTAACTGCCAGCATGCTATATATGCCGGCGTTCCCTTATCTCCAAGAATGTTGATCCTCATAGTTATCCTCCAATGTATTTAAAACCCTGTACAGCCCTGAAATGACCACCGTACCCGGCACCTTTGACAACCTCACCTTTTTGGATCGCAGACTTTTTTAGCGAATTATGGCTTTTAGTCTTATTATCACCGTGTAATTTTGCACTCACCTGGATCCATTTTTTTGAGTGCCGGAGAGCGCCACATAATTGCGGGTGACTGGTATGGAAGAATGTTGGAAGCTCCTTATTGCACCGTCCTCGACCATGCAAATGATACTCACAAATGGCGTTCAAAAACTTAGTACCAACTCCAATTCCCTGCCATTCAGGCATAACAACCAAGCGAGTTGATCGGTAGGCACCAGCTGTAAATAACGGACAAACGGCCAAGTGCGCCACAGGTAAACCGTCAATGACACCAATAAAGTATTCTCCTGCCACGGGCAGAGGAAGATCTAAATAGTAATGTGGCTTAAAATATCGGAATACACTTCCTGAAACTTTATAAATTTGAAGATCGAGCCGGGGACGTTGCCAAAGACATCCGCGAGCGAATCGCGCCTCATCCGTTAGGTAGATCCAATCAGGTTGGAGCCATTCTATTATATCATGGTGGCATGATAATAACACCACCTGCCCCGGTCCTTTTCGCCATGATTTATTAAATGCCTCAGCTCCTACTTTAGCAATCTGTCGATCGATAACACTGGTGAACTCATCCACCACAACCCGATCCGGACGCTCACAGATTAACCTGGCTAGTCCCGCTCTAAACTTCTCTCCATTGCTTAAGACGTTAAATGGTCTCAACCAAGCAGGAACATCGCCCAGACCAACAGCGGAAAGCGCACCTGTTACGCTGTTGAAATCTCCTTCCGGAGCAATACAGTCAATAATTGGCTTGTCAACATCCCAACCGGCATAAAGGTCGTGAATAGGCTCATTGAATATCTTACTTCCAAGGCTTGTTTTTCCTGACCCGGAAGGTCCAACAATTAAACCAACTTTCCAATCCATCTCCTCGATGGGAAGCTCCGCCACATGCTCCCAGTTGCACCCATTTCGGCGTTGAATAGGCTTTTAACTCTTGCAGACCGATAGCTGTCATAATCGCTGCATCGATGCTTAACCTCAATTCTCATACGCAAACTATTTTACAGGTTAAACCATCATTGCGGAGTCGCTCATAAACAATCTCCTGCTGCTTTTCATCTCCGCAGATAACAATAACACCATACTGCGGTTTGTAATTGAACTTTTTTTCCATGATTAAAAACTATTTAATTGATAATTAAACTCTATTTTTGTGGCCTCAGGTCTATACAAAAAATGCGGCTCAGCGAACTGAAGACATTAAGCCTCCGGTTTGCGCTGAACCGCATTTTTGTTAGTATGGACCTGAGAAATTCTACTAACAGCCGGGGGCTTTTATATCCCCCATTTCAATTCTATTACGGGAATTTTAATTGAGTCAAATGTTCAATATTTTGCACAGTCGTTTCTGGACTCTTATTCACTGAATCATCCTGGGAATTACTAAATAGGTATGCTTTCCACTCTTTGGTCGCGGACGTATAGATAACCTTCCAGCATTTTGTAGGGACTGACACTTTGCCGATCTTTTTCGCCTCTCCGACTGATCCAGCCCAAATATGGATTGAGTCATACCTCAAAGCTCTAACTCTGCACTCTCCTTCTAATCGTTTCCAGGATCCCGCGTTTAAACTATGAAACTGTGGCGCCATGTTGGAAAAGTAAAAACACTCAGACTGAACTTTATCTCCCTGACAAAGATTATCCTTATCGTCACACATGTGGCCACGATCGTAGCCGCTGCGAGCGTAATCAGAATTCAGGTTCGTTTCACTTGGTAACGCTGGATCCGGAGCGAAATTATTAACCCTATCCCTCGGATTGTCACAAGAAACTTTTGCTTTTGTCAACCACCATTCAACTTCAACCGGGTAGTGCTTCGATTTGCAAAAAACAATTGAATAGTTCGTATGAGTAATTCTCACAGTATCCTGCGTAAAGCCCCCAAATGAGCTTAAAAAGCAAATAATTAAAAGTAAATTTTTCACGCGGCCTGAGAAATTACAATGTTTTGATAATAATACTCGGCGATTTCTCCTGCTTCTGATAATGTAAGCTTCCCGTCGCTCAACTTTTGAAGTATAAGCGCTGCCAGCCCTCTGTAAACGATCGCTTTTGTCTCATTCGACGAAAGTTTAAGATTTGCAAAAATGGCCTGCAGCTGCTGATTAGGATCAGCCATGCCCGCGATCGTATTAACCATAGTAAGTTCGGTCAAGACTTTCGGCAGCCACGCCTTGATCGTGTCGTTTACCTTTTTAATGGTGTCCGGATCCACCACTCCTTTTAGCCCATAATCGGCTAAAAATAAAAGTACGTTATCAGCGGGTGAGTCCATTACAATCTTAACCCCCTGTACAACTTTAATAGCAATTGGCGCTAAAACCTTAGTTTTATCGTCAACCTTCTTGAAGATCTTTTGAACAAAATTCCAGATGTTTGATAAAATTTTCATGATTTTTAGTTTTAAGTAATTAATTGAAAAATTTAAGTTCTCCAGTAGTACATAACAAGGCTTCAGTCTGTCTACGGTAAGTTAATCCACGCTGTACTTTACCACCTGCCTCATTCCACATCAGAAACGCTTCCGTAATCATATCCGGGGTCATATCCGTTTTGATCCGTTTTAAAAGCGTCGAGGTGAGTAAATTTTCAAAACCCTCATTAAAGACAAACGAGACAAGAGAATCAAATACATTCCATTGGCAATTCAACCGAAGGGAATTCACTTGATTTTCTCTTGGTATCAAATCGTTAGCCAGCTGAACCATAGCTGCATTTTCATCAGCTATAGTATATTGATATGCAATTGCTTCATTTTCGATGCCTTTAAGAAATTCCCCGTCTATTAAAATGGCATGACCATAACCGCTTGTCCAGATCCCTGCAGGATCCATTTTGGGCTGAAGGCCGATCAGTGTCAAATCATTATCATTTAACGATTCGTAATGCTTGATCAGCTGTATACCCAGTTGTGATGTTTTCATCGTTTAATTACCGTTGTGGTTTTCGCATATAATTTAATTCAACCCAGGTCTGCAGCTCAGTATAATTCGATTTTTCCAGCGTTCTGACTCTTGATTCCAAATTAGTGACCTCGCTTGCAGTTTGTTCAGCAATCGTCTTAAGCCTAGCCATTTCCCTACCGCTGTCCTCCTGTCCGGTCTTTATTTTATCGACTACTGAAAACACAAACATTAACACCGTGCATACGGCTGTCAAGAGAGCAGTATTTAAATAATTAAGAAAAGTGATTTTAGCTTCCTGATCATGTAAAGTCATAGTTTTTATTTATTTAGTAAAAATTTCAGATTGTGTTGAACTATTCACAACCTCCTCATGCTTGATTTCGGTTTGTTTGTTCTGAAACATGAAAAGCATCGCACTTCCGGCCACAGTTAAAAATTCAGTGCCTGCAGCCGTAGCGGCTATCATTATTTGATCACGGCCAAACCAGATTATTTCTTGCGCGAAAATTAGGGCCATTAAAATGATGATAAATCCAGAAAGCCTGCTGCTTGATCTATCTCCCGAAACCCCTTCAAAAAATCCGTTTTTCATAATATGCTGTTTAAAAGGTTACTGAACTATGGCAGGTCTATTATCGTTAAATTATTATCTGCGCAATTTGTCAGGGTCGAACTCTGCCATCTCATTTTAATCGTTGTTGAGACACCCGCCGTAACTGCTGTCATATAATTCATCGAAAGAACCGAAACTGGATTACCCGTCATACTCTGTATCATCTGCACATTCTTGTCCGTACCTGCTATGTTAATCATAAACGAAACATTCGTTAATGAGGCGTTTGTGCTCGACACACCTGTCGAAAATAGTATAAGCGCATGAGATCCAACAGGTGTGTACGTCGCCGTTATTCCCGTTAGGTCAATTTCTGTCGCGGACCCCGCAAGGGAGGCAACACTCGATACCTGTTGGTGATTGTTGGGAAGCGTCACCGCATTGCCCAACTGAGTGCGACTCCCCGCGCTATTTGTGTAATAAAGCGCAGTCCCATTGTTTTCGATCGCTCCCGCCTCTGGCGTTGTTGTTAACGTTCCTGAGTTTATTTTCAGCGGGGCGGTCCCTGCTGTCGCTGTTCCTCCTGCAATATGTAATTTAGCCGTAGGCAAAACGGGAAGAGATCCTGCTGCCCCGACCACTCCTAATCCGATGCCGAGGGTGTTCTGCACGACCATAGAGCCATTGGGGAGCGAGGTGTTATTATCATAGGCAGAAAGATTTGCCCCGACGTAAAAACCTCCGAGATTGGTCATTCCAAGCCACGATACTCCGCCACTACAGAGGTTGATGCCATAGGTTGATGCCGGCACGTTTAAGGTTAATTCTCCAAGAGGCAATATCCTTAATGAGAAATTCGAAGACGTAGGAGTAAGGGCCGTCCCGGCCGCATTAAGAGATGACCACAGACCACCACTTGCCGGACTGGATCCAAATCCGTCACCAATAATTACGCCTCCTCCCGAACTGCCTTTTATTTGAACAGGATTATTGTTTGCCCCAACGATTTCGACCAGGTGCGTTAGCGTCGAGGTTCCTACTCCTATATTTGTACCGTCGGAAAACAAAGGTGATTTTATGAGGTTAGTTGCTGTTGACCAATAAGGTAAATAGCCGAGTGTACCAGTACCCGCTAATCCAGAGGCGGGAGTTAAAAAAGTGCCAGCGCCACTTAAAAACTTAGTGGCGTCATTTGGCGGAGTTGGCACCGCTCCTCCAACAGTGGACGACATTGCCGGTAGATCTGAGTTAGCCGCAATGCTCAAAACCCCTGTGGTAGTCGTATTTTTTAAAATTCCGGTAGCAAGAGCCCCAAGAAATTGAGGCCCGGATAAACCAGCATCGCTCGTGCCTTGCACGATGAATTTGTTGGCAAGTGCAATATTGGCCGACCCGTTGAATGATGCTCCAGCAATGGTTCTGGGTGTGGTAAGTGTCGCCGCTGATCCTGTGGTAGACTGATTGAGCGTTGGAAACGTGCAGTTAGTTAGTGCCCCGGAGCTTGGAGTTCCTAATGCTCCACCAGAAATAACCTTACCATTTAATTGGGTTTGAACGGAGCTTGTCGCATCCATAAATGCCATAGTTGTGGCTGAAACTCCATTAGTGGATGTGGGCGTTATGGCTCCTAATGATAGAGTCAATGCTGGCGTAGTTGTGGGTGTGGCCACAGTTCCACTTATTCCGTTGGCCGTCGTAACTGAAACCGAAGAAACTGTTCCAGTGGGGGTGGCGAAAGTTCCATCACCTCTTAAAAATGTAGTTGTATTATTAGGCGGAGTGGGTACCGCTCCTCCAACGGTCGATGACATTGCCGGCAAATCTGAGTTAGCCGCAATGCTCAAAACCCCTGTGGTAGTCGTATTTTTTAAAATTCCGGTAGCAAGAGCCCCAAGAAATTGAGGCCCGGATAAACCAGCATCGCTCGTGCCTTGCACGATGAATTTGTTGGCAAGTGCAATATTGGCCGACCCGTTGAATGATGCTCCAGCAATGGTTCTGGGTGTGGTAAGTGTCGCCGCTGATCCTGTGGTAGACTGATTGAGCGTTGGAAACGTGCAGTTAGTTAGTGCCCCGGAGCTTGGAGTTCCTAATGCTCC
>Ga0214192_1000899_pt1 | contig 17431 bp, 30 predicted proteins | sample TroBogEpilimnion_44_FD_153030 | JGI IMG/M metagenome (GOLD analysis project Ga0214192, IMG submission 153030) | Freshwater microbial communities from Trout Bog Lake, WI - 29JUL2008 epilimnion | ecosystem: Environmental > Aquatic > Freshwater > Lake > Epilimnion/Euphotic zone | place: Trout Bog... | reverse complement strand
ATAACTATTATGGTAAATATGAATACACCAACACCTAAATTAACCAAGAAACCAAAACAATACGTCAACAATGCAGACTTTCTACAAGCTCTTGTTGATTATAAAGAAGGTTGTAAGTTAGCAAAGAAGAATAAAACTAACCCACCTCCTATTCCAAACTATATTGGAGAGTGTTTCATGAAGATTGCCGAAGGATTATCTCATAAACCCAACTTCATTAACTACACCTATCGTGATGAAATGATATCAGATGGTATTGAAAACTGTCTAATGTATTTTGATAATTTTGATCCTACCAAATCTAAGAATCCATTTGCTTACTTTACACAAATCATTTACTTTGCCTTTTTACGAAGAATTCAAAAAGAAAAGAAACAGACTTATGTAAAGTATAAAGCCACAGAACAAATGGGTATTTTAGATGAAATGGAAATGATGGAACTAGAAGATGGTACCACAAGACAGTTTGAACTCTATGATAATATTGCCGAATTTATTGGCAATTATGAAGAAGCAAGAGAAAAGAAAAAAGAGGCAAACAAGCCCAAAGGTATTGAAAAGTTTTTAGAGGAGTGATATAATGTATAGATTAACATACACCTTATCTGGCGGCGCCGTAAGATTCAAATCGTTTGAAACATTTCACGATGCTATTGAATTTGCACGCACTTTGAAACCTGTTGATTCAGTAATTGAAATTAAATATTATGATGATATTAGTAAAACAAAACCAGACCGGAATTAAACATGATTGAGTTGGTACAAGTTACCACTCAACAACAGAAAGATTTAGTAAAGAATATTATTGAAACACATCATTCTTATGTGGCATCAAATTCTTCAGTAGGTCGTAGAATTGATTGGTTGATTTACATTGATAACGGAATGTTAGGTGAATGTATTGGCATGATTGGACTTGGTTCTTCTGTTTATCCTCCACCAAAAGATATATTAAGGCATTTAGGTGTATCTAAAACGGAATACAAAGAACACTTTAATACCATTGCTAATAATTGGAGATTTTGTTTTAGTAAGTCGGTCAAAAATGCTGGCACACAAGTATTAAAACAATTACGGCAAAAGGCACCAGCGGCATGGAAAGCAAAGTATGGTGATGAATTAAAACATATTATTACCTTTGTTGGCGCAGGCAAGAATGGTGCAGTATATTTGGCCGACAATTGGAAAAAGATTGGTGAAACGGCAGGATTACCACCACACCAATCTAGTAGTATGAAATGGCATGACAATGCTGAATTGAAGAAGTTATTTGTTAAACCCACAGGTGAAAACAAGAAAATTATATTGATTAAAACATTATGAAAATTGCAATTATAACAGACCAACATTTTGGTGCTCGTAACGATTCACTACACTTTTTAGACTACTATGAACGTTTTTACCGTGATACTTTCTTCCCTACTTTGGATGCAAATGGCATTGATTGCGTTCTTATTCTTGGTGACACTTTTGATAGACGCAAATATGTAAATTTTTATTCCTTGAAACGAACCAAGGAAATGTTCTTTGATGAATTGGTTAAACGAAACATTCAAGTTCATATGTTGGCAGGTAATCATGATACTTATTTTAAAAATACCAATGATGTTAATTCGGTAGACCTATTGCTTAAAGAATATACCAACATTAATGTTATTGATGAACCTACTACAATCAATGTAAAAGACACCAACATCTGCATGATGCCTTGGATTTGTCCAGAGAATTATGACGATAGTATGTCAGAACTAGCTAATACCAATGCTAGTATCGTTATGGGACATTTTGAAATTGCAGGCTTTGCCATGCAAAGAGGTATGCCATCACATGAAGGATTAAATCGTGAATTATTCAAGCGCTTTAATGTGGTCTTTAGTGGCCACTATCATCATCGTTCTAACTCCGATAATATACATTATCTTGGAAACCCCTACGAACTCACTTGGCAAGATTATAATGATGCTCGTGGGTTTCATTTATTTGATGTTAATACTCTTAATCTTGAATTTATTCCAAACCCTAATGTAATGTTTCACAAAATCTCTTACAATGATAAAGAGAATAGTATTACCGAAATTACTGGCCAAGATTTGAGCAAGTTTGCCGGAACTTATGTCAAGGTGGTAGTAATTCACAAAACTAATCCACATCTGTTTGACCGGTTCATGGAGAATCTTTACAAAGTAAATCCAATTGATATTACCATTGCCGAGGACTTTAGTGACTTGACAGAAGGTGTAGAAGATGATATAATTAATGAAGCAGAAGATACAATCACAATCATTAATAAGTTTGTAGATGGTATTTCAGAAGAACATATTGATAATGATAAGCTAAAAACGGTATTGAAAGAACTATACGTTGAGGCATTAAACCTAGAACAGGCATGATTATATTCCAAAAAGTCCGTTGGAAGAATTTCTTATCCACCGGAGCAAGTTTTACTGAAATTGACTTTCAAAGGTCACCAAACACACTCATTATTGGCAACAATGGTGCAGGCAAATCTACTATTTTAGATGCCTTATGTTTTGGTCTTTTTGGTAAACCATTTCGTAAGATTAACAAACCACAACTATTAAATTCTATCAACAATCAGGCAGCTGTTGTTGAGATTGAGTTTTCTATTGGCAAAAAGAAATATAAGGTTATTCGTGGTATTAAACCTAATACATTTGAGATTCTTCAAGACGGGGTATTATTAAATCAAGATGCCGCAGCAAAAGATTACCAAGAACATCTAGAGAAGTTCATTCTCAAATTAAATTTCAAATCGTTTACTCAAGTTGTTATTCTTGGTTCGGCATCATTTGTTCCTTTCATGCAATTAACTCCTGCCGACCGCAGAGCAATTATTGAGGATTTACTTGATATTGGTATCTTCTCATCAATGAATGGTGTGGTTAAAGAGAAGATGGCAGAAATTAAAGAACAAACAACAGCAAAAAAACACGAAATGGAACTTACTGCCGAGAAGATTAAGTTTCAAAAACAAAATATTGAAGAACATAAAACTCGTTCTGATACCGAAATTGGGAAGAAGAAAAAAGAAGTTAGGGAAAGTATAGACCAAAACTTTACTTTACAAAGAAATATTGATTTAATTCAAAAGCACATTGATGTATTACAGAGCAAGATACAAGATAAACTTGCTGTAGAAAAGAAAAGTACCAAACTATTACAGTTGGAATCCAAACTTGAATCTCGTTTAAAGAAATTAGATAAGGAGTATAAATTCTATGAAGAAAACCACGACTGCCCAACCTGCAAACAAGGTATTGCTGACACCTTCAGACGTAGCCAACTTAGTGGAATCGATAAAACAAAAGGAGAAATTGGAGTTGGAATCCAGGATATTGAAACAAAAATCCAAGAGGCGAACATCCGTATCGAAGAAATCCAAAAAATAGTCAAGCACATTCAAGAACACAATAATGAAATTGTAAAACACAATTCTACCATATCAGCAATCAATATTTACATTTCTAAACTACAAAAAGAAATTGAAGAACTTGCGGCAACTAAAGATAGTTTAGAAGAAGAAAATGCCAAACTAAAAGAATTGCAACAAGAACTTTCCGCTTTAATGGTTACGCAAAAAGAATTGGCGGAACAAAAACAATATTATGAGTTTGCAGGAGCATTACTAAAAGATACTGGTATTAAGACTAAGATTATTCGTCAATACTTACCTATCATGAATAAGTTGATTAATAAGTATTTAACTGCCATGGACTTCTTTGTAAACTTCAACATCAATGAACAGTTTGAAGAAACTATTAAGAGTAGACACCGTGATGAATTTTCTTATGCTAACTTTTCCGAAGGTGAGAAGATGCGTATTGACTTGGCGCTATTGTTCACATGGCGACAGATTGCTAAACTAAAGAATTCTACAAATACCAACTTGTTGATTCTCGATGAGGTGTTTGATTCATCACTTGATGGCGTTGGCACAGAAGAATTTTTAAAACTAATTCACGAAATGGGAACAGATACTAATGTGTTTGTTATTTCACATAAAGGTGACCAACTGTTTGATAAATTTAGGTCAATAATTAAATTTGAGAAGGTCAATAATTTTTCAAGGATTGCAAAATGAGTGAAATCATTAGTTTTAACACAGAAGAAATAGTAAAAAACCCCACTGCGGTAACACAAAGTATTCCTATTTTTGAATTAGTTGGCGAAAATAATCCTATTTTACGGGAGGCTTTACCTGATTTTGATTTTAGTAATCCACCAGTTAATACTAATCAATTTGCATCATCTTTGGTTGAAACTTGCCGACACCATAAAGGTTATGGTCTATCCGCCAATCAATGTGGATTTAAACATAGAGTTTTTGTAATGGGTGCGGAAGATAATTTTGTGGCATTTTTTAATCCTAAAATTATTTGGCAATCTAACGATGAGGTAAACATGATGGAAGGTTGTTTATCTTTTCCATTATTAGGTCTAAGAATTAATCGACCATCTACCATTGAAGTGGAATACCAAGATTACAATGGTCAAAAACAAACCACAATGTTAAATGGCTTATCTGCTCGAGTTTTCCAACACGAGCTTGATCATTTGAATGGAATCGTGTATACTAATAAAGTAAAACCTCTGGCGTTACAATCTGGTATGAAGAAACGTAATAAATTAATTAAATCATTGAAACTAATATAATGGCAACACCAATTGAGTTTGTAGAATCGCAATGGAAAAAATGGTCGGAAGAAAATACGACCTTTGAACATATTGATGAAGAATCAATGAAGCAGAAGCTCATTGAAGATTTAACTTATGCTTCTCAAATGGATGTTCGTGAATATACTTTATACCAAAAATGGTGTGAAGTAAAAGAAAGATATCCTGTTCATGAAGTATCTACATTGTTTGGTGATGAAGTTATGATGGTAGATCCAAAACAAAAAGAATTGGTTGATAAAGTCAAATCTAATTTTTGGATGCCACAAGAACCGGATGATTATGAGAAATTAAAACCAGTTATGGTTCTTTCAAATGGTCCTGATGCCGAAAGATGGAATGCCATTCGCACATTCTCATCTACAATGAAAAACAATTCTAACATTGGTCGTAATCTATTCTATGTTTTGACTGATGAAGTAACAGGTAAATATCTTGGTGTTATCTGTATCTCCTCAGACTTCCTGGACTTGACTCCGAGAGATAACGCAATCGGATGGTCGAGAGATGTAAAGACACAGCAACACATGATTAATCATACTGCAATTGGTTCTACAATTGTTCCATTACAACCACTTGGTTTTAATTATATGGGTGGTAAATTATTGGCATTGATGTGTTTATCCGATACAGTTCAAGCAGATTGGAAAAGGCAATATGGCGACACTCTTGTTGGCGTTACTACAACGTCATTATACGGAAAAACAAAATCAGGTGGTCTCTCTCAGTATGATGGCCTTGAACATTGGAATCCTATGGGTTTTTCTTCTGGTTCTGTGGCTTTTGAACCAAGTAGAGCGACTAAAAAATTAGTGTTTGATTGGATTAAAGAGAACCACACTCGCAAATATTTTGAATGGTGGGAAGCTAAGAATCCACAAGGGCTCCCATTGAAGCGTGACCATAAAAATCGTTCATTAAATTTTGCCTATTCTAAACTTGGTATTCCAAAACAATTGATTCGTACCGAACATCAACGTGGCATTTACTTTAGTCCACTCTATAATAATACCAATGAATTTCTCTGTAAACAAATTACGGAAGATAAACTGGTAAAATCATTTGATACCAGTAATGAGGCATTGGCAACTATTTGGAAAACTCGTTACGCAAAACCAAGAATTAGACAGCTCCAAAAGAAAGATAAAGTATCCTATGAAACTCTTTTTTATGATGATTTAATTTATCTGTCGTGGGAAGATACCAAAGCGAAATATTTACCACAAGTTGGTCGATAAACGCTTGACAAACACACATACATAATGATATGATGTGAGAACTTGCTTAAGGCAAGGATTTATTATTAACATACTATGGAGCATTACATGAAAAAGCTATCAGCTAAACAAAAAATCGTAAACTACTTGAACAAGAACTCTGACTATGGTCTGACCACAAGTCAAGCTCGTGCAAAGTTTGGTATTCAAAACGTATCTGCTCGTATTGATGAGTTGCGTCAAGAAGGCCATGTAATTTACACAAACACCAAAACCCGTGCTGATGGTACAAAGTTCAATTTGTATCGTATGGGTAAACCAACTAAAGCACTTGTTAAAGCTGCTTTGGCTGCCGGTTTCAGCTTCAACCAACCACACCAAGAAGTTTAAGTTTTGAGTAGAGGGACACAAGTCCCTCTTTTTCTTTAATTATCGGAGCACAAATGGAAATTTCAATCAAAAAAGAAGAACTACAAACGAAAAAACTGTTTGTAGCCACACCGATGTATGGCGGCCAAAATCATGGTCTCTATATGAAAGCCTGTTTAGATTTACAAGGTCTTTGTATGCAATACGGAGTCCAAATCAAATTTTCATTCTTGTTTAATGAGTCCCTAATTACCCGTGCAAGAAACTATCTTGTTGATGAATTCCTTGACCGTTCCGATTGCACACATATGTTGTTTATTGATTCTGATGTTCACTTCAATCCACAAGATGTAATTGCCTTGTTGGCACTAGATAAAGATGTTATTGGTGGTCCTTATCCTAAGAAGGCAATCAAATGGCGTTCAGTTAAGAAAGCCGTAGAAAAGAATCCTGATATTGAACCACAATTACTTGAAAAAGTTGCTGGCGATTTCGTATTTAATCCAGTTAAAGGCACAGCACAATTTACTGTATCAGAACCTCTTGATGTATTAGAGATTGGTACCGGCTTCATGATGATTAAGCGTGAAGTATTTGACAAGATGAAGGTTGCTTATCCAGAAATCAAATACAAACCAGACCATGTAGGTCAGGCTAACTTTGATGGCACTCGTTACATTCATGCTTACTTTGATACAGTTATTGACACCAAAGATTCTATTACAGGTGGTGGTTCAGACCGCTATCTTTCAGAAGATTATATGTTCTGTCAAATGTGGCGTAAACTTGGCGGACAAATCTTCTTGTGTCCATGGATGAGAACTGCTCATATTGGTACATATCATTTCCAAGGAGATATGCCAGCAGTTGCTAATTATGTTGGAGAAATGTAATGGCATTAGCACCATGGGATGTTCACTCACTTAAAAAATTAAGCGAGAAGAACAAGGTGAAAGCATCACAAACGGCCACCACAGGTGGTCGTAAGTTTGATGGTGGTAAATTGCAATATGGTTTAGTTCCACCAAACGCATTAAAGGCAACAGTAGAAATTCTTACCTTTGGTGCGGAGAAGTATGAGCCAGATAATTGGAAATGGGTACCTGATTCTAAGCGTAGATATTTTGATGCCGCACAACGGCATTTATGGGCTTGGAAATCAGGTGAACAAAATGACCAAGAAACTGGTAAGAATCATTTAGCACACGCACTGTGCTGCTTGATGTTTTTGTATGAACATGATACATTTAATTTTTTAGATAATGGAGAAGTAAATGAAACTGTCAAATGAAACCTTAACGGTATTGAAGAACTTTGCCTCAATCAATCAAGGCATCCAATTCAAACAAGGTAAGAAAATCAAAACCATGTCCTCAGGCAAATCTGTTTTGGCTGAAGCAAATCTTAAAGATGAATTCCCACAAGACTTTTGTGTATATGATTTGAATCAATTCTTGTTGGTGTATAATCTTTTTAAAGATTCTCCTGAATTGCATTTCGATGATGTTAATATTCTTTTCAAGAATGGTAAGCGTTCAACTAAGTATCGCATGACCGAGAAAAGTCAAATTGTAACTCCACCAGACCGTGAACTTAAATTAGATGCCGCTGAATGTGAATTCACTTTAAGTGCTGAAGATTATCATTGGATTATGGATACTGCCAAAGCCGTATCTTCTCCAAATATTGCTGTAGAATCTGATGGCGAAACAATCTCTATCGTTACCTTTGATGCAAAAGACGATTCTGCTCACACCAATGTCATTGAAGTTGGCCAAGGCAATGGTAAATCATATAAGATTGTATTTAATACTGATAATATTAAAATGATTCCTGGTTCTTATAATGTCAGAATTTCATTTAAAGGTATTAGTCATTGGCAAAATACTAAAGATGATTTACAATATTGGGTAGCGTTTGAAGCCAAAGACAGTAAGGTATCTTAATGCTATTATATTTTACAGAACACGAAACAGGAAATTCTTTAGCAATTAATCCAGAGCACGTTGTTTTGGTATTTGAGAAAGTTGAAGAAGATAAAAAATTCACCGTGATTAATGTTTTAAATGGTAATGTTGCGGTTGAAGAAAATTATTTGGAGACCGTTGGTCGCCTCAATGCAATTAAGTGAAATGAATTATTATATTATGGGAGTATGTGATGGAACAGTTATTGTGGGTGGAGAAGTATCGGCCTAAGAAAGTAGAAGATTGCATTTTGCCGGATGCAATCAAGGCCACGTTTCAAGAGTATGTCAATAGAAAAGAAATACCAAACTTATTATTATCCGGTACGGCGGGCGTTGGTAAAACTACAATCGCAAAAGCCCTCTGCGAACAAGTTGGTTGTGACTATATTGTTATCAATGGCTCTGATGAGTCTGGCATTGATGTTCTTCGTAATAAAATTAAAAACTATGCTTCATCGGTTTCTCTTATGGGTGGCCGAAAGGTAGTTATCATTGATGAGGCAGATTATCTTAACCCTAACTCAACTCAACCAGCGATGCGTGGTGCGATTGAAGAATTTGCATCAAACTGTTCTTTCATATTCACCTGTAATTTCAAAAATCGTATCATTGACCCAATCCATTCTCGTTGCTCTGTGGTCGACTTTAAGGTCAACGGTTCTAAACAGAAAATGGCAGCAGACTTTTTTAAGCGTGTTGAATGGATACTGGAACAAGAGAACATTACTTATAACAAAAAAGTGGTGGCTGCAGTTATCACAAAACACTTTCCAGATAATCGCCGTGTTATCAATGAGCTTCAGCGATATTCGGTTTCTGGCACAATTGATAGTGGTATTCTCAGTAATATTGCTGATATTCAACTTGAATCTCTTGTCACATCGTTAAAAGAAAAAGACTTTGCTTCTGTTCGCAAATGGGTTACAAACAACCTAGACAATGACCCCGTAAAGATTTATCGTAAACTTTATGATACTCTTTATGAGGCGTTAAAGGCCAACACGGTTCCGCAGTTGGTCCTCATACTCGCAAAATATCAATATCAGTCCGCTTTCGTAGCTGACCATGAAATTAACATGGTCGCTTGTCTTACTGAAATTATGGTAGATTGCGAGTTCAAATGAATCACATCAACATTTTAAAATTAGGACTAGAAGGCGAAAAAGTTATTGTAGAAATGCTTCGCCAACTTGATGTTGATGTCTATCATGTTTACGATGACAACAAGTATGACCGTGAAAAAGATATTCTTGTTGATGGTAAATATAAAGTAGAAGTCAAAACTCAAGCTCCTTTTGTCAAAGAAAACTCATTTAGTTTTTTACCAAATCAAATTCGTAAATGCACAGAAGCAGATGTATTATATTTTGTTTCTGTTCCACATCCAACTTGGCCACATTTTTCGGATGGATGGGTATATCGAGCAATACCTAAAGAATTTAAATATCGAAATTGGAAAGATAGATGGGGAAAAGAAAGAATTCTAATTCCTATTGAACAAGAGGCTTTGATTCCTGTTTTTAAAATGACAGATGAGAAATCAAAAGAACTTCAACAATTACTTTCCACAATGTATTGATATGCCTGATTTATTTAAAGAGATTGTACCATCAATCTTACAAACTAAAAAATCTCCGTTTAAAGATGAGCATGATTATAAGGACTATGTGCCTTTCGTGGTCAATCGTGCCTTGTCTTATCATCTTGATTGTGTTGTTTATGTCAACCAGCTAAACCTCACTCCTGGTATAGACAAGGATATGCAATACCAGTATCTTCTCAACACTATACGATCTATGAAACGAAAATTCCAACCGTGGCAGAAATCAGAGGTTGACAAAGATATAGAATGTGTAAAAGAATATTTTGGTTATTCCAATGAAAAGGCCAAAGAAGCATTACGAATTCTTACTACCGAACAAATAGAGGAAATAAAAAATATAGTGGAAAAGGGTGGAGTAAAGAAGTAAATTGTTATAAATACAATAATACTATTTACAAATACAATAATTATGAACTATCCTAAAACAGCTAAAGAAGCAAAAAAAATTCAATCACTTTTTTATTTTACCGAAAAACCTTGTAAACACGGACACCTGTCCAAAAGATACACCAGTAATGGTTGGTGTGCTGAGTGTTTATCTGAAAATCAAAAAAAATCAGGAAACGTTTATGCTAAAAAATCAAGAGAAAAAAATAAAGAAAAGAACAAATTAAAAGGTAGAGAAGAATATAGAAAACTAGGAAAAAATTACATATATCTTATGTGGTCAAGAGCCAAACAGAGAGCGCAACAAAAAAATATAGATTTTAATATAGAATTATCGGATATTGTTATTCCTAAGGTTTGTCCTGTATTGAAGGCTCCATTTGAAATTGCAACAACTGGTCGTGGACCTGGAGATTTTTCACCATCTCTGGATAGAATTATTCCTGAATTGGGATATGTCAAAGGAAACATTGAAGTAATATCATTCAAAGCTAATAGAATAAAATCTGATGCTGGGATTGAAGATGTTAAATCTGTTTTGGAATATATGGAAACCATTAAAACTAAATATAGTATTGATATCCATAATAATAAGAACAACGGAATGAACAAGTCATGATTTCAATTATCGATTTAGTTGAAGTTACATTGAATGAAAAAGATGATTTTCTCAAAGTGCGTGAAACTCTTACTCGTATCGGTGTAGCTTCCAAAAAAGACAGAATATTGTATCAATCTTGCCATATATTACATAAGCAAGGTAAATATTATGTGGTCCACTTCAAGGAATTATTCGCCTTGGATGGTAAACCAACGGATATCTCCGAGAATGATTTATCTCGTAGGAATGCCATTGCTAAACTGCTGAGTGATTGGGGTTTGGTGAAGTTGGTAAACATTAAACAGATTGAGGAACCGCCTCCTATCTTCCTATCACAGATTAAAATTCTGTCACATAAAGAGAAGGATGACTGGGAATTGACTTCGAAATATAGTATTGGTAAAAAACCAGGTGCTTATTGACAAACTAGTATAAATACTAGTATACTATATGTGCGGTGCTCATTTGAGGCCGCAGTTTTGAATAACTCGCTTAAATAAAGGAGAAATCTATGACAAGCACAAATCTATTATTCCCACAATGGGCTTCACTCCATAAGTCTTTGGATCCATTCACAGTTGGTTTTGATGATGTATTAGACCAAATTCGTGATGTGACAGAAACAGTCGCCAAGACTGCTACGGCCTATCCTCCATACAATATTCGTCAAGTAAAAGACAACAAGTATGTCATTGAAATGGCAGTTGCTGGTTTTGCTAAAACTGATATTGAAGTTACTTTAGACGGTAACAAATTGGTCATCAAAGGTGCAGCTGTTGAAAGCGCTGATGATCCAGCCAGTTTCATTTACAAAGGTATTGCTAATCGCAATTTCACTCGTAGCTTTACTCTTGCCGACAAGGTAGAGATTAAAGATGCCGAGATTGCAAATGGTATGCTTAAAGTATGGTTGGAAAACATGGTCAAAGCACAAGACATGGTAAAGAAAATTACCGTGAAATCGAAAGATGAATAATTGGTGGCCTGTTACCGATGATGAGTGGGAACAGTTAAACTACCCAAACGGTAAGTGATATAAGGGGCTTGACAAAAGCCCCTTTTTATGTTATAATGGTAATATTATGAAAAATGTGAAAAAAACTCCTAGACCCGGTATTACTGGCGATAAAGCCATTCTCAAAAAGGTTCGTTCAAAGACGAACTCTGACATCTTTTATACTTACTCAAATTGGGCAACAAATGAGATTGAGGGAATAACTTTTATTCCTGTGGTCAAAACTGTGCCTGATGGAAGCACACAACAAATTCACTATATGCGTAAAGATAATTTAGAGTATGTGAAATGAGTAAATTAGTAGAACATCAATTATTAACAAATTGTAAAAGAACTTTTAATCCAAGAAATAAAAGTGATATTGTTTTATTAAGACAATTTTTAAGTGAATATAAATGGGGTAGTCCTTGTCCCTTTATCTTGGAAGAACCATATCTAACAATACCTGATATGATGAAGGATAAGTATATCAAACATCAATTGGGTATCGTATGATAAATTGGTTGAAATATTCAGGAATTAACATTACTTTGAAATTAAATCCATTTCATTGGAGAATTCGTTGTGATTATTTTAAAACAAATGAAGCGTGGGAACAAGACGCTTTAATACTAGAACTTTTACCAATCACCATTCGTGTTTGGTTCGACAACGGAGAGTGGTAAATGCAAGGTTGGGGTAAACATCTAGTTATAGATGCTAAAGGTTGTTTTCCAGCCAGAGCTCAAGATCCAGAATATATTCGTCATTTTACCAAAGAATTGGTAAGAATGATTGAGATGATACCATATGGTGAACCACAACTGGTACATTTTGCGGATGGAACTGATTTAGCCGGCTGGACGGTCATACAATTAATTGAAACTTCCAGCATCATGGGGCACTTCCTAGACCATAACGGAGACCTCTACCTTGATGTATTCAGTTGTAAAAACTTTGAAGAACAAAGAGTTATAGATACATTAGAACATTTCTTTTCACCTGAAGAAATTAAATCTCAAGTATTGATAAGAGATGCTAGGTCATAAATAAGCGGATAGATTATTGGGTCAACTTACTAAGGAGAGACCTAATGAAGTTAAGCATAGTTGGCTGTCCCGATAAAAAACGCTTTAGACCTTTCGTCAAGAGAGCCGCTCTGTTTTACGCTTCGGAATTGATGACCGAAAAGATGTTAGATAACATTTTTGTTCGTATAAAATTTAATAAAGATATTGATGCGTATGGTTATGCTTCAGTTGAAGATTATAATGAAAGTGGTAAACCAAGAGATTTTGAAATTGAAATCCATCCAGGTATTGGCGGTTATGATATACTCAAAACTCTTGCACATGAAATGGTTCACATTAAGCAATACGTTTACGGTGAAACCAATGAAAGATTAACTCGTTGGAAAGGCCAAAGAGTTGATGCTGATACAATTGATTATTGGGTTCAACCTTGGGAAATAGAAGCACACGGATATGAAGCCGGTCTATTTACCAAATTTGCCATTAAAGAAAAACTTTGGGAAGTATTTAAAGGTGTTCAAAATCCAGATTCAGATATCGAAATGGAAGCATTAGGATGGAAAGAAAATGACACGCAAGGATACTTTGAACAAGACCTACGGGAACATTCCTAAAGAAGTAGGTTTTTCCTTTGACATCATGGATTGTCTACCCACATTTCGTGGAATCAAATACTGGTATATTTTAATTAAAAGATATTTTACTCGTTGACAAATAAGTAGATATCTGTTATAGTATTACATATGAAACAAAAAACAAATACATCTCCAACTCCTTCTTGGGGTAGAATGTTGACTAAAAAAGAATTATTAGATTTGCTTGCTAGACTTGATGAAAAGAAAAAAGCAAGAAAAGAAAAGTAACAATGCGGACGGGGTATAGAACCAGATTAGGTGTCCAACTTAGTCACTTGGTGCAAATCCAAGCCTCCGCTCCATATTTGCGGGATTAGTTTAATGGTAAAACTAAAGGTTTCCAACCTTTCGTTATTGGTTCGATTCCAATATCCCGCTCCAGTTTTATTCCGGAGTAGCTCAGTCGGTAGAGCGCAAAACTGTTAATTTTGATGTCCTTGGTTCGACCCCAAGCTCTGGAGCCAAGGAGAATGAGAAGCATTGGTGACTTCAGCAGACTGTAAATCTGTCGCCTCAGGCATACTTGGTTCGATTCCAAGATTCTCCACCAAGCCCTTTTAGCTCATCTGGTAGAGCAACTGATTTGTAATCAGTAGGTGGTCTGTTCGAGTCGGACAAAGGGCACCATCAATTTTTTTGATAATGTTCATTAAAACATATCATAACGGCAATAACGAAAATTTATTGATTTGAGAAATATATAATATTTTAACTATGGAGTAAATTATGTCTGTTACAATTAAAAACCTTGAGAGTGCATTGGCTGGCGAATCAATGGCTCATATTAAGTATCGTTATTTCGCTAAGATTGCTCGTGAAGAAGGTTTTGAAGATGTTGCAAAACACTTTGAACACACAGCAGACCAAGAAATTCTACACGCATGGGGGCACCTTGAATTATTGGTCGGCCGTCCATCAACAAAACAATGTTTAGAAATGGCAATTGCCGGTGAAACTCATGAGTATACTGAAATGTATCCTACTTTTGAACGCCATGCTCGTTTAGATAAAGATGAGTTTGCAGCAAAAGAATTTAGTGAACAGATTAAAGAAAGTGAAGAGCATGCGGTTGCTTTTGCTCATGTATTAGAAAAAGCAGAAAAACGATTTGCAGCTTTAAAGAAAGTTGAAGAACGTCATGCTAATGCTTATAAAACTGTTTTGGAGGGTCTATAATGAGTTACTATCGTTGTGTGGTCTGTGGCCACATTTTATCAGTAGAAGATTATAATAGTTTACCGGATGATGTATGTTGTCCTGAGTGCGGTGTTTCTAAATCTGATTATGAATTGGTAACTGAATAAGTAAGTATATAGCGGGGTCGCATAAAGGTATTGCACCGGACTCATAATCCGGGTTCTGTTGGTTCGAGTCCAGCCCCCGCAACCAATAAGGAGATATTATGAGTGTGATTAAATCTAATACTAAAAGAGTTCCTACTGTTCCAGAAATTAAAAATAAAGGTGCAGTCAAACCAGTTCAAGCAAAACCAGCATTAAAAGTAAAATCTAATATTATGCGAAAGGCTGGTAGAGGAAGATGATATCAAAAGTTACAGAAGAAATTGGTCACATGGATGACATACAAGATAACTCTAAATATGAGGATGAGGAGTTTGAGCGCATTGCTCGTGAACAACAATTAAGAGAATTGCAAAGTGAAAAAAATATTATTCATACTGAAGCGGAGAGAGGACTTTAATGCAAAAGTCCATAATAAACTAGGGCTAAGCACAGGTTTATATAACTCAGCAAAATTTATGAATGATATGTTGATTGGTTCTGGTGTAGAATCAGTCTTAGAAGTTGCAATAGATAATAATTGTATCGACAGATTAGTTCAACAACACAATCCATCTCATGTTATTATTGAAGCATTATGGGTTGTTCCATCTAAATTCTCCGTATTGACCAAACTACATCCAAAAGTTCAATGGATTATTCGTTTACATTCTGAAATGCCATTTATGGCTGGTGAAGGAATGGCCATGGATTGGCTTGGTGATTATGCCAAATTTAAGAATATTACAATTGCTTGTAATGCGCCGAGAATGTTAAGAGAGATTCAATTATTCTTGGGTAAAGATAAAGTAATCTATCTGCCTAATTTCTATCCACAGAATTACAAGAAAAAGAAATTCAATAAAGACAAATACTATATTGATGTGTCTTGTTTTGGTGCCGTTAGACCATTAAAGAATCACATGGTACAAGCATTTGCTGCCATGGAGTTTGCTGAAAAATTAGGTAAACAGTTACGGTTTCATATCAATGCTGGTCGTATCGAAATGCAAGGTGGACCAGTTCAAAATAACCTCAAAGGTCTGTTTCAACATCTACACGAAAGAGGTCACCAATTAATCAACCATCAATGGACACCAAGAGAAGAATTCTTGGAATTATGTGCCGAAATGGATATTGGTTTACAATGTAGTTTTTCTGAAACATTTAATATTGTTGGTGCAGATTTAATTTCACAAGGTATTCCTTTGGTTGGTTCTAAAGAGATTCCATGGTCTACATCATTTGGTAATGCTGATCCAACAAATAGTGAAGATATTTGCAGAGCTCTAATGAAAGCCTATAAACATCCACAGTTAAATGTCTTTAAAAATCAATACCATCTGAAACGTTACACAAATAAGACAAAAAAGATTTGGACTAAATACTTTCTTTAAAGGATAATACCATGTCTAAAAAACACAAAGTAGTTTCTCATGTTTGGAATAACGGAATTTTAAGAAGCTTAACCAATTTCTTCAATTCATTTGACGAAGCCAAAAACTTCTCGGATAACTTGACAACTCATGCTGTCAAAATCTATGATGAAGATGAGCAAATTGTTCACGCATCTGGCGCTTCCATTGAAGATACTTACGCTTAAATATACCAGTATTATCTTGACTTTATAATTGATTTGTAGTATAATCCTTTCATGTCTAATCACATGAAAAGGAAGTATTATGAATATCAAAATTCTAAAGTTAATTACTGGTGAAGAAGTATTAAGTGAAATTGAATCGGAATCTGAAACAGAATTCGTATTGTCAAATCCAGTCGGTATTGCAGTAGTTCGTGGTAAAGATGGTCAGCCTAATGTAGGACTTGCACCATTTCCACTTCACGCTGAACAAAAACAAGATACCACATTTGCCATTCCTAAGCGAAGTGTAGTATACTCTTATATTCCAGCACAAGATTTTATTAACAATTATAATCAAATCTTTGGTTCTGGCATTGTAGTTCCTCCAACAAAACAAATCATTACAGGCTAAATTGAGCAACTTTTATACTAATGTGCAGTCTTTCGGTAACAATATACTTTATCGAGGTATTCAAAATGGTAAAAGAGTAAAGGAGAAGATTGAATATTCTCCTTCTCTCTATATTCCATCCAAAAAAATCACCAACTTTACTTCACTAGAAGGTGATTATCTTGACCAGAAAATCTTTGGTCGAATCAACGATGCACGTGACTATATCAAACAATTTGATGGCGTATCAAATGGTCCTAAGATTTATGGCCAAACTCGCTTTGAATATGCGTTTATTGCCGACCAACATACAGGTATGGTTGACTATGACTTTGATAAGATTCAAATTGCCGTAGTCGATATTGAAGTTGGTTCAGAGAATGGATTTCCTGACCCATATAAAGCAAATGAACCTATCACAGCAATCTGCGTGAAGTTTATGAATTTTGGTAAATCGGCATTTGTATTTGCTTGTGGTGATTATGAAGTTCAAGGTAATGAGATTTATGTTAAATGTAAAGATGAATATTCTCTTTGTAAACAATTCATGGCGTTTTGGAAAGATAATTATCCTGATATTCTGACTGGTTGGAATACAAAGTTCTTTGATGAACCATATTTGATTAATCGTTTTCGTAAAATTCTTGGTGAAGATGAAGCCAAGAAATTGTCGCCAT
>Ga0214192_1000898_pt1 | contig 17443 bp, 13 predicted proteins | sample TroBogEpilimnion_44_FD_153030 | JGI IMG/M metagenome (GOLD analysis project Ga0214192, IMG submission 153030) | Freshwater microbial communities from Trout Bog Lake, WI - 29JUL2008 epilimnion | ecosystem: Environmental > Aquatic > Freshwater > Lake > Epilimnion/Euphotic zone | place: Trout Bog... | reverse complement strand
TTTGACATCGTTGTAATTTTTGACACCAATACCGCATTCCATACCCATTTTGACTTCATTGGCATCGTCTTTAAAGCGGCGTAAGGATTCAAGTTGACCTTCAAAAATCACCACGTTTTCGCGTAGTACCCTGATAGGTAGATTTCTTTTAACGTAGCCGTCAATAACCATACAGCCAGCAATTGCACCGAATTTAGGTGAGCGGAAGACATCGCGTACTTCAGCCAGTCCAACAATTTGTTCTTTTATTTCAGGTGCTAACATACCGCTGATGGACTTTTTGACTTCATCAATAGCATCATAAATGACGCTGTAATAATGTAAATCAACACCTTTTTCTTCAATCAGTTTTCTGGCAGTAGCATCAGCACGGACGTTAAAGCCCATTAATATAGCACCGGAAGCTAATGCAAGATTGACATCGCCTTCATTAATACCGCCAACACCACCAAAGATGACTTTCACTTCTACTTCTTCATTAGAAAGATCAACTAACGAACTACGTAAAGCTTCTAAACTTCCTTGTACATCTGTTTTCAGCACTAAATTGACACTGGCAATTTCACCTGAAGTCATTTTTGAGAAGACTTCATCAAGTTTAGAGGCTTGTTGGGCTGCATGTCGACTTGAGCGTTTACGATCTTCACGGTGTTTAGCAAGTTCTTTAGCAACCCGTTCGTTTTGTACTACTAAGAATTCATCACCCGCATTCGGAGTGCCAGAAAGTCCTAGTATTTCAACAGGTACGCTAGGACCAGCTTCTTTTATGGCTTTGCCGTTTTCGTTAAACATAGCACGAACACGACCAAATTCATGACCACATAAGATCATTTGCCCACTTTCTAAAGTGCCTTTTTGAATGAGGACAGTGGCAACAGCACCACGACCTTTATCAAGTCGTGATTCAATAACAATACCCGATGCAGCACCTTCAACGGGGGCTTTCAACTCAAGAATTTCAGTTTGTACAATTAAAGATTCAATTAATTCATCAATACCTGTACCGGTTTTGGCGGATATTTTTAAAAATTGTACATCACCGCCCCATTCTTCAGCGAGAACATTGATAGCGGATAATTCTTGCATCACTTTGTCAGGATTTGCATCCGGTTTATCGATTTTGTTGATGGCAACAATAATAGGTACATTCGCGGCTCTAGCGTGTTCAACTGCTTCTTTGGTTTGTGGCATTACACCATCATCGGCAGCAACGACGACAATAACAACGTCAGTAACATCTGCACCCCTAGCGCGCATAGCGGTAAACGCGGCGTGACCAGGTGTATCTAAGAAGGTAACTGCACCATGATCTGTTTTAACTTGATAGGCACCAATATGTTGGGTGATACCACCTGCTTCACCGGCGGCAACACGCGTTTTACGGATATAATCCAATAATGATGTTTTACCGTGATCAACGTGACCCATGATAGTAACAATTGGTGCGCGAGGTAAAGCGACACGGTTATCATCGGCTTTTGCTTCTGCCAGCATTTCTTGTTCAAAATCATCGTCGCTTTGCATCACTGCTTTATGACCCATATCCTCAACTAAAATAACGGCAGTTTCCTGATCGATACTTTGGTTAATGGTTGCCATAATCCCTAATTTCATTAGGTTTTTAATCACTAATGCAGCTTTAACGCTCATTTTTTGCGCCAAATCAGAAACAATGATCATTTCTGGTATGGTGACTTCTTTAACAATAGGAGCTACCGGCATCTCAAATTGATGACGTGCGTCAGACTGATTGTTTTGGTTATTGTTGCCGCGTTGTGGAGGCTGTTTACCTTTTTTCTTATGTTTTTTATTGACAGTTTTTAGATTGCCTTCTTCTTCCTGCTTTTTACGATACTGAACTTCTTGCTTGGCTGCCGCTTGCTGCCTTACTTTTTCAGCATTTTTCTTGATAGCTTCTTCAAGACGAAGTTCTTTTTCGAGTTGTTTCTTTCTCGCTTCATCTACTTCTTTATTTTTAATCGGTTTGTCGTGTTTGATTTTTTTCTCTTCCTTGACTTTAACAATTGCAAAATCATCCTCGATATCGTTATCTATTTCGAGATCAATTATCGGTAACGGTAGTATTACTTCTTCTATTTCAGAAGGTTGAGTAATTGTCTCGATATCTTCTTTAATTTCTTCCTCTTGACTAAGAGCAGGTTCCAAATTTTCAGGGGAATTTTCGGGAGGAAGAATCTCTGGTAGGGAGTTGACTATTTCGACAGATATCTCTGCAGGCATTTCTTCAGTAGTCATACTAACGACTGGAGGTAGCTCAGTTATTTCAATTTCTTTTGGCTGAGGGATATCTTGAGTTTTAATCTCGTTGGTATCTGTTGGTTCGCGTTTAATATAAGTCTTTTTCTTACGAACTTCTACACTGATAGTTTTAGATCCACTACCCGGAGCGCTCGCCTGTTTAATTTCCATGACTTTACGTCGCTCTAGGGTAACTCGCCGAGGTGAGTTACTTCCTTGATCTTCTGATTTGCCATGACGTTTACGCAGGCTGGTAAGCAACTGCATTTTTTCATCTTCCGTAATCACGTCGTCTGGCTTACGGGCAGCCAAACCTGCTTCTTTTAGCTGCTCCAATAATCTATCCAGAGGAATTTTGACTATTTCGGCCAGTTGTCGTACAGTTTTATCGCTCATGTCCTACCCCTTTACTTTCATTCAGCAAACCAAGGCTCGCGAGCCTTCATAATTAATTTTGCTGCCCGTTCTTCGTTAATGCCTGGAAAACCCAGTAAATCATCGACTGATTGCTCTGCCAAGTCATCCATAGTTATAATTCCTTGGCTAGCTAATTCATAAGCCAGTTCTTCGTCCATCCCTTCCATATTGAGTAAATCTTGGGCAGGATCAATTGTTTCGATTTTTTCTTCAGCGGCAATTGCGCTAATTAATAACGCATCTTTAGCACGACTTCTTAGTTCATTAACCAAGTCTTCGTCAAAACCTTCTATTTCCAGCATTTCGCTGGCAGGTACATAAGCTATTTCTTCAACCGTATTGAAGCCTTCTTCCACTAAAATAGCAGCGATATCATCGTCAATGTCTAGTTGTTCAACAAATAACCTTTTCAATTTAGAGGCTTCGGCTTCGCTATTTTGTTCGGCTTTTGAAGCATCAATGACGTTTAATTCCCAACCGGTTAGTTGCGAGGCTAAGCGCACGTTTTGACCGCCTCGCCCAATAGCTTGAGATAGATTCTCTGAACTAACTGCCAAGTCCATACTATGTTTGTCTTCATCGACAATAATAGACTGAATTTCTGCTGGCGACATAGCATTTATAACAAATTGAGCTTCACTTGGATTCCAAAGAATGATGTCTACTCTTTCGCCCGCTAACTCATTTGTGACCGATTGTACTCTAGCGCCACGCATACCAACACACGAACCGACAGGATCCAGTCGAGGGTCATTACTTTTTACTGCAAGCTTTGCTCTTGATCCAGGATCTCGCGCAGCAGCCAAAATTGAGATAGTTCCTTCACCAATTTCAGGAACTTCAAGACGGAAAAGTGCAATTAAGAGTTCAGATGCTGTTCGACTAACAAATAATTGCGGACCGCGTTGTTCTAAGCGCACATCTTTCAAATAACCTCGAATCCGATCGCCAACACGGACAGATTCTCTTGGTATCATGTCTTCACGGGCAATATAAGCTTCGATGTGTCCACCTAAGTCCATAAAAACATTGCCTTTTTCGATGCGTTTGACAATGCCGGTGACCAATTCGCCAATTCTAGATCGATAAGCATCGACTATTTTTTTGCGCTCAGCTTCTCTAACTTTATGAATAATAGTTTGTTTGGCATGTTGCGCGGCAATACGTCCAAATTCAACTGACTCAATTTCTTCTTCAACGAGATCGCCAACTTGAATATTTTCATCATCAAGTCTGGCTACTTCTAATAATATCTGTGTTGTGGGAAATTCAACATCACCAGCACAAGCAGAGTTGGCGTCAACGACTTCCCATTGTCTATAGGTAGTGTAATCACCTGTTTTTCTGTCAATGGCAACGCGAACTTTAACTTGATTAGGGTAGCGTTTGATAGTCGCTGCTTCTAGAGCAGATTCTATTGCTTGGAAAACAACATCCTTATCAATTTCTTTTTCATTAGAAAAAACCTCCACTACTAATAAAATTTCTTTATTTGCCATTTCGAGCTCCTTTTTCGATGCTGCGTTTAATTAAATGATGGTCGGGCACCAAACGCGCTTTACTCATTGCGTCAAAAGGTATTAGATAAAGCTGCCCTTCTTCCTGAAGTGTAATGTCATCGCCATCAACTTTTTCAATGACTCCTGTGATTTTTCTCCGACCGGCTATTGGCTTGTATAAATTGACCAGTACGGTGCTACCAATGAATCGTTCAAACTGACTCACCTTAAAAAAAGGTCTATCTTCGCCGGGCGAAGAAATTTCCAGTTGATAATTACCAGGAACAGGGTCTTCTACATCAAGAACACCGCTGATTTGGTGGCTGACTTTTGAACAATCTTCCAGAAGGATGCCTTGTTCGCTGTCAATATAAATTCTTAACAGACCATGTTTGGGGTGTGGATTATAGTCAATGCCAACACATTCATAACCTAAACCTTCGACAATTGGTTCTATAAGGTTGACCAAATGTTCAGGAGCCTGCTTCATTCTTCCTCGCTTACTAACACACAAAAAAAAAGAGCCAATGGCTCCCTGTTAATTATCCAATATTATTAACGTACTATCAGGCTTTCAAAAAACCGAGCCTATAAAGTAAAAAACCCCATAAATGGGGTTTTTTTGACTGGTAGCGGGGGCTGGATTTGAACCAACGACCTTCGGGTTATGAGCCCGACGAGCTACCAAGCTGCTCCACCCCGCGATTGATTTCATTATTATACTAACTTTTATATATTTATCAATCTATTTATTAATTTAGTATAAGTTAAACGATATTAGCTTCCTTAATTAGCCATTATATTTTCATTTTGACCAGCGATGTGCAATTTTTTGTACGGTAACATAAAACACTGGTGTTAATAGTAACCCAAAAAAAGTTACTCCTAACATACCGCTGAATACAGCTGTGCCCAGCAATTGACGTGATTCAGCGCCTGCTCCTTTAGCCATTACCAGTGGAAATACCCCCATAATAAATGCAAACGAAGTCATCAATATAGGTCGTAAACGGATTCTTGCTGCTTCAATAGCTGCAGCAATACGATTGAGACCTTGCTGCTCCTTTTGTTTGGCAAATTCTACAATTAGGATAGCATTTTTGCTGGCTAAGCCCACTAACACGATAAAACCAATCTGGGTAAAAATATTGTTGTCCATACCATTTAGCCAAACACCTGTCATGGATGACAAAATACACATGGGTACAATTAAAATGACAGCAAATGGTAATGACCAACTTTCATATTGAGCCGCCAAAGCTAGAAACACGAAAATTACACTGAGAGGAAATACTAATAAAGCGACGTTACCCGCTAAAACTTGTTGTAATGTTAATTCAGTCCATTCAAAATCAAATCCCGGGGGTAATTCAGTTGCCATTAACTGACTCATTATCTGAATGGCTTGACCGGAACTGACGCCTGGAAGCGTTCCTCCGTTAATTTCTGCGGCAGGGTACATATTGTATCGCGTTATTTTATCTGGACCGGTTATTGTTTGCGCTTTCATTATCGAGTCGAGGGGGACCATATCTCCTTGCGATGTCCGTGTTTTTAATTTGCCAATATCGTCTGGTTTCATGCGAAACTCAGTGTCGGCTTGTGCGATAACTTGGTAAGTTCGACCAAAGCGGTTAAAGTCGTTAACATAAAGAGAGCCGAGATAAATTTGTAAGCTATCAAAAATATCGTTTAACGCTATGCCCATTGACTTAGCGCGTATACGATCGACATCCAAAAATAATTGCGGCACATTTGAGCGAAAGGTAGTAAATAATCCAACTAAACCGGCTTGTTGATTGCCTTTGGCAATCAGTTCCGAGTTGGTTTTTTGTAGTGCGGCAATGCCGGCATTGGTACGATCCTGAATTTGTAGTTTAAAGCCGCCGACTGAACTCATGCCTCGAATCGGTGGTGGTGCAAAGACCGCAATATGAGCATCTTTTACTGTGGTAAGCCGTTGTTTAAGTTTTTCAATAATAGCATTAGCATGCAATTCAGGGTGATCGGCGCGTTGATCAAAGCTGTCCAGTCTTGCAAACAATGTAGCGACGTTGGATTGACTGGAGCCACTGAGGATTGAAAAACCAGCATAAGCATTCACGTGCTTAACACCTTCTGTTTTCATGATAAGGTCAGAAGCTTGTTGTACAACGGCTTTTGTACGCATCAATGAGGCAGCATCAGGTAATTGCGCATATAAAATCAGATAACCCTGATCTTGTTGAGGAATGAAGCCAGTAGGTACTTTTTCGAAAGCGAGCCAGTTAAGTCCGTTTAAGCCAATATAAATGACTAATACAATCGCGGTCATACGAGTTAATCGAGCGATCAATAGAGCATAACTCGAACTGAACAAATCGAAAAATTGATTAAATCTGCTGAAAAACCAACCAAATAACTTATCTACGATTCGGGTTAATTTATCCTTTTTACCGTGTGAGTCTTGCAGTAATAATGCACATAATGCAGGACTTAATGTTAATGAGTTGAATGCAGAAATTGCAGTAGAAACAGCTATGGTGAGTGCAAATTGTTTATAGAAAGAGCCAGATACGCCAGTAATAAATGCAGTAGGTACAAACACAGCAACTAATACAAGAGCAGTGGCTATAATAGGGCTAATGACCTCTTTCATGGCCGTTTTGGTTGCGTCTCGTGCTGAAGCTCCCATTGCAATATGACGCTCTACATTTTCAACGACGACAATTGCATCATCCACGACAATACCAATAGCCAATACCAAACCAAATAACGATAAGGTATTTAAAGACAGACCCATAGCAGCCATAACAGCAAAAGTACCTATCAATGATATAGGTACGGCAAGTAGTGGAATGATGGTGGCGCGCCAGTTTTGTAGAAAGATGACTACAACAAGAACAACCAGCAGCATGGCTTCGAATAAAGTTTTGATGACGGCATCAATAGATTGTTGTACGAACACAACGGTATCATAGACCATACTGTAATCAAGACCTTCTGGGAAACGTTTTTTGAGTTTTTCCATTGCTTCGACTACTGCTTTTTTGGTGTCCAGAGCGTTAGAGCCGGGTAACTGGAATATAGCTAAGCCAACCGTTTCTTTGCCATCCAGAAAGAGTTCGGAATTGTAATCTTTGGCACCTAATTCAATGCGTGCGACATCCTTAAGGTAAGTTACCTGACCGTTGTTACCGCGCTTGATGATGATATTGGCAAATTCATCTGCCGTCATCAATCGTCCCAACGTGCTAATGGTGTACTGAAAATCAATGTTTTTTTGAGAAGGTTGCTGGCCGACCACGCCGGCAGCGACCTGAATGTTTTGCTCCCTGACGGCATTGATTACTTCTGCAGCCGTCAGGTTACGAGTAGCAATTTGTTCGGGATTCAACCAAAGACGCATACTATAGTCTCTGGCACCAAATACCAATATATCGCCTACGCCGGACAGTCTGGCTAATGTATCTTTAATTTGCAGTAAAGCGTAATTACTTAGATAAATACTGTCGTAACGCTGGTCTGGTGATATTAAATTAACCACTAAGCTGAGATCAGGACTTCTTTTTTTAACACTGATACCTTGTCTTCTAACTTCTTCAGGTAATCTAGGTTCAGCTAATGCGACCCTATTTTGCAGTAATACTTGCGATTTATCTAAGTTTGAACCAGGTTTAAAAGTCACTGTTAGTGACATGCTTCCGCTATTGGTCGATTGTGAAGACATATAGAGCATATCTTCAACACCATTAACTTCCTGTTCTATGGGGGTTGCAACGGTTTCTGCAACAACTGAAGCGTTGGCTCCTGGATAGGTGGCGTTAATGACGACAGTAGGCGGGGCAATTTCCGGATATTGAGCAATCGGCAAATTTATAAGAGCAAGACTGCCCACAAGAACAATAACAATCGATAAAACCGATGCAAAAATGGGTCGATCAATAAAAAAAAGAGCAAATCGATTCATGGATTATTGCGCTCCCTGCTGTTCAGAGAGTGTAATGCGCTCGGGATTAATCTTCATACCGGGTTTAAGCTTTTGAGTGCCTTCAATAACGACCCATTCTTCGGGTTTTAACCCGACCTTTATAGTATGCGATTGCCCGACAGAAGTGCCCAGTTCGACTTTACGATACTCTACTTGATTATCCTGATTGACAATCCAAATAAAACGTTGGGCTTGATCAGTGCCAATGGCTTTATCTGGCAGTAAAAGGGCAGAATAGGGCTGGCTAATAGGAATCCGGAGGCGAGCAAAAAAACCAGGAATCAACACGCCATCAGGGTTTGCAAACACACCTCTTAAACTGACTGTGCCGGTAGCTTCATCTTCTTTGGGGGCTATAAAATCCAAATGACCCGTATGGGGGAAATTACTTTCATCGGCAATAGCCAGTTGTAAAGATGTTTGCTCAGGTTTCAGATGCGCTTGATTTACCAAACGTCGGAACTTTAAAACTGAGCGTTCATCTGCATCTACGAAAGCATAAACTGGATCAGTAGAAACGATATAGGTTAGTAACGTTGGTTCGCTACCGGTATTGCTGATTAGATTGCCAGTGGTTATTAATTCCCGACTAATACGTCCGTTTATGGGCGCGCGTATTTCAGTGTATTCCAGATTTAATCGGGCAGTATACAGGTTCGCTTCAGCTGATTTAACGGCAGCTATTGCTTGGTTCAGGGCATTGCTGCGAATATCTTTTTCTTCTTCAGAAGCGCCTTTAATTTGAAGCAGACGTTCGGTTCTTTGCAGATTGTTTTTTGCTAATATTTGTGCAGATTGATTGCGTTCCAATTCGGCTTCAGCATAGTGTAATTGCGCTATAAATGGTTTAGCATCTATAGAAAACAGCAGATCACCTTTTTTGACAAAATCACCCGCTTGAAAATGCACTTTTTCTAGATAACCACTAATACGTGCTCGCACATCAACATGATTGACCGCTTCGATATGTCCGGTGAATTGCTCCCATTCTGTAACGGTCTGCATTAATGGTTGAGCTATTTTGACTTGAACTAAGTTTTGAGCAGGTGTAGACGGTGGTGTTTCTGCATTTTTGCAGCTAACTAATATCGTCAACGTTGCTATTATTATAAAAAATATCAGAGTGTTGCTTTGCTTTCTTAAAAGGGAGTGGTTAGCGATGTTTGTGTTCATCCTTTTTTGACTCCAAAGCCAGTTGAAAATAAATGGTAATTAATATTATCATTTTGTATAAGGTATGATCCATATCTATTTCAATTGATTGCTTGAGTAAGATTAGATGATTAAATGCGGACGTCCCCAGAAGGGCATGGAGCAATTAAGTCGTGACCGTTTACTGGATGCTGCTTTACGATTGTTTCTTGAACACGGTTATGGAAACCTGAGTATGGAGACAATTGCCCGTGATGCGCATGTATCGATGAGAACTATCTATAGCCAATTCGGTGGTAAAGCGGGGCTCTTTGGCGCGTTAATAAGACGATCTAGTGACCAGTTTGTAGATAGTTTATCGACCCAATATCCGCCAAAAGAAGCATTAATTGCATTCTCACGGCAGTTTCTACGCTACATTACTCGTCCTGATATCGTGCGCATACGGGCGATATTGATTGGTGAGTCTCCACGTTTCCCTGATTTGGCAATGCAATTTTATCAACAAGGTCCGCAACGGACTCTAGATTACCTGACTAAATTTTTTAGTGAACAGCAGCAACTGGGTTATTTTTCAATGATCCCTTCTCATTTTCTGGCTGAACAATTTTTAAGCGCATTGCGCAGTGAACGTTTGCAGAAATTACAGTTGGGCTTAGAAAAAACACCCGACGAACAAGAAATTGATGATTGGGCAAAGCAAGCTACTGAATTGTTTTTAAATGGCTGTTGGCTAGATAGAACGAATATTAACAGATAGTTTTTTGTTTAATTAAGCTGTTGCAAAAAAGTATGGAAATATCAGTCATAGTAAGAAAAACAAAAAACATCTATTTAATAAATTGAAATAGCTTATCAATTAAGTGGTATTAATTATTCAGTTTGTGTGGACTTTCTATACGGTAGAATATTACCCATCGCTAATGATATTAGCTTCTTCTCAGTTCAGACCGAACTCAATTATTTACCTATCAGGAATATTATGACTTCAAAATATACACCCTTAAAAGATCATGATACACCGATCAAAGTCTTGTTTACTGGCTATCTTTGTACGGTCGGTGTTGGTTATCTTTTTGCACTAATACAGATATTGTTCACGCATGGTATGGCTGATGGTAAATTTGGCTTGTCTATTGAAGACATCGTTTATAGTTACTACGGCAACCGTTCGGGTACTGTTTTAGAAAATCAATTGAATGGTGCTATGAAAGCCAATGCTTCTGAGCAGGAGCGATTCAAAATTATTAAATGGGTCAGAAATGGGGCTGATCAAGACGATTTTGAAGACAGCGGTATTGATAAAATTATTGAAACTCGCTGTGTAATTTGCCATAACGAAGCCGCATCTTCATTGCCCAATTTCAAAAATTTCGAAACCTTAAAAAAATATACAACAGAAGATACCGGTGCAACTTTTGCCTCATTGACCCGTGTTTCACATATTCATTTATTTGGAATCAGTTTTATTTTTATGTTTGTTGGTCTCATCTTTAGTTTTGCAGAGACGACCTCAACTCGTTACAAGTGTGTGGCAATCGGTATGCCCTATGTCTTTCTTCTAGCAGATATTTTATCTTGGTGGTTAACTAAATTTCATCCGATGTTTGCATGGCTAGTTATTTTTGCAGGTATGGGGATGGGTGTTTCTTTTATGTTTATGTGGGTAACTTCAATTTTAGAAATGTGGTTATACAAACCAGTGTTTATTGATGGTATTGGTTCCCATTACCTAAAATGGAAAGAAAATCCGGAAGATTCTTTGTTAAACAAGATCTTCGCCATTAATCATAAAGTTTTTCAATATTCATTACCAATTATTGAGTCTGTGTTTAAAAAAGCAATTGATATTATTAGTAAATTAACAAAAAAATCGTAATCAGTTTATTTCTAAGTCTAAGGTATTAATTACCAGACATTTAACAGATTAATTTACGAAAATGAAGCCAATCATTGCCAACGAGTATTTGTAGACAATGATTGGTTTGCTTAAATTTTCTTGTCAAAGCTTGTAAATCCCTTTTCGTTGGGTAAGCAAGTTGCTAAAAAACTCTGCAATTATCAGTTAGTTTCTGTCTTTTTAATAAAAGCATTATTAAATCCTTTCTGGATGTTAATCAGATACTTTTCGAAACTAATGGTTTTTTCATCCAGCGAACAAAGTAATGCTGATATTGCGGAGAAGTCCGCAAATATCCTGTTTTAGAGGAATGTTGGCGCTTCTAGTGTCAAATATTTTTAAATAGGTACAGTGCCAAAAATCAAGCTATCGTGATGATTCATTCCTCTGTCGCACCAGCTTGTATCATCAGTATCACCTAATGAAACATAAAATGTTTCATGTTTCATTTGTTGAAACGGGCATATTAAATAAACCTCTTTTAATACCACTTAAAAACAATCAGTTAGTCGCCTTAGATTAAATAGAAAACTTGGCAAGGTCATTGCATATTAGATATTAGCATTTAATAATATAGTAAATATTATTGATCCGCTATAAAATATAAACAATTGTTGTCTGTGGACTAATGTAAGCCACTAGTGTTTTTTAATTACTCTGCAAGAAGGGGCATAAGATGAAACCGCAACAATTAAGAGCATTACGTGAAACTTATAAGGAATGGTTTGATGAAATGGGTAATCTACTAATCGAACTCTTTCATTATTTGGCACTGTTTGTTATCAGCGCGAGTATCGCTTGGTCAGCCGTATTGGCTTACATCGGTATGGTGGCTAATGGTCATCCGACCATCGACGATATTTTACTGTTATTTATTTATCTGGAATTGGGAGCGATGGTTGGGATCTATTTTCAAACTAATATCATGCCCGTTCGTTGTCTGATTTTTATTGCCATCACCGCATTATCGCGGTTGTTGATTGCTGATGTGCAGACGCATCATCAAGCGGATATAGGTATTTTGCTGGTATCGGGTGCCATTTTGTTGTTGGGATTGTCAACACTGGTTATTGGTAAACGCCAGAGTAATCAATAAAAAGAGTTGAGGATGAAAACCATGTTGAAGCCATTTCCGTTAATACCTAAATTAAGCCAGTTACGTTGGGAAATTAGCATTGCTTTATTGATTAAATTACTTTTGCTCATCGGCTTGTGGTGGCTGCTGTTTCGTTGGCCCGCCAGAACTGAGCAACCTGATATTGCGGCTCGTTTTGCGTTGCCTGCTACTAACTCTATTTCTGTTCAACCTGTCAAGGAGTCTCGCGATGTTCGGTGAAGATGTTGTAATGCTATCTAGGCTGCAGTTTGGTCTGACTGCGCTGTATCACTTTTTATTCGTGCCGCTAACTTTAGGTATGACCTTTATTCTCGGTATCATGGAGTCCGTTTATGTGATGACTGGTCGGGAAGTGTATAAAGACATGACTAAGTTCTGGGGCAAACTGTTTGGTATTAACTTCGCTATGGGCGTGACTACCGGCATTACTTTAGAGTTTCAGTTTGGTACTAACTGGGCTTATTATTCACACTATGTCGGTGATATTTTTGGTCCGTTACTCGCTAGTGAAGGCTGGATGGCGTTTTTTCTGGAATCGACTTTTGTCGGTCTGTTCTTTTTTGGCTGGGATAAACTGACCAAAGTCCAGCATTTGGTTGTGACTTGGCTATTGGCGGTGGGGACTAGTCTGTCTGCTTTATGGATTCTGATTGCCAACGGCTGGATGCAATATCCGGTAGGAGCTGAATTCAATTATGAAACATTGCGCATGGAAATGACCAGTTTTGCCGATGTGTTTTTTAATCCAGTTGCTCAAGTTAAATTTGTACATACTGTTGCTGCTGGTTATGTCACAGGTTCTATGTTTGTATTGGGTATCAGTTCATGGTATTTGCTCAATAAACGCGATATAGCTTTTGCTCGACGCTCGTTTTCGATTGCATCGGCTTTTGGTTTAGCATCCATATTATCGGTCATTGTGCTGGGTGACGAAAGCGGCTATACCCAGGGTGAGACCCAAAAAATTAAATTGGCAGCGATTGAAGCAGAATGGCATACCGAACCGGCACCGGCCAGCTTTACCCTGTTTGGCTTTCCCGATCAGGTCAATGAAAAAACCAATTTTGCTATCAAGATTCCCTATGTATTGGGATTGATTGCTACCCGTTCAATTGATGAAGAAGTTAAAGGTTTAAGCGATTTACAGGCAGACAGTAAAGTACGCATTAAACGAGGCATGGTCGCTTACGAAGAATTGCAGAAATTACGTGCCGGAGATCACAGTGCTACAGTGAAACAAACTTTTGATACCTACAAAGCTGATTTAGGTTATGGCTTGTTGCTGAAAAAATATACCGAAAAAGTCATTGATGCTGATCCCGAGATGATACAAAAAGCGGCTAACGATACCATCCCCAAAGTGGCTCCCTTATTTTGGACATTCAGAATCATGGTTGCTTGTGGATTTACCATGTTGTTTGTCTTTGCGATGGCGTTTTATTATTGCGCTACACGCGTTGCTGACCAAAAACGCTGGTTAATGCGCATGGCTGTCTGGTGTATTCCATTACCTTGGATTGCCGCAGAAACCGGCTGGTTTGTCGCAGAAACGGGTCGCCAACCCTGGACAATTTCAGGTGTATTACCGACTCATCTCAGTGTCTCCAGTATTAGCACTGAACAGCTGTGGTTCAGTATTGCTGGTTTTGTATTGTTTTATACGGTGTTACTGATAATTGAACTTTATTTAATGTTCAAATATGTCCGCTTAGGTCCCAGCAGTCTGCATACCGGTCGTTATCACTTAGAGAATTCTCAACACTCATAAACATGGCTGTTGCCATGAATAATAAAGCTTAATTAACATTAAGGAAGTGCCTCATGTTTGATTATGAATCTATGCGCCTGATTTGGTGGTTGTTTATTGGCGTAGTCGCCATTGCTTTTGCCTTGACTGAAGGCTTCGATTTTGGTGTGAGTACGCTGTTGCCTTTTATTGGTAAAACCGATGTTGAACGACGTGTCATTATTAATACGGTTGGAGCAACATGGGAAGGTAATCAGGTTTGGTTAGTATTGCTCGGTGGTGCTATTTTTGCCATTTGGCCTTCGGTCTATGCCACTCTGTTTTCTGGGTTGTATATAGCAATGTTGCTACTGTTGTTCTCATTATTTTTTAGACCCGCCGGTTTTGACTATCGAAGTAAACTCGAAAATACAAAATGGCGTAGTGCTTGGGATTGGTGTCTTTTTTTGGGGGGCACATTACCCCCTGTATTATTTGGAGTTCTAGTAGGCAATTTGCTACTAGGATTACCTTTTCATCTCGATCAAGATTTACGTCCCTTTTATGATGGATCTTTTTGGGGACTGTTGAATCCATTCGCCTTGCTGTGTGGTGTGGTCGGTTTATTGTTAACCAGTTTTCACGGCGCATTATTTTTAAAATGGCGTACCGAAGAAGTTATCCATCGTCGGGCACAAACCGCTGTCGCAGTATTAGGTCCACTAGTATTGCTAGGTGTGATTAGCGTGGTCATGGTGACGTTATTTTGGATAGAACGTCCAGAAATTACACATATGGCGGCGACCGATGCACCCTCTAATCCACTTAACAAAACAGTGGTTGCTAATGGCTTGAGTTGGTTACAGCATTTTTTAATGCATCCCTGGATGTTATTAGCTCCTATTATCGGTTTGCTAGGGATTGCCTTGGCATGGTTACTAGGTAAAGGTCAGTCGAGGATGGGTGCCTTTCTGTTAAGTAGTTTAGGAATAGCCGGTATTTTGTTGACATTGGGTTTTGCCTTATTTCCGTTCTTATTGATTTCATCGACTCATCCTGATTCCAGTTTAACTTTATGGGATGCTACATCAAGTCATTCGACTTTATTGCTGGCGTTCTGGATTACTGTCATTTTTCTGCCGATTGTGCTGCTTTATACCCGCTGGGTGTACAAAGTGTTATGGGGTAGCATCACTGAAAACGGTGTTTTAAAAGATTCGCACACATTTTATTGAGGAGTCTGCGCATGTGGTACTTTACTTGGATTTTGGGAGTTGGATTTGCAGCAGCTTTTGCGATTATCAACGCGATGTGGCTGGAGTCAGTATGTGATATTGATACACACGGTCTTGAACAGTCTTGCCAAGACCTTAACAAAAAAGACTGAGGAGTTAAAATTATGAATGCTGATCGAATTGTCAGAATAGTTGCAGGAACATTTATTCTGTTGTCTTTAAGTTTGGGGGTAACCGGTAGCCCTTTATTTCAGAATAGTAACTGGCTTTGGTTTACTGCTTTTGTCGGTGCTAATTTATTGCAAAGTGGCTTTACTCAGTTTTGTCCGTTAGAAATTGTCCTAACCAAATTAGGCATTAAAAAAAACTGCCGTTAGTAAACGGTATTATAAAAATAATCTATTAAATAATTTATTGTGAGGAGCAGAACATGGCAAAAATAGTCATCGTCGGAGCGGGTATCGGTGGTATTCCGATGTCTTTTGAAATGAAAGAACTGGTAGGTAAAGAGCATGAAGTCGTTGTAATTGCCGATACCCCAACGTTTCATTTTGTACCATCTAACCCTTGGGTAGGTGTCAACTGGCGTAAACCGGAAGATATTAAAGTACCGCTGGAGCCAGTTTTCAAAAAGAAAAAGATTACTTTTATTCAAGAAAAAGTAACCCGTTTTCATCCAGAGCAAAACCTGATTGAATTGGCGAGTGGTGCTCAGGTTGATTATGACTATTTAGTGATTGCTACTGGTCCTAAACTAGCGTTTGAAGAAATTCCTGGTCTGGGTCCCGATGGTCATACACAATCAGTTTGTCATGTTGATCACGCCGGCAAGTCAGGTGAATTCTGGAATGAGTTTGTAGAAGAACCCGGTCCAATTATTATTGGTGCGGTGCAGGGTGCTTCTTGCTTTGGTCCAGCTTACGAATATATGTTTATTGTCGAAACCGATCTGCGTAAACGCAAAATTCGCGATAAAGTAAAAATGACTTATGTGACCTCCGAACCGTATATTGGTCATTTAGGTTTAGGCGGGGTAGGTGATACCAAAGGCATGCTGGAAAGTGAAATGCGTAATAAGCATATCAACTGGATTTGTAATGCCAAAGTCGACAAAATCGAAGCAGGCATGATGTATGTCACCGAAGTCGATGAAAATGGACAAGTCAAAAAACAGCATGAGCTTCCTTTTAAACACAGTATGATGTTGCCAGCGTTTAAAGGCATAGATGCGCTGATAGGTATTGATAAATTAGTTAACCCGCGTGGTTTTGTATTGGTTGATGAACATCAGCGTAATACAACCTATAAAAACATCTATTCAGTCGGTGTATGTATTGCTATTCCTCCTCTGGAGCAGACTCCGGTACCTACGGGTACACCCAAAACCGGTTATATGATTGAATCGATGGTGACTGCGACAGCTCACAATATTCGTGATGAACTGCAAGGCAAAGAACCGACCCATAAAGGTACTTGGAATGCCTTGTGTCTGGCTGATTTTGGTGATTCCGGTATCGCGTTCTTGGCAATGCCACAGATTCCACCGCGTAACGTACAATGGGCTTCGCGCGGTAAATGGGTGCACTTGGCTAAAATTGCTTATGAAAAGTACTTTATACGCAAAGTACGTCAGGGTTTAAGTGAACCTTTATATGAACGCTTACCTTTAAAAGTCTTTGGTATTATGCGTTTGAAAAAGAAATAACCTGATTTTACTTTTCTGCTTATGGTGTGCAGTACCCTAAGCGCTGGCTAATCGGTACTGCGCATAACCTATGTTATCGGACTCATGAAATTTTTCTATTTAAAAACATTAATGATTGGCGGCTCAATCAGCATGGCTGGAGTAGTTTACGCGGCGTCGCCCAATTCGCTAACCTTGCAGCAGGCGATTGATTATGCACTAGAAAATAATCCTGAGCTGAGCATTATGCAAGCCAGAATTGAACAGGCTGAAAATCAGCTGGGTGTCGCGTTATCAACCTATTATCCGCAAGTAAAAGTTGGCATGACTTACCAGCACAGCAATAATCCGGCGGAAGCTTTTGCCATGATTCTTGCGCAACGCCGGCTCGACTTTTCACCGTCAACCAATTTTAACAATCCCGGATATGTTGATAATTACCGTCCTCAAGTGACGGCTAGTTATTCATTGTATCGGGGTGGAC
>Ga0214192_1000895_pt1 | contig 17478 bp, 16 predicted proteins | sample TroBogEpilimnion_44_FD_153030 | JGI IMG/M metagenome (GOLD analysis project Ga0214192, IMG submission 153030) | Freshwater microbial communities from Trout Bog Lake, WI - 29JUL2008 epilimnion | ecosystem: Environmental > Aquatic > Freshwater > Lake > Epilimnion/Euphotic zone | place: Trout Bog... | reverse complement strand
CGCTATCCCGAACCGGACGAAGATTCACCCGATGCCGATTCCCCGGAACGTCAAATCGCACCCGAAAATACCAAAGAACCCCAGAACCAGTTGAAAACGCAGGACCGCCCAACCCAGCCCGCGCCCGCCGCAGCCCAAAACGCGGCCCACAGCCCCCACGCATCCACCCCGAACCCGGCCCCGTCGCCCGATTCGCGCCCCGCAACCATTCCGGCAACCCCTCCACGAGCGCTAAAAATGGCCGCATGACGCGCTCCCCCTCCCGCAACCCGGCCGCACGTCGCCCAACCGCACCACCCGTGCGCCCGCGCTCCCGGCTCCCTTTACTATGGGTTATGTCCTTCGCAGGCCTCCGCGTCCTCTCGCTCGAAAGCCGCCGCGGCCCGGAAATGGCCACCCTCATCCGGAAACAGGGCGGCGACCCGGTCATCGCCCCCTCCATGCGCGAAGTCCCGCTGGAACAAAACGACGAAGCCTTTGCCTTCGCCGAACGCCTTTTTCGCGGCGACTTCGACGCCGTCCTGCTCCTCACCGGCGTCGGCACGCGCCTCCTTTGGAACATCCTCTTAACGCGCTACGCCGCCGACGATCTCAAAGCCGCCTTCGCCCGCGTCACCCTCGTCGCGCGCGGCCCCAAGCCCTCGGCCGCCGTCCGCGAACTCGGCCTCCCTGCCCCCGTCCTCGTCCACGAGCCCAATACCTGGCGCGAAATTCTCACCGTCATGCGCGCGCGGCCGGAATCCCGCCTCGCCGTCCAGGAATACGGCAAGCCGAATACCGAACTCAACGAAGGCCTCCGCGCCCTCGGCCGCCACGTTTCGCCCGTCCGCGTCTACGCCTGGGATCTCCCCGAAGACCTCGGCCCTCTCCGCGACGCCGCCCGCCGCCTCGCCGAAGGCAGCATCGACGTCGCTCTTTTCACCACCTCCATGCAGCTCGTCAACCTCCTCCGCGTCGCCGCCGACGCGGGAATCGAGGCCCCCGTCCGCGCCGCCCTCGCCCGCTGCTTCCTCGCCTCCATCGGCCCCACCACCACCGAAACCCTCGAAGACAGCGGTTTACGGGCCGATTTCGAGCCCAGCCACCCCAAAATGGGTCTGCTGGTCAACGAATCCGCCGGAGTCGCCGCACAGGTGCTTGCGAACAGGAGATAATGAAAAATTGTCTTCCGTGTCCTCATCGCCGCTGAACGTCCACCTCGATCACTACGAGGGACCGCTCGATCTCCTGCTGGATCTCATCCGCCGGCAGCAGATCGACATCCGCGACATTCCCATTGCCACCATCACGGCCCAGTACCTCGCCTATCTGGATAAGGCGCGCGAGATGGATCTCGACGTCAACGCCGAATTCGTCTTCATGGCGGCGACTCTCATCCATATCAAGTCGCGCATGCTCCTGCCCGTCGATCCGGCGCTGCGCAAAGAGGGCGAAGCCGAGGAAGACCCGCGCGAAGAACTCGTCCAGAAGCTGCTCGAACACCAGCGCTTCAAGGACGCCGCCGAGATGCTGCAGCAAAAGCGCATCATCGAGGAAAACGTCTGGTCCAATCCCCAGATCAAACAGTTTGTTGCCGACGACGACGACCCCGGTCTCGCCGTCAGCATGTTCGATCTCGTCAAAGCCTTCGGCGAAGTGCTCGAACGTCTGAAGAGCCGCCCGGTTTACGAAATTAAGGAAGAAGAGATCTCGGTCAGCGACATGATCCGCAATGTCGGCGCCCTGCTCGGCGCAACCCGGCCGGATAAGCCGCTCTTCATCCTGCAGGTGATGGAGCAGCAGCGCACGCGCCGCGCCATGATCTGCCTGTTCCTCGCCGTCCTCGAGATGGTGAAGGCGCAGACGGCAAGGATCCTGCAGGCCGACCTGTTCGGCGAAATCGCGCTGGCCAAAGGCGAGCGCTACGGCGACGAAGGCGCGGAACCGGCCGCCGCCATCGAAGAAGAGTACAAGTAAGTCAGTAAAGGAACGACAGGAACGAATGGGCTCTCCCGATATGGATCCGCAGGCCGCGATGGCCCCGGAACGGACTGAAGTGGAAATCACCGAGCAGGCAGCCGCGCCGCGCGAAACCCCGGCCGCCGTCCCGGACGAAATTGCCGGCGATGCCCCCAGCGAAATTGCCAGCGATGCCCCCAGCGATGCTGCCAGCGAAGCCGTCGCCAGCGAAGCCGTCGCCGAAGCCGTCGCGGAAATGGTGACGGAAGCCGTCACCGAAGCGATCGCCGAAGCCGTCGCCGAAACCGTCGCCGAAGTCGTCGCCGAAGCCGTCACCGAAGTCGTCGCCGAAGCGGCAGCTGAAACCGCAGCCGCCACACAGGCCGCCTCCGATGGCAGCGGCGAGTCGTCCCCCGAAGGCCTCTCCGCCGAAGAACTGCTGCCCAATCAGCCCGACGCCGCCAGCGCAAACGAACTCAAGGACGCCAAACTAAAAGCCGTCCTCGAAGCCATCATCTATATTACGGATGAGCCGCTGACCCTCGAACAGATTTCCACCGCCATCGAACAGCCCATCGAACGCGTCGCCGACCTTCTCGACCAGCTGGCCGCCGACTACGAAGATCCCTCGCGCGGACTCAGCATCCGCGAAGTCGCCGGCGGCTACAAGATGGCGACCAAGCCCGAGCACCACGAAGAAGTCCGGCGCTTCGTCAAGAATCTCAACCCGCCGCTGAAGCTTTCCCTGCCCGCCCTCGAAACCCTGGCCGTCATCGCCTACAAACAGCCCATCACGGCGCCGGAAATCATGGAGATCCGCGGCGTGCAGGGCGCGGGCGTGCTGAAGACGCTGCTCGACCGCAAGCTCATCGCCGCCGGCGGCCGCAAACAGGTCATCGGCAAACCCATCCTGTACAAAACCACCCGCGAGTTCCTCGTCCAGTTTGGCCTGAAGGATCTCAACGAACTGCCGACCCTCAAGGAATTCCAGGAAATCGGCCGCATGGACACCGAAGGCACCCCCGAAAGCGCGGCGGACGACGCCATTGAAGCGGCCCGCGAAGCCAACGTGGAAACACCGCTGTTCGCCGAAGAACCCGGCGCGCCGAAGGAGGCCGACCTCACCGTCATGCCCGAAACCGCAGCCGAAGCAACCGATCCGTCGCCCGCCGAATCCAGTGAGGCAGAGACAGCATAGTGCCCGAAGAACGCCTCCAGAAAATTCTCGCCACCGCCGGGATCGCCTCGCGCCGCAAGGCCGAAGAGCTGATCCTCGAAGGCCGCGTCACCGTCAACGGCGCCATCGTCACGGAACTGGGCAGCAAGGCCGACGCCGGGCGGGACCACATTAAGGTGGATGGGAAGCTGATCCGCCCGCCGAGCGAGTTCCTCTACATCGCGCTCTATAAGCCGGATTGCGTCGTGACCACCGTCAGCGACCCGCAGCGCCGCACCACCGTCATCGACCTGCTGCAGGGACTGCGCACCCGCGTCTTCCCCGTCGGCCGCCTCGACTACCACAGCGAAGGTCTGCTGATCCTCACCAACGACGGCGAATTCGCCAACCGCATCACCGCCGCCAAAAGCCACGTTCCCAAAACGTACCTGGTGAAGATCAAAGGCCAGCTCACCGAGGAGGAAGAGGAAAAGTTCCGCAACGGCGTCCCCATCAGCGGCCGCCGCACCGCGCCCGCCGGACTGCGGCTCATCCGCCGCGGCGACAATCCCTGGTACGAGGTCCGTCTCATTGAAGGCCGCAACCAGCAGATCCGCATCATGTTTAAGCACTTCGGCCATCTGGTGGAAAAACTGCGGCGCGTCCGCATCGGCACCCTGGAAGTCGGCGGCCTGAAACCGGGCGAGTTCCGGCTGCTCAGCACCGACGAGGTGCGAAAATTGAAGCGATTGGCCGAAGGCAAACCGGAAGCGCACAGCACCGGCCGCCCGGAAGCGCAGGCCAAAGCCCGTCCCGGGGTCAAGCCCGGCCGCGGGCCGCAGAGCATCAAACGTCAGGGACCGGAGCGAAAGGCGGGCGGGAAGTCAAAAAATGGCCGGTGAGAATCTGCTGCGGAATTCGAAAACCATCGCGGTCGTCGGTCTTTCCAGCCGCCGCACGCGCCCGAGCTACGGCGTCTCCGAGTACATGAAGTCGCGTGGCTACACCATCATTCCGGTCAACCCGAATGAAGCCGAAGTGCTCGGCGAAAAGGCCTACGCCACGCTCGACGATGTGCCGGTGCCGGTCGACATTGTCGACGTCTTCCGCCGCTCGGAAAATGTTCCCGAGATCGTCGATGCCGCCATCCGCATCGGCGCCAAAGGCCTCTGGCTGCAGGAAGGCGTAGTCCACGAGGAAGCCGCGGCGAAAGCTCGCGCGGCCGGCCTCGAAGTCGTGATGGATCGTTGCATCCTCAAAGAGCATCGCCGCATGGTCGCCCAGTAACAGCGCCCAATAACCAGCGAGCGTAACCAGCGCCGACTGGCAGCGCCAGGTATCCAGCAACCGTAGCCAGCGCCGCAGTCAGCGTCCGGCAGCCGGGGAGCCTGGCCAGCGCGAGCAGTCAGCGAACAGTAACCAGCGAACGTAGCCAGCGCGAGCAGTCAGCGTCCGGCAGCCGCGGAGCCTGGCCAGCGCGGGCAGTCAGCGAACAGTAACCAGCGAACGTAGCCAGCGCGAGCAGTCAGCGAACAGTAGCCAGCGCCCGGCAGCCAGCGCTGGTAGTCAGCGTCCGGCAGCCACGGAGCCTGGCCAGAGGGGGCAGTCAGCTCCCGGCAGCCACGGAGCCTGGCCAGCGCGGGCAGTGACCAGAGAACGTAGCCAGCGCGGGCAGTCAGCGCCCGGTAACCAGCGAACGTAGCCAGCAACGGTGCCGTACGGCATACCTCTTCGCTAAAGTTTCCTCCCCCCCGCGCCGATAAGCTCCTGTGAACGGGGGAGACGTTCCACAGCTTGTTTTTTGATTGCCGCGTATCGAAGTGCGCGTGTACGGTCGCCGTCGGAGCGAGTGGAGTTTCGGCATGAACGCCGGATTGACCTCCTCTCTCGCGTCGGCGGGCGTGACCACGGTCGGCGTGGCTGCGGTCGGCGTCACCACGGCGTGGCGCTCGCCGTGGTTCTGGCTGGCGGCGGTTCTTTTCGTTGCGCTGGTCGGCATCGTGATGCGGGTCCGCGAAGTGCGGCACCGGCAGCGGGAACTGGCCTTGCGTCTCGCGGTGCGGCGTCAGACGCAGGAACTGGAGCGGGAGCGCCTGCGCGAGCGGGAACGGAACCGCATTCTGGAGATGCTGGTTTCCAATGAGCCGCTCGGCTCGGTGCTGGACGCGCTGGTGCGTATGATCCGCGTGCAGGCGCCGCGCGCCGGCTGTGCGCTGGTGCTTCGCCGCTCGGATGGGTGCCGCGTGGCCGGAGCGTCGGAGTGTCCGCGCGAGTGGCTGAGCGCTCTGCGCGTCCCGTATGCGGTGCCGTTCGAGGTCTGGCGCCAGCCGCTGCGCCACGAGTCGGTTTCGCAGTCGCCGGCCTGGAAGGTCTTTTGCGGCGAACTGCAGGGCGCGCCGCCGCCGGAGGCGATCCGCTCGTGGCCGATCGGGAATCCGGAAGCTCCGCTCGGTGCGCTGCTGCTGTTCTACCGGGACGGCGAGGGTCCGGGCGAGCACGACGATACAGCGGCGGAAGTCGGCGAACGGCTCGCTCGTCTGGCGATCGAGCACGGGAGGCTGTACGACGATCTGCATTTCCAGGCGCATCACGACAGCCTGACCTCGCTGCCCAACCGGATTCTGTTCGCCGACCGCCTGGGCCGTTCGCTGCGCGAGGCGGCCGTACTCGGCCAGCGCGTGGCGGTGATGTACGTGGATCTGGACCGCTTCAAGCAGATCAACGATACCCTGAGTCACCGGGTCGGCGATCTGTTTCTTTGCGAAGTGGCGAAGCGGATGAGAGACACGCTGCGCCCTGCCGATACGCTGGCCCGAATCGGCGGCGACGAGTTCACGGTGGTGATTCCGGACGTGCAGGACGGCCTCGAAGCGGAAGAGATTGCCGGACGGCTGCTCGACGCCATCCGTGAGCCCGTCACCGTTGACGGCAACCAGATTGGCGCCGGTGCCAGCATCGGTATCGCGCTCTATCCGGCCGACGGCGCGGACGCCGAGCAACTGCAGCGCGCCGCCGACGCGGCCATGTACTGCGCCAAGGAAATGGGCCGGAACCGCGTCCAGTCGTTTTCCACCCGCAACGACCGACTGGACCGCGCGCGCATGGATGAAGAGCTGCGCGAGGCGCTGCGCAACGAGTATTTCGTGGTTCACTACCAGCCGAAGGTGACCGAGGAGGGCCGCATCGCCGGGCTCGAAGCGCTGGTCCGCATGCAGCACCCGGTTCACGGGCAGATTCCGCCGGCCAGCTTTATCCCGTCGAGCGAGGCCAGCGGCCTGATCGTCCCGCTCGGCGCCTGGGTTCTCGACGAAGCCTGTCGCCAGATTGTGGACTGGCAGGCGCGCGGCGTCGATCCGGTGGTGCCGGTGGCCGTCAACGTTTCGCCGGTGCAGATTTCCCGGCCCGATTTCGCCGCCTCGGTGGAGCGCTGCCTCGCGCGGCACCATCTGTCGCCTTCCATGATTGAGCTGGAGCTGACCGAGAGCCTGATGATCACCGGAGCCGAGGAGGCGCTGCGCCAGATGCGGATTCTGCGCGCCATGGGGATTCGCCTTTCGATAGACGACTTCGGCTCCGGCTACTCCTCGCTCAGTTACCTGCACAGGCTGAACGTGGATTCCATCAAGCTCGACAAATCGTTCGTCCAGTCGATCGATTCCGACCTGATGGCGCGCCGCCTCGTTCAGGCCATGGTGGGCGTGGCGCAGGGGCTGGGACTGCACGTAGTGGCCGAAGGCGTCGAGACCGAGGCGCAGCGCGATATCCTGCTGGCCGCGGGCTGCTCCACCATGCAGGGCTTCCTGTTCGCCCGTCCGCAGCCGGCGGAGGCAGCCGAGGTTCTGCTGCGCGACGGCGTGCTCGGCGCGTGGCCGGGGCAGGAAACGCATCCGCCCGCGCCGGCGCCGGAGATTGCGGCGGCAGGCAGCGACATGCTCGCGCTCGCCTCGTCCGTTACGCCCCAGTCCGCCGGGAACCGCGAAACCATCCGTGCCTGACCGCCGTCCGTGGCTCTGGCGGTAAAATACCCACTTGTCCTTGTCAGAGCGAACGCTCACACATAAGCCGGTGACCGCGTTGATCACCGGCGCCGGCCGCGGCATCGGCAAACGCCTCGCCATCGGCTTCGCCCGCGCCGGGATTACCGTCGGTCTCCTCGGCCGCCATCAGGGCGAACTCGACGTCACGCGCCTCGAAATCGAAGATGCCGGCGGCACCGCCCACCGGCTCCGCGCCGACGTCCGCGACTTCGAACAGATGGCCGCCGCCGTCGACCGCATGAACGCCATCCGCGGCGCCATCGACATCCTCATCGCCAACGCCGCTGTGCTTGGTCCGGTGGGCCCGTTTTCTCACCAGCACGCGAAGGACTGGAAGGATGTCTTCGACACCAACGTCATCGGCGTCATGAATTCCTGCCGCGCCGTGCTGCCGCAGATGGTGCATCGCCGCCACGGCAAGATTCTGGCGATTGTCGACAACTGCGCCTCCCATGCCCGGCCCCATTTCGCGCCTTATGCCGCCAGCAAGGCCGCCGTTGTGCGGTTTGCCGAATCGCTGGCCGAAGAGGTGCGCGACCACAATATTCAGGTCAACTGCATCGCGCCCGGCAACGCTTACACCAGCATGACGGACGAGATTCTGGAAGCCGACGAACGTGCCGGCTCCCGCGAAATCGAGGAGGCGGAAAAGACGCGCCTCACCGGCGGCATCGCGCCCGACAAGCAGACGCAGCTTGCGCTCTTCCTCGCCTCCGACCGCTCCAACCACCTCACCGGCAAACTCATCCACGTCACCGATGACTGGAAGCGGCTCGAACAGGAAAATACCCGCGCCGACGCCTTTACGCTGCGCCGTCATTTAAGGTAAATTTTCCCTCGCTACAATAAGCCTTTGGCGACGCGCGCGCCCATATCGCCCGCGCACGCCCGCCGCCAGCCAGAGGAGACCCCGCATGAGTCGAACCCGGATCGCACGCCGACTGCCCCTGATGCTCCTGCTCGCCGTTTCCGCCGCCAGCGCGCGGGACGTCACCGTGCGCATACTTGCCACCACCGACCTGCACGGCAACATCTACCCCTACGACTACTACACGGCGAAAGAAGCACCGCGGGGCCTCGCCAAACTCTCCACCCTGATTGCCGCCGAGCGCGCCGCCAACCCGAATACCCTGCTGCTCGATTGCGGCGACACCATCCAGGGCGCGCCGCTCGAAGGCGTCTATCAGTACAACGTGCTGCACGGGCACCTGCCGCTCAACATCGCGCCGACGCAGCCGGCCGGCGCTCCCGACCCCATGATGACGGCCATGAACGCCCTCGGCTACGACGTCATGACGGTGGGCAATCATGAGTGGAACTTCGGCCTGAAGAACCTCACAGCCGCCCGCGAAGCCGCCAGATTCCCCTGGATCTCCGCCAGCGTCGAGGTCAGTTCCGGTGCGGCGTTGAAGCCCTTTGCGCCCTATTTCGTGAAGACCGTGGCCGGAGTGAAGATCGCCGTCATCGGCATCACCACACCGAGCGAGCCTTCCTGGGAGCCGCCCGAGCACTACGCCGGCTACCGTTTCCTGCAGGGCAGGCAAGCCGCGGCGAATGCGGTTGCCGAACTGAAGCGCACCGTTCATCCGGACGTGATCGTGGTCGCCGCCCACGCCGGCCTGGAGAAGGAAGTCAGGGACGGCAAGGTTCTCACCACTCCTTCGGCCATTGAAAATCTGCCGGGCGAGAACATGATCCACCAGATTGCCACCGAAGTGCCGGGCATCGACGCCATCATCTTCGGGCACACCCATTCCGAACTGGCGAGCGCGAAAATCGGCGACGTGCTGTTGATGCAGCCGCGCAACTGGGGCATGTCGCTCGGCGAAATGGACCTGCACCTCGAAGACGGTCCCGACGGCCACTGGCATCTCAAATCGAAAGAGAGCCGCGTGATTCCGGTCCAGGCGACCACGCCGGTGGATGAAGCAATTCTCGCCATCGGCAAACCGTATCACGAAACCGCACAGCGCTTTCTCGATGCACCGGTGGCCACAAGTCCCGTTGCGATGACCGGCGCCACGGCGCGCGTGCAGGATTCGCCCATGGCCGCCATGGTGCACGAAACGCAGCTCTATTATTCGAAGGCTGACATTTCGTTTGTGTCGATCTTCAATGCCGGTCTGCGCATCGCCAAAGGTCCGGCCACGGTGCGGCAGATTGCCGGCCTTTACCTGTACGACAACACGTTGTACACGATCGAAGGCAACGGCAAAATGGTTCGCGAGGCGCTGGAAAACGCGGCCCGTTACTTCGTCACATGTACCGGCGAATGCAACAGCGGCCCGCTCATCAATCCGGCGATTATCGGCTACAACTTCGATATGGCCGCCGCGCCGGACAACGCGCTGCAGTATGAAATCGATCTGCGCCAGCCGGCCGGACACCGCATCGTCAATCTGCGTTATCGTGGCCAGCCGCTGGCGGATGAGCAGAAGCTGCGCATCGCGCTGAACAACCATCGCTACGCCGGCTCCGGCGGCTTCACCATGTTCCCGGGCGCCCCGATCGTCTGGCGGTCGACCGCGGAGATTCGCGACCTGATGATCGACTATTACACGGAGCGCAAAATGCTTCCGGCCGGGCCGCTCAACAGCTGGAAGGTGATTCCGGAAACCGCGGCGCAGGAACTGCTGCGCGAAGCCTCGCGCGATACCGCGCCGGTACTTAAATAGGCAGCTTTTTCAGCAGTGCCCTAGCTTCCCTGAACTGGGGAAAAAGCTTCTCATGCGCCTTGAATTCCGGTGTATGAACGCAGCGCCGCGAACCGCGGTGATCCACCGGATATTGCAGATGCAGCATCTCGTGGAACATCACGTATTCGAGGGCGAGGCGCGGCGTGCGCGGATCGTCGAACACGCGGCTGATCATAATCATGTTGTGCGACGGGTCGAAATGGCCGAGCCGCGTGCGCGAACGGGAATGGCTCCAGCCCAGCGCCGGCCGCGCCATCATGCCGCCGAAGTGCCGGGCGTTCAGCTCTTCGAACACTTCTTCCAGATGATGCTCGGAGCCCTCCGGCCCGGTATGCACCTTGCGGCCGCGCGCCTGGCGCACGAGGCCGATGCGCCGCCGCATATCCTTCCGGTTCAGATACAGCCGATACCGGTGATTGAACTGCTTCTCGGCCGGCCGCCGGTACAGCTTGCCCAGCAGAATGTGAGCCAGCGCTTCGGTCACCGGCGCGGGCGCGCCTTCCAGCAGATCGGTGATGCGGACTTCAATGCGTCCCTCGGCCAGCCGCACGTGGCTGTCGGCATTGGCAAACTGCTTAAACTCGACTGCAATGGGCGGCAGCGGGCTGCGCGGCCGGATTTCGCGGTGCACGCGGCGGAAGATCTCCTCCGGCGTTTCGAAGAACAGAGTCGCCGCCAGATTCACCGGTTCGCCGGTCGGCGTAAGAAATCCCTGCTCCGAAGCAACCTCATCGACCATAATGAAAGATTACCGATTTTCACAGCTATGTTCCAGTAAAGCCGTCCAGCATCCGGTGCGGCGCAATGACTAAAGAACTCTGACTATACGATGCCTTCCATCAAACCGAAAATCTCCGCCGTCGGCTGCTACGTCCCGCCCGGCGTATTGACCAATCACGACCTCGAAAAGCTCGTGCAGACCAACGACGAGTGGATTCTGGACCGCACCGGCATCTCCGAGCGCCACATTGCCGCGCCGGACGTTGCGACTTCGGATCTGGCCACGCACGCCGCGCGCGCCGCGCTCGCTCAGAACGGCATCGACCCTTCCGATCTGGACGCGATTATCGTCTGCACCGTCACGCCGGATATGTTCTTCCCCTCCACGGCCTGCATCGTGCAGCACAATCTGGGCGCGAAGGGCGTGTGGGGCTTCGACCTGATCGCGGCCTGCAGCGGCTTCATCTACGGCCTCAACACGGCCGCCAACTTCGTGGCCGCGGGCACGCACAAGAAGGTGCTGGTGATCGGCGCCGACACGATGAGCCGAATTCTCGACTACGAAGACCGCGCGACCTGCGTGCTGTTCGGCGACGGCGCCGGAGCCTTCGTGGTGGAACCGGACACATCCGGCGGGGAAGCGCTCGGTTATATCGATTTTCTGGGCGAGATCGATGGCTCGGGCGGCGAATTCCTGAAGATGCCGGCGGGCGGCAGCCGCATGCCGGCCTCGGCCGAGACCGTTGCCAACAAGCTCCACTTCGTGCACCAGGAAGGCCAGCAGGTCTTCAAATTCGCGGTGAACCGGATGTTCCAGATGAGTTCGGAACTGCTGCGCCGCAACGGGTACACCGTCGACGACCTCGCGCTGCTGATCCCGCATCAGGCCAACAAACGGATCATCATGGCCACGCGCGAGCGGCTCGGCATCCCGGAAGAAAAAGTGATGATGAACATCGGCCACTACGGCAATACGACGGCCGGAACCATCCCGCTCGCCACGCGCGATGCGCTGGAGCAGGGCCGGCTGAAGCGGGGCGACCTTGTGCTTTTCGCCGCCGTAGGCGCGGGCTACACAACCGGCGCCAGCCTTTGGCGCTGGGCGTATTAGGACGTCGCCCCACGGGGTGCGGCGCTGCTATAGTGTGTTGTAACTGACACTGCCGTGGAAGCCCTCCAACAGGATGCGACCGTTGCCGAGCTTTTAAAGAAGCTGGAGGATGCTCGTATTGAGCGCCAGGAAGCCGTCCAGAAGACACTGGCGGCCAGCCATGGCGAGATGGAGCATCTGCGGCAGACCATTGTGGCGATGCGCGAGGAACTGGAATCGGGCCGCGCCGCCACCCAGGAGCAGGTGCAGCAAACCGTGCTCCGGACGCACGACGAAATTACGCAGCTTCGCCAGACCATCAGCGTGCTGCGCGACCAGATGGAACAGATGCGATTCGAAAAGCAGCAGGCCGTCCAGGAAGCCGTCGCCGCTTCCAGCGATGAAATCGCGCAGCTGAAGAAGACCATCCAGGCGCTGCGCGACGAGATGGAGAATCATCGCGCGCGCTACAACGAGGAGAAGCAGTCGGCGCTGGTGAATAACCGCGATCATCTGAAGCACCTCGAAGACATGGTGGTGGCGCTGCGCGACCAGCTGGAGAAGGCTCGCGCGTCGGGAGGTGCGGCGTGAGTACCCAAACCACGCTGCCGCAGAACACGGGAGCGCCGCCGGCAGAGGTCGCCGAAGAACCCAAGACGCAGATGCAGCATCTGGAGCTGCTGCTGCGCGTGGCAAAGGAAGTTGCGGCGCACGACACGCTCGAAGACATGCTGCGCAACATCGTCACGGTCAGCGCCGAAGAGACCGGCGCGGATCGCGGCACGCTGTTCCTCAACGACGAGCGCACCGGTGAGCTTTACTCGCGCTACGCGCAGGGAACGACGCTGCGGGAAATCCGCATCCTCAACAATGCCGGCGTGGCCGGCCACGTCTTCACCACGGGCGTCGGCACCATTGTGCATGACCCGTACAACGATCCGCGATTCAATGCAAAGGTCGACCAGGAGACGGGCTACGTAACGAAGAGCATTCTCTGCGCTCCGGTCCGGACGGTGAAGGGCGAAGTCATCGGCGTCCTCCAGATGCTGAACCGGCAGGAGGGGCCGTTCACCGAGGCTCATCTGCGGCTGCTGGAAGACATGACGGCGCTCACGTCCATGGCGCTGCGGAGCCGGCAGTTCCTCGAGCGCATGCACGCGGCGCGCGAGCAGGAGATTCGCTTCCTCGATGTGATTGCGGACGTCACGTCCGACATCGACCTCGGCACCATGCTGCTTAAGGTCGTCACCGAAGCCGCGAAGATGCTGGAGGCCGACCGCGCCACGCTGTTCCTGCACGACGAAAAGACCAACGAGTTGTTTTCGCGCGTCGCCATGGGGGATTCGATCGGCGAGATCCGCATGCCCAGTCACGTGGGCATCGCCGGCGCCGTGTTCACGTCGGGCAAGACCATCAACATTCCCTACGCGTATGCCGACCTGCGGTTCAACCCGGCATTCGACAAGCGCACGGGGTACTTCACGCGATCCATCCTCTGCGTCCCGATCACCAACAAGGCCGGCAAGACGATCGGCGTCACGCAGGCGCTGAACCGCCGCAGCGGCCCGTTCACCCCCGAGGATGAAGCCCGGCTGAAAGCGTTCACGGCGCAGCTGGCCATCAGTCTCGAAAGCGCGCGCCTGTTCGATCAGGTGCAGCAGGTCAAGAACTACAACGAAAGCATGCTGCAGAGCATGACGAACGGCGTGATCACGCTCAACGAGAACGGCGTGATCGTGACGTGCAACGCGGCCGGACTGCGCATCCTGAAAACCACGGCGCCCGAGATCCTGAAAAAGAAGGCGGAAGAGTACTTCACCGAGCAGAATGCCTGGGTGATCGAACGCATCAAGGTCGTGGAGCAGAGCCTGCAGAACGACAGTGTCATCGACGCGCATCTGGTGGCCGGCGGCGAGACGATGTCGGTCAACCTGACGTCGCAGCCGCTGATGAGCACCGACGACAAGGGCGCGGCGAAACGAATCGGCACCATGCTCATGATCGAAGACGTGAGCAGCGAAAAGCGCATGAAATCGACCATGTCGCGCTACATGGATCCGCGCCTCGCCGAACAGCTGATGGCGGGCGGCGAAGATGCGCTCGGCGGCCGCAGCGCGCTCGTCACGGTGCTGTTTTCCGACGTGCGCAGCTTCACCAGCATCACCGAAGAACTGGGCGCGCACGGCACGGTGCGGCTGCTCAACGAATACTTCACCATCATGGTGGAGTGCATCCAGAAGCGCGGCGGCATGCTCGATAAGTTCATCGGCGACGCCATTATGGCCGAATTCGGGCTGCCGATACCGCACGGCGATGACGAAGACCGCGCCCTCGGCACGGCGATTTCGATGATCGAAGACCTTCGGACATGGAATACCGAACGCATCTCGAACGGCAAGAAGCCGGTCGATATCGGCATCGGGCTCAACACGGACAATGTGGTGTCGGGCAACATCGGGTCGCCGCGCCGCATGGATTACACGATCATCGGCGACGGCGTGAACCTGGCGGCCCGGCTCGAAAGCGCCTGCAAGCAGTACGGCGCGAAGATTCTGATCAGCGAATTCACGTACAAGCGGCTCAAGGGCACCTACCGGGTACGCGAGGCGGACAAGGTCGTGGTGAAGGGCAAGTTCGAAGCGGTGGGCGTCTATGAAGTGCTGGACTTCCACACGGAAGAGACGTTCCCGAACTTGTCCGACGTGCTGCAGTGCTACAAAGTCGGCCTCGGCCACTACCGCAAGCAGGAGTGGGATAAGGCGCTGCGGGCGCTCAACGAAGGGCTGAAGCTGAATCCGGCCGACAAGCTTTCGGCGATCTACGTGGAACGCGCCGAATTCATGAAGGCGAATCCTCCGGGCGACGACTGGGACGGCGTCTGGGTTTTGAAATCGAAGTAAGCCCTGAAGCCCAGGCAGACCTGGGTATCCTGTCACACGGCGGTGGAAAAACCCAGCCGCACCCCTGCGCCGGGTTCGACACCGGCGAGATAGATAATGCCGCCGGGATCGGAACGGCGCTCCACCATCTTTTCGCCGTCCACTTCCACGTGGAAGGCGCGCTTCGGTTCGAGGCCCACGACGAAGACGTGGAGGTCTTCTGTGTTGCCGCCGGTGTTGCTGCCGGTGTTGCTGCCGGTGTCGCCGCCGGTGTTGCCGCCGGTGTTGCCGCCGGTATTACTGACGGTGTTGCTGCCGGTGTTGCTGACGGTGTTGCCGCCGCCAGTTGGGGCGCCGCCATCCGCGCTCCGGTCGGCAGGATTGGCGGACGGCGTCTGAAACTTTCGTTCGTCGCGGGCGAAGAGGATGACGGCGGAATCGATATCGAGCGGCTCGCGCGAGGTCTTCGGATCAAGCGAGGTGACCGCGCCGTCGCGGAATAACTGCAGCCGCCCGCCGAAAAAACCAACCCACTGCGCGTCGTCTTCCCAGGAAGAGCGGACGAAGAGCTGGCCGCCGATTTCGTCATGCAGGGCGAGCGAGATGTGGAAGTAGCTGAGGCCCGGCTGATAGGGATTGGCCCATAACAACTCGTAAGCAATGCCGGCGGCGCCGCGCAGCAGGAATCGATCGTTCATGAGCCAGCCCTGCAGGAGTTGCGACGAGGCTTCGTTGGTGTCGAAGGCGACCATGGCGAGTTCGGCCGCGCGGGAGAGAGTGGCTTTGCCGGGATCCGGGCCGCGGGTTTCGATGGCCTCGTCGGCGGGAATGCGGTATTCGTTTTCGGCGCCCGGAAACGGCGCGGGGTAGTGCGCCATCAGGTGCTGTACCGGATACTGGCGGAACCAGGCGGGATAGGTTTCGCGCAGATCGAAGTTCAGATTGTCGCGAAAGGCATGCATCAGTTCCAGCAGGGCGTAAGCGTCGGCGTTGGGCAGACGCGTCTGACGGTCGCGCAGGCCGGCGATGAAGGTGCCGAGCCAGAAGTCTTCGAAGACCTGCCGCAGGGCCTTTTCGCTGGCCTCCGGGCGGGCATCGCTGAGGGCGACAGCGGCGAAGACTTTGTCGCGCGCGGCCGCCAGAGTGGTGACGGGCGCCGGGTCGGCAATGGCTTGCTGCAGCTTGGCCAGGAGCTGATCGCGATCGGAACCTTTGAGGAGCGAGTCGCACCAATCGGCAATTAAGGCGATGTGGCGGGTGTCGCCGGCGGAAACGGCGGCGGGCCCGACGGCCCAGGCGACGGCGCGGACGCCGGACTCGCGATCGTCCGCCAACTGGAAACGCAGGGCCTGGACGAAAGCGAGTTCGGGAAATGCGGCACTGGCGGCCCAGAGGGTTTCAAACTGCTCCCAGCGCAGGGACTGGCGTTCGCGTTCGCGGCGCAGCAGTTTCAGCCGGGCGGGACGAAGCAGCAGGCGCGGACCATCGGTGTAGGCGCGGAAAGAATCGGGCTGGGTGTCCGCGGACAGAGCGGCTGGGGCGAAAAAGGCCGGCAGGGCGGCGAGGGCGCCGATTGCGGTGCGCCGCGTGATTTTCGTTGCCGCCGTTGTCATCGTCGCCGTTGTCATCGTCGCCGTTGTAACCGCCGCTTTTGTAACCGCCTCCGATTTTTTCATAATGCGGGCCTACACGCTCACGGGCTCGAGCAGGGCTTCGCCGGTCAGTCTGATGACCTCGGCCTGCAGGGTTTGATTGAGGCTGCCGCGGTCGGAGGGCTTGAGGCTGGCGGTCTCGATGGGGTCGCCGATGTGGATCTGGACGGTACAGGGGCGCAGCAGCATGGAACCCATGGGCAGGGCGGTACGGATGTTGACGAGTCCGACGGGAACGACCGGGACGCCGGACTTGAGGGCAACATGCGCCGCACCCTCCTTGAACGGGCGGATACCCTGGATGGGCGTACGGCCGCCTTCGGGGAACAAGACGACGGAGACGCCGCGTTCGCGGATGAGGCGGGCGCCTTCGGACATGGAGCGGAGCGAGGCGCGGGGGTCGTCGCGAACCACTTCGAGGTGACCGGCGTGGCGCAGATGCCAGCCGAGGAATGGCACGGAGAACAGGCCCTTTTTGGCGAAGAAGCGGATCTGCAGCGGCACGGAGCTGAGGATGACCGGGATATCGAGATAGCTGGTGTGGTTGGAGACGAGGACGTAGCTGCCGTCGGTCTGGAGCTTTTCCATGCCGAAGGTTTCGAGGCGGACGAAGGCGAGGCGCAGGAGCCACTTCGACCAGACGCGCGAGATGGCGTGCTGCGTGCGGCCATCGCGGTTGAACAGCCCGCTGAGCAGCGAGATGCAGGCCATGACGGCGGTGAACAGGATGATGAGCGGTGCGGAGATGAAGAGGGCGCGGATTCGCCACATAGTGAATTAATTAAGCCTCGATTAAACCTGACCAGAGAGTGAACCTCTATTATCGCCGTCATGCGTCTTGTAGACTACGAAGTTAGGAGCCATATGCAGAAAACCATCAGCATTTTGTCACTCGGCGCGCTTGCGCTCGCCGGAACCAGCCTGTTTGCCCAGGGCAAGGGCGACGCGGCCAAGGGCAAGGCCGTATTCGAACAGTGCAGCGTCTGCCACAACGCGGACAGCGCGGAAGTCAAGATGGGCCCCGGCCTGAAGGGGCTGTACAAGCGTAAGCTGACCGACGGCAAGGCGGCGACCGATGCCACGGTGGGCGCGAAGATCGACGCGGGCGGCGGCGGGATGCCGGCTTACAAAGATCTGCTGTCGGCCGCGGAAAAGGCCAACGTCATCGCCTACCTGAAGACGCTCTAACGAGCGGTTGGCGCGGCGGTTCGCTGCACCGGGCGGCGCGGCAGAGTGCCGCATTGCCGGGACGAGCGGGCGGCGCGGGTTCGGCATGAGATTCCTTTCCATTTGTTTCCTCAGCGGGGGGC
>Ga0214192_1000894_pt1 | contig 17479 bp, 16 predicted proteins | sample TroBogEpilimnion_44_FD_153030 | JGI IMG/M metagenome (GOLD analysis project Ga0214192, IMG submission 153030) | Freshwater microbial communities from Trout Bog Lake, WI - 29JUL2008 epilimnion | ecosystem: Environmental > Aquatic > Freshwater > Lake > Epilimnion/Euphotic zone | place: Trout Bog... | reverse complement strand
GGGCTTTTGTCCAAGCGTAACGGATTTAAGCCATTGCCCAATCCAAGCGGAACACAAACGGTGCTTGGAACTCAAAACGGCAATCTTGTGTCGCTAGGCAGTTCACTTCAATCCTATTCGCCGGACACCAATCAATGGCTGACTAAGGGCGCATTTAAAGAAGTGACTCTTACGGTGGACTCTTTGGTAAGAACAACAACCAGTCAAACCACTGTAGACATTGCGGTAGGACCTAACGGATCAGCTCTTAGCGTTTATGAGGATAGCGGCGGCTATTCTTATTACTCGGTGTTTGATATAAATACAGGACTTCAAATTCTGCCTGCGGTGCAGTTACCGGGCAATGCGACTCTTCCAAGGGTTGAAATTCAGGCCAATAACTTCATTGTTACCTATTTAATTACGATTTCAGGCATCACCCATTTGCAATACATTGCGGTGCCCGTTTACAGTCCAAGCACTCCTTATGCAGCAGCCGACCTTGCGATTGACGTTAAAAGCTTAACTGCCGGATACGATACCTTTAGTTCTAACAATAACATTTATTTTGCTTATTGGAGTTCCGCTGGAACAAATTCAGTAAAGGTAGCGTATTTAAACCAGTCACTTATTGTTAGCTCTTCTTTGTCTATCGCGGGACAACAAGCAAACTTAATGAGCATAACTGTAGACCAGAATCCAATATCAAACTCTAATTCAGTAGTTTATGTCACCTTTTACAACGCATCAAATAACAACACCTATACTGCTATCTATGACTTTACGATTAACACTCAAATACGCGCTCCGAGTGTTGTTTTAGCGTCTACCGTTATCAATCAGCTCACTGGCTATTCAGATTCAGACGTAACCAACATTTATTATCAGGTTACAAATACCTATTCATACTCATCCGTTAGATCTGACTTTGTTGAACACAATACAATTACCTATGCTGGAGTGGTGTCTAGTTTTACGGTCATCAAACGTAGCGTTGGCCTTGCAAGTCAGGCATTTATTTATCAAGGCACATCCTACGTCATGGTCAACTACGGTGGATCGTATCAGCCTACTTATTACCTAATCGATCAAAACGGCAACATCATTGCGCAACTTGCTTATAGTAACGGCATTCAGTACGCATCTACCTACATTCTGCCCAATCCTAACGTGGTAGGCAGCACGGTATCGCTTGGTTATTTGATCCGTGATTTGCTTGCTCCGGTAAACAAGGACGTAAACGCTCTAGTTACAAGCATTCCAGGGGTTTATGCGCAAACTGGAATCAACCTAGCCTCTTTTACTTTCAATGACGGTGCTGCGGAGTCGGCAGACATTGCCCATTCCATGAACATCACCAGCGGATTCCTTTGGATGTTCGATGGCGTAAACGTGGTGGAAAACAACTTCTTTGTTTACCCTGAAGACTTATCTGCAAGTTACAGCACGGGCGGCGGTATGGCCGACCAGCTGTATAATTATCAAGTTACCTACGAATGGACAGATGCGGACGGAAACATTCACAGAAGCGCGCCAAGTGTTCCACTATCTATTGATTTAACGCTGGCCACAGCGTCACCGGTTACGTTTACGGGTAACTTTGCGTCAGGCGATTACACCATGACGGTTAGCTCTACGACTGGATTGTTTATTGGGCAGAAAATTACGGACACATCCCACTCTGGGTATCTTCAGGCCGATACCATTATTACGGCAATTAATACCGGCACCAATACCATTACATTTAACTTACCAACCACACACGCATCTAGTGGTGGTGGGGATACCATTCAAACCTCAGACAACCATTCTGTAACGCTTAACATTCCAACCTTGCGTCTTACCTATAAGTCCGCTCCAAACAATGCGCGGATTGTGGTGTATCGGTGGTCAGTGGCTAATCCTGTATTCTATCAGGTGACATCCATTACTAATCCTATCGTCAACAATCCGGCGGTGGATTCGATCACGTTTACCGATACGGCTAACGACAATGCCATCTTAGGTAACCTGATTCTATACACCACAGGCGGTGTATTAGAAAACGCATCACCTCCAGCTTGCTCTAACCCTACGCTTTACAGGGGTCGCTTGTGGGTAGTGGATGGGGAGAACCACAATAACCTTTGGTACTCAAAACAAGTAATCCAAGCCACTCCGGTGGAGTTTAGCCAGTATCAAACCTTTTACGTTGCTCCGACCATTGGAACTCAGGGGTCCACGGGTCCGATCACTGCGTTGTCCACCATGGATGACAAGCTCATTATCTTTAAGCAAAACGCCATCTATTACATTAACGGTAACGGGCCGGACGCGACGGGTGCCAATAATGACTTTAGTGATCCTATTATCATTACCTCGACCGTGGGATGCGATAACCAAAACAGCATTGTATTCACTCCTCAGGGGCTCATGTTTCAGTCCAATAAGGGCATTTGGGTGCTGGGACGTGACTTATCCACAAACTACATTGGCGCGCCAGTAGAGGCTTATAATAGCAACTTGGTTCAAAGCTCCGTGAACGTTCCAGGGACTAATCAGGTTAGGTTTTCCTTGGATAACCAATTGACGCTTGTTTACGACTACTATTACAACCAATGGGGCACATTTAACGTCAATTCGCTGTCATCGGTGGTGTTTCAAAACAAGCATACCTACCTTACGGTATTTACTCAGGTTGTTAACGGGGTCACCACTCAATACTCAAAGGTGTATCAAGAGAATCCTGGATCATACCTTGATGGGTCAGTTCCGGTGCTTATGAGCTTTCAAACCTCATGGGTTAACGTGGCAGGTCTTCAAGGATTTGAGCGAGCTTATTATTTCTTAATGCTTGGAACATATAAATCACCGCATACGCTGACTTTGGGGATTGCGTATGACTACAATCCGGCAATCCTGCAGCAAACCATTATCAAGCCCACTAACTATAGCCCTGCCTGGGGTGGCGACGTTGCGTGGGGTACTGGCACTCCTTGGGGTGGTCCAGGGACTGTTGAGCAATGGCGGGTATTTTTACAGCGCCAAAAGTGCGAGAGTTTCCAAATTAACTTTCAAGAGAACTATGATCCGTCTTATGGGGTCGCAGCGGGAGCGGGTCTTACGCTGTCAGGATTGAACCTAGTGATCGGAGTCAAAGGTGGATACTACAAAGTTTCGGCATCTCAATCAGCGGGTTAAGCTACGGCTTGCCAAGTTTGAGTTTGAGCATCTTGGCGAAATGAATTCATGGCTTCGGGCTAGGGACGTTCTGCCAAGCCCTATGGATGACCTTCCTGCCATTGGGTATATCGTCAAACATGAGGATAAAATAATTGCCACGGCGTTTTTAAGACGGATTGAGGGCAACATTGGGCTATTTGACGGACTTGCCACTAACCCCAAAATGGCATCAGAAATCCGGCACCATGCGATTGAGTTACTTATTAAGAAAGTATTTAAAATCGCTAAGGAATCGGGAATAAATAAAATGATCGCGTATAGCAAAGACAATAGTATATTTGAGAGAGCGGAAATTCACGGGTTTACCAAAACACCGTTTGTATTGTTGACTAAGGAGATTGAGTAATGAGTTTTATTGGAAGCATTTTTGATGCAAGCAAGGGCGCTGGGTTTCAAGCTAAAGGTGCAGACATTCTTAATCCCGCCTCAGCGGCTAATTGGCAACAAAACTACGACCAAACTCAAGCCGGGCTTCAACAGCAGCAAAACTTTGTAAATGCCCTTGGTGGTTTAAATGGTGTTCAAAACCAAGCCGATGTTTACAATCAAATGCAAGGGCTTCAGGGGCAGTTGCAGCAGCAAGCTCAAGGCGCTGGTCCAAACCCAGCCCTTAATCAACTTGCTCAAACCACTGGTCAAAACGTAGCTCAACAAGCAGCCCTTATGGGGTCGGCTCGTGGAGCCGGTGCAAATACTGCGCTTCAAGCCAGACAAGCCGGAATGCAAGGGGCCGCAGCTCAACAACAGGCAGCAGGACAAGCGGCAACCCTTAGAGCACAACAACAATTGGCGGCTCAACAAGCCCTTCAACAACAACAAGGTCTTTTGGGGAACATGGCGACCAATGAAGTCGGCCAACAGCAAGCCGGACTTAATGCCCTTAATCAGTTTACTCAAGGCGCTCAAGGACTTACTCAAGAACAGATTAATGCCCAAAACAATGCCAACGTGGCCATGCAATCTAATCAAAATAATGCAAACTCTCAAATTGCTGCCATTAATGCAAAAAAACAAGGCGATATTTTTAGTTCATTAACCAGCGGCTTAGGCAGTGTTGTCTCTGGATTGGGTGGTTCTCTTTTGGGAGGTGCGGGTGGAATGGCCGGAGCAGAGGCTTTGCCTGCATCTCTTGGCCCCTCTGCTGGGGTTATGATGGCGGCCCATGGTGGTGAAGTGCCCGGTCCTAAATCGCATATTGGCAAGCACCTTAAAATGGCTGCCGGTGGTGCAGTACCAAACATGAAAGAAAATTACGGTCATAACATGAAAACCGGCGGTCACGTTGGTGGTAAAGCTAACGTAAAGGGCGATAGTCTTAAAAATGATACCGTTCCTGCCGTGTTGTCGCCGGGTGAAATCGTTATCCCTCGCTCTGTGGCTCAGGGTGAAAACGCTGGTGACGGGGCTAAGAAATTTGTTGAAGCCATTCTTGCTAGACACAATTTGAAAGGCAAAAAGTAATGAAAGCCAAGATTGATTTAGGTAGATACAAAAAGGTCACCGATCACCCTCATTATGCCGTTTTGGAGCATCCTGAAGGCCATCAGATCAAGATTGTTAAAAATAGACTTTCTAAAGAATTGGCTCAAAACCTTAAATCAATTCCCATGGCTCATTTGGCCGATGGTGGCGAAGTGGAAGATCAGCCGGAATCTGCTATTGGACAAGAAATCAACAGATCACCCGCAAGTGAAGAAGGTGGATTTGTTGGCAAAAGTGAAGGACTTCAAAACTCTGAGCAGCTTCAAGATGAAATTAAGCAACAAGAAACTGAAAAAGAGATTGCCGCAAGACAAGCAAAACGCCCTTCAATGATGAGTATGCTTGAAGAGGCGGAGCCTGCTCCTGCGGTTAAAAAGGGTCCTGAGATTAAAGAAGAACCCAAAAAAGAACCGACAGCAACGGCTCCATCAAATTATAATCTTGGGCAACAACAACAAGGTCCTGATCAATTATTACAACTTCAAAACGCTAACCCTTATGAAAACGTATTAAATCTTGGAACCATGGGCGCCATGTCTCAATACGAGGCAGATCGTCAAATGGGGGCGGCGTCTGGCAAAGCCGCTAAAGAACAACTTAATGCCAATCAAGAAACTTTAAGATCATATCAAGAACAATCTAAGCACCTTAATGACATGATTGCGTCTACTATGGACGACATTAAATCACGTGAAATTAATCCCAATCATTATTGGGAAAGCATGAACACAGGTCAAAAGATTGCTAATGCGATTGGTATTATTGCTTCAAGCTTGGGCGGAACGGATGCTGGTTCTAAATATATTGAGGCTCAAATTGCACGAGACATTGACGCCCAAAAAGCCAATCTTGGAAAAAAAGAAACCATTTTAAGCGCCCTTTATAAGCAAACCGGAAATCTTAATGAAGCCACTAAAATGAGTAGCTTAATTCAGGGTGAAATCTATAAAGATAAGCTTCAACAAGCTGCCGCATCTACGGCTAACCCACAAGCTCGGGCAAACCTAATGAACGCATTAACCAATTTAAACGCCAAACTTGCACCTCAAATGCAAGAAGTGGCTATGAGAAACACTCTTCGCAACCTTCCGCCCGATGTGCTTAGAGCGCATGGGCCAGAGCAAATTGCCCAACTTGTTGTGCCTAAAGAAGAACGCGCTGGGGCGGCTAAAGAGTTGTCTGAATGGAAGGCTATGGATGGAATTAAAAACATCTATAAGCGTGACTTTGATGCCATTCACAATAGCTTTTTAAATGGGGTTGCGTCTCCGATTGATACACAAGCCCGAAAACAGGCTTTGCTTGCGGTCCTTCAAAAGGAACTTTCTGGCCGGTTTAACCTTGAGGAAGCCAAAGTCCTTGCCGATACGCTTTATCCAAACAAATTTGAATTTGATTCAACCAGTAACGCTAAGCGGCAAAGAGCGTTGGATATTATGCAAACTAAAATCCAAACTCCAATTTTAACGGGTGCATTTAAAAACGCTGGAATCAATCCAGCAGTATTTGGAATGGGTGTTACGGCTCAATTTAATCCAAGGGGTAGATAATGCCTTTACTAATTAACAAGGAATCGGGGTTATCCGAAAACCTGTCACAGGAACTTGCGGATCAAGCGTTAAAGAATCAAACGCATGAAATTCCGCTATACGATCCCGAAGGCAACCTTGGCAGCGCATCTTTAGAGGATGCTAAGCAATTACTGTCATCTGGATACTCTCAGCCTAACGACAAGCAGCTTCAAACGCTGTCAGATGAAGGCGAGTTTAAGTCTACTCCAGAACGACTAAAAGCCGCAGCCGAAGCGGTAGCCCATGGGGCGTTGCCACTTGGTGCGTCTACAGCAATTGAACGGGCCTTTGGAGCGGAGCCAGAACGCATTAGAAAGCGTGAAGAATATAGCCTTAGCGGTCCAGAACGATTTGCGGCTGAAACTGCTGGCCTAATTGGATCGTCATTTATTCCAGGCGTTGGCCAGGCTGGCATTCTTGAAAAAGCGGGTGCGGGACTAGGAGAACGCGCCGCTCTTGCAATTACTAAAGGAGTTGCGGAAACTCCTGAAATTGCACAACTTGGAAAAATCGCTGGCTTTGTTGGTCGAGGTGCTGGTGAATTCGCCACCATGGCTGCTGGGGATGAGATTAGTAAAATGATCGCCGAAAACCCTGACGCCACCATGGAGCATGCGATTGCTAACGTGGGGTTGTCTGCTGCACTTGGAGCTGTGGGTGGCGGTGTTCTTGGTTATGGCATGAATAAAGTGCCAGAACTTTGGAAGGCCACTAAAGAGTCCAAGGCCGCTAAATTTGCCGGTGACTTTGTAGATCAATTTAAAGGCAGATTTACTAACGCTAATCTTGAGCAATCTTTAAAAGACAGCCTTCAAAAAGCTCATGACAGCATTTCTGATATTTCTCAAAAGCTTTACGAAGAGGGCGGATTAAAAGATCAGGACATTAAAAAACTTTTGACCGCTGATCCTAAATACGCAACCGAGCAAGTTCAAACCATTTATAATGGTGTTTTATCTACTTTAGAAAAACTTAAAAAAGCTAAAGCTCCAGATAACATCATTAATAAGTACGAAGAAGCCATGGAAAGATTTGAAGAAAATCTAGCTAAGGCTAAAGCGGTAATCCCAGAAGGAGCAATACCTCAAGTTGCTCAAAAAGAAGTTTTAGCCACGCCAATCAGGGTTGATGAGCATCCCTTAAGAGATTTATTTCCATGGTTAAGTAAACGTGATTTACCGGCTCAAATTATTCGCGGTGAAGCTCAGCCGATTCAGAGAGAAATGTTAAATGCTGAATTCACTCATCCGGGTGATTCATTTGATATTTACAATTCAGTAAACGGTCTAAAAAGAGACTTACAACGAATTGCGGCGCCTTATTATGAAAAGGGTACTGCATTTAAATCGTTTCCAACCGGTGCTGAAGTTGATGCGATGCAAACGGTTGCCGAAAGAAACGCTGAAATAAGAAAAGCGCTAGAAGATACTCAAATTTGGGGTAAAGCCGGTGAACGCCAAGCTGCGATTAACAAAGCATATTCAGAGCTTCAAGGCAAAAATGGGCCATTAAAACAATTTCGTCAGGTGTTTATGAACAACATCAACGATGAGTGGAAAATTAACCCCGATAAAGTGACGCGTTACATAGAGGCTATTAATAAAGGCAAAAAAGCGCTTGATCAGGACAAATTGGAAAACTTTATTAAAGGTCATCATGCGTTTCATGACGTAATTGCTGAAACCAGTCATAACCTTGGCATTGAAAACCCGGTCTCTCGTGAATCATTACAAGCGGCTGAGCAGACCATTGCAAATCAAAGCCCAGCTCAAATTGCAGCTAACTCATTATACGATAAAGGCGTAGGTCAAGCCGTTGGCTCTGGAACTGGGGCGTTGGTGGGCGGAGCCCTCGGGCATCCGTTTATTGGCGCAATGTTCGGTAATCATTTTCTTGGACCAATTTTTGATTCATTGTTGCCCGGTATTGTTAAATCCATGATCGACAAACCAGCGTCAGGAGCAGGCACTAAAGCCGCCTTAGAAGCTGGATATAATGCAGCTCGTGGCGTTCAAAAAATTAACAAAGCTATTGGTGACCTATTTAAAATTGGCGCTCAAAAAAGCGCACCAGTAGCCGGAGCGATGATTTCTGACGCACTGGCAAGCAAGCTTGATAAGCGGTTAAAAGAACTTCAGGCAAGCCCTCAAGACATGATCGAGCATGAGGCGGATTTAGCGCATTACATGCCAAACCATCAAGCCGCTGCCATGTCGGTGATTAATCGGGCCACAGGGTTACTTAATCAGCAAAGGCCACAGAATCAGCCACAGGGTCCCTTAGACCTTCAGCAACCATTAACTCAGGCTCAAAAAGACGCTCATAAGCAAAACCTTTCGATTGCTGAGGACCCAATGATTGCTTTTGAGAAGATTAAAAATGGCACCCTCACCGCTGCCAACGTTCAAACCCTGCAAGGCATTTACCCTACCCTTTACAAGCAGGCCGTAGATCAGATTTGGAAGGGCATTATTGATAACAAGCATGAGCTTGCCAAAATGCCGTATGCTCAAAAGCTTGGCATGTCAGTGTTTATTGGAAGTCCGCTTGATTCAACCATGATGCCTATGGGGATTATGTCAGCGCAATCGGTACTCGGGTCTAAACGGCAAGGTCCTTTGATGGGGCCTCCTGCCAAGGGCCCTGGATCTCGTGGCGGCACGTCTCACATGAATGCCCTAAACAAGATGCCAGGAATGTCCATGACACCGCTTCAGGCAAGGTCGGCCGCTAAATCCAGTCGTTAAACTTGTCCGTGCTCTCTAATGCCTCAAAATACTCTTCTGCTGCCTCTTCTAGGCGTTTCACTTCTTCGTCTACCCATTGAGGCGTACCGTATTTGGGCTTCTCTACGGGCGGACTATAGGTGAATGCGGGGCTTTCTTTAAACGAGTATAGTACAGCGTCGATAATATCCGAGTGATACGAATCCTTAACAATAAGCCTATCGGGGGTAGACTTCTCGCGGTCAATCTCCACAAGGTACGAATCATGAGCAAACCTTGAGTCTCGCTTGGCCATGAACCTGCCAGTCCGTAGGGCATCGTTAAGGAAAGCCACGTTTTCCATTTTACGAGCTTTGTCAGCGGCCACTACGGGGACATGGTGACGGCGACGAATTTCTTCCGCAATCTTCTTACCTAGACCCCCTTGGTCGATCATGATTTTGGAGGCGTTGTATTTTTTCCTGAAATAATCGACCTTATTGATGAGGTCAGTAATATCTTGTTTAGCCTTAATGAACTCCTCCACAAGACACACAGTCGGCGTAGAGTCCGACCAGGCGAGGACAGCAATAGCGTCCGCATCATCATGCCCAATGTCAACGCCGATAATATAATTCCAAACAGCAATGGGTAGAGTATCGAAATGATTGGTTTTCTCATCGTAATGGATTAACAGCGAATCAGCATCCATGACCCATTGACCAAACCACTCTCGCTGGATGGACGGATCATCTCGCTTTACGTTTCGTCGTTTTAACTCCCTCTGAAGCAATTCTTCATGTGTTTTGCCGGACTTCTTGGCAATGAATGGGTTATCAAAAAAGGTCCATTTATGATGCGACCATGTAGGGTTATGGGCACACTCATAAAAGTACCCTTTAGGCAGCGGGCCAGGGGTCCCAATGAGCATGAGCGTACCGTTATGGTCCATAAGGGCTGGTGCAATAACATCGTCTACAAGCTTTTCAATGTGTGGCCTAAAGGATTGGCACTCATCGATGTAGGCAATCTTAATCGGCATCCCCCGAAACTTCTCGATTTGGTCTTCGGTCTCGGCTCCGGCGCAATAGATGATTGAGCCATTAGGAAAAGTCATGGAAAGCTCGGTGTTGTTTACATGTCCTCCAAGCTTGTTATTGAGGTTAATGTCCTTAATCTCTTTCCAGACGTTCCGTTTGGCCATGGACCTGTTAATGGTGAGATATAAGCAAATGACGTTAAAGTTGGACGTAGCTACGTCAATCAGGTCCGCGCCACAGCTTGTAGTTTTACCTGCCCGCCGTGACGTGACCGCTACTTTAAATGATGCTTTATCCTGAACGAATTTAAGCTGCTTATCGAATAGATAGCTCTCGATCTTGAAAGGGCGGTTTTTAGCCCGCTCCTTTTCAAGTCTACGACGCTCAATCTCTTTCTGAAGTACCGAAGTCGCTACCTTCATTTTCGGCTATTTGCTCCAGTTCTTCATCGGTCAGATTTGACGCCTGGTCCTCCTGGATGCCCTTGATCTCGCTAAATAGCTTTGTGTAATCCACAATGGCTCTAGCGTCTTTAGCATCAAGCGGTTCTTCTGAGACCTTTTGCATTTTATACGCAATGTCCCGACGAATCACTTCGATGCACTTCTCTTGCAGGGCATCCAGGTCGATTTGAGAAATTGATATAGGGCTGACTTTAGAGGGTTTTCTCTTTGCCATCTCTTACAATCTCTTTAGCAAACACAATGCTGTTCCAGTTATTGAGCAAGCCTTGAATCCCATTGTACTCATAATAAAGCCCTTGGGGTTCAAGATACATTTTGATCCCATGGAATTTAATATCAGAAATGGTTTTCTCTAGTTTACCGCCCACTAGCTCAGCTTGTGACAAGCTAGCGTAGCTAACGGGTGCCTTCTTAGTTGGCTGAAACATTAGAAGCCTCAGCATCGTCAAGTTTCTTTCGGGCAGCGCCTTCTTCGTTAAGTGCATTTTGTCTTTGATGAGCTTGGGCAAGCTGGGCTTTTTTGATCTCAATCTCATAGCTCAAAGCGCCTACTTGCATACAGAGTTGCTCGTATTCTTTTTGAATTTCTGGGATTGCTCTTGGGGATGGTTTTTCGTCAGACATGGTTTTCTCCTTAAATAAGAAATGGGTTAAATGCCCATTCCTTTGGTTTTAGTGACTTCCCTACTTTGGTTAAGTGCGTAACCGTTTTAATTGTATCAGGAACAAGTTCCTTAGCAATACCCAATTTACGCCATTGGGGTTTCACAAATACCCAATGAAGGGTGGAGTCATTGAACACACAATAACCCAATACCACTTCATGGTCATCTGAGAGACAAGCGACCCTGACTTCGGAGCCAGGAAATCCTATAATTCGTTTCACAATCTGCTCGTAATACCGATAAAAGTCATCACTTCGCATCTGCTTGAAAAAGTCTGATCCGTAGTAAAGCCCTTTAAGCCAGGTCTGGTAGATGAAGTTATTATCCCACTCCATTAGCGGCCTGATGATTGCGATGCCCTTAATTTGATCTTTCATTTTCAAGCATGATCTTTCTAATGCGGATGATGATTTGATTCACAAAGGTGGAGCTACGTTTGAATTCTTTGGCTATGCCCCTCACGGTGCCTCCCATGCAGTGCATTTCCCAAACCTCACGATCAAGGTCTGTTTGAAATTGATAGTCATTTAAAAAAGCGCAAGCGAGCTCAAAGTAATGCTGCCTCGCGGTAAAGGCTAGCGGGTGATACTTTTTTTGGAAGTAATTGCAGTGCCACTTTTTAAGATAGTCGGCACCTTCTTTAAACTCCTCGATGTCTTCAAACCCGTCTTTTTTAAGCCTATTGTACCACTTGGCTTGCAGGGACTTGAATTTTGTTGTCTTGAATGGATTGCCCGTTTTGATTTTTTTTAGCTTCTTCTTTTTCTTTTTCAAGTAACTTCTTCTCCTCTTCGCGGAGCACCATGAGCATATCGTATGCGACTTGATTGGCTTGGGCCTTACGCATTGCCAAGGCAAAATAAAACGGAGCCTTATAAAATACGGTTGGTCCAAGGTTCATCACCATGGTGCAAAAAGCGTGTTTATGGCTGTTGTTTTTTGGGATGTTGTAAGTAGAGAAAAGTTGATCGCAATAAGCTTCAAGCTCGGTTTTGCCGACTGGTAACTTCTTTGGAAAAAACCCTCTCAGGTAAAAAGCGTAATTCTTCATTTTTGTAATCATAAATTAATCGTACTTGATTTAACTAAAAAACTTCAATACTTTTTTAATATGGACCGTGGGGTGATCGTTGGGGACATACGGGGTATAGCTACAGTCAATGGGATCAAACCTGATCTCTTTGAAGCAATCTGCACAGTGGAGAGCTCTCTCAACCCATTCGCGATTCGTTTCGAACCTGCTTATAAATACTTCTATTTTGTAAGGGAAAACGCATCAAGACTTAACATCACGGTGGAAACTGAAACGATGCTTCAGGCATCAAGTTACGGCCTTTGCCAGATGATGGGAGCAGGAATCAGGGAGCTTGGATTTGCGGGCAACCTGACTGAATGTTTTGGTGACTACAAGATTGTTCTTAAATTTGGGGCACTGCATCTAAAGAAGTTACTTGTGAGATATAACGATGAAGCCGATGTCATCTCAGCCTACAACGCTGGGACTGCCATCAAAACCATGGGCGGAATGTATCAGAACCAACAATACGTTGATAAGGTTCATGCCGCTCTTACTAAACTCAGGGCCATGCCCTAAAGGAGAATTATGTCAGACGAACAACCAGTAGCTCCAGTAGCCGAACCAGTAGCCGCTTCCGCAAGCGATGCCAAGAAACCTTGGGAATCTAAAACCATCATCATTAACGCAATCCTTGCGATTGTGGGTGGCGTTAGCTTGTTCATCCCATCAGCTAAAGGCATCTCTGATTTCATTCAGAGCCATGCGTCTCAGATCGGTATGGCTTGGGGTGTGCTTAACGTAATCATCAGGTTCATCACTCAAGACAAGGTTAGCCTGGTAGACTAATGCCTCTGGCAATGTTTATTGGCGGACTATTTAAAGCATTAGAGGGTATCCCAATGATTCGGGATGCCCTTTATGCTGCTTTAGACTCAATCATTGCCGAAAGGGTGGCTCATGCTAGGGAGGGACGAATTGATGCCTATTACAAACTACAAGCCGCACAAACTCCTGAGGATGCCGTTAAAGCTCTTGGGGACATTGTACGCAATCGTCCTGTCTAGCTGCGCTAGCCCCCCGAATGCTCCCGAGGGCGAGAAATGCGTGATCTGGAATACTCCGCCTGAATGCCTCTGCGTAGACTCAAATACGGGCATTCGCACCAAGGATTTGACGCTTGAGAAGTGCAAGGGCTATATTGCGGTCAGTCCAGAATACAGCCAGCAAATTGACGAATATATTCAGCAATTAAGGCAAATGATAAGGGGGCACAACCCTCAATGACACCTGGACATTAGTAGCGGAGGGAATCGTGTCGGAAAAGCTATTGAATGGACTCGTTGGCTTATTGGCTATTTTAAGTGGTGGGGTGACTGCCACGGTGTATATGTCTGACCACTTCGTGCCGAAAGATGATTTTCGAGAATTGAAACTTGAGATTAGTAAGAAACTGGATAAGATCGACGACAAAATTGATCGGGTTCTTATTAAGAGGTAAGATTAAATGGGGTCGTCTAAAAGCGTTTTGTTTCCTTTCAAGCAAGTTACAGGTGCGAGCATGGCTTCCACCTACTACGGCCCATCCCAAAACGTACAGTTTTTGGACAATGTCTATTTCACCATTAACTTTACTGGCACCCCCACCGGCACCTTTGGCGTCCAAGGGTCGGGGGATGGCGGCAATAACTGGCAATTCATTAAGCTGAACACAAACCCTGTAGCTTCCGGTGCAGCGGACACGGTAGGGATTGAAATTAACCAAGCTCCAATGCCGCTTCTTAGAGTTGTATATACAGCCATTAGCGGTACGGGATTAATGGACATTTATTGCTCCGCGAAGGAAATCTAAATGAGCCAGTACAGTACAAACCGGATTCAATCGAGCAGTTTCACGACGATACAGACTCCAGCAGGGAGCTCTCCGGTTGCCAATGGCCCTCACGATACGCTTACCCTTACCTCATCAGACAATTCCATTAGCATCACGGGTAACGCGACCACTGACACTATTGACCTAAAAGCCTTGGGAGGCGGTGGAGGCACCTATACAGGGGCATCTCCTGCGACCATTACCGTCGGGGGTATTTCAGCGGGTTATGTTTTAACCGCCAAAACTTTTACTCAAATTTTACAAGATATGTTGGTTGTGTACCAAAACCCTTACTTTTCATCGTTTTTAATGTCTGGACAAGCCACTTCGCTTGAAGTTGGGTACGCTACAGTTAGCGGCACTCAGTCATTTACTTTTGGATTTGGTAACGCCAGTAACGTAACGGCAAACACTTTGGCAATCATTGACGTTACAACCTCAACCACACTAGCGTCGGGGCTGCCAATTACGTCACCGGAGAGTGCCAACATTGGCGGCCCATTTACTTTAACGGCTCCGGGGTCTCATTCTTGGAAGGGTCAAGCCACTAACACCAATAGCGTGGTCTTTAGCAGCGATAACTTTACGGTGAACTGGTTCTATCGCAACCATTACGGAACTAGCACTAATGCCACTCTTGCAGCGTCTGACATTCTTGCGTTGGTGGGTAATCCTCTTGCAAGCGGATTTGCTCAAACTCAATCCTTTGCAGCGGGTGGATACAAGTACTATTGTTGGCCTGATACATTCGGATCACCTACGGCCTCAACGGGCTTTAAAGATACTTCAAACGGCCTTCCGGTGGCGATGGCCACTGTCACGGATAATGCGGCTTATTCAAACGTACAAAACGGCTGGTATTATGCTTTAGTCAGCGTTACCAACACAGCCCCCACTCCAGTAACAACAAGCTATCGTGTTTACAGGACTCAAAACGTCCTTGGTGGCACGATTACAATTCAGGTGAGCTAATGAGTTATCCATCAGGGTCCATTCCATTTTCAGGGATTGTAGGGGTTACGGCCTCAACAGATACTTATCCAACCACAACCGATGAGCTTAATCTTGGCGGCTATAGATCAGTGGCAAGTACCACGGCTAGGGATGCGATCCCAACTCAGCGACGTAAATTCGGAATGATGGTGGGAGTGACCAACGGGACCGGGTCAGGTGCCACTGTAGACAAATACATTCTGACGGATATTGCTGGAACTAATAACCTTGCTCTTAATGGAACAAACTGGGTTGCCCTTAGTTCAATACCTCCGGCTGGAACAAACGTACTATATCCTAACGGGTCGATTGCTCTTGATGTTAGTTCTAATTACAAAGCCACTTTAAAAGATCAATACGGGTCTTTTGGTTTTGATAATACTGGTAATCTAATTTTTAAAGAAAACCCCTCGGTGGGCGTTACTTATGGTCCAGCAATTATTTTGCAACCATCGACGGCTTTACCTGCAAACATTGTTAACAACGGGTTTAGAAATTTAATTTTAGGAAATGCCGGGGACAATTCTGGAACTAGTTTAAACACTGGACAGATTTTGGCCTATGGGAATCAAATTTTGATTCTTGGTCAGGCTTTTGGTGGCGCGGCCACTGGCGGTACTGATTCGAGGGTAGAAAACTATGGGTTTAACTCTATTGTTCTTGGTGGAACGTATGCACCCAATTCCGTAGTTTCAAACGGGGCAGACGCCAGTAATACAATTATTATTGCAGGGGCCTTTGGCGGGAGTGTTTTAAACAACGGATCACAAAGCTTAATTATTGGAAGCGCAAACGGCGGAGGAACGGTTCAAAATTCGGGAGCTTCCAATTTGATTATTGGAGACGCAAACAATAACGCATTGATTAATGCAACTGTGACCGATTCGTTTTTGATGGGCAGTGCCGATGGAGCCGGATCAAAAATTGAATCAACCAATTCAAACACACTTATTTTTGGTTCGGTAGCAAGTGGAGCAAAAATCACTTCTGCTGCAACAAGTGACGGTGCCGGATCATTAGTCCATGGATCGGCTACGCTAGGCGGCACGATTCGGTCTATAAATAATGGTACCCATGCTCATGGGGTTGTAAATGCAAGTTATCTTCTTTCGGCTGAGGGGTTAGGCTCTCACGCGGGGGGCGTGGCTCGGAGCGGCAACTTGATTGCAGGTGGCAACGGTTCATTTGCGCACGGAATTGACGTTCAAGCCGTCGGCGATTCTGGCGTATCTATGGGCGAACTGGTTTATAATGCTCAAGCTCGAACTTTCTCGTACGGTTACAATTATTCAGCAAACGCAGCAAGCGCGTTTCAGCTTGGTTGGGGTAGCGTATTGTTTTCATTTCAACCGGGTGGTGCAGCCACTACGGGCTATGAAATGCTGGTTAGCGGACAATCAATTTTAAATGCTAGTATCAATGTGTCCGGCTCTGACGGGGCGATGGTTTTAAACACCACTCTCAACAGCACCTCTTCATATAACGAATTAAATTCAATTCGAATTAACGGGTCTTATGTTGATTCCTACGGTGGGGCGTATAAGTCTGCAATTTATTTTGATGGTGCAAGTCTTGGAGCAGATGTTGGCCTAAAAAATACTTGGTGTGGATCAGATGCATCAAGATATTCAACCGCAAGCTCAACAGATAACACGGCTTTTGGACATCGAGCTGCGTATAACATTAACTCAGGATCAAACAATACGGCGATAGGAACCGATGCTCTTTATAGCACCGGAGCCGGGGCAAGAAACACAGTTGTCGGAAACGCAGCCTGTTACAACTCTCTTCAGACCGATGTTGTGGCAATCGGGTATCGGGCAAATTACAGCGGTGGCGCTGCATTTCAATCCACTTTTATTGGTGCTCAAACTTCGCCGAATGCTGGCAGCCAATCCAATCAAATTGCTATTGGTTATGGGGTGGTGGGTAACGGGTCAGATACAACCACCATTGGTCAAACATCTCAACGAGCATTTTATTCCGGCGGTACGCTTAACGTATCGAACTGGACATTTGCTCCAACCATTAACGTTCCCACTTATGGGCAATGCTTAAGGGTTAACCCCACAACAATTAACGATATTTTTAACTCGGGCACGGTGGCGTATTATGCCATTAACGGATTTGCACAAAGCACGGTTAGCGCGTCCAATGTCACCAACTACACAAACCTAATTACTAACTATATTGCAGGGCCTCCGGTTGCTGGGGGCAATGGTACGACCTCAAAAACTTGGGCGCATTATGGTGTGGGCGATCATTATATTGGCGGTATCTTAGCAATTAACACCGAAACCACGGTGAGCAATTCTAGGCTTTACATTCAAGATGGTCATATCTCGACCAAACGAACGGGGACTATTTCCGTAGCGGCCAACACTGCTGCCGGAACGGGAGCGACCGCATCTGGAGCACACACAACGGATGTCAGTGGAAACTTGTCGATAACCACTGGAACGGGTCCGAC
>Ga0214192_1000893_pt1 | contig 17503 bp, 32 predicted proteins | sample TroBogEpilimnion_44_FD_153030 | JGI IMG/M metagenome (GOLD analysis project Ga0214192, IMG submission 153030) | Freshwater microbial communities from Trout Bog Lake, WI - 29JUL2008 epilimnion | ecosystem: Environmental > Aquatic > Freshwater > Lake > Epilimnion/Euphotic zone | place: Trout Bog... | reverse complement strand
AGAGATTAAAAAGGATGAATATTATTTAGGTGATGATAATCATATATACAACTTAGTGACATCTGTTAATAATAATGGTAAAAAAATTGTTTTAACTACAAATACAGAATTAATTGCAGATGGTGTTCAAGCTATTGATGATGAGTTCTTGGAATGGTTTATTAAGAACAGTTCTTGTAAGTTTGTTGATGTTTTTAAAGATGATAGACTTAATTATTATAATATTTTCATACCACAAGAACACCCACAAGTAATTTCAGAAACTGGTACTCAAATGTTCTTTGATGAAGAAGCAAATCTTATTAAAGAAACAGTTGGAGAAAAAATAATGCCTTTAGATAATGAGAATATTCCAGAAGAGGAAGAAACATTACAGATATTAACAGAAGCTAAAACCGGTTCTTTATCAGAATGTATTAAAACAATTATTGATGATAAATTAAATTCTATTGAAGAAGATAAAAAATTATTCTCAAAAGAAGAAGTAAGAAATATTGCTGAATGGTCATTCCATTTCTATCAAACAAATGAATATAACGATTCTGAATTAGAAAATGAATGGTACAAGCTATTAGAAGAAAAATTAAATAAATAATAATATGAAAAGAATACCAACCGCAAAAGAATTTCATCAAAACTATATCCAAGAAAATAATAATGATTCTAATATAGATATTGAAGAAATGTTGATTGAATTTGCTAAAATACATCTAGAAGAACAATCAAATGCTATTATTGATAATATCTTTAATGATTTTGATATGCGTCCTAGCATTAATAATGATACAATTAGAAATGCTTATCCATTAAAAAATGTAAAATAATGTTTATAGTTCTGAATTAGAAGAAATATTAAATAGATCATAATCTACTATAAATTTGTATTTCTAAAATATTATCTCTATATTTGATATTATTAAAAAGAGAAATCATGAAAAATAAACTAGCACATAAGTACACCGCTAAATGTCCTAAATGTGAATATACATCAAGAATTCCAGAATTTGAAGGTGTTATTTTGAATAACAAAAATTCTGTACATAGTAAAAAATGCCCTAAACATAGATTAGAACTAGTTAGAGTTATTTATGAACTAAAAAACTCTAAATCCAATAGTGTTAAAATGCAAAAGTTCCAAGAAGGTGTTAAAGAAGCTAAAAGAAACTTTGCTAATAAATTAAAAAATGATACAGAATTTAAAGCTCTTCAAGATTTAATTAAAAAGAAATAACTATGAAAGTAATCATAATTTCAATATTCTTATCTTTGACTATATTATCATGTAGTTATATGGATGATAATCAAATAAAGGAACCTCATAATCCTGAGATAATTCAAATTGACAATACAGGATATAGCATATACACACTAGAAGGTTGTGAATATATTGTCGTAGGTATGGGAAGTGGTAAATGGGGATCCCATAAAGGAAATTGTAAAAATCCAATTCATAAAACAAAATAATCATGAATACTCCAGAAAGTAAAAGAGCGTATGCTCATCCAAGACTTATCTGTCCATATGATCCATAAAGTGAATATAGCAGATGTTGTGCTCCTAAGTATGTAAAGTGTTCTTGTATATTAAGAAAAAAAGGAACAACAGATTATTCAATAATTGTTAATAAATAAATAGTATGATATATTTTATAGTAGGATTAGTTTGTTTTATTGCTGGATTTTGTGTAGCAGCAATAACCAAATCCAATATTAACATTGGATTTGGTCAAAACATCACAATGATAGATGGTGAAATTATAGATAAAAAGAATTAGTATGAGTGATAGCAAAAGAAATAAGATGAAAAAAACAGCTGTAGATTTTATTGTAGAACAATTAGATGTTTTACATAGAGAAAGAAAAGAAAATTTAATTGATCCAGAAACATTTTTTAAACATAAAGCGGTATTGATTGCTGAAGCCAAAGAAATGGAAAAGCAACAAGCTGAAAGAATGTATAATGGTTGCATCCAATTTGGAACATGGTTATTACTACAAGATATAACTTCAAGAGGTGAAGGAGTATATATTGATGATAAAGGTAATCTTCTTACAGTAAAAGATTTATTAGAACAATTTAAAAAAAAATAGTATGACACGAATAAATAATTTTTTAACCAATGCCCACTTATTCAAGGTATTTTTATATGGGTATTTGTTTTGCGGAGGATTTGTCTTTATAGTATTTTCTTTATTTTCTGATGCAGAATTAAATTTAAATTTTATTAGGTCATTTTTTATAGCTTCTATTGCTGGATTACCTTTTGGGGTTATGTTCATGCTCATGGTGTCAACAACTAGAAAGTCTCAAAATTTCTGGGATTACGCTAAAGAAGTAGATATATTAGTAGATGAAGCTGATAAAAAGGAAGTGATAGATAGTATTCATGAAACTTCCTTTCAGAAATTAATTGGTATGTCTATGGGTAATGAACACCAAACAGAATTAAATCGTATATATACAATAATGCAAACTAAAGTAAAATATTTACCATGATAGCAACAATAATAATTATAGCTTATATAGCTAATATATTTTTAAATAGATGGATTAATAAAATTGAGTATCAAAGATACAATGGTCCTATTATACCTGCTTTTTGGTTTACTTCTCTTCTATGCACCTTTGTATTCATAGCTTCTATTTTAGTAGATAACTTCAATAGTCCAAATAGAACTTGGTTCACTGGTAAAAATTGGTAGATCTAAATAAATATTAAACCATAATGAATATTACTGAATACTTACATCGTTTAGAATATATTAAAGGACATCAAGAGGCTTCTGGTAATCCCAAAGACTTTAATAAATGGAGATCAGAACAATGGAGATTAGAGAATAGTTATTCTGATGCAGAAGATCGTCAACGTATTTCATTTAATAATTATTTAAATGAACGATTTGAACAAGTTCGTAGTTCTGTATCACATATCCATTCCGAAATTAAAAAATTAAAGACTGAATTCAGTAATCGCTTATTAAAGGTTGAAAATTATATTATAGATAAAGATGTAGATAATATAATCCCAAATCTAGTTATTTTGTCCAATAATATAAAAATAGAACGTATTCGTGATTATAATGTACCAGTTATTAATATAAGTTCTATAAATAGTCTTAATGATATTATTAACAAATCCAGTATATTCCCACTCGATATTTTTTATCTACTTAAATATAATGATGTTTATTATAGATATTCTAATGTGGTATCACCACTAGATTATATATTCAGTGATTTAGTATCTATAAGTGATTATAGAGATTTTTATATATGTAAACATAATGCTTATGGTGGAAAGGGTGTATTGTTTATGAGTAAGGATGATAAGTATTATATAAGTAGTGGTGAATTTATAGATATATCATACTTGGATCCATTTAAAGATAATTCAATATTTACTGAAATAGATCTAGAAACTAAAAAATTTAAAATAGATTCTTATGAACTAACTCATAAGATCTTTAAAGTATTAGATGATAATATAGTTAATAAATTTAAAAAACCATTTACTATTAATGGGTTTAAGGTAAGTTTTACAATGAACTATAATGGTGATGGCGAATATCTACCAGTAATAGAAATATCTAAAAATAATACAAATCTATTTAGAGGTAATTTTTATTCTAATGAAATAAATATAAAAGATACTGATAATCAAACTAATTTAATTATTTTGAATAAAATATTAGATAAAGTTCTAAATTGTAAATAATTATTACTATATTTGTATATAATTAATAACAGAAACCATGAAAAATTCATTATTTAGAAATTTCATTAAATACTTAATGATCGTATCATATACCGGATTTTTCATCTCTGTATTTTTACACTACAGAGTAACTATTGTTTTTTTATTAATGCTTGTACTATTAACAATACTTTACATATTAAACAAGTATAATAATAGCAAAACTAATTAAAAATATCGTTCTTTGAAAATATTGTGTTGTTCCATTGAGAAAGGAATAAATATTAAGAATGTTAAATTGATACATTACAACACAGAGGTCCTCAACCTCAAAATTATAAGAAGGAAGGCATGTATAGGGGTTAGACCGTTAGGATACCCTATACGAATTCTTCCGGAAGAAACAGATTGACACAAGGGCATGGGTTAAGGACAAGATGTGACAGAATTCTTCACTTACAATCTGTAACAGGCTGCCAACCTGTTTTTATATAGTCAGGTGGCGAAATTGGTAAACGCTATCCTCGCAAGGGAAAGAGATAAGATTGAGACAAGGAGCTTAGGCAGACCAAATAGTAAATAAACTCTCATACAGGTTCAATCCCTGTCCTGGCTACTCTTCGGAGAAGAGAGTGCGTTGCACTACTAAATGAAACGCAAAGTAAAAAGCTGAACAAATCTGAAATTGCTAAAATCAGAAATTAATTTGTTATACATACAAGGCTGGTTCAGATCCAGAAGCGTTTCATCTTTTTACAAAATGGTTGACAGCAGGAAAGACTGTTTATTTATGATGGGATGGTGGAATTGTTAGACACTATCATATTTTGTGGAAAATAAATGCAAGTAAAGGGCGTGGGCAAGCACCCAAAAGCAATACAGTGAGTGGAACTCATGAAACAAAATGTGGTAATCCAGACGTGGAATGTAGGTTAAAACCCTACTCTCATCACTAGAGAGAACCGTTAGTTTGAGGTTGTTTACAACTGTATAACGAGCAAACGTCATGCTCTATGACATCCAGGAAAGACTGGTTATTTCCCCCGATCCAAAGGGAGTAAATAAAAGGAGAGGTTAAAGTTGTCCTCATAAGACAACCGCTATTAAAATGGCGTGAAAGATTTTATGACAGCAAGGAAAGACTTGCAACATACGTGAATAGCATAATTGGTTAATGCACCTGATGTGGCCAACTCAGGAGATATGTATATAGGTGGTTCAAATCCCATTTCACGTGCAAAATCCTGCTTATCCTGAGGTGTTTCACCAATAATAGATAAAATGGTTGACGATCAGGAAAGACTGATTTATAGTTAATAGGCGAGAGGAACACGCCCCGAAAGTGGAGAGTAACAATGCCAACGGGACTCACGGAGATACTGCGTCCACTGCTGATGGTATCTATCACTGGTTCGAATCCAGTATTAACTACGGAGCAAGCTATATGTGGGTTTAAGTTGAATTAACAACAACTAGAGCTATGTACGGTCGAAAACTCTAAATTTGGTCAGGTGGCGGAATTGGTAAACGCCCCGGTCCAACTCCGAAAAAGAGTAGTAGTTCTATGATGGAGGAAAACTGGGTCAGCTTGTAGAGCTACACATACATGATTGCAGGTTCGATTCCTGTCCTGACTACAAATTGATAATGTTAGCCTAGTGGCTGTAGTTATCAATAGTTCATGGGTTGCAAACCATAGAACGCTTCTGTTGCAACGGAATAGCTTGTGTCGACTAATTGGTTAAGTCAATCAGAAATGGGAAATATTGGTTCAAATCCAATCACAAGTGCTAAATGATCAGGTGTTATTGGAATAAATTTGATAATGTAGATGTTAACTTAAGCATTATACGGTAGGTAAAACAAGAAGTAATTAACTTGTGTAAACTAATAAAGGAGCGAACCTTTGTACCTGTTCGAATCAGGTCCTGATCACTATAAATAAAAAAATTATTAATTATATTTGTATATTTAAATTATTATTACTATATTTGAATATAATTAATAACAAACATTAGTTCATTGATATTAAACCAACAAAGCTAAAAATCAAGATTAGACCAAACGTCCTATCGGGAATACCGGAGCAGATGCTCTCTAAGGCTGGTAGTGTTTCACACTCTCTTCTTAGAAGAGTAGTGCTTCGCACTCTCTGCATAAGCAGAGTATAAAACCAGAAGTTGCTTTAATATCTTATTACGTTCATTGAAGTTCATCCATAAAAGAGCAAAGCAAAAAAACTCTATCAACTACTTTAAAGATAGACCCATTTTTCATACATAATAGGCAGGTAGTGTTTCACACTCTCTTCTTAGAAGAGTAGTGCTTCGCACTCTCTGCATAAGCAGAGTAAAAATCATGAATGCTCTTTTTTAAATTATAGCAGATAGATGAAAGAAATATATTAAATTAGTGTAAGATCCGCCAGGCATTATATGAATGTCCTTTGCAAGGGGTTTGTGTATGATTAGCACGTCATCTTTTTCTGCATATCTATAGGACAAATTCCACGAGAAAATTGTACCCTTTAACAAGATCTAAAAATGTTCAAATCTTTTTTATTAGATCACTTGTTTTATTCACTTATTATTACTATATTTGTTTATATCAATTATTCATTTCCAAATTAAAAAATATGGATCCACCACAGTAAAAATATTAAAACTTAAACTGGTTAAATACCAGGGAAAAGGTTCGTGATCAAAAGTCACGCAGAGGGTGCACTCCTTCACGCTTTATAAAAAATAAAGCCATTTAATATACTTTAATGGTTGAGGTGATACATTCTTTCATTTGATAGGAGAAAGTGTCTTAAATCCTTTTATATTAACTCTAATAACCACACCAATGAAAGATTTAAAACAATATACCCAGACACATTCATAATAAGAGTTCTAATTGCTATTGAACCAGGATTGGACTAAATTAAATCCACTTATCCAAAAACATACTCTACGGATGCAGAGATTGCGAAGCAATAGTGCAACGCACTCTTTGCATCCGCAAAGTACCAAAATTTACGTAGAAGTTTACCTATTTTACTCAAATTGATCAGATCTCAATAAGAAATACCAAATAATATACACTTTCTTACCTTTTATCAAAAATATACCAATTTTTACGTAGAAGTTTACCTATTTTACTCAAATTGATCAGATCTCAATAAGAAATACCAAATAATATACACTTTCTTACCTTTTATCAAAAATATACCAATTTTTACGTAGAAGTTTACCTATTTTACTTAAATTCATCGGATCTCTATAAGAAATACCAAATAACATACACTTTCTTACCTTTTGTCAAAAATATACCAAAATTTACGTAGAAGTTTACCTATCACAATATGGATCCTAGAAAAGTGCTCCCCCAGACTACAAATCAAATACATCTCAAAATTATAACCGAAAAACTAAGATCGGATCCATCCAAAATATCATGACCAATACGAACTCATTTTGATCAAAAAAGCCATTTAAAGCCCTCTCAGAGCAGGTCAAAAAATACCGAAAAAATGACTAGGCAAAAAACCCAGTAACCGCGGGGGGTGCAGAGCCCAGCGTATATACATTGAAATAACTCACCATAAAGGTTTAAAAGTGGGTTTTGAAAGTGCTAATAGGGCTCGTTAAAAAAGAGGCTAAAAAATAAATAAATTTTGGCATACTTTTCCAATTTTATAAAAAACCACCTTATTTTATAGATTTAGTAAAAAAAATATTTTCAGTGTATTTTTAATGATTTTTTATGTATATTTGCAGGGTTAAATTTTAATAAAAATATAGTATAATTGAACCAAGTAAAATAGCATAAGAAAATAGGTATTATATAAATTTGATATCTAAATATTTTTACATATCTTTACGGGAATATTTAAAAGAATTTTGATTATGAGGGACTTTAGAATAGGTGATGAGGTTATGTTAAATGATAATGTATTACTAAGAGATGACTATAGAATAGAATATAGAATTATAAATATCGATGACTATAGAATAGAATATAGAATTATAAGTATCTTTGAACAAGATGGATTAATAAATATTAAGATAGAACCTATTAATAAAGAAGATTTTGCAACAATTACTGTTTTTCCGAGATATTTAAGATTTAGTCAGGGACAGTTAAGGGATAATAGACTTAAAGAGTTGGGGATATGAGAATTGGTGATATTGTTATATGTATTTCATTATCAAGTAGAGAGTATTTGACGTATGGTAAGTAAAATATATAGATTATGAATTACATTTATAGTTTTTATGATTTTATCAATGAGGGAACATTAGTTGATAGCACTAAGAAAATAGACATAAAGTTTAAAATTGATGCTGATGATCATTTTTATGATCGTTTATCAAGGAGTAACAATGAGCCAGATGAAAATGGTGATATAATAATTGATGAAAATGAGGTTATTAAAAATGTAGAAATGTGTTTGTATCAATTAGTAAATAGCAATCTGTTTAATATAGGTATATATTGGCTTAATAAATCAGATAAACTAAATACTGATATTCTAGTTATTAACAATAAAACAAATTTAAACACATTGCTAGATATATCTAAACAAAGAGATAAATATATAATAACTATTAAATCGGTTATGAGAAAAAAGGGGTTTAAACCCTCTTATAAAGAAAATACAAAAATAATATTTATATGATTATAAATATAATACAGGAGCATATATATTATACTGATTTTATGAATATGATTAATAAATTAGGCATTAGAGATAATATTCTTTTGATAAGTGTTAATGATGATTCAATATCAGTATTTATTGAGGATGATGAGTTCAGGCACAATTCTGTATTAAAGATAAGTGATTATTTTAAACTAGTATATTCAGTAAAGTGTGGTTTAATTCATGATAATGTTAATTATTATAATGCATATAGTTATAAATATGAGATCAATATAGATGATATTAGGAATATTAGATTAGATGAAGTGTTATAGGCAAAAGAAAACGGATTAATATGATTATAGAGATAATACAGGAGCATATATATTATACTGATTTTATGAATATAATTAATAAATTAGGAATTAGAGATAGTATTCTTTTGGTGAGTGTTAATGATAATTCTATATCGGTATTTTTTTTAGATGATGAGTTTAGGCACAATTCTGTATTAAAGATAAGTGATTATTTTAAATTAGTAATGGGTTCAGTAAAGTGTGATTTAAGACATGATGATATTACATATTATGGTGTTTGTAGTTATAAATATGAGATCAATATAGATGATATTAGGAATATTAGATTAGATGAACTTTTCTTGGGAAAAGATTAGGAATAGTTTTAATTATTTCTTATATTTGTTTTAGAAATTAATAAAACCAAAAAGTTATGGGAATTTTATTTTATGTAGGGTGGTGTGCGTTTGGATTAGGAATGGGTTATCTTATTGCACAATCAACTAAACCAAAATGTAATCACCGATGGAAACTTATTGAGAGTGGTAAGGTTAGAAATAATGGGAAACATATTGGTTGGATTAAAGTTTACGAATGTGTGCATTGTCTTAAAATGAGGAAAGAGCAAGTTGAATTGGATTAAATATGTACGATTAAAAGAAAGGAGAATAATTTTATGATACTTTACGAAAATACTTATGAAAGAGAGGGTAATGATAGTTGGTTAAAGGACTATGTTCAATTACATAATAATAGTATTGGATTATATTTAGAGCACAAGAAAAGGTGGACTGGGTGAAGTGGTGAGATAAAAGAGGACAATACATTAGAACTTGATGAAAATGATTTAGAAAAATCGCAAAAACTATTGGATGAATATATTAATGATCATAGTTTAGAAGATGGTATTATTATAAAATTAAATGAATTAATAAATTAAATTTAAAAAGAATTATAAATTATATTTAATATATATAGTATATGTTTATAACATTAAGAGAATTTAATATATTGAATGAGATGTCTAATATACCACCCAGTAAAACTGGATTGGGTGATGTTGTTATATGGATAGGAGAAAAAAATCCAAGACATGGTCATAGAATAAAAGTTTCCAATATAAGAAGAAAGGGTGTTCGTGATAAAGGTGGTGATGATTTTTCAATTAGATTAAATGATCTAAAAATAGATGGTATTTGTAAATTAAGTAAAAATGAGTTAAATTTGATTTATGATTTTATAAAAATCAATAAGTCAATTATAATAAATTATTCTAATGGAATAATATCAACATTTGATATGATAAATAATATAAAAAGAGTATGAGTATTCGAAAGTATAATGAATTTTATAATTATAAGATTCAAAGTTTGACAAGCATTGATAAACATAATATAGCTAGTATATCTGATAATGGTACTGGTATTGAAGGAGTTATAGTTTGGATTGGTGGTAGTAAAATAGATGGTAATATAGTACTGAGAGTTAGTAATAAACCAGAAGACCTTAGTGGAGTTGATTTATTTTCGATTAATGTTGATAATTTTAGAATTATTGGTAGTCGTAATAAGTCATTTATAACGGATGGTTTATTAGAGGATATTATATCATTTATAGTTGTTAATAAGACTTTGATTATAAAATTTACTAATGAGGAGATATTTGTGGATGAGTTGGTTGATAAATTATTACCATATAGTATCATACACATATAGAAATAAACAAGAATTGGATGATAATATTCAAAAGATTTCTGACTTAAAGAATATATTTCCATATCTAAGTATAAAATCATCTCATATTAAGTATTTAAAAACTTTATGACCATTATTATATATAACGTCTAGTGATAGAGGGAATATTACAAAACAAATAAAATTTAATATTATGATACAAATACCAATACCAGTAAGAGATGAATTTATGGATAAAGTAGAAAGCTTTTGTTCTTCAAACAATATAAAATGGGGGGAAGTATATAGTGAATGTTGGAATAAAGGAGTTATTGGGACACAAGACCAAATTAAGTTGGTTGAAGATTATGTGAGTAAATTAGAAGAAGAACGAATTAAGTTCTTAAAGAACAAAAGTTTTTGGGGGAGAATTTGGAATTAAATTTTATTTTTTATTACCTGCCTTTGTAAAAATTTCTTATACACTTGTTATATAATAAAGCACAATGATAACTAAAAAGGAATACATTAAAGCATTACGGATAGTTCAAGAATATGAACTACAATTGAATAGAGAACTCTCAAAGGAGACTTCTTCGAGTGTATCTATTGTAGATTGTCCTAACTGTGGTTCTTATGCTATTGATTCAACCCATAATAATGAACAACATGATTGTTTTGATTGTGGGGAAAGTTGGACAAACTAATTACCAATAAATATCTGTAAAGAAAATGATATCATCAGATGATTTAAAAGAAGGAACTTACCTACACACAATTAATAACCATGGTAGATTAGTACTTAGAATAATTAAACAGTTCCAAACAAGTAGTGTATTTATTGCATATGAATGTCAAATAATAGAAGGTAAACTAAACTCCCAAGGATTTGTTCCTCTGGTTGACATCCATTCAAGGTCTTATATGTTTGGTAAGGGATCTTTAATAGAAATGGAGATTGCGCACGATTATACTAGACAAGAAAAACTTAAAGAACTTGGAATATGATAGAAAAGGGGACAATTTTAGTTTGGAAAAAGAACGACAAAAATTATAATGCACGTAAAGGTGATATGGTAAGGGTCACTAAAGACTGTGTAGATGACACATTTATTTATGTAGAGTTTTTGAATAATTCTACACAGCAAAATGGTGGTTATGTTATAGATAACTTCTATACTATATCTGAATATAGAGAAGAGAAACTTAAAGAACTTGGAATAGTATAAAAACTATGAAACTTATATGTATAATTGATAATGATTACCATTTAACTATTGGTAAAATATATAATGTTTTATTACAAGATAAAGATAAAAGTTGGTTAATAATAGATGACATTGGTAGACAAATGTGGTATTGGGATTATAATGGTATTTTAATGCCATTAGAAGAATGGAGAGATAAACAATTAAATAAACTTGGAATATGATTAAGCAAGAAGATTTAAAACCTGGTACATATATAATATCATATAATATATATGGTATATTAGTATTAAAGATACATAAAATGGAATATGAAAAAATTTGGCATAATGAGCAATATATTTGTGAATTGATTGAGGGTAGATTAAATCGTGAAAAACAAGATTATTACACATTCACACTTCCTTCTTTGATAAATTGCCAAATTGCTATTGATTATATGAGAGAAGAAAAATTAAAGGAATTGGGTATATGAAAGTTATATGTATAAATGACACCATTCATGGATATAAAGCAAAACTTACTATTGGTAAAATATATGAATCTAAATTAATACATGATGAAGACAGTTGGGAAGTGATAAATGATGTTGGGATAGAAATGTGGTATTCTAAAAATTTTTTAATGCCAGTAGATGATTTTAGAAATATGAAATTAAAGGAATTGGGAATATGAAAGTTATATGTATAAATGATCATACCTTTAATGGACGTAAAGTAAAACTAACACCAGGTAAAATATATGAAGCTAGATTAAATTGTGAAGATATAACAGAATTTTGGGTAATAAGAAATGATATTGGTGTGTTTAGATGGTATGAGAAAGATGTTTTAATGCCATTAGATGATTATAGAAATATGAGATTAAAGGAATTGGGCATATGAAAGTTATGGAGGCAAAGGATGTTGATATTAATATAGTATATAAATGGTTGGCTAGGGAGGATGATGGTTGGCATAAAATATCTAAAGTTAATTCTGATTTTGAGATATGTGATATGTTTAATTTTGTTGATAGTTCTGAAAGTAAGGCAATTTTAGTTAGTGGTATAACGGAGGTAGGTCTTGTTACTCAATGTAAAATTCCGATATCAGAATACATTGAAATTATGAGAGAAGAAAGAATAGATGATCTTTTAAAGGGTTTATAGAAATAAAAAAGTCCATATTATTAATTTAATATGGACTTTTTATTATTTTACTATGTGCTAATATAAGTAAATGTATAGAAATAATAATTTTTTTAATAATTGTGAGAAAAAATATAATTAATTATATCTATGCTTAGGATATATTATTATATTTGCAAATTAAAAATAATTAAAATATGAAAGTTTGTAGTAAATGTAAAGTTGAGAAAGAATTAAGTGAGTTTGGTAAAGTAAAGAATAATATTAATAGTCGTTGTAAATCATGTAATAATGAAATGGCTAAAAATTTTAGATCAAACAATAAAGAAAAGATAAAGAAAGAAAAAAAAGAATATTATGAAAAAAATAAAGAAAAAATTTTACAACAAAAAAAGAAATATTATGATGATAATATAGAAAAAATATTAGAGTATCAAAAAAAATATAGAACTGAAAATGTTGAAATTGTGACAGAGTATCAAAAAAAATATAGAATTGAAAATAAAGAAAAGATAAAAGAATGTAACAATAAATATTATAAAAAAAATATAGATAAAATAAATGAAAATAAAAAAAAATATTTGGAAAAAAATAAAGATAAAATAAATAAGAAGAAAAATATAAAAGAAAAAGAAAGAATGAAAAAAGATCCAATATATGCTTTAAAAAAAATAATAAAAAGTGCTATAAATGGTTCTATTAAAAGAAATGGATATAGAAAAAAATCAAGATCACAGGAAGTATTAGGGTGTTCCTTAGAATATTTCAAAGTACATATAGAATCACAAATGCTACATTGGATGACTTGGGAAAATAGAGGATTATATAATGGTGAATTAAGCCATGGTTGGGATTTAGATCATATTATACCTTTATCATCAGCACTAACAGAAGAAGATTTAATAAGACTTAATCATTACACAAACTTTCAACCATTATGTAGTAGAATTAATAGGGACATTAAAAAAAATAGATTAGAATATTAATTTAGTGAGAAAGATAGTTAATGGCTATCATAAAAAATATTCAAATAAAAATGATAAATATATATAATTTAAACAACAAACCTAATAAGGATTTAATTAATATAATTAACGAAATAGATATAAATTTAAATATATTATTATTAGGATGTGGGTTATCTAATGATGAAGATGTATCAGATGAAGCTAAACATAATTTAACTATCTTTTCGAGTAAATACAAAAACATAACTTTATCAGATAAAAAAATTGATTATAATTTTATAATAGAAAATAATATTGATAAAAATAAAATTAAAAAATTAGATCTTATAAAAGATGATATAAATTTAAATTTAGCAAATACATATGATTATATAGAACTTAGATGGGTTTTACACTTCCCTGAATTTGAAGATTTTTATATAGAAATTCTAACATCGTTATATAATAAGTTGAAAAAAGATGGTATAATTGGAATACAAGCATTTAAGTATAATTATTTCACAGAAGATGTATTAAATCATATTAAAGTAAAATTTGAAAAAATAGAAATTTTCAAATGGGTATATGAAAATAATGAATGTTATACAATAATTATTGGAAAATAATTATTATATTTGTATATGTTTAATTTAATAATGTGTTATATGAGAGGTTTATTAGCTGTAGTATTTAGTGTTATCTTTTTATCAGTAAGTGGTCAGATTAATCCTACTGGATTTGGTAAATTACAATTGGGTATGAATATTAGGGAATTTACAAGTAATACAATTAAAAATTACAAGGATACCATTAGGATTTCCGTGTGTGTTACGTGTAATGATAATATTAGGGATTTACATTTAGATAGTTTAGTTGTAAATGATGTTTTAACCTTACATGATATATCTTTAAGTTTTTATAAAGGTAAGTTGTATAAAATAGAGATAGGTGAAGATTTATCGGATATATTGATATTAAAGTATGGATCTTATGAGCCTTATTTATTTAATGTTGATCAATATGGTCATATGAAAGATATTATGATAATTACTGAAACTACTAAAACTACTAGTTTTTATGTATATTATAGCCCAATTATGTCAGAATTTAAATGGCCAACATCAAATAATTCAGAATTGAAATTATTACATATATGGTCAACATCAAATAATACTTGTCTATTTACATATAAAGATCACAATTTAGTTGGTGAAAATCTAAATTGGATTAATAAAACTATATTATACAAAGGGAGTATTATGGAGAAAATAGAGTTAGAAGATAAAGTACGTTTAGAGAAGTATAATGAGAATAAAAGATTAGAGGAAGAGAAAGTTCGTATAGAACAAGAAAGAATTCAGATGGAGAGGAATAAGAAATTATTAGAGGGATTTTAAAATAATAAACGAGGATCTGAAAATCGGTGAATAGAGTAGGGCTTATAAATAATAAAAAGTTAAAAAATGAGTTTAACAAAAGAAAGTATGGACTTTACATTAGATTTTTCTATGGATAAAGTTATGAGTTCAACAAAAAAAGTTGTTGAGAAGATGAAAGGATTTAGTATTAAATCTGAGAACAAATTAGCTGGTGTTATTACTATCAGTACTGGTGTTAGTGCAACATCTTGGGGTGAGAATGTTATTATCCAATTTGAGGATGTTAATGGTAAGACAAAAGTAAGTGTATCATCTGCATCAAAGACAGGTTTAATGGGTGGTGGAGCAATGACACCTAAGAACCAACAAAATGTTAATTTAATTCTTGAAAACATCACAAATGATTTACAAGGTTTAGAGATTAAATTAATTGGTGGATCTGATAAGTCAGCATTAAAAACTTTATTGTTTTTATTATTTCTTGGTTGGTTTGGAGCACATAATTTTTATTTAGGTAAAACTAAATGGGGAGTAATTTATTTATTAACTTTTGGTTTTTGTGGCTTAGGTGTCCTAGTTGATTTTATTAAATTAGCAATGGGTAATTTATTAGATTCCGAAGGGAATGAGATTACTAATTGGTAATATTTATAAAAAATAATAATAAAATGGGTGTTGGTATTTATTTATCACACCCATTTATAATTTATGTATTAGAATATGAAATATGGATTAAAAACAATACAAGATTTAAGAATTAAACTAGAACCGGATGTTTTAGTTGTATCAATAACGAACAATTGTGGATTAACTAAAGGTAAAGTTTATAAGATTTCTTTATGTGGTATATTTGAGAATGGTATAATAAATGATAATGGTTCATTTGTAACTGATATGTCTTTATTTGTATTAGAAAAGGACTGGGTTGAACGTAAGCGAGATTTTAACTTAAGAAAGCTTGGTATTTAAAAAATAATTAGTATATTTGAGAATGTTTAATTTAAATAAAATGGATATGAGAAGTTATTTAGTTGCACTATTAGTATTAGTTAGTGGTTTAGTATTTGGACAGAATAATCAAACTAAGGTTAATCCTACCGGATTTGGCAAATTACAATTGGGTATGGATATTAGGGATTTAACAAGTGATACTATTGAACTTTCTGATTTATATATGGATAGTTTAAGAGTGGATGATCTTTTAACAATACATGATATATCTTTGAATTTTCATAATGGAAAATTATGGAGAATAACAATAGGTGAGGATTTATATGATTTTTTAAAAAAGAAATATGGTGAATGTGATTTAGTTGATGGGTTAAAGCCTGATAATGCTGATTGGATAACATCAAATGGTACTAAACTATGTACTTATAACCATAAGACAATATTATATGAAAAATATAATAATGATTTAATACCTAATATAAATTCTAGTATTCGTGTACAGGAGCACTATAGTAAATTAAATCCGGGGTGGTTACAACACAGTCCTGGATATGAGCTTCAGTTATATAGTAAGAATTATTATGGTGGATTAGCATTGAGTACTGTAGGAACTTTATTAATGATAGAAGGTATAAATAGTACGGATTCTAGTGATAAAAATCTAATTACGAATGTTGGAGCTTTATTTAGTTTAGCTGGTGGCATTTTAATTATAAAATCAGGAATACATATAAAACGAGCTGGTATTATAATGGATCGTAATGGGGTCGGTTTAAGAATACCACTTAGTAAAAAGTAGTTATTTATGAGTGATGGTATTACGTTTGGTGAACTTGAAGGAGATTTTACACCAGAAGAATTGGAAGCTATGAGACAAGAAAGAATAGAGGCTACTAGGAAAACAATAGAAGAGTTGGGTATTAAAAAAAGAAATAGTCTACATTTAATGAATATAGAGGGGTTCAGGGAAACAATTAGAATACGAACTGAAAAGGGTAGACAATTTAAAACTGATGAGGAATTGGATGATTATTGTATTAAAATGTTTGGTGAGCCTTTCTTCAAAAAAGATGATTATAAATAGATTATGAGCAAAGATAAGAAAATTGAAGGTAAAATAACTTTTGGTGAACTTGAAGGGGATTTTACCCCAGAAGAGTTAGAAGCTATGAGACAAGAAAGAATAGAGGCTACTAGGAAAACAATAGAAGAGTTGGGTATCAAAAAAGGTAATAGTAAGCATTTAGTTACTATAGATGGATATCGTGAGATAATAGAGATACGTAAGAAAAAAGGTGTTGTTTTAAAAACTGATGAGGAATTAGATGCTTATTGCATGGAGAGATTTGGTGAACCATTCTTCAAAAAGTAAAATTAATATATATATTATGAACAAAGAAGATAAGAATAAGAATATTAAAAAGATTGATGAGTTCTTGGATATTGATGGTAAAATAACTTTTGGAGAGCTTGAAGGTGATTTTACCCCAGAAGAGTTAGAAGCTAGAAGAAAGCACCATGAAGAGGTTGTAAAGAAGAATATAGAGGAGTTAGGTATCAAAAAAGGTAATAGTAAGCATTTAGTTACTATAGATGGAT
>Ga0214192_1000892_pt1 | contig 17505 bp, 17 predicted proteins | sample TroBogEpilimnion_44_FD_153030 | JGI IMG/M metagenome (GOLD analysis project Ga0214192, IMG submission 153030) | Freshwater microbial communities from Trout Bog Lake, WI - 29JUL2008 epilimnion | ecosystem: Environmental > Aquatic > Freshwater > Lake > Epilimnion/Euphotic zone | place: Trout Bog... | reverse complement strand
TCCAGCCCGGCGACACCGACTGCGGCAGCTCCGGCTTCGTCACCGCGCCGCTGCCGCAGGCGCCAAGCAGCACGGTGGTCAATAGTAAACTGAAGGTCGCTCGTCTCGGGGTCACTTCCGTCAGAGTATCAGCCGCACATCCAAATGGGTAAGTTTAAAGCTGCAAAAAAGAAGTCCGGCGAACCGGTTCCGCCGCAGGTCAGGCCCGGCGCGCCGTGTCTCGTCATTCTCGTGGTCGCCCTTCTCGGCACCATGTTTCTGCTCTATGAGGTCATGAAGAATGCGTCCTGACGGACGGCGGCCGGATGAACTCCGCGCCATCGAAATCGCGCCCAACTATCTGAAGACCGCCGAAGGCTCGGTTCTCATCACCTTCGGCAACACCCAGGTGCTCTGCGCCGCCAGCGTCGAAACCAGCGTCCCGCCCTTCCTGCGCAACACCGGCAAGGGCTGGGTCACGGCGGAATACTCCATGCTGCCCCGCGCCACCGCCACGCGCACGCCGCGCGAGGTGACCAAAGGCCGCCAGTCCGGCCGCACGCACGAAATCCAGCGCCTCATCGGCCGCTCGCTGCGCTCGGTGGTCGATCTCGCCGCGCTCGGCGAACGCTCCATCATGCTGGATTGCGACGTCCTCCAGGCCGACGGCGGCACCCGCGTCGCCTCCATCACGGGCGCCTACGTCGCCCTCGCGCTCGCCCTGAATCAGCTCGTCAGGTTCCGCGTGCTGCCCAAATCGCCACTCACCGGCGCCGTCGCCGCCGTCAGCGTGGGCATCCTCAACGGCGAGCCCATTCTCGACCTCTGCTATGAAGAGGACTCGCGCGCCGAAGTCGACGCCAACGTCGTCATGACCAGCGAGGGCAAGTTCGTCGAATATCAGGCCACCGCCGAACACGCCGCTTTCGACGACCAGCAAATGGCCGCCATGACCGCGCTCGCCCGCGCCGGCATCACCGAAATCCTCGCCCTGCAGCAGGCCGTCGTCGACCTGACCTGAGGAACACCGCGTGAAGATCTGTTGCGCCACCGGCAATCCCGGCAAGCTTCGCGAGTTCCAGCTCGCCGGCCGGCTGCTCGGCATCGATATTGAGCCGCTCGCGGACATCAAAGCCATCCCGCCGCCCGAAGAGACCGGCGCAACGTTCGAGGAAAACGCCCGCCTGAAGGCCGTCTGCTACAGCGCCTTCGCCCCGGGGCCGCTCTTTGCCGACGATTCCGGTCTCGAAGTCGATGCGCTCGGCGGCGCACCGGGCGTTTACTCGGCGCGCTATGCGGGCGAGCACGCAAGCGACGCCGCCAACAATCAGCTGCTGCTCGATCGCCTCGCCTCCGCCGCCAGCCGCGCCGCCCGCTTCGTCTGCGTGATCGCCGTTGCCGAGAAAGGCATCGTGACCGCAACCTTCCGCGGCACCGTCGAAGGTGAGATCCTCCACGCCGCGCGCGGCCCGGCGGGCTTCGGCTACGACCCGCTCTTCTTCTATCCGCCGCTCAACGCCTCGTTCGGCGAACTGGACGACCACGTGAAGTTCGGGATCAGCCATCGCGGCAACGCGCTGCGTGCGATGCTGCAGTATCTGTCCCATGGCCGCCGCTAGCCAGACTTCGCTCCGCGCCCGCGCCGAGCGCTACTTCGAATTCGCCGCGCTCGGCACCAGCTGGCGTACCGAAATCCTCGCCGGCCTCACCACGTTCATGACGATGGCCTACATCATCTTCGTGAACCCCGCGATCCTCAGCCAGTCGGGCATGCCCCCGGCCGCCGTCACCGCGGCCACCTGTCTCGCCGCCGCCGTGGGCAGCCTGCTGATGGGCATCGTCGCCCGCTACCCCATCGCGCTCGCGCCCGGCATGGGGCTCAACGCCTACTTCACCTTCGCCGTCGTCAAAGGCATGGGCGTCGACTGGCACGTCGCGCTCGGCGCCGTCTTCCTTTCCGGCGTCGCCTTCCTGCTGCTCACCGCATCCGGCATCCGCCAGATGATCGTCAGCGCCATTCCCCATGACTTATACGCCGCCGTCGCAGCCGGCGTCGGACTCTTCATCGCGCTCATCGGCCTCCGCTCGGCCGGCATCATCGTTTCGAATCCCGCCACCACCGTTGCGCTCGGCGATCTGCGCGCGCCAACCGCGCTGCTCGCCGTCTTCGGCCTGATCCTCACCGCCGTGCTGCTGTCCATGCGCGTGAACGCCGCCATCCTGATCGGAGCGCTGGCCACCTGGGGACTCGCCGTCGCCACCGGCACCGTCCACTGGCAGCCGCAGCCGTACAGCGCGGGCGACATCGCGGCCACGGCGTTTCAGATGGATATCCGCGGCGCGCTCTCGCTCGGCGCGCTCGAGATCATCTTCGTCTTCCTGTTTGTCGATCTGTTCGACAACGTCGGCACGCTGCTCGCCGTCGGCCGGAAGGCCGGGCTGTTTCACGGCAGGAGCGACGAGATTCCGCGCCTCGACCGCATCCTCTACAGCGACGCCATCGCCACCATCGCGGGCGCATCGGCGGGCACTTCAACGGTGGTGAGCTACATCGAAAGCTCCGCGGGCGTGGCGGCGGGCGGCCGTTCCGGCGTCACGGCGATCGTCACCGGCCTGCTCTTCGCCGTTGCGCTGTTCGTGGCGCCTCTCGCCGGCGCAATTCCGGAATCGGCCACCGCGCCCGCTCTGATCATCGTCGGCAGCATGATGATGAGCGCGGCGGCCGACATCCCGTGGGCCGAACCCGAGACGGCGATCCCGGCGTTCCTGACGATGCTCGGCATCCCGCTGATGTTCTCCATCGCCAACGGCCTCGCCTTCGGCTTCACCGCGTGGACGCTGATCCGCGTCCTGCGCGGCAGGTTCCGCGAAGTGAACTGGATGGTCTATGCGCTCACGGCGCTGTTCGTGCTGCGTTTCTGGTACATGGGAAAGAACGGATGAGGATGAGCGCAACACCGTTTGCGGACGAATGTCTGGCTGTTCTGGACCGCACGCCGGCCACGCTGAACGCGCTTTTGCGCGGGCTGCCGGACGCATGGACGACAGCGACGGAGGGCCCCGGCACGTGGAGTCCGTACACTGTGGTGGGCCATTTGATCCACGGCGAAAAGACCGACTGGCTCCCGCGCCTCGATTCGATCCTCCGGCACGGTGAAGACCGGACCTTCGACGCCTTCGACCGGGAGGCTCAGTTCCGCGAAAGCCAGGGGAAATCGCTTTCGCAACTGCTGGACGAATTTCAGGACTTGCGCCGCGACAATACCGCACGGCTGCGCGCATGGCGCCTCGAACCGGCGCAACTGGAACTGAAAGGAACGCATCCGGCGTTCGGGCCCGTGACCGTTCGCCAGCTGCTCGCTGCGTGGACCGCGCACGATCTGGCGCACATCGTGCAAATCAGTCGCACGATGGCCCGGCACTATCGCCTGGAAGTCGGGCCATGGGCCGAGTATCTTTCGGTAATGAAATAGCCGGCCGGAATGAAAGAACCGGCGAAGCGATTCAGCTCCGGCCGCCGGAGACGTCGATGAACGAACCGGTGGTGTACGAGGAACGATCCGACAGCAGCCACCAGATCGCTTCGGCCACCTCTTCCGGCGTGCCGCCTCGCTTCATCGGCACCGAACCTTTCACGCGGTCGACGCGCCCCGGCTCGCCGCCGCTGGCATGCATCTCGGTGTAGATGACTCCCGCACGCACCGCGTTCACCCGGATACCTTCGTCCGCCACTTCACGCGCCAGACCGATGGTCAGCGTATCCAGCGCGCCCTTCGATGCCGCATAGTCAACGTACTCGCCGGGCGAGCCGAGCCCGGAGGCCACCGACGACACGTTGACGATCGTTCCGCCTCCGCCGCCGTAGCGCGTCGACATGCGCTTGACCGCCTCCCGCGCGCACGCGAAAGCGCCGTAAACGTTCGTGGCAAAAACGCGATGCAGCCGGTCCATCGCCATGCCGTCAACGCGCATCTGCGGCTCGAGGATGCCGGCATTGTTCACCAGTGCCGTCAGAGTTCCGAATGCCCGATCGCAAGCTTCGAACAGCGCACTCACTTCGGCCTCAACAGCAATATCGGCCCGGATCGCAATCGCGCGCCCGCCGGCCGATTCAAGCTCCCGGACGAGGCTGTCCGCCGATTCGCGTCGCTGCCGGTAATTGATGCAGACCGCGCAGCCGTGGCGCACCGCCAGCCGCGCCGTCGCCGCGCCGATGCCGCGGCTTCCGCCGGTGATCAGGATTGATTTCACGTCTGTCAGTTTATCGGGCAGACCGCGCCCAACGCGCCGCACGAGTCCGGCCGAGGAATCTTAATCGACGAAGCTTAATCGGCGAAGGTTAATCGGCGAAGCTTAATCGAGGAAGCTTAGCGGTCGCGCTCAGTGACCAGATCGGTCAGCGTGCCCAGCGCCCGCTGATAAGGGCTCTCCGGGAACTCGGCCACCAGTTGCCGTGCGCGATCGGTGAATTGCTGTGCCCGCTCGCGCGTGCGCTGAATGCCGTCGTGACGCTGCACCATGGCGTAGATCTCGCCGAAAGACACCTTGTCGTAGTTGCGGTCCAGCAGCACCTGCTCCACCATCTGCCGCTCTTCGGCGCTGGCTTTTTCGAGCGCGTAAACCAGCGGCAGCGTGACCTTGCCTTCCTTCAGATCGCCGCCGACCGGCTTGCCCAGCGTGGCTTCCACCGAAGTAAAGTCGAGCATGTCGTCAATCAGCTGGAACGCCATCCCGAGGTTCCAGGCAAACTCGCCGAGCTTGTCTTCCGCCGCCGTCGCCGCCCCCGCCGAAACTGCGCCGAGCCGCGCGCAGGCCGAAAACAGGCACGCCGTCTTGCGGTCCACCAGTTCCATGCAGTCCGCTTCGGTCACGCCGATGCTGCCGATGCGGTCGAGCTGGATCAGTTCGCCTTCGACCATCATCTGCGTGAGGCTGATCAGCAAATCGAGAAGATGAAAATTGCGCTCGCGCAGCGCCACCTGGAAGGCCTGCATGTACAGCCAGTCGCCCGCCAGCACGCAGGTGTGGTTGCCCCACTGCACGTTTGCCGACGGACGGCCGCGGCGCGTCTGCGCCACGTCGATCACATCGTCATGAACCAGCGTCGCGGCATGGATCATTTCGACCACCGCGCCGAGCTGAATCGCCGTCTTGCCGCCGCCGCCCGAAAAGCGCGCGCACAGCAGCAGCAGGGCCGGACGCAGCCGTTTGCCGCCACTCTGCTGAAGATAGTGGCTGATGCGCGTAACGGTTTCGACCGAAGCGAGCGACTCGATGTCGATCGCCTTTTCGACGTTCGCGAGATCCTCACTGACGAGGTCGAAAATCTCCCTCGCCGTCAGGGCCTGTCCTGCGCGGTCAGTTTCCATCGGAACCCCCAGTGTAACGGGTCTCGTTTGGTCGCGGCAAACCGGGTGTTCGGGCAGCGGCGGGACCGGAGCACAGGCGGTCGAAGTTGGCGGTCGTGATGCGGCCGATTTCTTCCACCGTGGTGCCGCGCGCGCTGGCCAGAACCCGCGCCGTTTCCAGCATCAAAGCCGGTTCGTTGCGCTTGCCGCGGTGCGGAATCGGGGCCAGATAGGGCGCGTCGGTCTCGATCAGCAGACGGTCGTCCGGCGTCAGACGAAGCGCTTCCCTGACCTGCCCGGCGGTTTTGAACGTCGTCACGCCGCCAAAAGCGAGATGCAGGCCCAGCGCGAGCGCCTCCTCCGCTTCCTGCGGCGTGCCGGTAAAACAATGCATGATGCCGGCCAGCTGGCCGTGCTCACGCAGGATCGCGATCGTGTCCGCCCAGGCCTCGCGGGTGTGAATGACGACCGGCAGATTCGCTTCGCGGGCGATGCCGAGCTGTTCGATGAAGACGGCGCGCTGCGTCTGGCGCGGCGAAAAATCGTAGTGGTAATCGAGCCCGATCTCGCCGAAGGCCACGACTTTCGGATGCCCGGCGAGCGCGCGCAGATCGGCGCAGGTCTCCACCGTCACCTTCGCGGCATCGTGCGGATGCACGCCGACCGTAGCGCTGAGCTGCGGATAGCGTTCGGCCAGCCGCACGGCGCGGTCCACCTCGGGCGGGCCGTCACCGGTGCCGATCGTGAGCATACGCGTAACGCCGGCAGCGGCGGCGCGTTCGAGCACGGCGTCGAGATCGTCGGCAAAGCGCCGGTCGTCCAGATGGCAGTGAGAATCGACGAACATCAGGGCCCGCGGTTTACTTCAGGCGCGCGCCGACCGGCACATCTTCGAGGAAGCCGGCCAGCACGGGCTTTGCGCCTTCCAGCGAAGCCGCCACAATCATGCCATTCGATTCAATGCCGCGCAGTTTCCGCGGATGAAGATTGGCCACGATGGCAACCTTGCGGCCGACCATCTGCTCGGGCTGGTATGCCAGCGCGATGCCGGCCACGATGGTGCGCGGCTCCGGCTCGCCGATGTCCACAGTAAGATGCAGTAACTTATCGGCGCCTTTCACGCGTTCGGCGGTCAGGACTTTGCCGACGCGAATATCGACTTTTGCGAAGTCATCGAACTCGATCTTCGGCGACGGCGGCAGCATGGTGCCTTCCGAGGCCGCTTCTTCGGTCTTCGCCGGCACTTCCTTGCCGAACAGTTTTGCCTGGCGCGCGGTTTCCACTTCCTCAAGAGCGCGCATGCGGTCGATGGCCGATTTCGCTTCAATGCGCGGGAAGACGGGCGCGATCACGCCGATCGCCTGCCCGGGCGCAAGCTGGCCCCAGGCGAGTTTGGCGAGTTCGAACGTGGCAAGGTCGGCCGTCATGCCGAGCTGCGACCAGATGTTGGCCGTCGATTCCGGCAACACCGGATACAGCAGCGCCACCGCAATCCGCAGGGTTTCGGCGCAGGCGTAGAGCGCGTCATTGAGCTGTTCGGCGGCATCGGGCTGCTTCGCCAGTTTCCATGGAGCCTGTTCGACGATGAAGCGGTCGACTTCGGAAAGCATGGACCAGATGGCTTCGAGGCCTTTGGAGAACTCAAACGCATCGAACGAGCGCGATGCGGTATCGATGGCGTTGCGAGCGGCCAGAGCCAGCGGATGCTCGACGCTGAGTTCGGCCGAAGCGCCCGGGATCACGCCGTCGCGATATTGCCTGATCATCGTCAGCGTGCGGCTCGCCAGATTGCCGAGACCGTTCGCCAGTTCCGAGTTATAGCGAGTTACCAGGGCATCGTAACTGAAAGTCCCGTCCTGCCCGAAAACGACTTCACGGAAGAGGAAGTAGCGCAGCGCTTCGATCCCCATCACTTCACGGATTGGATCGGTGCGCACGATGTTACCGCGCGACTTACTCATCTTGTCATTCTCAAACAGCAGCCAGCCGTGCGCGAAGACTCGTTTGGGCAGCGGCAGATCGGCCGCCATGAGGAATGCCGGCCAGAAGACGGCGTGGAAGCGCGCAATCTCTTTGCCGACTAAGTGAAGATCGGCCGGCCACAGGCTTTCGTCTTTATCTTTGGCAACGCTGAGGTAATTGGTCAGCGCATCGAACCATACATACACGACATGCTTGCCTTCAATCGGAATGCCCCACTGAATCGTGGTGCGGCTGACCGATAAGTCCTGCAGGCCGCCGCGCACAAACGCGAGCACTTCGTTGCGGCGCGCTTCCGGCAGAATGAAATCCGGGTTGTCGTCGTAAAACTTCAGTAACTTATCGGTAAATGCCGAAAGCTTAAAGAAGTAGTTTTCCTCGGTAACTGTTTCGGTGGGGCGGCCGCAAACCGGACACGGATCGCCTGGCTTGAGATCGTTGTGAAAGGTCTCATCGGGAACGCAATACTGGCCGGTGTAGCTGCCTTTGTAGATGTAGCCACGTTCCTGGCAGCGGTCGAAGAGCCACTTCACGGTCTCGTGGTGACGCGGTTCGGTGGTGCGGATGAAGTGGTCGTACTGGATGCCGATGCGGTCCCAGAGCCCGCGGAATTCATTCGAAATCACCGTGGCGAAATCGGCGGGCGACTTCCCCATGGCCTGCGCCGAGCGCTCTACTTTCTGGCCGTGTTCGTCCGTGCCGGTCGTGAGGACGGCTTCATAGCCCTGCATGCGCTTCAGCCGCTTGATGGTGTCGGCGGCGAGCGTGGTGTAAGTGTGACCGATGTGCGGCGCGGCGTTGACGTAGTAGATCGGCGTCGTGAGGTAGTATTTCATTCGCTGTTTCGTGAACTCTTGTCTTTCAGATAGGCGTGGGCGGCTTCGGCCAGCACGGTTTTGAGCGGCATGCCGCTGACTTCGGCGATCCGCCGCGCGTCTTCGTACTCCGGTGCAAATCCGTGCGCCCCGGCTTTGATGCGAACCACGCCCCAATGCGTCAGGACGGGAATCCATTCGCGGTTCTGCACGCGGCGTTCGGCGCTGTAAAAGCGGATGCCGAGCGTAGTGGTTTCGCGGAAAAGCAGAGCCGCCAGTTCTTCGCGCTTTTCGGGATCCGCAATGGCCTGCAGCACGACGCCCGGGCGGTTCTTCTTCATTTGCGCCGGAATAATGACGACGTCGAGCGCGCCGGCTTCGAGCAGCAGATCCATGGTGTAGCCGATCAGTTGCGGCGAGGCATCGTCGATATTGGCTTCCATCACGCTGACGGTGGTGGTCTCAACGGCGCCGGAAGGCTCGCCCACTATCACACGCAGGACGTTGGCGTGTTCCTGAAAATCGTTATCGCCCGCTCCGTAACCAATCGCTTTGATGCGCAGCGGCGGCATGGCGCCGAATTCGGAGGCGAGCGCGACCATCACGGCGGCGCCGGTGGGCGTGGTGAGTTCCAGCGCCGGGCCGCGCGAGTAAATCGGCTTGCCGCGCAGCAGCAGTGCCGTGGCGGGCGCGGGAACCGGGAGCATGCCGTGTTCGGTGTTGACGAGGCCGCGGCCCACGTTCACAGGGGAACAATAGATGCGGCCGATGCCAAGCGAATCGAGCCCGACGGCGGTGCCGACGATATCGGCAATGGAATCGACCGCACCGACTTCGTGAAAATGAACCTTTTCGATCGGCACGCCGTGAACGGCGGCTTCGGCTTCGGCGAGCACCTGAAAGACGCGCGAGGCGCGGTCGCGGGCGGTTTCCGAAATGTCGGCCGCCGCGATCATCTTCAGGATGCCGCTGAGGTGGCGGTGTTTGGCCGGTTGATTGGCGGCGACGCGGAACTTCGTGGCGGTGATGCCGCGGCGCAGCACCGGTTCGAAACTGACCACGGCTTCGGGAACCAGCGAGTGTACGGCCGCGGTGATAGCGGCCTGGTCGGCACCGGCACCGGCAAGGGCGCCGGTCAGCATGTCGCCGGCGAGACCGGAGAAGGCGTCGAAGTAACAGACTGTCACGGTCTAACCAGTTTACCCGGCGCGGCGTGCAGACGGGTCACCGCTGACTGTGGCGAGGCAATTCGGCTTCGCTTAGAGACCCGGTTCGATCGGCAGCGCCAGCGGCGGCTCGCGGAGGAAGTCGAGCTTGCTCATCTGCTCCACCGCTTCCCGGACCGCGAGTTCGCTCGACGGCTCCACGGTGATCACGAACGGCAGGTTGTGCTTTTCGTCCGCCGGCAACTGCAGCACGGCTTCGAGACCAATCTGCTTGGCCGCCAGAATGCCCGCCAGTTCGGCGATGATGCCGGGGCGGTCTTCCACGCGGAACCGCAGATAGAACGGCCGCTGCTGCGTGGTGATCGAGACCGGCTCGTACTTGCCCAGACGCTCATGCGCAAACGGCGAAACGCGTTCGGGGCTGCCGCAGCGGATTTCGCGCGCCACGCGCATCAGGTCGCTGACGACGGCCACGCCGGTGGGGCTGGGACCGGCGCCGCGTCCGTAATAGAAAGTATCGGCGCCGTAGTGGCCCTTCACCCAGACGGCGTTGTAGGCGCCTTTGACGCTGGCGAGGATGGCGTCCTGCGGGATCAAAGCCGGCCGCACCGAGAGCAACAGACCCTTTTCGGTCTGGCGCGCCGAGCAGACGAGCCGGATGGTGTGGCCGAGCTGGTGCGCGTAATCGAAATCCTGCGGCGTGATGCGGCGGATGCCTTCCACGAAGATGTCGGCGGGCGTGATGCGTTCGCCGAAGGCGAGGGCGGCGAGCAGCGCCAGTTTGGAGCGCGCGTCGTAGCCATCCACGTCGTTGGTCGGGTCGGCTTCCGCGTAGCCGAGCTTCTGCGCTTCGGCGAGGATCTCATCGAAGGGAGTGCCGCTGCGCTCCATCTCGGTGAGGATGTAATTGCTGGTGCCGTTGAGGATGCCGGCGAGGGCGATGATGCGGTCGCCGGAGATGCCTTCGCGAAGCACGGCGTGAATGGGGATGCCGCCGGCCACGCTGGCTTCCATCGCCAGATTGATTTTGGCTTTGATGGCGCGGTCCCAGATTTCGGCGCCGCTGAGCGCCATGAGTTCCTTATTGGCCGTGACGATGGACTTGCCGTGGGCGATGGAGGCCTCGATGATTTCGCGCGCCGTGGTGGTGCCGCCGACCAGTTCGGCGACGATCTCCACGCGGGGATCGGCGACGACTTCACGCCAGTCCGTGGTACGCAACACGTCGTCACCGAGTCCGTCGGGCAGCTTCACGGAGGCGACCGAACGGCTGCAAACGGCGGCCACGCGCAGACGGAAACCAAGCTTGAGGGCAATCTGTTCGGCATCCGCCGTCAGAATGGCAAGCGTACCTGAACCGACGTTGCCCAGCCCGATTACGCCAACATATACGTCTTTCATCGTCTCGCCCATGATAACCGGGCAGTTTTCACGGCGACTTCCGCGGCAGCAGCGGCGGGCACCCGGGCCGCGGCGACGATATGATGATACGGACGTGAACGACGATCCCCATGACGGCGGGCAGACGTTTCAGACCCGGCGGCGCGCGCTGCTGCTGCTTGGCCTGACCGCGCAGCTGGCGGTGGCACAGGACCGCGGGGCCCGCCCGGGCGATCTGGACAAGGACGAGGCGGGCGATGTGCGCCTGCCCAACGGGAAGAAGCAGCAGGATGAGATCGTCAAGGCCGCACACGCGCAAAACCTCAAGGAAGCGCGGGAACTGGCGGAACTGGCGAAGCAGTTTGCCGACGATTTGGAAAAGAACGACCGCTTCGTGCTGTCGGTGGCCTCACTGAAACAACTGGACGAGCTGGAAAAAAGGACGCGGCGGATTCGCGACCGGATGAAGGGCTACTATTGACGGCCGTCGCCGCGCCGCCGGTATTGCGGCGTCACATGCGCTACAATCCGTTCGATGGCCCAGACCCAGGTCAAATCCCAACTCATGAGCGCCTCGGAAATCGACCGGACACTTGTCCGGCTGGCGCACGAAATCCTTGAACAGACGAAAGATCTGGACAAGCTGGCGTTTATCGGCATCCGCCGGCGCGGCGTACCGCTCGCCATGCGGCTTGCCGCCAAGATTCAGGCACTGGAAAAGCGCACCATTCCGGTGGGGATTCTGGACATCAACCTTTACCGCGACGACCTGAGCACGGTGGATACAAAGCCGGTGCTGAACAGCACCGAAATTAATTTCCCGATTCAGGGCAAGGACATCGTGCTGATGGACGACGTTCTCTATACCGGCCGCACCATCCGCGCCGCTCTGGACGGGCTGTTCGATCAGGGCCGTCCGGCGCGCGTCCAGTTGCTGGTGCTGATCGACCGCGGCCACCGCGAACTGCCCATCGAAGCGCGCTACGTGGGGCGCAACGTGCAGACCAGCGACGACGAAATCATCGAAGTGAAGTTTCAGGAGATCGATGAAATGGAAAAGGTCCTGCTCTGCGAACGGGTAGCGGACTGAAGCCGGGCCATTCGATGAATCCTCCAGCCAGAAAGCCCGCCGGGCTGCTCGACATCGAGAGCCTCGACCGGGCCGAAATACAGGCGATTCTGGAACGGGCGCACTTCTTCCAGCCAATCCAGAACGAAAGTTTCCGCCGCCTCGACGTGCTGCGCGGCAAGCTCATCGTCAATCTCTTCTTCGAAGCCTCCACGAGAACGCGGGTGAGTTTTGAGATCGCCGAGCGCAGGCTCGGCGCGGATACGGTTTCGATCGCGGCGCAGGCTTCGAGCGTGACCAAGGGCGAATCGCTGGTGGATACGCTGAACACGCTGGTGGCCATGCGGCCGAATGCCATTGTGATGCGCCACTCCGCGTCGGGCGCACCGCATTTCCTCGCGCGGCACCTCCAGATTCCCATCATCAACGCGGGCGACGGCACGCACGAACATCCGACACAGGCGCTGCTCGACGCGCGCACGATTCTCGATCAGCGGCCGAGCCTCGAAGGGCTGCGGGTGGCCATTATCGGCGACATCGCGCACAGCCGCGTGGCGCGCTCCAACGTTCATCTGCTGTCGAAGTTCGGCGCCGAGATTGTGCTTTGCGGCCCGCCCTCGCTGCTGCCGAAGGAACTGGGTCTGCTGGCGCCCGGGATCCGGCTCACCAATCATATGACCGATGCGATCCGCGGCGCGGATGTAATTATGATGCTCCGCGTGCAACTGGAACGGCAGCACGAAGCGCCCATGGCATCGGGCGAATATTTCCGTTACTACGGGCTGCGGCTCGAACATCTGGAACTGGCGAAGCCGGACGTTATTGTGATGCATCCGGGGCCGATCAATCGCGGCCAGGAGCTGAGTTCTGACGTGGCGGACAGCCAGCGTTCGGTGATTCTCAATCAGGTGGAAAACGGCATCTCGGTGCGAATGGCAGTGCTCGAACGAATACTTTCCGACGAAGTCGGGACGGGAGCAGCGGCATAATGAGCTCGATCCTCATCCGCAACGGCCGCGTGATCGACCCGGCATCGGGCGGCGACGCCGTTGCCGACGTGCTGGTGCGCGACGGCCACATTGAATCGGTGGGCCGCGGCATACTTCCCGAAGACGGGCTGGCCGAATACGATGCCACCGGCGCGATCGTGGCGCCTGGCTTTATCGACATGCATGTGCATCTGCGCGAGCCGGGCATCGAACACGCCGAGACGATTGAAACCGGCGCGCGCGCGGCGGCGGCGGGCGGCTTCACTTCCATCTGCTGCATGCCGAATACGAAGCCGGTCAATGACTGCGCAACGGTAACCAGCTACATTCTGCAGCGGGCGCGTGAAGTGGCGGCCGTCAATGTGTTCGCCATCGGCGCGATCACAAAGGGCAGCCTCGGCGAAGAGCTGGCGGCCATCGGGTCGATGCGCGACGCCGGCATTGTCGCCATTTCGGACGACGGCCGGCCGGTGATGAACGCGCGCGTGATGCGGCGGGCGATGGAACTGGCGGCGGCGCTGGGCATCCCGGTGATCGACCACTGCGAAGACCTGAACCTCAGCGCGGGCGGCGACATGCACGAGGGCCGCGAATCGGTGCGGCTCGGGCTGCGCGGCATTCCGGCGGCATCGGAAGACGTGATGGTGGCGCGCGATCTGCTGCTGGCCGAGCTCACCGGCGCGCACTACCACGTGGCGCACATGTCGACCACGCATTCGGCCGAGATGGTGGCGTTCGCCAAGGCGCGCGGGCTGAAGGTCAGCTGCGAAGTGACGCCGCACCATTTTGCGATCACCGACGAAGAGGTGGTCACCTACGACAGCAATTACAAGATGAAGCCGCCGCTGCGCTGCGCGCACGACGTGGATGCCATCATCAAAGCGATTGCCGGCGGCGTGGTGGACGCCATCGCAACGGATCATGCGCCGCACGCGGGCGACGAGAAGATGCAGGAGTTCGAGCGCTGCCCGTTCGGGATCACGGGGCTCGAAACCGCCATCGGCCTGACGCTCAGCGAACTGGTGCATCCGGGCCACATCACGGTGGGCCGGATGGTGGAGCTGTTCACCACGGGACCGGCGGGAATCCTGCGGCTCGACCGCGGAACGCTCGCGCCGGGCGCACCGGCGGATATTACGATCTTCGACACCGAGACGGAATGGACGTATGATGTTCAACAGTCGTTCTCGAAGAGCCGTAACTCACCGTTCAGCGGACGCAGGTTCCGCGGCGGGCCTCTCGCAACGATTGTGAGAGGCAAGATCGTATGGAAGAAAGAGTAATTACCGGCGGAAGGCGGCCCGCGCCGCGGTTCGGAATTATCGGCCTGTTTGTTGCGGCCATCGCGCTGCTGGTGGCGGTTCGCTGGGGCGCATCTCTCCTCATTGAATATTCGTGGTGGAAGGAGATCGGGCAGGTTCACACCTGGTTCGATCTCTACGCCTACTCGACGCTGCCGGTGACGGCGGCAACCGTTCTCGGCTGGATCGTGCTGCTGATTGCTCATGCCCGCGGGGTACACTTCGCGCGCGGCCAGGTGAGCGATTACCCCATCTACTCGCGGCTGGCGAGCGTGGGGCTGCTGGCGCTGTCCTTCTTCATCGCCGCGGCGGGCATCGATAACTGGACGGTGCTGCGTTTTGCCGGCAGCCGCACACTGCCCTCCATGCCGGGCTTCGCCGATCCGGTGTTCGGGCAGCCGGTGACGTTCTACCTTTTCGACCTGCCGTTCTGGTCCGACATTCGCGGCTACCTGCTGGCGCTGGTGATCGTTACGATCCTTGTTTACTGGATCACGGCGCGCGGCTGGCAGCTGCGCTTCACGCTGCCCGAGCTGGTGGGCCGGCCGCTGGATCTTTCGATGTTCCAGCTGAGCGGCGGGCTGGAATCGAAGTTTCTGCGCGGGGCGCTGGCGTTCACGCTGGTGGCGTTTGCGGCTAAGTTTTACCTGGGCCGGTTTGAGATGGTCTGGAACCAGCACCGGTTCATGGTCGGGGTGGATTACACGGACGCGCATTTCACGCTGCCGCTGTACTGGGTGGTGATTGCGGCGCTGCTGACTGGCGCGGTGCTGGTGACGCTGCGGCGCTGGATCGCGGCGGCGGCGCTGATCGGCGCCAGTTTCGCGCTGCTGATGACGGTGCCGGCGGTGGCGGGTTCGTTCTACGTGAAGCCGAACGAGATCTCGCTGGAGCGGCCCTACATCCAGACGCACATTGAGGCCACGCGCGCGGCGTACGGACTCGATACGCACATTCATGAAGTCGAGATTGCAACCAAAGCGGGCGGCGCAATCGACGTGGTCAAAAACAAGGCGATGCTCGACAACGTGCGGCTCTGGGACTGGCGGCCGTTCCACGACACGGTGACGCAGATGCAGGCGCTGCGGCCGTACTACGCGTTTCACGATACCGACGTGGACCGCTACACGATCGACGGCCAGTACCGGCAGGTGCTGCTTTCGCCGCGCGAACTCGACATCACGCAGCTGCCGGGGACGCAGTCGAGCTGGATCAATCCGCACTTCATTTACACGCATGGCTACGGGCTGGTGCTTTCGGAGGTGGCGAAGATCACACCCGACGGGCAGCCGTCTTACCTGATCCAGGACATGCCGCCGGAGGTGAAGACGCCGTCGCTGAAGGTGACGCGGCCGGAGCTGTACTTCGGCGAACTGCAGCAGGAGCCGGTTTTCGTCGATACGGCGCAGGAGGAATTCGATTACCCGAAGGGGTCGGACAACGCGAAGACGCGGTATCAGGGCAAGGGCGGATTTCCGATCTCCTCGCTGCTGATGCGCGCGGCGGCGACGATCGAGTACGGCGACACGAACATTATCCTGACCGGCTACCTGACCGATCACAGCCGCATGATGATCCACCGCCGGGTGCGCGAACGACTGGCCACGCTGGCGCCGTACCTGACGTGGGACAACGACCCGTATCTGGTGGTGACGCCGGAGGGCCGGATGGTGTGGATGGTCGACGGCTACACGACATCGGACTCGCATCCGTTCTCCCGGGAGGTGGACGCCTACGGGGGGATCAATTACATCCGCAATTCGGTGAAGGCGACGATTGACGCCTACGACGGCGAGACGCACCTCTACGTGTTCGATGCGGCCGATCCGGTGATTGCGGCCTACCGGACGCTGTTCCCGACGCTGTACGAAGACGCCGCGAAGATGCCGGCGGCGCTGCGCGCCCACACGCGCTACGCCGAAGAGCTGTTCCGCGTGCAGAGCGACCTCTACCGCGTGTATCACATGCGCAATCCGCAGGCGTTCTACAACAACGAGGACGTCTGGGAGCTTTCCAAATACTCGGGCGGGCAGAATGCGGAGCCGAAGCCGGTGAGCCCGACGTACGTCTTCGCGACGCTGCCGGGCGAGACGAAGCCGGAGTTTCTGCTGATGACGACGTTCACGCCGCTTTCGAAGGAGAACCTGATCGGCGTGATGCTGGCGCGGTGCGACGGCGACAAGCTCGGCGAAGTGGCGGTGCTGCTGCTCTCCAAGCAGGAGCTGATTCTGGGGCCGATGCAGATCAATGCGCGGATCAACCAGGATCAGAACATTTCGAAAGATCTGACGCTGTGGAACCAGCAGGGATCGCAGGTGCTGCAGGGCCAGACGCTGGTGCTGCCGATGGGCGAAAACTTCCTGTACGTTTCGCCGATTTATCTGCAGGCGACGCAGGCGCGGATGCCGCAGATGAAGAAAGTGGTGCTGGCGGTGGGCAACCGGCTGATCTATTCGGACACTTACGACGACGGGCTGGCGCAACTGGGCGGAGCAGGCGGCGGGGGACGTACCGAAGCACCGGCGGCGACAAAGGCCGGCGCTGCTCCGGCGAGCGCTCCGGCGTCTGCACCCGCGGGCCGCGACCCGCGCCTCGAGAGCGTGCGACAGCATCTGGAACGCTACCGGACGCTGGCGAGCCAGGGCAAGTGGTCCGAGGCGGGACGCGAACTCGAGGCCATCCAGACCGAAGTAAGCAAGTAGCGGTGGCAAAGTAGTAGTTTGAAGATCGTTCGCAGCATTCTCTCCATCGTGGCCGGATTCGTGCTGATTCTGGCTTTGTTGCGCCTGTGGCCGCTGGTGACGGGGCCGGATATTCCGGGCGAGTCGCAGGGCTTCGGGTTTCCGTTGCTGTTCTGGACGATCGGCGCGTCGGTGGCGGGCGGGTATGCGGCGGCGCTGCTGGCGGGCACGCGCGAGTATGCGCATGCGGCGACGGTTGGGTTTCTGCTGGTGATGGCGAGCTTCGTATCGATGCATCAGCAGGCGCTGGCGCGGCCGAGCTGGTACGAGATCACGGTGGGCGGGATCGGACCGATATCGGCGATGATCGGCTGCGCGCTGCGAATCCTGACGAAACAAAAAAGACGCTGACGCGACGGGGCACACTTGGGCTGTCCTGTTTTCCCCGCGGGATGAATTCGAGGTGGAAGTGCGGGTCAGGCGGCTTGCTTTTGACCTCCGGGAAGCGGTGGCGCCGGGGGTGCAGGAGTGGTGGCGGGGCGCGGATCGGGCGACGGGGCCGGGTTCGGGGTGGCCGGGTGGTGGTAGTGGGCCGCGTTTTGCGCTGCGGAGGGTGCGGGCTGGGCGGCACGGTCCTGCGTTTTCAACTGGTTCTGGGGTTCTTTGGTATTTTCCGGTGCGATTTGGCTGTTTGGCGTATCGGCATCGGGTGAATCTTCGTCCGGTTCGGGATAGCGCGATTGCAGGTCGAGCAGGCGCGTGAGGGCGCGGTGGAACTGGCGTTCGAAGCGGGCTTC
>Ga0214192_1000888_pt1 | contig 17571 bp, 8 predicted proteins | sample TroBogEpilimnion_44_FD_153030 | JGI IMG/M metagenome (GOLD analysis project Ga0214192, IMG submission 153030) | Freshwater microbial communities from Trout Bog Lake, WI - 29JUL2008 epilimnion | ecosystem: Environmental > Aquatic > Freshwater > Lake > Epilimnion/Euphotic zone | place: Trout Bog... | reverse complement strand
TCCGTCTCGAACATTGAAAGCGCTTTTCACATCAAGCTGAAGCGCTACACGCATCCCACCGAGCAGCGGGAGTTCTTCTCTCCCGACACGGAACCTGAGTTGAATTTGGATGCTCCGGTTCTTCGCATCAGCGGACTGAATAATTACTCGATACGCAAACCGAAATATCACCCCATGAATTCAGCGACCGCCCGCGATATCTCGCCCCGGGCCGGTTCGGGTCCTTCCAGCCTTTATATCGGCAAGGATTTTCGCAATGCCTACCTGGGGACGGCGACTAATTTAACTGGTAAAGGTCAATCCGTGGGGCTCCTCCAATTTGATGGTTTCTATGCGAGTGACATCAGCAGTTACACCAATACGGCAAAGTTCGCCTCGGCGGCCAAATTGAATATCGTGAAGGTGGACGGAGGGGTCAGATCGCCGGGCGGCGGCAACGGCGAAGTTTCCCTGGATATCACTATGGTGCTGTCCATGGCTCCGGGCATTTCCAATATCTATATTTATGAAGCTCCCAATCCGAGTCCCTGGGTGGACTTGCTGAGTAAAATGGCCAATGACAACCTGGCAAAACAGCTGAGCTGTTCCTGGGGGGAATCCACCCCCGGTTCCGTGGGGGATTTCACGGCTGAGGAAACAATTTTCAAGCAGATGATTTCGCAAGGCCAGGCATTTTTTAATGCCACCGGCGATAGTTGTGCCTTTGTGGGAGGGGTTCCATTCCCATCTGAGAGCACGAATATAATTCAGGTGGGTGCCACAACACTTACCACCGGGAGCGGTGCGGCTTATTCATCCGAGTCGGTCTGGAACTGGGGAAACTCGCTCGGTTCATCCTATAATGGCGTCGGCAGCAGTGGAGGGATCAGCAGTAATTACACAATTCCTTACTGGCAGGCACCTATCAGCATGGCTCTCAATGGAGGTTCGAGCAGTTTCAGAAACGTGCCGGATGTGGCCATGGTGGGCGACAGTATTTATAACATTTCCGGTGGAGGCAAAAGCGCTGGGGAGGTGGGTGGAACCAGTTGCGCGGCACCTTTGTGGGCGGCATTTCTCGCCTTGGTCAACCAGCAGGCTTCCACCAATGGAACCGGTACGGTGGGTTTCATCAACCCATCACTTTATGCCATCGCAGCAGGCACCAATTATTCATCCTGTTTTCATGACGTCACTTCAGGCAACAATACCTGGTCCAATAGCCCGTCTCATTTTTATGCCAAACAAGGCTACGACTTGTGCACTGGATTGGGGACACCCAAAGGAGCGGCTCTGATCAACGCTCTCGCCCCGGGCGTCCCCATTCCGAGGATCAGCGCCCAGCCGACAAACATCGTGAGTGTAGCGGGTGGCACGGCGACGTTTTCCGTCGCGGCCTATGCGTCGTCCCCGCTGTCGTATTCATGGTTTTTCAACTCGAATGCCATTGCTCAGGTAACAAACTCAAGCTTGATCCTCACCAATGTGGGTCCTTCCGATGCCGGAAGCTACGACGTGGTGGTGAGTAACATCTACGGAAGTGTGACCAGCAGTGTCGCCAACCTCACCATCGTTTACCCACCCACGGTGACTCAGTCGCCCGTCGATACAAATGTGCTTCAGGGACAATCTGCTTTGTTGACCGTGCAGGCGTCCGGCACGGCAACTCTCGCTTATCAATGGCGTCAAAACTCCAACCTTCTCGCCGGTGCTTATTTCGCAACCTACTCGATTCCTTCCGCGCAAGCTGCCGACGCGGGTTATTATGATGTATTGGTGTTTAATTCCTATGGCAGTGTGACCAGTGCCGTGGCCAATGTTACCGTCCTGTTGCCGCCCTCTTTCACTCAGACCCCGGTGGATACGAACGTTGTCCTCGGGCAACCCTGGAGTTTCAATACCGCTGTTTCCGGAACCCTTCCCATCAGTTATCAATGGCTCCAAAACTCCAATATTCTGGCAGGGGCCAATGATACAAATTACTCCTCGGCTTCTGCCCAACTTTCCGATGCTGGAAGCTACACGCTGGTTGCCTCCAATGCCTACGGGATGGTGACCAGCACTCCGGCGAATCTTTCGGTGATCACCGCTCCCGTGATTGTGCGGCAGCCCCAGAGCCAATTCGTTTATACGGGACAATCTTTAAACCTGACCTCCATTGTCCTGGGAGCCCCGCCGCTGTATTTTCAATGGAGCCAAAATTCCAACGCAATAACCGGGGCGACCCTTCCCAATTATGTCAAAACCAACGCGCAAGTTGCGGATGCGGGATTCTACGATCTGGTGATTTCCAATGCTTATGGAAGCGTCACCAGTCAGGTTGTATCAGTTACATTACAAATTCCGCCTGCCTATGCAGGGATTCTGGCTGGATGGGATGCCAGCACCCAGACGGGCGGGGGTAATAATTTTGGGGTCTCCCCCTTCCTGCCTTCAACCAACGCACCGTTGCTGACGGTCACTCCATTGACTCGTGGGCCTGGCGTGGGTACCGCCGGTATCGGTTTGGCTCGTGCCTGGGGAGGTACGGGTTTCACGAATGTGGATGCAAACTCCGCCTTCAACTCGGGTCTTTATTTTACTTTCGCGCTGACTGCTCCCAACGGATACAGCCTTAACCTGAGCAACATCAGCCAGTTTTCCTATCGCCGAAGCACCACCGCCGCGCCCTCGGGCGTGCTGCTGTGCCAGGTGGGATCTGGGACTCCTTTTAATATCACAAATCTTTCCTATCCCCCGGCCGCTCTTGCGGGATCCAACCTTCCGCCCATCGACTTGACGGCATTTGCTTCGCTTCAGGATATTCCGGCGGGCACGAATGTAACCTTCTACATCGTAAATTATGGCGGCAGCAGTGCTGTATCGGGATGGTACATCAACGATACCTCCAACTCAGTGGCGGATGATTTTGAGATCACCGGTAGTTTGTCTCCTCTATCGGTGCCGCCCGTACCACAACTGCAATTTTTTCCCTTCTCAACCGATACGAACAACGGTTCGGGAGTGAACCTGGCATTCACCAACTCGTCTGGAAGCAACTATTTCGTGTGGTCGACCTTAAACCCGAGCTTGTCGGTAAGCAATTGGGTTCCGGCAGGTCAAATGAGCGAATTGCCGCTGGCTGACCCACCCGGCCAGAGCATTTACTCTCTCCAAGTAACCCCATCCAACTCGCCCACTTATTACATTGCTGCGTCAGCCGTGAATTCGGCGCCTTATCCCGCAAGCGCCTACGTCCAGTGGATACGGTTTGATGCCTTGACGAACTATACTTTCTACTCGACGAACGCCGCGCTGGATTCCAATGGATTTTTCAGCCTGCCATTGCCGTTGGCTCCGGTCATCGTTTCAAACCCGGTTTCCAGCGTGATTTTGACGGGGCAGGGCACGCTGTTCCAATCCGTCGTTTCGGGCGATGGCTTGCTTTATTATCAGTGGCTGGAGGGAACTCAAAGTCTCACCGATGGCGGCTCTGTTTCGGGCTCCCAAACCCCGGCGTTGACGTTGCTACCTGCAACACCCGGTAATGCCGGCGCCTATTCCCTGGTGGTCACCAGTATGTGGGGAAGTGTGACGAGTGCTCCAGTGAACCTGACCGTGCTGCCTGTGCCAGCTTTGTCAGCACCTCAAATATCGAGCTCAGGCGTCACCTTTTCCAGTAGCGGGGCGGTTCCGGGTTCGGCCTATGTCGTAATGACGACGACTCAACTTCAATCCGGGACCAATTCCAATTGGACACCGCTTTCCACCAATAGCGCCGATTCCAACGGTGGCATCCTCTTCACGGATACCAATTCCATTTTAGGCGAGAAATTTTATCGACTGTTGTTTCCGTGAGAGCAGCGGCGGTGAAGTTTGGGCGGGCGTGTTCCAAATAAAAAAACGGCGGTTAATATCCGCCGTTTCTTGAGTGCAAAAAATGGTGGTCAGGGCAGGGAACGCAAACAGCTCAAACCGCTTGTTCTCCTTTTTCCTCGGTGCGAATGCGGATGGCTTCCTCGACATTGGAGACGAACACCTTGCCGTCGCCGATCTTGCCGGTTTTGGCCGCTTTGACGATGGCGTTGACAGCTTCATCCAGATCGGAATCCACCACGACAAGCTCCAGCTTGATTTTGGGAAGAAAATCCACGGTGTACTCGCTGCCGCGGTAAATCTCGGTGTGACCTTTCTGTCTGCCGAAGCCTTTGACTTCGGTGACGGTCATCCCTTCGATCCCGACTTCGCCCAGGGCATCTTTGACTTCTTCCAGCTTGAACGGTTTGATGATCGCTTCGATTTTTTTCATGTTGTGTAACTTAAGACTCTCAACTCAAATACATTGACCCAGTGTGGGCATGGTATCCAACGACCCGTCAGACCATGGCCTCTAAAATTTCAAGCCATCTTCCCCAAATCACCCGGCTTTATCAACTCTCAAGCAGTGATGATGCCATGATTCTCCAGAAATCAAAAATCATTGCAAGTCGTGGATAAGCAGGGCAGAAACAGATTTTTAGATGTTAGAAAGGAGGTGTTTGATAAAAAAACTTGCCCCATTTTGAACAAGTTGGTCATTTCGATTCAGTCCGGCCACTAATTTAGGGCGTGATTTGTTTTAGCCACGGATGAAAAACAGATCAAACACGGATTGGGACCGTGGGAGTTGAGGGTGGAGGCCTGGCGTGCCTCGGGAATAAACACGATCCGATGGCAATGGTGTCAAAGCTGGTCAAAATCGGCTTCGATCGAAAATGGCCCGGTCATTTATGACTGGGTACGCTGTTGGAAATATTCAAAAGTCCCCTCACGGGACGAAAGAAATGATCTGTCGTCCCGCTGGGACTTCGGGTTTGCGTTGCAAAACCCCAGTCATGAATGACTGGACCATTGTCGAAGACGGAAATCCGAGTGACCCATTTTTTCGCAATTCACCTAAATGTTTCCTTCCTCCGATTGAAATTTATCTGTGTTCGATCTGTGTTTCATCAGTGGCGAACTTTAGGGGGAGCGGACGCGATAGTATTGGGTGGTTTGATTGGTGTTCTGGGTGTCAGTGAATTGATAATTGCCCGAACCGGCTGGCGATTCCACCGCAGGTCCAATCACGGTCCAATTGGTGAGCGGTAGAGCTAGGTTGGTGCTGCCGAGCACGGTGAAAGCAAAGCCCCCCAAGTTGGTGAAACTCATTTGGAGGACGCCTCCTGACAATTTGCTGACGTTTGAGAGGTTGAAGGGCGCCGGTTGATAAATGAAAGTAGCGTCATTGCCCAAGGTGATACCCAGGCTATTGCTGGCGACCAATTGATAATGATACAGGGTGCGCGTTGTCAGGTTGGTGATGAGATTGGAAATCGAAAAGGCTGTATTTGTGGCAGCCAGATTCGTGCTGGCGGTCAGGGAGCCGTAATTGGTCGTCAACCCATATTGGAAATAGGCCGTTGCAGCTGCACCATTTGGATTTACGTTGCCATTAAGAGTGGCATTGGAGGCAGTGATGCTGGAGGCTGCGAGTGTGTTCACTGCTGGGGCAGCCGTGCTGGTCGTAAAAGTCAGATCGCCACCAAGACCAGTCCCCGTGCTATTGATTCCCACCAACCGGTAATGATAAGTCGTTGCCGGAGTTAACGCACTCTTTGCGCCGCTCGAAGTCCAAATCCCGCCCCCATATACCCCAGCCGTCAATTGTGTGGCATCAGGTGACATAGCAATGGTCTCCCAAACCGCGATGGGGGCTGTGGTCTGGTTCCATGTAACTCCGCTATTAGTAGACGTGAATATCCCAACGTATGGGGCCACGGCCGCGAGGATGGAGCCATCAGCGGATGAGGATATGCCCCAAAAGCCACTATTCGGAGCAGTGGTTTTGGCCCAAGTTACCCCACTGTTCGTGGAGGTCCAGACGCCGCCAGCTCCATCTGCAGAGAACAATTGTGTTCCATCTGCGGATGAAGCAATGCTAAGCCAACGATTTGTGTTGGGAGATGAGGTCTGGCTCCAGTTAATTCCGCTATTGGTGGAGGTCCAAATGCTGGCACGGTCAGCCACAGCCGCCAGCATGGTGCCGTCGTAAGAGGAAGCGAAGTATTGCCATAAATTGGTGGGCGCGCCGGTCTGCGTCCATAACGCCCCTGCGGGTGCAGCAATGGAACTCATCATGAATCCAGGCAGAGTTGAAATATTGGTCGAGGCTGGGAGCGTGGTGAATTCGCCTATGTTTCCGTAGTTGGTGGTCAGTCCATATTCCAAATAGGCGTATGTATTGGCACCAGAAGGGTTGACCGTGCCATTGATCGTAGCGTTGGTGGAGGTAACACCCGTAGCCGCAAGTGTCGTCACTGTTGGCGGATCGGCCAGGGCCGTCTGGCTGAAAGTGGAAAAAGTTAAAGCACTGAGCAAGCCCAGCAACGTGATTGCGATCAAGTTGTTTTTCATGATAAGGAATTCCCTGCGGTCACTCCTCCACGCGATGTCGACAAGCCTAGTGCCTGTCGACTGGCGAACAGCGAAGCGCGAAGCGCGAAGCGCGAAGCGCGAAGCGCGAAGCGAATATTCAAGAAGTGTATCAAAACAGGCCTGAAAATCAAGTTTTTTCAGGCCGAAATGGACCTGCTCATGCCGCGGGAAACAGGCATTGGAGATCGATGGCTTCGGGTGTTTTGCGGGGGCCTGATTTCTAGAAAGTTGGAACAGGAGGGCAGAGGAATGGCAGAGATAGGTTCACCGACAGGTCGGCAAGATTTTGCCTTTTAAATTTCCGACAAAAATGGTCGGAGCGACAGGATTTGAACCTGCGACGTCTTGGTCCCAAACCAAGTGCTCTACCAGGCTGAGCTACGCTCCGATTGCAACCTGAGTATTAACTTTCGTCTAAAAGGGGTTTTCAAGCAACCAATATTTACGGAAATTGTCTTGATGACGTTCTCTTATGTTTTTTATGATGACCCACTGTGAACAACATTTGAAACAAACTCCTTGTCAACCATGAGCAACTCAGCAATCACACATTACAAATGGCGGTTTTTCACCGCCGGCGGCTTTGACCAGGTCAAACTGGAGACCGGCGCCGATCTGATGCACCTGGATGAGTTGGATCAGAAGCTCTGGGTGGCCCTGGCTTGCCCCACCACCGGACTGGAATTTGATCCCAAGACCGCCGCACTGATTGATCTGGACAAGGATGGTCGCATCCGTGCTTCCGAGCTGATCACGGCCGTCAAATGGGTGGGCGGGATGCTGAAGAATCCTGATATCCTGGTCAAATGCCAAAGTTCCCTGGCCTTGAGCGAGATCAGCGACAGCACCGCCGAAGGATTGCAATTGCTGGCATCCGCCACGCAAATCATCACCGACCTCGGGAAAGCTTCCGCCGGCACCATTTCGCTGGAGGATGTTCTGGATGCGAACAAGATTTTTTCGAACACGGTGTTCAACGGGGATGGCGTGATTATCGCCGAATCCGCTTCCGATGACGCGACGCGCAAGGTGATCGGCGAAATTGCCGGGATTTTTGGAACGGTGATGGATCGCTCGGGCAAACCCGGCATCGACCAGTCCAAGGCCGATGCATTCTTTACCCAGGCTGCCGCTTATGAAGCGTGGGTGAAGGCTTCCGAAATCAATGCGGACAAAATCATGGTGGCGGGTGAGGCCACGGCTGCGGCCAACACAGCGGTGATGGCCATCAAAGCCAAGGTGGACGACTTTTTCGGACGCTGCCGTCTGGCGGCGTTTGATGCGAGGACGGTGCCGATTATGAACCGGAGCGAGCTCGAGTATGCCGCACTGGCAGGCAAGGATCTCAGCATTCATGCCGGGGAGTTTGCTCACTTCCCGCTGGCACAAATTTCAGCCGGGAAAGCGCTGCCTTTGAAGTCAGGGCTGAACCCGGCCCATGCCGCGGCTGTGACTGCGTTGCTCGAAGTGGCCATCAAGCCATTGCTGGGTGATAAAGACGAACTCACCGAGGCGGATTGGGCTGCTTTGCAGGGAAAACTGGCTGCCTACAACGGATGGCTTTTGAGCAAAGGCGGTGTGCAGGTGGAAGGATTGGGAATCATCCGGATACGCGAGATCCTGGCATCCACAGCGCAAGGCAGCATCACCACGTTGATCGCCAAGGACAAGGCGCTGGAGCAGCAGGTGGCGAATATTTCCAATGTGGAAAAATTGCTGCGCTATGTCCGCGATATTTATTTGCTCTGCATCAACTTTGTCAATTTCAAGGAACTTTACAGCGGCACCGAGCCCTCCATTTTTCAATGCGGCACGCTGTTTCTTGATCAACGTTCCTGCACACTCTGTCTGACCGTTGAAGATGCCGCCCGACACGCCAGCATGGCGGGTTTGGCGGGAGCCTATCTGGCCTATGTGGATTGCATTCGCAAAGGGACCGGTGAAAAGCTCAGCATCGTCGCCATCTTCAGCCAGGGCGATGACGACAACCTCATGGTGGGGCGAAACGGAATTTTCTACGATCGCAAGGGCAGGGACTACGATGCCACCATCACAAAAATTCTCTCGAACCCGATCAGCATCCGGCAAGCCTTTTGGTCCCCCTACAAGAAGCTGGTGCGTTTGATTGAGGAACAGATTGCCAAACGCGCTGCAGCAGCTGACTCGGCCGCAAATGATCGTCTGGCAAAAACCACCGAGGCGGTTTCGACCGCCACTTCAGCCCAAGTTCAGCAAAAAGGCATTGATATCGGAATGATTGCCGCGTTGTCCGTGGCCTTTGGGAGCATTGGAACTGCATTGGCGTATTTCCTGGGATTGTTCAAAGGAGTTCCGCCCTGGCAATTGCCATTGATGGTGATCGGAATGGCACTTCTGGTTTCCGGACCTTCCATGATCCTGGCCTACATGAAATTGCGCAGGAGAAATTTGGGTCCGATCCTGGATGCCAACGGATGGGCGGTGAACGCCAAGGCCAAAATCAACGTGCCTTTTGGAACCAGTTTGACGGAAATTGCCACTCTGCCTCCAGGTGCGCACATCGATATCACCGACAAATATGCCGAAAAATCATCCATCTGGCCCAAGGTGGCGCTGGTGCTTTTTGTGGTTTGGTGGGCATGGTCCTACTGGACCTGGGTCCCGCCCAAGTCAGACGAAAGCAAGAATGGAAATGATTCCCGGACCAACAGTGTTCCTGCGGTGGCGGCAACGAATGCTCCGGCTGCTACACCGGCTAAATAAATTTAATTCATCGGCGATTTAAAAACGGGCTTCTGAGAAATCAGAGGTCCATTTTTATCGAGCGGGCTGTCGGATTCGACATCAATGCGCTGGAGCTGCTATTTCCTGGAATCTAAATGTGGTTATTCTCCCTTTGATGCCCTAAATTAATGGAGCGAAGTGCACCCGCCTTGGAGGAAATGGACCCCGATGGCCCAATGGATTGGACGCTTCCGTATTTAAATCGATGAAATGGAAATATTTATGGTTGCTGATTGGGATGAACGTCTTGTGGGCGGCTTCTTTGTCGATCTATAAGAATCTCTCCCTGCAACTCACATCGGGGGTCATCGTCACCCTGCGCTTCGGCCTTGCCGCCCTTTTGCTCCTCCCGTTCCTGCCCTTCAGCTTGGGTAAATTCCCCAAGGGCTGGGATCTGCTCAAGACGGCGGTGATGGGCGTGACCACTTTTTGCATCGGCCATTGGTTGCAAGTGACCGGGGACAAAATGGGGGGCGCTGGCAACTCCTCGGTTTTGATGGGAACCGAGCCTGTTCTTACCGGCATTCTGGCGGCGCTTTTTCTTCGCGAACGAATCACCTTGTGGGCATGGGGAGGATTTGCCCTCGGGCTGCTTGGAGTAGCCATTCTCAATGGATTGTTCATCGGCGATTTCCGGTGGGCGGGTCTGGCCGCCAGCGGAGTGTTTGTTTCCTCTTTCATTTGTGAGGCCGTCTATTCCATCCTGGGAAAAAAGTTGATCGAAACTTCCGGCATGATGAAAACTTTGGGTGCAGGACTTTTTTTTGGGACAGTGGCGAATGTTCTGATTAACGGGAAAGATTTGGTCCAAGCGGTGCCTTCGTTGTCCATGGGATCATGGTTGCAAGTGCTTTACCTGGCTGCGATCTGTTCTGCGCTGGGTTATTGGATCTGGTTCATTGTAATTCAGGAAACGGACGTTAATGTGACCGCCATGACCATCTTTGTTCAACCGATTGCTGGTGTTTTGATCGCTGCACTTTGGTTGGGGGAAAAATTACACATCGGCCAATTGTGGGGCTGCATTTGCATTGTCTGCGGAATTTTGCTGGGACTTCGCGGGGATAAAAAGGATAGCCTTCCGCAGCCAGTCGGGGAATCTCAATAAGCCAGGATTCTGTAGAACCGCCCTGTTTGACTCGGGGCAGGATCCGAGAAATTCATCGTTCCGCCGTTACCTGAAACAACCGCGCCTGCATTCACCCAATTTGTGGAAGCCAGATTGCTGATGAATTGAAGTTGGTAATGAAACCCAACCGCGGTTTGCAAACTGAGGGCGGGGGTTTTGTTGGAATATTTAAGGGAGAGAGCGGGCAGGGTGGTTTCCAGTTTCATGGAAGCAGAGGCGGTCCCGGCCGTGTTGCTGACGGTGACCGTGTAAAGACCCGCATCGGCGGCGCAAAGATTGGAAATAGTCAGACAATTGGAAGCACAAGACAGGATGGGATTGCCGTTATTCCACCAACAATAATTGAGCATTCCGCCCGTGGCATTTGCCGTGATCGTGATGTTCGTCCCCAGCAGGCCTTGGCAGACATTTGGGGTGATTCCCACGGCTGGTTTCATTACTACAGTGAGAACGGCGGGTGAACTCATCGCCGCAGAGACAGGATTGCTTACCAAAACTGTATAATGATTGCCCGACATGGATGCCAGTGTGTTGGTGATTACCAGGATCTGGTTGGTGGCAAGCGGGATATTGTTGGAATTCTCCTGCCATTGATACATCAATGGACCGGCACCCACAGCGGATACCGTGAATAGCGTGTTGGAACCGGCAGGCGTCACGGAGTTGGTGGGTCCGGATAGAATAGAAACTTTTGAATTGATTCCATTATAGATCACCAGCGCAAAGTCCTGGTTGACTGTGTCCCCGGTGTTGGGAATTCCAAGGGAGTTGATGCTCGTTCCGTTGACCTTGACCGTAAAATTGGTTCCAACTCCTGCCGGCAGGAATACATTTTCCACATTGTTTTTTAGATCCGAACTGCCACCGGTCACTGAAAAAGCCCCCTTGAATACATTGCCCTTGTAGACATTGGTTCCCACGGTGACGACGAGATCGAGGTTGTTATTGTAAGCGTAACCCACGGTGCTTCCCGGCGCATCCGTCCAGGCCAGTGTCACACGGAAAGGTTTGTTGGTGTTGGCAATGATGCCGGTGAATGTTCTCGAATCGCCACTGGTTCTGAAAATGTCGGATGCCAGTTGATCCCGCACAACTCGCGGTGTGCCGTCGAAGCAGGTTCCAAGGTTGATTTCGCCCATTCCCTGGCTCGGTGAGGGCAGGGTGTCGTTGGCGTTGGTGCCGGTCAGGTATCGGGTGGAGTTCAGCAGCCATGCTTTGACCATGGCCGGGCTGGGCCAAATGCAAAATTGATTATAGAAATACTGCATGATGAGGGCGCACCCACCTGAAACACAGGGCGCAGCCTGGCTGGTGCCGGAGGATGCGGTATAGAATTGCTGGCCGTCGGGCCAGAAGGGACCGTTGGGTCCGCCGGAAATGTCCCATCCGCTGAAACACGGTGCAGCGATGCCAGTGGGATAAGCTGAAAAATCTGTGTTGGCATCGTAGGCACCTCCGCTCACATGCGTCCCGGGTGCACACAAGTCGGGTTTGCAACGTCCATCCCAGCAGGGCCCGCGACTGGTTCCGCTCCAAACGCTATTGGCGCTACTGGCATCGGAGTCGGCAATACCGCTTTGATCGGGTGCTCCAAAAGCCTGGACGCTCTCCGCCGCACCCACTGCGATGACATTTTTTGCGGAAGCCGGAGTGTCTATGGATTTTGCCAGTGGACCTCCATTTCCCGCTGAGACGACGATGACCATTTGTTGATTGCCAGCCGTTGGGTAAACAGAATTGTTTGGTTGGGCGTCGCGTACCAGGGAATCGTAAATTTGGGCGGTGGAATCATACCGGCCACCGGAAGCACTGAAGTTCCAACTATTATTGCTGATGCGCGCGCCGCTTTGATAGGCGCGCGATTGAATTTCCGTAAAATCCGGATAGGTATAATAGGGGTCAAAGATCACGGACGAACCGACAGACACAAAAGGACAGACTCCCAAGCCATAGTGGAAACCGGAAGAATCCACGAAAGGCCAGTTTGAGAAATCATCATATCCGGCGACGATATGGGCGTTGAGATTGCCGTGACCGTCACATCCCTGAAGCGTGCTGGTGGCACTGCTGGGGCAGCCTACCAGGCGCGTATAGGCGACACGACCACGTTGCGTTATGTCGCCTGCCGTATAGAGTCCGAAATGCCCCGGGAATATGGTTCCGTTGTCGATACCCGAGTCCACCATGTCCACGACAAGGCCGGAAGCGGTGAATTGCGCCTGGGTAAAGCCGATGGACGCGAGCCACGCGAGGTAACCTTGACCACTGGGCGCATAGCCATTCAAATTACCCGCTGCGATTTGATCCTGGCGCTCGCAACTTGGGTGCGGAGGAAACAAAGGTTGAACGGAGACTACATCCGGGCAGTTGGCGATGTTGGTGAGTAAAAGGCCCGGGCTCCTTACCACAAGATTGAGAAAACCCAAGCCGTGGTTGGTCGCCACAATTCCATTGGTGAGAAGGAGTGAGATTTGATGAAGCGTTTGGGTGTTTTGTTTCTGATCCTCAACTAGTTGAATTGTAAACAGATCCGTCCCGACGACACGCGGCTTGCCTTGTGGATCAGTCCCCAAGGCAGAAGGATGGATTTTGAAATCCGTCAGTAAGGCACTTTGCCATTGAAAAATATTCGTGAATCTGAGGCTTTGAGCCAGGTTTGCCAACTGCCCGGTGGTTCCGTAGATGAGGTAAGTGTTTTCTGGAATGTATGAAACAATTTTAATCCCGAAACCGGTCACCAAAGTTTTCCATTCCGGAAGGATGGGGCCGGCGAACTGCAGAAGCTGAAGTTGGCGACTCGAATTGCCGGACGGAGTTGTTCCGGAAGGGATGGATTTCGGGAGTCGTGTGTCCAGTCTTCCGGTGGATAATTCGATGAAATTATATTCATCCTTAAACTCGTTTAAGGGATGGGACTGAATACCTGCCGGAGGATTGGTGGTGTCATATAACCGGTAGCCTCCATAATCTGCGACCAACCTGGCTCCGGCTGCTTCAAGTTTCGCGGCCATGGCCGTGTCATAAATCCTGACCTTATGAAGCAATTCACCAGCCTTGGCAGGAAAATCGAAATAGACGAAAAAAGTAACGACGATAAACCAGCTGAAACGGATCAGCGATAAACCAATGGCGTATCGAGGATCTTGTTCATGGATTCTGTGCCAAACTTGCAACGGACGGTTCACTTTTGAGAACCGGATTCTATCAGAAAAAAAGAACCGTGTCTCACAAAAGTTTAGTTTAACGGGGGGCGAACGGCGAAAGGGGTTGAAAAAACGAAGGTTAGGGAGTGCAAAAGATTGGTATGCGGCTTCAATGGAAATGGGTGGGTGACTGGTTAACGCGAATCATATGAAATGATCACGCGCTCCAATCACCCACCACCGGTTGAATTCCTCAAGCGATGGATATCAATCCAACGCGTTGATTTAGTGCCCCGTTTGCACGGGTGTCTCCACTTTAGGCGGATGGAAGAATAGTGCCATGGCCACGACAGCCACGATTCCGCAAGCCATGGGAACCAAAAATAATCCATGGAAATCGGTGACCCCGTTATGACTGAAAACCGTTTGTCCAAGGTAAGGGCAGATGGAATTCGCCAGCAAGGCTCCGGCACCCAGAATCATCACGTTGAACAATCCTTGCGCGCTGGTTCGGGCATCCTTGGGAAAATAGGCGTCCGCAAAGATGTAAACGGTTGCAAAGAAAAATGCATAGCAAATGCCGTGGAGAATCTGGACGATCACAATCAGCCCCTGAGATTGGGGGCAATAGGCATAAACAGCAAACCTTGCCACATGGCCCAAAACGCCGATGATCATGGTGGTTCTCCAACCCAACCGTTTGAGGGTTCCTCCGAGAATGAACATCGTCAGAATTTCGGCGATCTGTCCCACGCTCATAACGGGCATGATGAGATTTCCTGGGATGCCGACGCCTCCATCCGCTTTGGCGGTGGCGAGGAAAGATCCGGTCCAGTTGAAATAACAGTTATGGACAAAGGAATCGATCAATGTCACCAGCCAGAGAACCATGACGAAAGGTTGTTTCAATAACTTGAGGGTTTCCAGCCAGGCCAGGCTCTCGCCAGCGCCTTCTTCAGCCTTTTTGGGAGGTGTGTGTGGCAGGGTAAAACTAAATGCAGCCAGTAGTAGGGAGGCGATGCCAGCGACGATATAAGTATACGCCGTGGCGGCTTTGAGCTTTTCACCGCTCAACCCATTGCCGAGCGCTGCCCGGATGGTTTCAATCAGGCCCTGAGGGTTCAAGGCATGCACTTTGTCCCAATCCACAAAAATAAAAGTGAACGGCCATGCCGCCAGAATCCATCCGATGGTTCCACCCATGCGCACCCGGCCGAATTCTTTCTGGGAATCCTTTAGATTGGCGAAGGCAATGGAATTCACAATCGAGATGGTGGGCACATAAAGCAGACAGTGGAGAAACATCAGCCCCAGGAACGGCCAGAAGGTTTTGGTGTAGGCGAGTCCGAGCATGGCCAGCCCACCGATGAAATGACTGAAGGCCAGGAATTTCTCGGCGGCAAAGGTTCTGTCGCAAAACTGGTTGCTGAAGAACATTCCCACCACCGCTGCGATGGGGAAAGCGCTTAAAATCCAGGATTGCTCGGAAGGGCTGAAGCCCAGGCTGGGGAGGTAGCTGAAAATCAATGGCAGCCAGGATCCCCAAATGGCGAACTCCAGCACCATCATCACAAATAGCTTAAATGTTTTGCTCACGATGTTTGTTGTTAATCTTGTTGGTTGATTTACAATTTGACAATGCGTCCGGTGTGCACTGACTTTTGCTCGGCTTCACAGATTTTTAGAGTCGTAACGCTATCCGCCGGAGTCACCACGATTGGCGACCTGCCTTTCGCAACACAATCGAGGAAGTAACGAATTTCCCCGGTATAACCGTCGTGTTTGGCTAACTTCGTGGACTTGACCTTGCCTTCGCGGCGGCTGATTTGAAGGGCGTTTTCTCCCCGGGAGAAATCAAAATCAAGGGTGGCTTGTTCACAGGTCATGTTGAAAGCCATGTTAAAACCCTGCGGTAAAAGCCAGCTTCCCTCGGCGCTGACCACGGGTCCGTTTTTGTAGGCATACTGAGTGACAACCTGATCGGCATTACCCTCGGCATCGCAAACCCCTGAAGAATAAACGCTATCGGGCATGCCGAAGAGGTAATTCACAAAATCGGTATCGTGAATATGGAGGTCAAATAGTGCGCCACCGAAGTGCGACTTGGAAGAACCCCATGAGGGCTTGACGGACAGTCGCCGGAAGTTCATGGCCAGCACCTTTCCGAAAGTTTTCTCCTCAACCACCTGTTTTAACCAATCCCAACCGGGCCAGAATCTCATGCACATCGCAGGCATCAGGAAGGTTTTTGCAGCAGACGCTGCTTTCAGAACTTTGCTCGCATCGGCCGAACTCATGGCGATGGGTTTTTCGCACAAAACATGTTTTCCAGCCTTCAAGGCTGCAATGGCCTGGGAGGGATGCAAGGACGTGGGTGTGCAGATGTCCACCACGTCCACATCCGGGTTGGACACCATTTCTTCAAAATCACGATAAACCTTGAGAGCCGCCCCCAGATCCAGATCTCCGGATTTAGTGATATTCCCGGCGACTCCCTTTAGAATGCCATTCTCAGGGAGCCGGACCATGTCGCAAACAGCGATGATCCGAGCGTTGGGAATTTGTTGGTAAACACGAAGATGCGTGACCCCCATGAATCCGAGACCGGCCACGGCGATATTGATTTTTTTTGCGGGCATATATTATTTGGGATTTACAGAATGCTGCTTTCGACGACTTCGCGTGCTTTGCGGATATCCTCCACCCGGGAAGCGCCCTGCTCGCGTTCCATCACCAGGTTCACGTTGTAAACGACATGTCTGAAGGTGTTCAAAAATGCCTTCCAATCCACATCGCCCGAACCTGCGGCGACCTCGGAACCCCAAGTGCCTGGAACTTCTGTTTTCTTCGCGTCCTTAATGTGAATTTGACGAATCCAAGGTGCGAGGGTGTGAAGGGCTTTCACCGGATCACCCTTGCCGTAAAGGATCATGTTTGCGGGGTCAAAGTTCACCCCGATATTGGGGTGATTGAGTTTTTGCAACAGGGTGGAAAGTTCGTGAGCTGTCTCCTGGCCTGTTTCGAGACCCAACAGGACGTTTTGGCTCATGAAGATATCCGCCACTTCATCCAAACGCTGCATCATTTTGGAAAAGCTTGGATGGGATTCATCCTCAGGAATGAAGCCTGCATGAAAAGTCACCAGTTTCAGTCCCATCTTCTTCGCGATAGCTGCGCTCTCCTCGAAGTTCGTGCGATTTTGTTCCCATGATGCATCCGGAGCAATGCCTCCGGTCAGGCGTATGGATTCCAAGGTGGAGTAATCTTCACCCAGGCAGGATACCATTCCCGACACGGCCGTGATGCCATTTTCGCGGAATATATTTTCCGTCTCACCCCACACAGCGGGCGACTCACGAAGGGGATCCAGTGCTAATTGAACTTTAAAAAGGCCCGTTTCACGGATTTTCTGAACGAGATCTTCCGGGGTTGAGGGTTGGAGTGACCAAGTGCAAACAGCCAGGCGTTCTTGAATTGAAGGTGATTTCATTCTTTTAGCGGAATAAATTTTTCAGAACCATCGGGTTTATCTATCTTTAATCTCACGGCGTTGACAGGTTAAAGTTGTCACTTTTATTGCAGAAATGAACAGTACTTTAGAGATTTACTGTTGAACAATGACAGGAATGACTCAAAAGGCGAATCCAAAATTCAAGGTTTAATGTCCGATAACGGCTTTTCAAAGATCCATTGCATTCCTCGCTCAATGCGTTCCCGAAGATGACTGGAATGATGTCCCGGGGGTTGGTAAAAAGCTGTTCGGGAAGGCCGATTCTTGATTGCTTCATAAATGGCTTTGGCCCCGATATTGGCTTTAAAGTCGTCCTGTGCCGGGCCTTCCAGGTAAATTTGTTGGGAGGAACCAAACGCATTCAAATCTCGTTGCACGATAGTCAGTGGATCGTTGTCCAGCCAGCGCTGCCAGACCTCCTCACGAAATTGACCGTTGGCATCATAAAGCCAATCAAATTTTCCGAGTCTCCCAGTCATTCTGCTCGGCGCGTAGGCTGCCGAAAGCCCCAAAGCATAGAGAATGTCGCCATCCTTGGGGGCAGGGATGGTTCCGTTCTCGATTCGCTCCACATCCAAAAGTGGCAGGCTGGCGAGAGTGGGAATTTTGAC
>Ga0214192_1000883_pt1 | contig 17600 bp, 14 predicted proteins | sample TroBogEpilimnion_44_FD_153030 | JGI IMG/M metagenome (GOLD analysis project Ga0214192, IMG submission 153030) | Freshwater microbial communities from Trout Bog Lake, WI - 29JUL2008 epilimnion | ecosystem: Environmental > Aquatic > Freshwater > Lake > Epilimnion/Euphotic zone | place: Trout Bog... | reverse complement strand
ATTTTAGTAAAATATAATACATTCAAAAACATAAATAATTTTAAATAAAGGAAAAATAATATATTTAAAATTAAAAATATATTATATATGTAAATAGGTCTAAAAATGCTTATTTCTCAGGGATTAATTTTTATTTAAAAGATTTATTAAAAACGTCTAATTCTCTATTGTTTACATTGATTATTGATAAAGAAGCTGTGTGTAATTTAAATTTTTTTAATTTTTTTCCAACTATACCCGAAATTAATGCTGGTATTATACTGCTGTGCGATACATATATACATACTTCATCCCCAGAAACAGAATTGTTTTTTTCAAAAATATGATTTCCATAGGAAGTTGCCCTTTCAATTGATTTTTCTCTTGATTCTATTTTCATATTCCATCGCGTAATGCCTGAATTAGATTTTACAGAAATTTTTTTATTATTTCGCAAAACTTCTAAATAAGAAGTTAATAATTTTGCAGTATCCATACAGCGCATGTGCGGAGATGCATAAATTTTTGGAGTGATATTATTAATACCAAGACCTTTATCAATAAGAAATTTATTTAAATACACGACGAGTTCTGCTATAAAATTAACAAAACTGTTATAATTAATTGTTTCGTTTGAGTGCGTTGGACCATGTCTCAATACAACGACATATTTTTTATTTGTCATTATATCCTTATATATAAATATATATCGGTTATTTTTTGTCTCGCATATAATAAATTATAATTAAATCATAATTAAATCATGGTTAAAATAATAAACGCACTATAATATAAAAAAAATACTTATTATGATGTACATGCATTTAATATTTAATAATAATTATAAAAAATTTTCTAAAGTGTGTTTAGAAAATTTTTGTAGTCTAAAAATATTTATATAAAATTTATGCAATAGTTTCGTATATTATCGTTTAATCATAAAATTTAAATTATTGGCATTATTATAATCTTATAGACATGAATAATTTAAACACTTTTAACAACAATTTTAATCCAACACAAAATCCTAATAATGGTTTTAAACCAACACAAAATCTCAATAACGGTTTTAATCCAACACAAAATTTTAACAACAATTTTAATCCAACACAAAATCCTAACAATGGGTTTATTCCGACACAAAATGTTAATAATGGTTTTAATAATGGTTTTAATAATGGTTTTATTCCGACACAAAATTTTAATAATGGGTTTAATAATGGATTTAATAATGGGATAAATAATACATCGAATCAATTGAACGCAATAACCGCAGAATCGAAAAGGCTAAATTTAACAAAAAATCCTTTCAAAATAAAATTAAAGCCTCACCAAGAAGCTTTATTGTATAAGACGTTGGACATTGATGAAAAATTTTCATATAGTAATAATCCTTACGGAGTGATGAGCGATAAACCAGGTTCAGGAAAAACGTATGTAGTGTTGGCACTAATATATTTTGCAATTAAACATTTTAAATCTAAGGGAGCAAACATTATTGTTGTTCCGCACAACATATATACTCAATGGGTGACAAGTATAGAAAAGTTATTGGGAGACAAGCTCAGTTATAAATTATTATTAGAATATTCTGACATAAATTTATTATACACTAAACCACAAATGTTATATGATTATGATATTATTTTAACAACATCACTTTATTACGATGTATTTGCATCTACACTCAAAACTATGGGTTTAAATGTTAGAAGAGTTTTTTTTGATGAAGCGGATACCATAAAAAATTTATTAGCACATCCAATGCCGTGCGGAATGTCTTGGTTTATATCGGCATCAATTAAAAGGGTATTTGATCAAAAAACGAACACTGCACAGATTGGTTCATACAAGTTACATTTAACACAATTATTGAAAAATGAATGTTTTTGTTCGGCAGAGTTTATAGATTCCAATATACAGTTACCAAAGCCCAACACAGAATATTTTAAATGCAGAGATTTTTATTTGGATAACATTTTAAGTAAAATATTGGAAAGGGAAGAATTGTCATATATAAACGGTCATGACTATTCTAATATAAGAGTCATGTGTGGAAATGCCACATTGAAAGAGACAAAAGACATAGTAGAAAGTCTGTATAAAAATTCGGTTAAAATACTTAATGACCTTAACGAACAAATAAAAGAAATAGAGAAAAAACAAAAATACGTTTATACTAAAGAAGAAAGAGAGAAATATCAAGAAACAAAAGAGAAATTGCTTGAACAAAAAATATCACACGAAACTATGTCCAAAAAAATAAAATCGTATGCAGCGGAATATGAGTTATGCATAAAATGTTTTAAAAAGTTAAAATCAAAAGATAATATAAATGAAGACACATTTAAATTAGATTATTATGAACTAGAATGCAATACTTATTTATGTAATAAATGTTATAAAAAAGAAATTGATGTAGAAATTTCTATAAACGATAAAATTGAAATAGAAAAAATAAAAATAAAATGTTTGGAGTGCAAAACATCTCATTTAGTGGAAAGTTTAAAATATCACACGGAAACATGCATTTTTAATAAACAAAACGATGAATTGGAAAATATGAATAAGATATTGTTGTTGGAGAAAATTTTAGAAATATGTGGAGACAAAATATTAATTTACTCTCAATTTAGAGGTGTATCTAACTTTATAAAATCAATTATTGCCAATTTTAATTTTGGATACACACAGCTTGATGGGGGTAATATAAAGGATCTGGATAATATTCTCGACGAATTTAGAAATAATCCAAAAAATAAAATATTATTAATCGACGATACTTCTTTTGGTGTTGGTTTAAATATTGAATATGCTACAGATATAATTTTTTTTAATAATATAGAAGTGAATGTGAAGGAACAATTAATTGGGCGTGCACAGCGTCTCGGGAGAACTTGTACATTAAACATATGGGAATTACTTTACACAAATGAAATATAAAGCAATTATTCATAATAAAGCGAATAAAAATTATGTAGAGTTATATTTATCTTTTATCTGAAGAATTGCGGTTTTACATTGAAAAAATTATATTGATTAATATAAGGAAGGTAATTCGATGAATTACATTAAAAATTTTTACAATCAACTAAAAATCGTCGTCGGTTCAAACGAACCTAAAAAAATCAATGTTCAGGTAAAAACGAATAATAAATATTTAATTAAAAATGCTATTTTACATCCAATATTTAAAGATGAATATAATATATTTAAACAACAAAAATATAATATTTTTAAAGAAAATATGTACGACTACAATAATAAAGATGAATCTGATGACTGTGATAAATTAGAAAAAGACGAAATAAAATCCATAAATAATTCTCTCAAGTACAGTTTAATTATTGGAGTGTGGAACAGGGATGACGCACAATTAAAAAAACGCATAAATTTTAGTAATTGCGCGTGTCCTTTTTATTATGTTCCACATTCTTGTATTATGACTTTAAATAGTGCATTGGTTAATAATAATCTAGAGTATGGTAGTACAGAATTAATTAAAAAAAGAGAAATATGGCTTGACAATATAATTAAAAATAATTTGCTGATTGTTCTTTTAGTGAGTTGTTATTTTTTTAAGACAAAATTTGAAAAAAATATTTTTTAATAAAAAACGGCTCACAAAAATTATATAAAATTGTATAGTTTTATATAATTTTTTGCGGTTTTTAATGTCAATTATATTGACATTAAAATTTTAAAATATAATTATAGACCATAATTATATTTTAAAACGCACCTAAAATAGTGCATAATTTTGTATTGTATAAAAAATTATACACTTTTTAGGCACGGTGTGTATGTAAGACAATACATAATGACATTTAAGAGTATAGGATAAACATACCAAAATATAATTAGTTTTTTTCTAAAAAATCCATTAATTCGGCAACTGTTATATTTTGTGACATATCATTACTATTTTTATGTGTACTAGATTCAGATATTTGTCTTTTTAAAATAGAGGGTTGTTTAGGATTATACCAAACAATATTTTTTAATACGTAACTATTGTCAATATTTTTATCATCGGAAATATTGCCGACTTGAGATTTGCTGTTATTTACTGGTTCAGTGGATTCCATTAATCGTACTGTATAATATAATATAATATTATATAATATTATTATATTATATAATATTATTATATAATTATATGTCACGATATTCAGATTTTTTTAACAAAACTTCAATAGTAATAAAACATTTTGACACATTGCCAAATGATGATAGTCTGCAATGGGGAATGTATGGTTCAAATCAAGATAGATATTTTAAAGATGCCACGACCGATATATTTACAAAAAACTTTTTGTCAAATGATAAAATGAGATGGATGTTTGTGGATTATGTCTATCATGTAATATTATTTAATTTAAACACACAAATAAATAAAAAACTATTAGAGTTATACAACACATATTTATATAAAAATGAATTTATTACATTATTGTTTAAAGGCGGCAATGTCATGAATTTATATTATGGAGATTTAAAAGAACAGATAAATGAATATAAAAAAAATTGTCAATACCAATTTCACAAAAAATTTGTAATAAACAATGTAGCTAAATTTTTAGATAATCTTGATAACAATTTTCAAATAAGTGATGTTGATTTTTCAATATATGTGGCTTGTTTTGATTACATAAAATATTTAAAAATTACGCATTGTGCAAAAATAATAGTGGCAGAAACTCTACAAAAAATAGGGATTGAATTTGACAGATATTTTGATTCTGTCATGAGCGATACGTTTCCTGTGACGCCTGTGAATCCAATAAAAACTAAAGAAATTGTGGCGGAAGATGTGATTAAGCAAGAAGACAAATTAAGAATATTTCTTGAAAAACTGAAAAAGAACATTATTGATTTAAATGAAGAAAATTTGGGAGACTTGGTAGAAAAAACTACAATCAAATTTAATAAACCACATCAATTAATAAAATTATATTTAGTATTTGAAAAATTGGCAATCAATAATAAATTGGATATCAGCTCTGAATTAGAAGAAATAAGGAGTGTAATAAATAGTGAAGTTAATACAAAATTAAATAATATATTATCAAATAATTTTTACACAAAAAATAAAATTGACGAATTCCGGTCAAAAATAAAAAAGTTTTATTTGGGAGAAAAATTTTGCGTAAAGTTTAAAGATGAGTATACAAATCAAAAACATTTGGTACATATTTTTGTATATGAGGGTGAACAGGAAGTTGAACCCTTACTGGCAAAAAGAAAAAGTGCGATTGTTCATTCCAGCAAACAATTAAATAATCCCACAAAAATAATAGATACGGAACCTGATTTAATGCACTATATTTCGTACAATACATCTATTTTAAAACTAAGAGTAAGTGGAACGTCCGATTTTGATTTATTTAGAATTAAATTTAATGTAAAACTAGAAAATGTCATTAAAGAATATGTATTGACAGAAGATTACGATAATTTTGTGGAAAAACTAAAAATACAACAAAAAAATCGCAATGCGGATAACGAAATAAATTCTACAAACAATAATTTATTTGTGTCACGGGAAGAATTCGATAAATTTATCGCTGATAATAAATTCAAATTAGAGGAACAAGAGACAATTGCTTTCAATGTTCCCTCAGAATTTATCGATGTCTCAATGCCGTCTTTTCAGGATGCCACAGCACAACATTTTATAAAAAATAGTGATAACGACAATATAGCAAATATATTCAAAATTATAGATAATGTATTTTTATATACCGATTGTTATTCCAAGACTGAAATATATGACGATCTGAATGTTGTATTATTTTCACAAAACACATATTTTCCATGGGTCGATAAAAAATATGACAAACGTATCAGAAGATTAATTACAATGTTAGTTATATCAAAACTAGTTTTTACGAATGGTAGATATACTTTAGGGACTGAGATGAGACAAATATTAAAAAATTTAATATTTACGTGCGTAGTTATATACAATAGTTTGAATAGTGGTATAGATTATAACATTGATTATAATGAAATAAGAAAATACATGGTTGACGAATCAAACCATGATATCAAAATTAACGTCATTGCCCACATGATTAATTCTGTAAATAAAAATAATCAGTTGGTCGATTTCAGAACTATTGTAAATATAAATAATAAGTATCAGTGTATACGATATTTACTCAATTTAATATTGATTTTCTACAAATTATTCTCGCAAAATTCCGATACACATAACGAAAACATTGTTAAATTTATTAATGCTTATAAAATTGAACAATTGTGGGAACCGTTTGACGTTTCGGATAGTAATAATGTTGTGGCGGAACTAAAAAAAAAATATACAGTATTATTGAAAACTATTATTGATAATGGTCAAATACTATTATTAATATTTTAACTCGCGCAGTCGTAATTGTGTATGATATTTGCTTTTTTTTGACATTCTTTGTCACAAAAATATACTCCTTTACATTTACTGCATTTTTTAAGGGATATTGACTCGCTTGAACATTGTCCACAGAATAAACATGTTTTATTTGTTTTATTGGTATGCAACGATAAAATATATTTTTCTAACATGTCATCACAACACTGACTGAGTACATTTAGTCCTTTTTCATTGTATATCTTTACTGCATCTTGTGAAAGTTCTTTTTCTCCAATGGCAAAATTCCTGTTATTGCCTCTACCAAAAAAATAATCCAAATTTGATAACCAATACATATATTTGCGATAATCATATGTATTGTACAAATCGAAACCATCCACTACTTTGTATTTTGAATAATAATCAATCGGAACAATTTTTTTACTGTGTTCCAATAATATTTTTTTAATTTCTTCGCTCGTCGTTATTTCATGAGGAAATTTACCAGAAAATCCGCTTCTTATCATTGGGTTTACATTTTTACTGATTAAATATTTAACAATGTCAAGCGAGTTTTTCATACATGCATAATACAATGCTGTCGCTGATCTATAATTTGATATATTAATGTGAATATGTTTTGTTTCTAGCATATATTTACATATTGGCACATTATTATATGCACACGCCCAATGTAAAATAGTTTCGCCGTATGGATAAACCATATCATAACCATCAAACATTTCAATATATTCAATAACAGATTTATTGGATTCATCATTGCTTTCATTTTCTATTAAATCTTTTACCATGCTCAACATCAAATTTTTTCCTTCTACTGAATTGCTTGGCGGTTCATTTTCTTTATCCATTGTAATAATCAGTTAGGTTTAGTTTATTATTGTCAATTATATATCATCAACTTGCACATAAATAAAATTTCAATTTTTACAGTATAATAAAAATTGAAACAATTAATGTCTCACTAACTGAACAATATAAAAAATAGTAACAAAAAATAGTAATAATAACAAATATTATGGGGCGTCAAACCACTTTATTATTTTACAGATCTTGGATGGAGGAAGAGACCGGGGAAAATATACCTGAAATGAAATTTTGGTCAGTGAGTGAAAATAAATTTGACGAATATGAACTAATGCCATATGGTTGTAAAGAAGTAGGAGACGAACCAGATTTTGACAGTTTTAATTTGGCAAAATCAAGTCAAGAATATATTAAAAAATTTAACGGATTTTACGATAAATACTTTCCTCTTGTATCAGAAACCGCGATCAATGAATTAGTCGCCTATTTGAAACAATTTGAAAGTACTTCCACCAAGTATATTATATTAGACAGTACGTCGGGCGGCGAAATTTGTTATGTAATAAGAGCAGTTGTAAGAGAAAATGTGACTGTCGTAATTGAGATAATGAATTTTGATGCACATACGGAAACTGCACGAGTAGAATTAACTTTTGAAAAATAATTCGATTTTTGTAATCTGTTATGATGTTTTAACTTTAATATTGACTTTGGACGTGTTCGATTTTAATCCTCTACTATCCTTACAAAAATATTTAAATTTATCTTTGCCAACATAATTGTTATTTGGAGTATAGTACGCATAATATTTTTTTATAATTATATTTCCGTGTTTGGGCTTTGACTTTATATAAAATTTCGTTCTGGGTAAACAATTTTCTACTATAAACTTGATTTTTTCGTCGTATTGACTTTTGTTGATGTTTTTATATTGTGTGTTGTTGGAGAAGGAATAGTAACATATAGGACAAACGTGATTATATCATATCCCATTATTACATCAGAATTTGCGGATTGTACATATCCAGGAGCATTTATTTTTTTAAATCCTCTTAAAATTTTTAATACATATTTTGCAACTTTATTTGACGTCATTTGTCCTCCTGAATTAATATTTACAATAGAAGGATATGCAGTTTGAAAGTATTGCGAATAGGTGTTTGTTAAAGGATAATTATTTAAAGGATCATTACTTAATATTAAATTTGTATATTGATTTAAATAAGTTACAGCGGAATAAATTCCGTTATAAAAATTAGTATTAAAACACGTTAATAAAAAAGGAGTATTTGGATACATACTTATCCATATTTGTGAACTACCGACATTGATTAGGCCATATGGCCAGTTTGTCGTGTATGTTGCATGTGAATCACTCCATATGCCGGGAGTTCCGTTACCATTTTTTTCACTGTAACTTTTCGAAGAAGATACTCCGCCATTAGGCAAAAAATTATCAGAGCTATTATCCGCAAAAATGCCACTGCCAAACCCAACACTATAACAGTTCGTTGCAGTACATGTATTCGTTCCACCAGTACATGAGCCATTATATCCCCCGCCAAAAATACCGGCACAATCAGAGCCATTAGTAATATCCCCCGTGCTATAACAGTTTATAGCGGCGCATGTATTAATTCCTCCCGTATTACTCGTGTTACATATTCCTCCAAAGATTCCTCCGTCAGAACCACCACCGCCAGAATCATCTATGTATCCAGTACTATAACAATTTGTTGCCGTACAATTATTAATTCCAGCAATTGCGAAAATGTTACAATATCCGGCAAAAATACTCCCATTGTAACCAGTGGCAGGATTATCAATATTTCCAGTACTGTAGCAGTTAGTGACCGCACAGTTATTTATTGAATTTTCATAGTTGTTATAATTTGCGTATGTTCCTATTATACCACCGTTATAACCGTTACCGTTGCCACAAATATTGCCCGTACTATAACAATTCGTTATAACACAATTATTTGTAGAAGTACCAGTATTACTTTTACAGTAATTATTCGTATATCCTCCGACAATACCTCCCGCGCCATAACCGGTAATGTCGCCCCTACTATAACAATTATTTACTATACAGTTATTTTCCACGTTTCCTACTCCACCAAGAGTGCCTACAATAGTGTTAATATTTCCTCCAAAAATTCCACCGCAACCACCGCTAGAAATAGTTCCTTCACTATAACAATTATTTGCCATACAACTATTTATCCCGCCAGTATTATTAATATTAATATAGCCACCAAAAATTCCCCCAGATAATTGCCCGCTAATTTCTTTTTTACTATAACAATTTTTTGCGATACAAATATTCGTTCCACCAGAGTTGTAACAATTAATGTAAGAACCAAAAATACCTCCCGCATTTTCTCCCACTATTTCTCCTGCACTGTGGCAATTCGTCACATCACAAAAAGAATAGTCACCCACTATACCACCACCACCAGATTGTTGGTCTGACGATACACCAATTTGTGCATTAGAACTACAATTTATAACACAACAATTAGTAGCGCCATTGCCAAAATAAGCCTGACATATCCATCCTCCAGTATAGTGTACTAACCCAGACCTGGAATAATAAAGTGCATTGCTTGATTCAAGTGCTATGTTGCGCACTGTTACATTAGAACATGCCCCATTACCAATTTTAGGATTTGTAACGAATTGTGTTCCATTTTGTATAAAACCCGGATAAAATGATGCGGTAACAGTAATTAAATTATCATTTCCGTCGAATACCATATAGTCAGCTCTACATATGAAATAATGTGAAATATTGGATAGTGTCATTGGTGTAATTATTTTAACTGTAATGTAGTTTGTGGAAGTGACGGGACCAAATTGAGCAATGGTAATAGGGAAATATCCTATTTGAGTCGTCACCGAAGGATTTGTCGTATAATAATAAAAGTCACCTATATCGCTCTGTCCCACATTTACAGTTGTGTTGCCCGGAAAATTTATAGAGTTTGGAGGAGGCATAATATCTTGTATATATTATTGTGAATATATAAAAATAAACGTAAAATATAACTATTACTTTACAAAAGTGTGGAACAGTAAATAAAAATAATTGACTTTCAAATAATTTAAAAATCAACAACATTTTTTTATTAAGATAATATATAAACTCAATATATATTATGAATCATTCAGATTATTTGGATATTTCAAACAATAATACAATAGAGAATTTTAGTAGTGGAAGCGGGGCTGTAGGACAAGGTGCATTTGGTTCAGGTTCTGTTAGTAATGCCCACAGTTCAGGTTCCCGCTCTCCAACCTCAACATCACAAGGAGGAGGAAAACAATACGGTTCATTTGATTACGCTTCTGTCGATTCTTTAACCGGATCCATGTCAGGAATTTCGGATCCTCAGCCAAACAGCATTTCAGGGTTAGGAGTGTCAGGAACAATAAAAAAAGGTGCAAGAGTAAGCTCCTATACTGGTGGAAGTTTTGGAGGTGATGGTAAATATGTTGTAGGATTTCCAGGGATTAGACCTGGTTCTACTCTACCAGCTTCATCCTCACCATCACTTTATATGAAACCCAAATTAACTCCGCCACACCCAACATTTTTTGATAAACAAACTGTGCAAGATGTTACAATGCCATATGGCCATATAGAAAAACATGTTATTCCCGGTATTCCAAAACCCAAGGTAACGAACAAATACGATAATGTGGGCTGCAATTTTGCCACCAAATTACGCGGACCTAAATTTCCTTACGGATTCGATTTACGAGACAAAAACTTAACAGGATATAGCGGAAATCAAGGTTATGGCTATATGTTAAACCCATGGTATTGGGGCTTGAGTCCTTTTTATCCTCTAAATGGTCTTATTATGGACTATCCCGACCCACCCTACAATTATGAAGATCTAATGCAAAAAGAAGTAAATGCGGATTACATGGTAAATACAATTCAAAATCAACTAGCCACTCAATTTATGGAAGAAGACATGAAAAAAGAAGCACTACAAAAAGAAGGAATTGAAGAACAAAAGGAAAATGCTATGTTGAAAGAGCCAACAGAAAAAAAAACAAATACAAAAGAAGGCTTTGAGTCTAGCGGTCAGACTTGCGGCAGAAAAAATATTTTAATAATGTTAGCTGTTATACTTATTGCATATATACTTTTGAGTATGGCGACGACTGAAACAGAAAAACGTTTTAGTTTATAATTTTTTACAATTCTAAATATGCCTTTAAATAAACATCAGTAATAAACAAAGGACGTCTACTGAACCAAAATATTAGTGGAAAATTGTCAGATAAATCATATTTTTTTTTAAGTTCGTCAACCGAATTATTTTTAAATTCGTATAATTTATTTTTGTCGAATGATTTATAGAGGAACAGATCTTCCAAATTGTATTTTTTTGCAACATTAATAATTTTATAAATATTTTCTCTGTTTGCATAACAGCAAAAACTCCCAACATTACAATCAAATGCATAAAATTTTTGTGTAAAATCATATTTATTTTCATGATCGTACAAACTACTTCTTGAAAAACAAAAATCTGTATTGTAGAGTTCTTCTCTCATTGCAAATTCACAATTCATAACGCAATATAAATTATTTATATTATATGCGGCTATAAAAAATAATTATAAATTACAGCGAATAAGATTATAATTTAATTATTTGATTTGAACCAAATTCTCGATTTTTTTTAATATTTTAAGTAGTGTCAGTATTTTTTGTAAAAAAGAATTAAATTGTTGAACACTATATAAATAATTTTTTACATATAATAATAAAAAAAGATTCTATTTTTTTTGTTAAATAGTTTAATTTACTAAATAATAATTTTTCAAAAATATATTTATGAATGAATAATATTACAATTGGATATTTAAGCTGGAAGAGATATTCGGTATTAAAACAAACATTAGATAGCCACTTAAAAAATGGATTGTTTGACCTGATAAAAAAAGAAAACAGAATTATATTTTTCCAAGAAATAGATAGTTGCGACGTAAAAATAGCAAAAGAATATGATTGTAATTACGCTGGTAGTAAAAATAATATAGGAATACTTAATGCGTTCATTGAGTTAGTGTCTAACTGTAAAACAGAATATTTTATATTTTGTGAAAATGATTTTATGTTAGTGGAAAATAAAAATACTGTGGAAAAAACATTTAATGATGCAGTTAACATACTTTCAAATAATAAAGCAGACATAATTAGACTAAGACATAGAAATAACCCGGGCGAACCTCTATATTCAAAACCGGAAAATATTGAAGATTGGTTAATTCAGGATCAACGAGATTTTCCGTACAAACTCGAAAGTTCATCTTGGCTAAAAAATCCTAACCACTTTTTTAATAATTTATTCGAGGAGTATGACGGAAATTATAAATGGTACATTACCACTATCGAACATCAAAGATGGTCTAATAATATATTTTTATCTAAAACGTCTTATTTAAAAAGTGTGGTGATTCCGCTTGTAAAATATTTTATTAATGAAAACGATAAATATTCAGGATTAGAAGACGTACTTACAAATTACAAAAAACACATAGGAAAAGATAAAATTTTAAATAAATTGATTGAACAATATTCCAATACAAAAATAGCGTCGGGAGAAGGTTTATTTATGCACAAGGATTATCACAGTGACTACACAAATATATATTATACAAGTGTCCTACTGTTAATTTTATTATTTTTATTTTATTTATTTAGTCACATACCAATCAAAAAAGATAATTTTGTTGTGTACACGCTAAACAAAACTACAAATAATAAATAATGAATAATAGATAATAAATGACTTGTCAATGACATAACAAGTTATAAAAATTATGCGTCGAAAACGCTAGAGTCGTATGTAGCAATTAATTCCATTTCATCAGTAAATTTTTTATCTAGGTCTGTAATGGGTTTTCCTTCATAAAATTTTACGCTTTGAACAGAAAACTTTTTGGGAACGGCTTTAAACTCTACTTTATCACTACCAATTAATTCTTTGACAAAAAATGCTCTAGTTCCCAGTTGTTTCAATTTAAAAACATCGACACGATAACATTTATTATCGAGTTCGTTAACACGTGCCCTAAATTCGTCAATCAATGGAACAAATTCATTAATTTTATCAGAAATAACTTCGTAAACAATCTCGTCATTTGAACATCGCATTTTTTTAAGATACGAACTGTATTTAGTGTCAACGTGTTTAATTACATTGTCAATAAAAATTATGGGCATCTTACCAATAGGTTTACATCCCAACTTACCAAAAAGTACTTCTCTAGCATATTTTGAATTAATAATAAATTCATTATCGGTAAACTTTCTAATAAAATCAGTCCATTCTAAATTTTCGCACAGAATTGGGCAGTAGGTTTTTAGTACTCTATAATTTGCGCTTCTAACATCGATTGATACAAAAGTTTTATCTTTATTTACTACAGAATAAAGTTCGTTACCCATGGAAATATCTGGAATCGTATGTTGTTTTGCAATAAATTCCTTATATTCCTCGTGAGATTTCACATAGTCAATAACTTTTGCATATACGCTATTAACTTCGTTTTTAATGGAACCTAAACTATTTTTTTCTAGTTCATCAAGGTAAATTTTCCATTTTGCCTTGCAATCATAATATTTGTCCAACACATCCAAATAATAGTCAACATATTTTTCGCTGAAAACTGGGAAAGGAACCTTCATGTAATCACAAAAATATCGAATCATTGCAGAATTTACTACTGGCTCGAATTTAGTTTTTTCTACCAGTGCGTTCTTTTTTTTAATAGTTATCTTTTTGAGTGGAGAACCAGAAATTGAAACAGAAACACTTTCGATTGCATCATACTTTTTAATTGTTTCGTGAACTTCTGAACGTTCTTTAGAATTTAATGCAGCAGTTTCATAAATTTCCATCGTTCCGTCCATAATTTGTTGTGCAATAATATCATAATCTGTAGGAACAGAAGAAACAGAAAAAACAGAAGAAACAGAAGAAATAGTAGAAATAGAAGAATTAGTGTCAGTCATCTTACGTATTTTTTATGTTATTGCATAAATGAAAGTCAAGCTATAAATATTTCAATTTTTATTCAATCTATGATATGCCTCACTATGTGAACAATCCTGCACACTTCATGTGTCTGGAGAAATAAGGAAAATTACTTCTTTAACGGTCTTAAAAAATATAATTTTATTTATATTTTTTTTATTAAAATAAAATTTATGTTAAAAAGTCATTCTTAAATGGGCAAATAAAAAGTATATATGCCTACTAATGTGTTCTATTTAGTAGGCATATATACTTTTTATTTGCCCATTTATTAAGATAAACTTTATAAAAGCTAAGTTAATAAATAGTTTTTATTAATGTGTATTTTAAATTGTAAAATATTTAAGATGTTAACCTATCTAATTTTTCTTATTTCTCATGGATTAATTTTTATTACTGGAATATTGGGGAAAATTAGTAAAAATTGATTTATTTTAATTAAATTAGAATTGTTAAATTAGTTATTTCTACAAATATTGTATGTGTCGCGCTTGTATATCAGGAAACTATAGGGGATTGACGGTTGTTACGACGGATAATATAAATTATCAAAAATTGGATGAAGATGGCATAACAAAATTGGATAAAGATGTAATAAATAAAGTGTCGAGTATTCACAATATACCAATTGAATTTTTATTCAACAAAGATAAATTTGCTTTACTTGAGCCTTTTGTGAACGTTTGTAGATTAGTTTTTTGGTCGGCGGATTGTTTGAAAGTTGATAAAAATAATTTTTTGGTTGAATCGTACATATTATCCGATACATTGGCGTTGTTTCAAAATTTGGAAGAATTGAGTATTTTTGACATTGACGGAGGAAAATTTAGTAAATATATTAATTGTACATGCATATACCAAGACAAAATGATAATTTTTGATGGTGATTCAAAAATTGAAAAATTTAAAAATATTCCACAAAATGTAAAATACTTAAATATAATTTCTACGATCGACGATTCTGGACAAAGATTGATTGACGAAATTTCAGATTATAACTTTTTACCAAATCATATCGAAGAATTACATTTTAATAATGGATATCTTTTGCGAAATCCAGCACAAACTAATTTACCTTTATCACTCAGTAAATTAAAAACAAATATACACCGCACAGAAAAATATATGATAATTAATTTGTACAGGAATGTAATGGGGAGTAGTAAAATTCCCATAAATTGTCAATTTAAAATTGGAGAATTTGCTTAAAATTTGGCATTTTTTATAAAAAATTATGTTAACGTCATCCACAAACAATACTAAATATTATTCACTTTCTTCTGCACCCTCTTCTACACTTTCTCCAACGCTTTCTTCTACGTCCTCCCCGGCACTTTCTTTATCACTTTCTTTATCACTTTCTTTATCACTTTCTTTATCACTTTCTTCTTCAGTTTCTTCTTCGGTTTCTTCTTCAGTTTCTTTTTCGTTCTCTTTATCAAAATCTTCCATGCGAATAAAACCGCAAACTTCCATAAGTGTAAATTTTCCGTAATAAGATTCGTTGCATAAGCTATCATGATCTTCGTTAGTTGTTTGGGGGAAAGTTAACAGTTTAGCTAATTTTGAAAATTCTATATTATAAAAGTCCAACTTTTTAATGCGTTTTTGAATATATTTGTAATGTCTTTTATCTAAAAAGGTATCCCCATTTTTATTCATGTTATAATATTTTCTGAATGTGACATTTTCTGCGTCAAAATTCCTAAATTTATCATTATAGTTAGAGTTATCGTTTTTTCTGTGCGTGAGGTGGACATTTACAGCATTTTTTAAAATATTGTTGTCATTATCGTATGAGGGAAGCAAATAACAAAATTCTAAAGGATTTCTGTCTTTATCCCTGTCTGTCGCTAGGTCGTATATAGTACATTTTGTTGCGGGGCAGAAATTTAAGTTAAATTTAAAGGGTCCTTGTATGTCATCATCTTCACTGACAAATAATTTCTCTAATTTTATAGTATGGTAATTTTTGGTTTTGTCATCATATTCTCCAGATAACGTTTTTTCAATAAATTTAAAATCGTCTAACGGTTGATAGTCATATCTTTCATCGAAAGCCATTAAATCGTATGGTGCTACTTTTATTGCAAACATAATATTTTCCTTATCGCTGAAAGAAGAATAAATTATATTTTTGACTTTTCCCCCAGATTCTCCATCAACTGAAAAAAATCCCTCTGCATACAGTAATCTAAATGATACATACGGCATATTACCTTTTTTAATTATTGAAGATAAATATTTATGATTGTCTTCATTGATACTATAAATTATATTTTCTGTGAAAGAAACTTTTGTTAATGTCTCTACAATAGATGTATAATATTTAAGTTTATTAGTATATTTTTTAATTTTGTCGTTATAATCTTCCATTACTTTTTTTGCGGTAGATTTTATTTTTGCGCTTGGTTGAAATAATATTTTATCTCGAGACAAAATATTATGTAATTCGATACAATAATAATCAAGTATCCATGTTAAATCATTGTTATATTTCATTGCATTTTTATTAAAAATATCAAACACATATTTGAAATTATCAAAGGTCACTTTTTTATTATTTTCTTCGTAATACATTATGTTATCGTTTGGACATTTTTTATTATTAATCTCAATTAACGTTTTAAACGAATTATCAAATGCTGTCAATTTATTTTCAGATAAAACATATTTACGTTCATCATCTTTAAAACTAATGACCACAATTTTGTTAATGTCTTTGTCTACTTGCAATAAATTTAAAGTAATAATTTCTTTGTATCCAGAAATGACTGGCAGTCCTTCGTGAATAATGTCTTTTCTAAACATCACTGCGTGCTTTGGAATAGTAGAATTTTTTGTCTTTATTGTGGTGTATTCATTGAGTGTAAATACAGTTTCGCCTCCTTCGCATTCTGTATCACCAATAGATATTAACAATGTGTATTCTTCAATACTATTTGAAATCATACTTAAATAATCTTGATGTGGTTTGAAATATTGTCCAGGTAAATATTTTATATATGTAACGTCATTTTTTACGAGGATATAATGTTTGTCTGTATACATACCATTAATTTTATTTACAATTTTTTCTGCAATGTCAAACGTTTTCTTATCCGTGAACAGTTTAAAAGATGAGTTTCTTACATTTTCATCAGTTATTTTTTCTTTAAGTAATGTACTGTATAACATTGAAGTGTTAAATGGGCGTATATCGCTTTTTACGATTTCTGATAAAGTATTTTCCAATTCATCGTCTATAACCCAATGCTCCACACATAAGGATAAAAAGTTCATAATTGCTCTTAATTTAATTTATTTTTTTGCGTTAATTTTTAATGAGATATTTTTAATTATTTTTATTTATGTTTTTTATAATTGGATATTTTTAT
>Ga0214192_1000880_pt1 | contig 17675 bp, 16 predicted proteins | sample TroBogEpilimnion_44_FD_153030 | JGI IMG/M metagenome (GOLD analysis project Ga0214192, IMG submission 153030) | Freshwater microbial communities from Trout Bog Lake, WI - 29JUL2008 epilimnion | ecosystem: Environmental > Aquatic > Freshwater > Lake > Epilimnion/Euphotic zone | place: Trout Bog... | reverse complement strand
CAATGCACAGGACGTCACCAAGACCTCCACTGACCTGGCCAACTACCAGGCGGAATATACCACATTGTCCAACTATATCACCAGCGCCGCCTCCAAGGACTTCAACGGCGTGAGCTTGTTCAGCGGAAGTTCGCTGGCTGTGACGGTGGATAGCGAAGGCGGCACCTTCAGCCTGAACTCAGTGAACCTGGGTGCTTCTGCCTACACCAGCGTGGCCTCGGCCAGCATCTCCTCCTCCACCTCGGCCGCCGCCGCCCTGACCACCATCAAGGCTGCGATCACCCAGCTGGCAACCGACCGCGCCAACATCGGTGCAAACGTTTCCCGTTTGCAATTCACCTCCGACCAGTTGAGCGTGCTGGGCACCAACATCAGCGCCGCCAAGAGCACGATAGCGGACGTCGATGTCGCCCAGGAAAGCACTCAATATGCGAAATACCAGATCCTGGTCCAATCCGGCACCTCGATTCTGGCCCAGGCCAACCAGGCTCCCCAAAGCACACTCAAGCTGATTGGTTAATTCACGTTTGAGGTGTCTCCTCTCCATCCATCCGGCTCATTTCCGGTTGCGTGGCTTGATTGAAATGGCATCCAAGTAATAGTCCGACCCGGTAAATTGGATCCAGAAGGAAAGATCAAGCAGCCTCCAAGGGGTTGTCGGAAGAGTATTAGATACCAAAAAGCCCGTTATTGTGTCATATTTGACCAATGCCGGGTTTTTTGTTTTTCAGGCCTCAAGAAGTATGGGACAAGAAACAAGCTATGAATTGGGATTTGCCGTGAAGGATCAGCTTCAATACGAAGAACGCGCCGGTTAAGATGAAAATAAGCCCTGGTGCAAGCCTCTCAGCATTAGCGATCGCTTTCATTATCAACGCCGCGCAGGCACAGATCGCCACCAACTCGTTTCTGACGCTCGTCAAAACCAACGGCAACACCGTCAGCCTCACTCTCAGCAATTGCGGCAATCAGGTCTGGACCGTCCAATCCTCCAGCGACCTGGTTCACTGGACAAATGTGGAAAACTTGAAGGTATTCAACGGTTTCTATCATCGCAATTATACCAACAGCAACGGCTCAAGACTTTATTATCGGGTGTATTACGCCATTTCCAGCCAGAACATTGCTGACACGGTATCGAATGCGCTGATTCTACCCGAGACCAACTTCAACTATTCCCAACCGGTATTGCCTGCAAGTTTCAAGAATCCGGCGATCGCTGTCCAGGACAACACCCCGGGAATTAATCCCACCACCGATGCCGGCGCAACGCTGGGTCGGGTGCTGTTTTACGATAAGAGACTATCCACCAACCAAACCCTTGCCTGCGGCTCCTGTCATCAGCAGGCCACGGCTTTCGCCGACCCGCGCCGTTTCAGCGTGGGGTTCAATGGCAGCGCGGGAAGCCGCAATGCAATGGGACTCAGTAATGCGCGCTGGTATGAGCGCCGTCACTTCTTCTGGGACGAGCGTGCCAATTCCCTGGAATCGCAGACGCTCAACCCCATTCAGAATCCAATTGAGCTGGGCATGACTCTGGATGTTTTGACTAATCGAATCGCCTCCGAACCCTTTTACACAAATCTTTTCGCCGGGGCTTTTGGAGACAGCAACATCACCACCAACCGAATCGCCTATGCTCTTGCACAATTCGTGCGTTCCATCATCACCACCCAATCGAGGTATGATATCGGAGAGACGCAAGGTTTCACGAATTTCACGGCAGAGGAAAACCTTGGACGCCTCCTGTTCTTCGGTCAGACCAGCAGCCCCGGTTTTCCCGCACCCACCTGTTCCCAATGCCATGCCTCGGACAACTTTGTTCCGGCTTTATCGCTCAACAACAACGGTCTGGAATATCCCTATGTGGATTTGGGTGTGGGCGGCATCTCTGGGGCCACCAATCAGTATGGCCTTTTCAAAGTGCCATCATTGCGCAACATCGCCCTCACAGCGCCCTATATGCACGACGGACGGTTCACCAACCTGGCCCAGGTCGTGGCCTTTTATAATTCCAACATTGTCAGCGGCCCCAATCTTTCTGCGCCGCTGATCGGCAAGGGCGGCAAGCCACTCCAATTGGGGCTGAGTGCCGACCAGCAAGCCGCGTTGGTGGCATTCCTCAACACGCTGACTGACACAAACCTCTTGGCCAATCCCCTGCTATCCGATCCTTTCAATTACGGCGATTAGAGCTTGGAAATTTTCTTGAACGGCTGATGGGGAGCGGTAGAAAAACTTTCGGGGAAATGAAACACCTTCTCAACTTCCTTTTGCATTTCAGCGACACGCTCTTTCCTTGTTGCAAACCAAAGCCACATGATCCACAGGACTGGTAAAATCATACCCACGGACGAAACCAACCGGATGACCCCGGCGATGCGCGTATCATAAGCCATCAGGTTCCAGCGGCCCAGGATGGTGGCCCAATCGTGACATCCACCGCCCACCAGCGGAAGCACCTGAACGCGGGCGTCTGCAACATAGCGGGCGATGTTCAATCCGTTCTCAAAAAACCAAACGATGGAAACCGCCACAGAAATCGGTTCCTGCTGCCGCCAGAACGAAATTGCCAGAATAACCGGGAAGGTCAACTGGCCCATTGTCCCCCCATACACTGTGAGCGGAGAGTAGAATAATCCATAAAAAGGATGCCCAGCCTCATGAAACAAAAGGTTGGCATAATCCAATATCAGGACAAATCCAGGCTCGGATTTTATGACCAGTACAATGAAAGCCAGGCATCCGAGCAAAAAAGCCGCAAATTGTGGTTTTAAAATCACCTTCCAGCGCGCTTTTAAAAGTTCTTTCATGCGGCTATACTTGAGCAGATTTAATGCCGCCAAATGACTCCATCTCTTCTAGCCAACTCTGGAATAAGACCCGGCGTGCTAGTCGTCCGAATGCCCTTCCGCGGCGAGTGCCCCCGGTCATTGGAATTCTCATTCTGAGCTTGGCATGCCTGTTGGCAGCCAAATTACGCGCCGGGGAACGCGATGCTTTCGCTCCTGAACTCAATTTCCCACACTCCATGACCTCCGTGTCCATGACCAATGACGGAAATCAATTCTGGAGGGTCTGGGTGACCGTTGAGGACATTCCCGGTCTGTTCGCCCTGGATACGGGATGTGAACGGACCCTTTTCACCAAGGAGTTTGCCAGAAAAATCGGAGTGTTAATGGAACCGCACGACAAGGACGGAAAAAGCATCCCATCCAAAAACGGTCAATACCCGTCCGCCCCTGTGATGTCATTTCAAATTGGGGATTTTCGATACACCGATTTTCTCGCGCCGGTGGTGGATGTCACTTACATCCGGAAAGTTGCCGGAACCCGGTTTGATGGAATTATTGGCATGAATGTGCTCGGTCTTTCCCGCTGCGAATTCGACTGGAAGAATCAGCGGCTTACACTCGATCGTGATATCCATTTTTCCAACCAAACTCATCCCGGGATCAAGCGGATGGATAATCGCTTGTTCATCCAGAGCCAGTTGAACGGGCACAGGGTTTTGCTGGAGTTGGACACCGGGGCTTACAGCACCTGCATCACCCGCAGGACCTTGCGACATCTTCGTGTCCCGGAAAGCAATATCTCGTTGGTCAACACACCCCGCATCGATATAGAAGTCGCAAAATGGCTGCCGCAATCACGAATCATGCTGGATTCACTCGAATTTTGCGGAAAAACCCGGCACCACGAACCCGTCATGCTCTGGGAGCACGATGTTCTCGGCATGGATCAGCTCCAGCGGTGGAAATTGATCATGGACGCGCGAAGCGGCTGCGTGCAGTTGGAGGAATTCGAGAAGTGAGGTCGCCTGCTAGGCAGCAGAACGCCAATCCAGAATCTTCAGCTGTAGGTTTCTCTTCCCCGCGAACTCATTGATCTCAGGCACGAAGGCGACGTCGAATTTTCCCACCGGCAGGGCGGCGTCATTTCCTGCCCCCCAAATCACCGCTTCATGAACCACCATCCCGTCGGTCAGCCAGAGTTTGACGTGCTGTTTGGACGCCCCCATGCGCAACAAAGGCCGCGCCTGGCTCAAACGGCGGGCCACAAAGTGCAGGGATGGATTTCCCATGCCGAAAGGTTCAAGCGCATGCAATTCCTGAAGACGATCCACGTTCAAATCAGTAAGGGAAATCTCAGCATCCACCCGGAGAACCGGTTGGAGATCCTCCGGCTTCAGTGCTTTTCGCGCCAGTTCGTTCAAGCGCATACGAAACACATCCACCTTGTCCGGCTGAATGCTCAACCCGGCCGCCATGGCGTGTCCACCGTGTTTCACCAGTAGATCATCACACTCCCGCAAGGCGGCGGCGAGGTCGAATCCTGCAATGCTCCGGCCCGACCCGCGCCATTGGGCGTTGTCTCCGCCGAGAATGATCGTGGGACGATAAAATTGTTGGAGAACCCGGGAGGCGACGATTCCCACGACACCGATGTGCCAGAGCAGTTGTCCCTCCACGATCACAAAATCGGTTTCCGGATTGAACCGGGCTTTGACGGCGCCAATGACTTCCAGGGCAATCCCGCGCTCGATATTCTGGCGCTCCCGATTTCGGTGATCCAGATTGGTGGCGATCTCCTCGGCCTTGGATATGTCCCGGGACAACAGGAGATCCAGAGCCTCCGTGGCATTTTCCAATCGACCCGCCGCATTCAATCGGGGTCCCAGCTGATATCCGACCGCATGGGCTCCCATTGTGGAATCGACACCTGCCACTTTTTTCAAAGCCACCAAACCGGGGCGGGCGGTCTGACGCAAGCGCTCGAGTCCCATCGATACCAGAATGCGGTTCTCGCCACTCAAAGGAACCAAATCCGCCACCGTTCCCAACGCCACAAGATCCAGGTTCGACCGGATGTCATATTTTTCGGCCTGCGACAATCCCCAGTCCCGCCCCTGTTTCACCACCGCATGGAGCAACTTGAAAGCAAGCCCGGCGGTGCATAGTTCACGGAACGGCCCCTCCCCCAAGTGCGGATTCACCAGCGCAACGGCCTGCGGCGGTGGATTGGAAACCTGGTGATGATCGAGAACGATGACCTCCACGCCCTGCTCTCTTAAATTGGCGATGACCTGCACGGCGGTCGAACCACAATCCACAGCCAGCATCAAGGTGCAGGGAAATTTCTCGAGGCAATGACTCACGCCTTCCATGGAAAGGCCGTAGCCTTCGTCCATTCGATGCGGCAAAAAACATTCCACCTTCCAACCCAGTTCTCTCAGGCTTCGGCTGAGCAAGGCGGAAGAGGTGACACCATCGACATCGTAATCGCCAAAGATCACCAGTGCTTCGCCGCGTTCGCGAGCCTCAAACAATCGGTCCACGGCCAAGTGCATGTTCGGCAGGAGAAATGGATCCTGCAGCTGTTTAAGTCGCGGCTCGAGGAAATCGCGAATGCCATCGAGTTCACTCAGACCACGATTGACCAGGCATTGCGCCAGAAGCGGGGAGATGCCGAGTTCGCGGGAAAGAGTTCCGGTGAGCAGGGGTTGGGACGGGGCCAATGACCAACGGTATTTCATCGAAGGATCAACTCGTTCCGGAGTGGGATTTCAGGCCTTTTTCGTGTCGGGCCGACACAATGGATGCTGAGATAAAAATGGCAATGGTGGCGACGACAACTCCCAGCGCGACGTTATCCGGGATATCATATTGGAACCACCTGGGTGGGTTGTCGTGGGGATCAATCACCATCTTTACACCAATAAAAATCAAAACCAGAGACAGGCCGAATTTGAGATATCGAAACAACCCCAAGGCACCCGCCAGAACAAAGTAAAGGGATCGCAAACCGAGAATCGCGAAGACATTGGAAGTGAACACCAGAAAGGAATTCCGTGTCACTCCAAAAATGGCAGGCACAGAATCGAGCGCGAACAGCAGATCGGTCATTTCCACCAGGAGCAGCACCACGAACAAAGGTGTCAACACCCGCCTGCCTGCCTGCCGGATGAAAAACTTCTGGCCATGGAATTCGTCCGAGACCGGAAATATTTTCCGCACGGCGATCACCATCCAATTTTTCTCCATGTGAGACTCCTCATCACCCCCAAAAGCCATTTTGATTCCGGTGAGAACAATGAACCCCCCAAATACATAGAGTATCCAATCGAATCGATTGATCAAAGCCACTCCAACCCCAATGAGCATTCCTCTCATCAGTAGCGCACCGAGAATACCCAGAAACAAAACGCGGTGTTGATATTCCTGGGGAACCTTGAAATGAAGGAAGATCAGCGCGATGACAAACACGTTATCCATCGAAAGGGAGAGTTCGATGAAATAGCCTGTGAAAAATTGGGTGGCCAGGGGTCTTCCACCGAGGTAGAAAAGCATCCCGGTGAACCCAATCGCCAGAACCACCCAGAGGGCAGTCCACAAAATGGATTCCTTAAACGCTGGTTTTCCGGGGTTTTTATGAAAAACACCCAGGTCCAGAGCCAGAAAAAAGGCGATGCAAACCGAGAAACCCACCCAATGAACCAGGGTGAATGTCATCTCAGCGAGCACGGCACGGGATCAGCCTTTGACGGTCACGGTGGCTTCGCGCTGCTGGGCAACGGGAGCAGCTCCGCCTCCGGTGGCCTTGGGACGTTCCCCTTTGTGCCACCACAACACCAGCGCGCTGGCGATGTAAATGCTGGAGTAGGTTCCGGTGATGATACCAATCAGGAAGGTGAAGGCGAAGTCGTTGATTGCACCACCGCCGAACAGGTAAAGCGACATCGTGGCGATGAAGACCGTTCCCGAGGTGATAATGGTTCGGCTCAGGGTCTGGTTCAACGCCTGGTTGATCAGGTCCCGGAAGCTGCCGCGAACGCCCATTTTCAAGTCTTCACGGATACGATCGAAGATCACGATGGTGTCGTTGATGGAGAAGCCGATGATGGTCAGCACCGCGGCCACCATGGTGGCATTGAATTCGCGGCCATGACCAAACATACCGGTCAGGCAGTAGCAACCAATGGTCATCAGGACGTCGTGCAACACGGCAACCACAGCGCCGACGGCAAAGGAGAATTCATAGCGCACAGCGACATACAGCAGAATGCCGAGCAACGACCACAAACTGGCCATGATGGCTGTGTATTGGATTTCTTTTCCAATGGTGGGTCCCACCTGCTCCGAGCCGATACGGGTGAACACGCTGGGGAATTCTTTCGCCAAAACCTGCTCCACTTTGGGTGAAGTGCCTGTTTCAGTGGTGATGGACAAGGTTTCCTTGCTACTCACAGTATCCTTCTGATACTGGATCACTGGATCCACCACACCGGCACCCTTAGTCAGGGCTGAGGCCAATTTGTCGCCGTCCACCTTTTGGGTGAAGCTCAAGACGAGGTTATCGCCGCCTTTGAAACTGATGCCCAGCATTTTGTCACCACGGATGAACAACCCGTAGCAAAGACCCACGAGGATAATTCCCCAGGACAAGGCAAATGCCGGCTTGGCCAGTTTCATGAAATCAATGTTGCTGGCGCGGATGATATGCAACATGGGAAGTTTGGTGATCATTCCCTTGTCGATCACAAAATCAAATATCAAGCGGGTGACCACCAATGCCGTGAACAAGCTGGCCGCCACACCGATGGTCAGTGTCACACCGAATCCCTTGATCGAACCGGTACCCATGTTCCACAGAATAATGGACGAGATCAACGTGGTGACGTGTGAGTCAAAAATAGTTCCGAACGCGCGGCTATAACCGGCATCCAGCGAGCCGCGCAGCGACTTGCCCTTGGCGGATTCTTCACGAATACGCTCGAAAATCAGAACGTTGGCATCCACCGCCATACCGATGGTCAGCACGATACCCGCGATGCCCGGCAGGGTCAAAGTGGTGTCGAACGAACACATCACACCCAGCAGGATGATGATGTTGGTGATGAGCGCCACGTCCGCGATGGCTCCGGCGAACATGTAATAAATGATCATGAACAGCGCCACCGCGATGGTGCCGATGATGGCGGAATACACACCGCTCTTGATGGTGGCACTACCCAGGGTGGGATCCACGCTATTTTCTTGAATGATGGTTACCGGGGCTTGCAAAGGATTTTGGAGAGCGTTGGCCAGCTGTGCGGCTTCTTCGGGGGAGAATTGTCCGCTGATCGTACCACTTCCGCCATCGATGGCACTCTTGATGCGAGGGGCGGATTGCAGTTCACCGTCGAGAATAATCGCCAGATCACGACCCAGGTTATCCGTGGTGATTTGACCAAACAAATCGGTTCCTTCTTTGTCGAGACTGAACGCGATTTCAGGATAAGGATCCGTCGGGTTGCGGGTCACGAACGCGGAGACGATATGCTTGCCCGTCATCTCAGGGTTCTTCTTGACCAAGTAATACGCCAGATTGGTTTGCTGAACGCCAGCGGTGGTCTTGGGACGTTGAACCAGGACTTGATAGCCGGGTTCAAGAACGGACTTGGTCAGGCGCTCACGCAACTGGGAACCGGTGACACCGGCTTCCTGGAGTTCTTTCAAACGTTCGCCAATCAATTCTCCGCTGTGTTCATGAACGATGCTGAATTGAAGAAACGCCGCTTTCTGAATGTTCGTTCTGGCGAGATCTTTTTCAGCCTCGGAAAGACCGGGCAACTGGATCAAAATACGATCATCGCCTTCCGGTTGGATGATGGGTTCGGCAACACCGAATTTATCGACACGACGGCGGAGAACTTCGGCAGCCTGGGAAATCGCGGCATCGCGCATCGATTGCGAGGCGGCGGCATTGGTGGAGCTTTCAAGATGGTTGGTATCCATTTTGACAGTAAACGAGGTTCCGCCCTGGAGATCCAGACCCAGACGAATCTTGCCGGCACTTTCCTTCTGCAAATGGTTCAGGATGGCGCGGTTGGGATATTCCTCATTGGCCACATCATAGAAGGGAAAGAATTTCTCGAGATTGTTGGTGCCCGTGGCGCTGATGATGTTCTGGTAGGGATGCTCGGAATCCTTGGCCTGAAGCGCGTCCAGCTTTGAAACAATGTCCTTAAAAGCAGGGTCGTCTGTCCGAACAGCCTTGCTCTTGAATTCGGTCGCCAGATTCTTGCCCATCGGCGGATAGGCCTCGAAAAACGACCAGATCAGGACGAGGACGACGATGATTAATTTACTTGCATTGTTTCGGTTCATGAAAAAATCGGTTAAGATTCACTGCTGCTGCTGCCGGATGAAGATCTTTCGCGGATGTCGGTGACGGAGGACTTGAGGATTTCCAGTTTGGTATCGGCGGAACGAAGGGTGACATTCTCATCCTTGACGCTGACGACGACCCCCACGATTCCGCTGGAGGTAATGACTTTATCGCCTGCTTTCAAGGATTTGAGCAAAACCGCCTGTTCCTTGGCTTTCTTGGACTGCGGGCGGATAAGCAATACGTAAAATAACACCCCGATTATCGCAATTTGTGCGAACATACTAACCATGCTTCCAGTCGGGTTAGGCGCGAGCGCGGTGGTCGTTGCAGGCGCGTCTGCAAGCAATGCATGCAAGTTGATTAAGCTAGTCGTCATGTAAATAATGAGCCTGTTAATGTATTCCCCCTCAGGGTTTTGGCAAGTTTTATCCGCCAGAATAAATTGCTTTCACCCCGTCCACCGGGACGGTAGTATGCGATTAGACGTGCTGATTGACAGTTCGAACAACTTGACATGAAGCCATTTACGAGCCTTAGAGTGCGATTGGTGGGATTTGTCTTCCTGGTTCTGACCATGGCCCTGCTGATACTGGTTTATGCCAAGCAATCCTGGGTCATGCCGAGCTTCTGTATGGGCTTGCTTTCCCTGGTGGCGGCATGGGTGGGGGGGCAACTCTTCGTCCTGAACCAGGTCAAATCCATCTCCAAAACTGCCGACAGCCTCTCCAAAGGGGATCTTTCCGCCAGGACCGGACTGTTAAAGGAACCCGGGGAATTGGGGGAATTGGGTCGTTCCATTGATAAAATGGCGGAGCAACTCGAGCGCCAGGCCGCCGAACAGGATCTCGCCCAAACCACGCTCAAACAAAAAATTCTCCTGGAGGAACAGCTCCGCCAATCCCAGAAGATGGAATCCATTGGTCAGCTTGCCGCAGGCGTGGCTCATGATTTTAATAATATTTTGACCATCATCCAGGGTCACGCCGGTCTCATGCTCAGTTTTCCAGGCCTTTCACCCTCGCTGGGCAATTCTGTCCAATCCATCTCTTTTGCCTCGGAACGGGCGGCCAGCCTTACCCGCCAACTCCTGCTCTTCAGCCGGAAGCAAGTGGTACAACCCCGGCCCACCGACCTCAAAGTCGTGGTGAATGACCTGAGCAAAATGCTCCAGCGATTGATCGGCGAGAATATTATATTGGAATGCAGGCATCCCGATTCCCTGCCCCGCATCAATGGCGACTCCGGGATGATGGAGCAGATCATCATGAACCTGGCCGTCAATGCCCGGGATGCCATGCCCCGCGGAGGAACCCTCACCATAGCCACTGGGGAAGTCCACTTGACGGAGGAAGATTCCAAACGCCGTGGGGAAGCACGAACGGGAGATTTCGTTTGCATCGAGATGTCGGATACCGGCACCGGGATGGATGAAGCCACCATGGCCAGGATTTTCGAGCCGTTTTTCACCACCAAGAGCTCAGATCAGGGCACGGGACTCGGGTTGGCCACGGTTTATGGAATCGTCAAACAGCATTCGGGCTGGATCGAGGTGACCAGCAAACCGGGCTGCGGTTCAACTTTCCGCATCTTTCTACCCGCCCTGGCCGCATTCGATGCCGAGGGACACCCCACGGAGTTTGTGGAAAATCCCATCGTCAAGGGAGGCAACGAACGCATTCTCATCGCGGAAGATGAACCGGTGCTTCGTGATCTGGCGCAGTTGATCCTTCAGGATTTTGGCTACCAAACCGCGTGCGCCTCCTCCGGAGTGGATGCCCTGGAACTTTGGAAGAAAACCCCGGGCGCCTTCGACATGTTGCTCACGGATATGATCATGCCCGAAGGGATCACCGGTAAGGAGTTGGCGGATACGTTGTTGAATGAAAAGCCTGATCTAAAGATTCTTTTCACCAGCGGCTATAACGTCGATGAGTCGTATGGGATCAGCTCCAATGGCGGCGGAAATTTCCTGCAGAAACCTTACTCCCGGCTTCAACTCGCCCGGGCGGTTCGCAAGTGCCTGGATTTGAATAAATCTCCCGCAAGTCAGTAAAACGCCTTAAACTTGGGATTTCTGCGGCAGTTCCCATCCCGGCAGGATCTCATCGTCCAGGCCGTCGCTGGAAACTCCGCGAGCCAGCTTGCGTTCGGCCAGAATTCCCACCATCGCCGCATTGTCGGTGCAGACGGATTTTTCGGCGAGCCGGAGTTCAATCCCCACTTTCCCACAATTGCGCGTCAGGGATTCCCGAAAAGTGCGATTGCACGTCACGCCGCCCGAGGCGGTGACGCATTCGAGTCCCATTCGCTCGGCGGCACGCAGGGTTTTTGTGACGAGCGTCTCAACAATCGAGTGCTGGATGCTGGCGCATACGTCATAAAGATCCTGCGGCGATTCCAGGAGGGCGGGATGATCCCGGATGAAATAGCGCACGGCTGTCTTTAATCCACTGAAACTGAAATCATTACCCGGGTCGCGCATCATCGGTTTGGGAAAATCAAACCGGAGCGGATTTCCTCGAGCGGAGAGTCGGTCAATCTCAGGTCCCCCCGGATAGGCCAACCCCATCAGCTTGGCCGTTTTGTCAAAGCACTCACCGGCGGCGTCATCCACGGTGGAACCCAGCACGGAAAAACGATCCTCACTGCGAACATGCACCAGCAGGGTGTGACCGCCGCTGACAATCAATGAAATGTTAGGCTGAAAATCCTCAAATTGACCTCGAAGCGGCTGGCCTCCGATCCAAGGGGAAAAAAGATGCGCTTCATGATGGTGAATCCCGATCAACGGTTTGCGCAAGGCGAAGGCAAGCCCCTGCGCCGCTTTGAGTCCGGTGAGCAGCGCATTGGGCAGACCCGGTCCGCGTGTGACCGCGACCGCATCAATTTCATTCATAGCAACCCCGGACTGCTCCAATGCCAGCCGGGCCATGGGCAATAGATTGCGCAAATGTTCCCGTGCGGCCAGTTCAGGAACCACCCCGCCATACTCGGCGTGAAGCCGGATCTGCGACGAGACCGTGGTCGACTTCACCACACCCGCATCCACAATCGCAATGCTGGTTTCGTCACATGAGGTTTCAATGGCAAGTAGGGACATTCGGAACAACGCTGCTTTCTATAGGGAAAATCAATAGGGAAGAAACTGCCTTAACAGATCATTCATAACCACATTCCAATGTGGAGACAGTTGTTTTTCATAACACCGTCCAATATACAAGGGTATTGGATGGAAACAACCCTCCAAATCGATAACTGATTTATCATGCTGCGAAAGTCCGGTAACACAATTCACTTGCCTACTTTTGCAACGGAAGCAAGATCACCGGGAACATCCCTACGGGTCGATTCCCGGCAACCGCATGGAAATTCAAAATTTATGAAGAAACGTCAATTGCGCATTGCGGCAGGAGTCTTCGCCGGGGTTCTGTTGATCGTGGGGGCTGTCGGCTTGCTGACCCAAACCCTTGGCAATCTCGCGGACCCCACTTACTCAGGGCAAACGTTCACCTATTGGAAAGAGCAGTTGGAAAAAGGCGATGCCGGCGCCAGCAACAAGGCCATTGAGATCATAAACACCCTGGTGATTCCAGACCTGGTCAACACCATGTTTCATGACACTTACGATTCCAAACTCAGACTGGGGGCGATCGACGCGTTGAATGGCCTGCCGGGAATCGAAATTAAATATATCGATGCGGATGGACGCCGTTCGAGCGCAGCTTGGGCTCTCGGAGAACTGGGGCCCGCCGCGAAGACCGCTATTCCCGAACTCATCAAAGCCCTGGAATCCAAAGATCCCGTCCTTCAGAAACCTTCGATTTCGTCCCTTGGAAGAATCCGTAGCGAGCCCGAGAAAGTGATTCCCTTGCTGATCCCTTATTTGGCCAATGACAATCTGGACGTGCCCGCAGCAGGGGCCCTGGCTGAGTTCGGCAGTTTGTCGAAGGCTGCGGTTCCCAAACTGATACCGCTTTTGAAATCCAGGGAAAAAGATGACGTCGCCGCCGCAAAAGCCGCTTTGAAAAAAATCGATCCCATCGCTGCGGCAGAAGCGGGAGTGAAATAAGAACCTCAGAAGGCACCCGGCTTGCTAAGTGCCAGCCAAACCGGGCTTGGCGAGTGTTTCAGCCAGCCGTTGCCGACTTGCGCGTGAGCTTTTGAGGCTGGGTGTGATGCGTGTAAATCAGGATGCCCTTGAGCAAGTCCTCGGCGCGATCCAACTGGATGTCGTGGGCGTTCTTGATGTCCGCCTGCTGCTTTTCAGTGAAGCTTTCCATCGGACGCGTCTTCAAGGCCACCGCAAGCTCCTCTTCCTCGGACATGGGCACAATGATATCCGGCGTGATGCCCTGGCCGTGAATGACCTTATGGCTGGGGGTGTAATACTTGGCAGTGGTCAACCGCAAGGCTGAACCATCCGGCATGGGAAGAATGCTTTGAACTGATCCTTTGCCGAAAGTTCTTTCACCCAGAATCTGGGCGCGATGATAATCCTGAAGACATCCTGAGACGATTTCGGAGGCGCTTGCGCTGTTGGCATTCACCAGCACAATGATGGGCATTCCGTTCAATTCATCGCCGCGCCCATTGGCATTATGACGACTGTTTTGCTGCGGGTTTTGTCCCTCGGTCGACACGATCAATTTACCGCGCGGCAGGAATTTTTCGCAGACATCAATTGCCTGATCCAATAGCCCGCCCGGATTGCGGCGCAGATCCATGATCAGCGCCTGCATTCCCTGATCCTTCAATTTGCGCAAAGCCACTTCCAGTTCATCGCTGGTGTGCTCTCCGAATTGAATGATCCGCACATAACCAATCTTATCTTCACCCAGCGGGAAGGCTTTCTTGTTATTAATATCCTTCACCATCTCCACCTTGATGACAGCACGGGTCAATTTCATTGGAAGTGTCGCCGAGGTGGAAGGACGGAAGAAGGTGACGTTGACGGTGGTTCCAGGTTCTCCGCGAAGTTTTTGGACCGTGGCATCAAGGCCCAGTGATTCGACGCTCTTGCCATTAATCTCCGTGATACGGTCGCCCGTCATCACACCTGCGCGGGCACCGGGGGTGTCATCCATGGGGGCGATGACAGTCACGAAATTGTCCTTCATCTCGATCATGATGCCAAGACCACCGAAAGCGCCCTGGGTATCCTTTTGCAATTCGTCATACTTCACCGGCTCCATGAATTCGCTGTGGGGATCCAGCGTGTTGATCATTCCTTTCAAGGCGCCGTAAACCAGTTGTTGATAGGTCAGGTTCTTGCCATCCACATAATCGGAGCGAACCTTCTCGAGAACAGTGCTGAACAGATGCAGGCTCTGGTAGGGGTTATCCTTCTCCACGGCCTTGGATTCACTCAAAAAAATCCTGGCCCCGACGAAAAGGTTGGCTCCCAGCGCCACGAGAATAAAACTATAAACAAGCCATCGCTTCATAAGTGAAAATTCAATTCCTAAGAAATTACGATGACTCGGCGTCTTTTGCAACGGCGATGGAGGGAATTGTTAGGCACGTTCAATCAAGCGACAGATTAAAGAATCCCCTCCGGTAATCCGGTTGTGGAAAAGCAAGCTTGTGGCGGCAGGGATTCACCCGGGGTAATTGCCGGACAGATATTGTTCCATCTGTAACAGCACGCTGTGCTGGGCTGAAATGGTCCAGTTCACCAGGTCACCAATCGAAATGATGCCTATGAGGTTGCCATTGGCAATCACCGGGAGATGACGCACGCGTTTCTGGGTCATCAAATGCATGCAAGCTTCCACGCTGGTATCCAGTGCGACGGATATGACCGGCTTCGAGATGATTTCACGAACGGCCGTGGTCTTGGACGATTTGCCCTTCAGGATCACTTTCCGGGTGTAATCACGTTCTGTGAAAATACCCAGCAGACGGTTGTTGTCCATCACCGGCAATGCGCCGATGTTTTTATGGGCCAGCAGTTCAACGGCTTCATAAACCGTGGCGTCAGCATCAATGGACCAAACGGTGCCATTCTTGCGGGCGAGGATGGAATCTACGGTGCCTGTGATTTGCATAAACGGATCTCCTGTATAAATGGGGGCGGGGTTGTGGTTGGAGTTTGAACGATGGGTTTGTATTCTAAACCGAATGAACCGACAGCAGAACGGGCAGCATGCGACAACAGCGGGGATTCGGCCCTTTGGGGATGATTCAACGACAGGAATTTAAGGTGCTTTTTCATGAAACGGGTTCATGAAGCTGCGTTCGGTGTGCTCTATCCTATCTAACCTACAATCAGCCGCCCTGTAAAGCAACTAATGCGGTTGAGAATGGAACAGCCGTTGCCCAAGGTTTGCCAAAAATACTATGAATATTTTGCAAAAAGAGCATCCACTGTTACCTTTGGCGCGTAATAATGTTACAATTTGTGAAGATCAACGCACCCAGTCAGCCAATGCAGGACAAACAAAACGAGCGCGACCACCGGGAACTCCGTATCGACAAGGTCGGGGTTCGAGGCTTCCGTTTCCCCATTCAAATACGGGATAAGGCTCATGTCTTGCAAAACACCATTGCCACCATCGGCATGTTTGTCGACCTCCCCAAAGAGTTCAAGGGTACCCACATGAGCCGATTCATTGAGGTGCTCAACGCCCACGGATCAGTGGTGCACGTGGAGAACATCGAACAGATTCTCCGCGAGATGCAGAAAAAGCTCAAAGCCGAGACCGCCCATCTCGAAATGGAATTTCCCTTTTTCCTGTCCAAGAAAGCCCCCGTATCGGGCAAGGAAGGCTTGATGGATTATACCGCCCGTTTCGATGCCACGGCTTGCGGGCCCGATTGGGATATCCTGCTGACCGTCATCGTGGGGGTCACCACCTTGTGCCCCTGCTCAAAAGCCATCAGCGAATATGGCGCCCATAACCAGCGAGGAAACGTCACTGTTCAACTCCGTTCCAATAACATTGTCTGGATCGAGGATGTTATCGCATTGGTCGAAGCTTCCGCCAGTTCCGAACTTTACTCACTGCTGAAACGGCAGGATGAAAAAGCCGTGACCGAAAGGGCTTTTGAGAACCCGGTATTTGTCGAAGACCTCGTTCGAAATGTGGCCTTGAAGCTCAACCAGCACAAAGATGTGACCTGGTACAAAGTGGAAGCAGAGAATTACGAAAGCATCCACAACCACAACGCCTACGCCTGCATCGAAAAAGGTTAGAGATTCGGCGCCCCCCCCCGGCGACAGGTCGATTCCTAAATAGAAAAGCTTCGGAGAAGGTAAATTCCTCCGAAGCTTTGATGACCTACTTTTCCCTTATTTCTTGGGAGCCGCACCGGCAAGGCTGAACACCAGGGCGATTTCGTCGGACACCTTGTCCAACGCCTGACCTTTCATGATGTTGAAATCGCCGCGTTTGATGACAAATTCCGAGCGGATCACCAGCAGATCCCCTTCCATCTTGGGAACGCGATCTTTCAAGCGATCTTTCAGGTAGGTCAATTTCACCGGGACCGTGACTTTGTTGCTCACGCCCTTGATGGTCAAGGTGCCGGTGACATCCGCCGTGGTTTTGAATCCCTCTGTCTTGACGTTGGCAACGGACTCGGTTTCAAAAATGATTTCCGGATACTTGTCCACTTCCAGCCACTCGGCACCGTGAAGATGCTCGTTCATTAGAGGATTGGGCACAGTCAGGCTTTTGGCGTCCACCACGATCCTGCCTTTGAGCGACTCCCCTTTCTCGGGATCGAAGCTGACCTTGCCGGAAATGCCCGTGGTGGAACCGTTGATGGCTTCCAGCGGGGCGTCCAGCTTGAAGACGATATTGTTTACGCCCTTGGGATCCTTGAAATCAAAGGCCATGGGATCGGCATGGAGATTCCAGGCTAGTGCGGAGGTTAACAGGAGGGAGGCTAGTTTTTTCATAGGACAGGTTTTATTTTTATTCGATTTAATTTGGTTTAGTTAAGTATGTTTCAGCAGAGTGGTTTCAACATAAAACGAACGAATGGGGGATGCTGGTTTGCAAAGCTCATGATGTACCCGGCTTTGGCTTGAAGACCCACGAAAAGGCGAACAGGAACCCGGAAGCCACCAAACCCGCCGCGAGGAAATCCACGCCGGGAACGAACTGATCTTCGCGCACCCGACCTTCCAACTCGGTCACGGGATCCTTGATGACACGCTCCACATAAGACTTCGTGAAGCCGGTGTTCATGCCTCCAAAAAACCAGAAGGCAACAATCATCACGGCCACAATTAGAGCACCTATGCGCAGGAATCTTCTCACCCGCGGCACTGTAACCCAATTCCGGCGGCTGCCAAGAGTCAATCTAACATTGGATTCTGCATCCATCATGGAACCAGACTAGCACCCTCCCGGTGTCCAGCGGAAAGACCGGTTTTTTGGGGTGAGCATAACTGAAAGGTATTGTCGGTAAAAATCAGGATGCTGAATTAAGTGGAAAAAATAATGGTGGGCGATGAGGGATTCGAACCCCCGACCCACAGCGTGTAAAGCTGCTGCGCTACCACTGCGCCAATC
>Ga0214192_1000879_pt1 | contig 17676 bp, 15 predicted proteins | sample TroBogEpilimnion_44_FD_153030 | JGI IMG/M metagenome (GOLD analysis project Ga0214192, IMG submission 153030) | Freshwater microbial communities from Trout Bog Lake, WI - 29JUL2008 epilimnion | ecosystem: Environmental > Aquatic > Freshwater > Lake > Epilimnion/Euphotic zone | place: Trout Bog... | reverse complement strand
GAGTAATCTACCAGGTGTTGCTATCAAAATATCTACTCCTCTTTTCAATGCATTTACCTGATGCATTTGCGATACACCACCAAATATCACCGTATGCGATATATTAGTATGTCTGCCGTAAGCTTCAAAGCTTTCGCCTATCTGTATTGCAAGTTCTCTGGTAGGGGTTAATATCAACACAGCGATACCTTTAGATACATGTTTCTGTGTATATAAAATTTGAAGGATAGGAATAGCGAATGCTGCCGTTTTACCGGTTCCTGTTTGTGCACAACCCAACAAATCTTTTCTTTCCAGAATTATCGGAATAGATTGTTGTTGAATAGGGGTTGGCGTAGTGTAGCCCTCTGTACTTAGCGCACTAAGTATAGGCTGAATAATGTCTAATTTTTTAAATGCCATTATATGGTATTATTTATTTTGTGTGGCTGGCGAAGACGTTGCATGTTCTGAATCAGCGAAGGAATTTTAAATACTAGCAGACTTGCAACTTGTCCTTTATTGCGTGTAGTATGATGCAAATATAGGGGAATGATTTTTAATGGGTATTTTCATATAACGTTTAAAGGTTTAATACGTTTAATTCGTTTAACGAAATACAATACGCTAATCCGCTATTTCTGCCATTTATAAAAAAACGCTATTCATATAAACTATCCTATTATTTTTACCGCAAACATTTAGATCATGATGAAAAGAATATTGGTAGTTCTATTTATTATTGGAACTAGTATTTGTACTGTTTCTGCACAGAGTAGTGAAGCTTGGAAAAAGCAATATAGGGCTTTTGAAACTAAGGAAAATGATTTGATTCATACCAAGGTTGATGCTCATTTCGATTTTGATCATTCTTATTTACTGGGAAAGGTATGGCTTACAATTAAGCCTCACTTTTATACTACCGATTCATTGTGGCTTGATGCAAAACAAATGGATATTCATGTGGTGGAAATGGTAAAGAGTGGAAAGAATATCCCACTAAGTTATGAGTACGATAGTATGCGTTTGAAAATACATTTGGACAAAACTTATAATAATAATGAAACATATACTGTATATATAGATTATACAGCAAAACCTGAGGAGACAAACTTTAAAGGTAGCCGTGCTATTACCGATGCTAAGGGGTTATATTTTATAAATCCTAAAGGCGAAGAAAAGAATAAACCTACGCAAGTTTGGACACAAGGAGAAACAGAAAGTAATTCTGTATGGGTGCCTATCATAGATAAGCCTGACCAGAAAACGACTGATGAAATATATATGACCGTACCTGATAAATATGTAACATTGAGTAATGGTAAACTGGTTTCTCAAACCAAAAACGCTGATAGTACCAGAACCGATTACTGGAAGATGGAATTGCCTCATGCTCCTTATTTAATATTTATGGGCATAGGAGATTATGCAGTGGTAAAGGATACTTATAAAGGAAAAGAAGTAAACTATTATGTAGAAAAAGACTTTAAAGATGTTGCTAAAAAGATATTTGGATTAACGCCTGAAATGATGGGCTTTTATTCCCGTATTCTTGGCGTAGAATATCCATGGAATAAATATTCACAGATCACTGCACGCGATTATGTAAGTGGGGCAATGGAGAACACAACCGCTACTTTACATATGGAACGTGCACAGCAATCTGCACGCGAACTGGTAGATGGCAACAACTGGGAAAGTACTATTGCACATGAGTTATTTCATCAATGGTTTGGGGATTTAGTAACTTGTGAAAGCTGGAGCAACCTTACGGTAAACGAAAGTTTTGCAAACTATAGCGAAACGCTTTGGGACGAATATAAACATGGTAAAGATGCAGGTGATGCACAGAACTATGCCGATATGCAAGGATACCTGATGAGTGGTAGTAGTGCAAAGGTTTTGGTACGTCATTATTATGCGGATAAAGAAGATATGTTTGATGGAGTAAGTTATAATAAAGGAGGAAGAATATTGCACATGCTTAGGAACTATGTGGGGGATAGTGCTTTCTTTAAATCTTTGAACTTATACCTTACAACAAATAAGTTTGGTAATGGTAGTGCTCATAAACTTCGTCTTGCTTTTGAAACCGTTACCGGTAAAGATTTGAACTGGTATTTTAATCAATGGTATTTTGGAGCAGGACATCCTAAATTAGATATAACTTATAGCTATAATGATACTACTAATAAAGCTATAGTAGTTGTAAGCCAAACACAGACCGATGATAAAATATTTAAGCTTCCGGTTGCTATAGATGTTTATATTGGAAAGGATAAAAAACGCTATAATGTATGGGCTGAAAACAAGTCGGATACTTTTAGTTTTGATGTTAGTGCTAAGCCAGATTTAATAAACTTTGATGGGGATAAAATATTACTCTGCGAGAAGAAAGACCATCATACTATTAGCGAATATGCTTTTATGTATAAGTATGCTGGTAAGTACATGGATAGGAGAGAGGCGCTTACTTATGCTACAAAACACATGAGCGAACCACAGGCTTACGAGATAGTAAAAGCTGCTGTTACAGATCCTTATTTTGACTTTAGAAAACAAGCATTAGAGAATCTTGCTGATTCTACTTTGTCTGCTGATTTATTGAAGAAAGTAGAAAACATTGCTGCCAATGATGATCATAAGAGAATACAGGCAATTGCTATTGAATTGCTAGGTAAACAAAAGGATTCAAAATATAAATCTTTGTTCCTGAAGGCGGCTAAGGATTCTTCTTATTCTGTTGCCGGTGCTGGGTTAACTGCATTGGCCGAAGTGGACGATGCATCTGCAGTTGCTTTATTACCTGAGCTGAAAAAAGATGCAAAAGGTAAATTAAAAAACGCTATTGAAGGGTTGGAAATACTGACTAAAACAGAGGCTGATTTCGACGATGTATATAAGAGCTTTAATAGAAAAAGCATCTTTGATAAGTTTGGTGCTTTATCCAGTTTTACAAAGTATCTGGGTAAGATTAATAATACAGATAATTATAAGAAAGGTATTGATTTGATAGTAACAGTAAGAGACCGTTGGTCTGGGTTTTCAGCAGGCTTAAAGGAGAGAGTGAATAAGAGTTTTCTGAAACTGATAAATGATAAAGAACTTCAGAAAGCGGAAGGTAGCAATGCTAAGGCAATGGATGCTCAGATTGCTTATACCAAGGAGCAGTTGAAAGAAAAGACTGAGGATTAATTCTGCTTTAATCATAACTAAATATAGAAGCTGTTGGGCTATTCCTACAGCTTCTATATTTAGACTCAAGTTGGCAATAGGTTGTATATAAAATAAAAGTTCAACTTGATAATAAATAATCTTTCCAAAATTGAACTGCTGGAAAATTTTAAAAATATCCAAGTATACAAGTAAAATTGTTCAATAAAGTGGTAGATAAACTGAATGCAATATGTTTTTTACTCTGTCTTTTGGTTATTTCTAAATTTTATTTAATACAAACACGCTTATTGTACAATTAACATTTTCATCTTTTATATTATAATTTTCTTTTAATGTGCAATACTGGAGTAGCTGCTCTACAAAGGATTTGGCTACCAGTCTTTGTGGTGTACTGAGGATTACATTAGTGCCATTTTGTAGTAAATTAATAATGAGAGTTTGTAGTATAGCAAATGCTTCTGGTTCATAATTTACATCGCTTAGTAATAGTATATCAGGGTTAAACTCAGTAGGTATATTTCTCCAGTCAAGTCTACTGGAATAAACATTGCTCAGATGATTTATAGCAATTGACTGCCGAATGGTTTCTACTGCATCTATATTGTAATCACTGCATCGAACTTCTTTGGCATAATGAGCAGCAAGTAAAGAAGGAAGCCCAAGTCCAGCAGCTATTTCAGCTACATTTTTATCCTGAATATAATGGGTGTTGGTAGCTATAAATTTGCAAAGAGCTATAGATGCCGGCCATATTTTAGCCCAGTATGGAGGAGTTGTTTTCGTGTTATACTCCTTTTTAATATTCTCCTTTTTAAGCTGGTATTGATGATGTATAGTTTCATTTTCTGGAATCAATACTTCAATTAACTTATCTTCAAAAAGGTATGTTTTACTGATTAATGGTATCATTTTATAGAAATTCAGTTAAGTGTATATTAAGAGTAAAGCAATATTATAACTTGTTAACCTTTTCATTTTAAAAGATAATCTACTTTTAACTTAATTTGATGTCTTTAATCACATATGCCACAAGTATATTTGGTGCCAATTATTCATCTAATGATTCGTAAATATATACTCACAATTGCCTTGCTCGCTTTCATTCTGTTAAGTGCTAATTCCCAAACAGTTTTCTCTACAGGCTATAGTGGTACTGGTAGCAATATAGATGTGAAGCACCATACTTGTTTCTGGAGAATTAATCCCGATACTACCGTTACGTATATTAAAGGGTATGTTCAAACAGATTTTACTACCATGCAATATAATGTAAGTTCTATCAGCTTCGATATGAATGCCGTGCTGGGGGTGGATTCTATTATTTATCATCATCAAACACTGGCTACTTCTGCATATAACAGAAACGGAAATATTATCACTATACAATTAACACAAACCTTAGCACAAGGAGTAGCAGATTCTATTAGAATATATTATCAGGGTATCCCTCCAAGTCCTTCTGGTGCTGCATCGGGTTATACTTTATCTACCGATCAAACTACTAATTTAAAATATATATCTACTTTGTCCGAATCTTACGAAGACCGTGATTGGTGGCCTTGTAAAGCCGATATGCAGGATAAGATAGATTCTATGGATATTTATGTAAGTGTACCCTGGACAGGTACAGATACATTCTGGGTAGCAGCAAATGGGGTGTTGAAAGACTCAGCTATTAATGGCAATAGTCGTCTATTTCATTATAAAGTAAGTAACCCTATTACCTCTTATTTAGTAGGTCTTTGTGTGGCCAGATATAATCGTTATTATAGAGCGCCTATTACGATTGGTGGGGTGAAAGTTCCAGTGGTATATTATTTATTGGCAGGCAAACCAACCAACAACTATACGCAAGCTGTGAGTGCTATGGATAAGGGAACACAATTGGTAAGTATTTATAGTCAGAAGTATGGAGACTATCCTTTTAAAACAGAAAAACATGGCTATTATGAAGGACTTTATGGTGCAGAGGGTATGGAGCATCAAACCTTTTCTGCTATAGCCTCCAGTGGTATAAGTAGTGTTACTACGCTGGCGCACGAACTGATGCATCAGTGGTTTGGTGATAAGGTAAGTTTTGCAACATGGAATGATCTTTGGTTAGCAGAAGGATTTGCTGTATATGGAGAGATATTAGGATCGGAATTGTTATCTACTTTCGGTCAGACCGTGGTTCCTAAAAGAACAGGGGTTAAGCAAGGAGCACAAGGTATAACAGACGTTGGTGCATGGATTCCTAATAGCTCTATAGGCAACAGCAATCTGATATGGAATAGTAGCTATGGAAATTCGGTTTATAACAGAGGTGCAATGATTGTATCCATGCTAAGAACAATGTGTGGCGATTCACTTTATTTTAAAACAATGCAACAATATATTGCTTCGCCTGCATTAGCATACAAGACAGCAACAACTGATACATTGTTACACTTATTTAATAGAACTTTAAATGCAGATATAACCCCTTTCTTTACAGATTATGTATATGGTAATGGCTGGCCTACTTATAATATTAAGTACTTAGTAGCCGCTGGAAATGTAATGGAGCTGAATGTAGTAAACCAGACAGTAACTTCTGGTGCAGCTTCATCTTATTTCAGAGGTCCTGTTGTAGTTAGAGTGCAAGGAAGTTCATCAGCACAAGATACTTTAATTACTTTCTTCGATTGGGGCAATGGTAATCTTTCTTATGCGGGCAATGGATTGTCGGCACCGTTTAGTGGCAATCATTTGTACTATAAACTATCCTTTAATCCGGTTACTGTAACCTTCGATCCTTATGCTCAGACTCTGGCAAACGGTTCAATGATACTGAACTTGAAGCTGGTAGATTTTACCCTGCAGAGAAACAACAAATCTGCATTGTTAAAATTAACATTAGATGAAAACAAAAACAATGCTCCTATCTACATTCAGAAAAGTATAGATGGGAAAGACTTTGTAGAACTAGGATTAATGCAACAGGATAAAAGTAGCATTACTGCATCATATATATATAATGATGTAGGACCAGGAAAAGGAGTGAATTATTACCGTGCTTATTTCTATACAGAATCAGGTCAGATTCAATATTCTAAAGTTTTAGTAGCAGACTTTTCTTCCGATAATAGTATGGTTATTTATCCAAATCCTGTTGCTGGGCAATTGTCCATAAAATTGAATAAGGATAATCTTAATACAAATTATATTATTACTATAAATGATGCCGTTGGCAAAACGGTACTTTCTGTTGCCAGAAAAGCTACGGATATCATTGAAAATATTGATGTTCATTCATTATTTAAAGGAGTATATCTTATTAATGTATTGGATGATAATAAAAAAGCAATTTCTTCTGTTACTTTTATAAAAGAGTGATGCTTAATTTGAACTAATTGTTTTTTATAGTGTTTCTTCATTTAGTTTTGTCTCGTTTTCATAATCACACAGTTCAAAATGGCAAATCCCAATTTAAATAGCGATCAGGATAAACTTTCTCCGGTAGAAAGGGAATTCGAGAATACTATTCGTCCCAAAGAAATTGTGGAATTTTCTGGTCAGCCACAGATAATCGAGAACCTGCTGATATTTATTAAAGCTGCTAAAATTCGCGGCGAAGCATTAGATCATGTATTATTTCATGGTCCTCCTGGATTAGGAAAGACTACCCTGAGTAGGATTGTTGCCAACGAATTAGGGGTGAATATCAGAGAAACTTCCGGTCCGGTGATAGAAAAACCAGGTGATCTTGCTGGTTTATTAACCAATCTGGAACCAAACGACGTATTGTTTATTGATGAAATTCACCGTTTAAGTACCGTTGTGGAAGAGTATTTATATGCTGCAATGGAGGATTACAGGATTGATATCATGATAGACAGCGGCCCAAATGCAAGAAGTATTCAGATTAATATCAATCCATTTACTTTAATAGGTGCTACTACCCGTAGTGGCTTGTTGACAGCTCCTTTATTATCGAGATTTGGAATAAAATCCCGTCTGGAATACTATAATGCGGAGGTACTTAAGAAGATTATTGAAAGAAGCGCTTCTATATTAAAGACTAATATAACCTCTGATGCGGCTGGAGAAATAGCCCGCAGAAGTAGAGGTACTCCTCGTATTGCCAATGCTTTATTAAGAAGAGTTCGCGATTTTGCACAAGTGCTAAACGATGGTGAAATAGACATGGGCATTACCCAACACTCTCTAAAAGCGTTGAATGTAGATGAGCATGGACTGGATGAAATGGATAATAGAATTCTGCTGGCAATTATAGAGAAATTCAAAGGTGGTCCTGTTGGTCTGACTACTATTGCCACTGCAGTAGGAGAGGAAGCTGGTACATTGGAAGAAGTTTATGAGCCATTTCTAATTCAGGAAGGCTTCTTACAGCGAACACCAAGAGGTAGAGAGGTGACATTGAAGGCTTATCAACATTTGGATAAGAACCCTCCGGGTCATGCTTTACAGAATAATCTCTTTAGTTAATAACAGCATTTTTGCTTTTTATAACATAGGTATACTGAAAAACATAAAGGATCAATAACAATTTAATATTTTTATTATTTTAATGTGTAAACTTTAATAAGGATTATATTGTCAGGAAACTTACTTTTGCGACTCCAAAAGCAGAAAAATGCATTTAAATTAGGAATATGGTATTATTAGATAATATTACAAGTGTTAGTTCATCTGCGGATTACTTACCAATCGGTATCCAGTTAATTTTTGCAGCAGGTTTTGTGGCCTTCATGATCGCATTTTCGGCTTGGGTGGGCCCAAAAAGAAAGACTACTGATAAACTTCAAACATTTACAAGTGGTATTCCTTCTCATGGCGATGCTCGTCATCCGATGGCTATCAAGTACTTTCTGGTAGCAATTCTTTTCGTTCTTTTTGATGTGGAAGTAATCTTTTTCTATCCTTATGCAGTTAATTTTCAGGACTTTGCCGCCGATATTACCATGAAATGGCACACATTCTATGCTGTTTTAATGTTTGTGGCTTTCTTTCTGGTAGGCTTTATATATATTATTAAAAAGGGAGCCCTTAAGTGGGAAGATTAGATTAATTAGCTGATTAGCAAATGTGATAATGTGATAATAAAATACAATTAAAAAATTATCAAATTATCAAATTATCGAATTATTAAATTATCAAATTAGAAATATGCGTCCGGTACGTTTTAATATTCATCCAAAAGAAGCAAAGGTTGCAGATGCAATCGGTTTTGCTGAAGCACCTCCGGGATTCAGTGGAGATGGCTTTTTTACTACCAAGTTAAGCGATGTGGTAGGATTGGCTCGTAAGAATTCTATCTGGCCCCTACCTTTTGCTACTTCTTGTTGTGGTATCGAATTCATGGCTACCATGGCAAGCCATTACGATTTAGCACGCTTTGGTGCTGAACGTGTTGGTTTCTCCCCTCGTCAGTGCGATTTATTGATGGTGATGGGAACGATTGCTAAAAAGATGGGTCCTGTAGTTAAGCAAGTGTACCTGCAAATGGCAGAACCAAGATGGGTAATTGCTGTTGGTGCATGTGCAAGTAGCGGTGGTATTTTTGATACTTACAGTGTATTACAAGGTATAGATCAGATAATTCCGGTAGATGTTTATGTTCCTGGTTGTCCTCCAAGACCAGAAGCAATTATCGATGGATTTATGAAGATCCAGGATTTGATAGGTCAGGAAAGTGTTCGCCGTAGAAATACTGCGCAGTATCAGTCCCTGATGGATGGTTATAGCATTCAATAATTGATAATTGATAATTGATAATGAGTGAAGAGGTTCTATAAAACTTTTTTACTTTTTGTTTTTTACTTTTTACTTTGAAAATATGAGTTTAAGTGTTGATACAATAAAACAAAAGTTAACAGACAAATTTGGCGATCAGGTCTTTGGATTTGATGAGCCTTATGAAATGTTCACTTTTGAAGCACCTAAAGAAAACAATCTGAAGGTATTACAGTTTTTGTACGATGATGAAGAATTGAAGTTTCAATTTCTGACTGATTTATGCGCGGTTCATTATCCTGAGAATGTAGGCAAAGAACTGACTGTAGTTTACCACCTTCATAATCTGGTAGACAATGTTAGAATTCGTTTCAAGGTTTCTACCGATGTTAAGACTCCCGATGTATTTACTGCCTGTAAATTGTTCTCTTCCGCCAACTGGATGGAAAGAGAAACCTACGATTTCTTTGGGGTAAACTTCGTTGGTCATCCTAACTTAAAAAGAATATTGAATGTAGATGAAATGGATTATTTCCCTTTAAGAAAGGAATTTCCATTGGAAGATCAGACAAGAATAGATAAGGACGATGAAATGTTTGGTAGAGGAGGAAGTATTAAATAAATTGATGTAAAACCCAATAGGGACATGCAAGACACACAACAACATCACATATTACCAAAAGGATCCATAGAAAAGGAAACAACTACCTTAAATCTGGGACCTACACACCCTGCTACACATGGTGTGTTTCAGAATATTCTGGAATTGGATGGAGAAAGAATTGTATCTACAGATCAGACTGTTGGATATATCCATAGAGCTTTCGAAAAGCTGGCTGAAAGAAGACCATTATATCAGATTACGCCTATTACAGATCGTTTAAACTATTGTAGTAGTCCACTGAATAATATGGGCTGGCATCTTACCTGTGAAAAATTATTGAAGGTTAAAACACCTAAGCGTGTTGATTATCTTAGAATAATTATCATGGAGCTTGCCCGTATTGCCGATCACCTTATTTGTAATTCTATCGTTGGGGTGGATGCTGGTGCCTATACAGGTTTCTTGTATGTAATGCAGTTTAGAGAATTAATTTACGAAATATATGAAGAAGTATGTGGGTCCCGCCTTACTACTAATATTGGGCGTATTGGCGGCTTTGAAAGGAATTTCACAGATACAGCGTTTACGAAACTCGAGAAATTCTTAAGAGAATATCCTAAGGCTTTGAAAGAGTTTGAAGGACTGTTGCAGAGAAACAGAATATTCATGGACAGATTGCAAGGTACAGGAGCTATTAGTGCGGAACGTGCTTTGAACTATGGCTTTACTGGTCCAAACTTAAGAGCAACAGGTGTAGATTATGATGTGCGTGTTCATTCTCCATATAGTAGTTACGAAGACTTTGATTTTAAAGTTCCAGTAGGAACAACTGGAGATAACTATGATCGCTTTCTGGTTCGTGGCGAAGAAATGTGGCAGAGCTTAAGCATCATACAACAGGCTTACAATAAAGTACAATCATTCAAAGGAGCTGAAGCTGATGTTTATCATGCTGATGTTCCTGCTTATTATCTTCCTGAAAAGAAAGATGTTTATACCAAGATGGAAGCGCTAATCTGGCACTTCAAAATCATTATGGGAGAAACTGAAATTCCTAAGGGAGAAGTGTATAATAGTATTGAAGCAGCGAATGGTGAACTTGGATTCTACTTTGTAAGTGATGGTGGAAGAACACCTTACAGACTACACTTCAGAAGACCTTGCTTCATATACTATCAGGCATTTCCTGAATTAGTAGAAGGTGGCATGTTGAGCGATGCGGTAATGACTATGAGTAGCTTGAACCTGATTGCAGGGGAGCTGGATGCATAAATAATTAACTATGATTCTTCGCAAAGGAAATATGGAATATGTAGGAGGGAAAGTTTCTTTTGAGGAAGGGGAAGAAGAAGATTTATTATATTGGGCCGATAAAAGTATCAAAGAGAGGTTAATAGATTTGTTGGATTGGAATAAAAAAGTCTGGGTTAAAATTGCAGGTTTTTATCCTGACAAAATTGAGAAGGTTGGAGGGAAAATATTGAAATCTAAAGCTGAAGAAGATGATTTTTGATGATAATTATATCGATTTTATTAATCTTCTTAAAAAGTACGAAGTTAAATTTGTATTGGTTGGTGGCTTAGCTGTTGTTGTTCATGGACACTATAGAACAACAAAAGATATGGATCTTTTTTATGAATGTTCAGAGGAAAATTGTTTGAAGCTTATTAAATCTATAAATGATTTTGGTTTCAAATATCTTAATCTAAGCATTGAGGATTTAATGGATTCTTCTGGATATGTCAAATTAGGTAATGCACCAATTCGAATTGATTTGTTTTGTGATTTGCCAGGAGTGAATTTTGAGGAAGTTTATAAAATGGCTTTTGACTATACAGAAGATGGAATTGAACTTAAAGTGATACATGTTAATCATCTGATTCAGAATAAATTAACAGTGGGGAGAGATCAGGATTTGTCTGATGCTAAGAAATTGAAAAAAATTATAGAATTAAAAAATAGAAGAAAATAATGGCACTGCAATTTAATGATACACAAATGGCGGAGTTTAAACGACTGGTAGATCGTTATCCGCAGGAATATCAAAAAAGTGCTTTGATTCCGGCCCTTCATCTGGCACAGGAAAGTTTTGGTGGCTGGTTAAGCTCCGAAACAATGGATTATGTTGCCGAACTATTAAGCATCAAACCTATTGAAGTATACGAAGTAGCTACATTCTATAGTATGTTCAATTTAAAGCCTGTAGGCAAGTATTTATTCGAGGTTTGTCATACTGGTCCATGCATGGTTTCTGGTAGCGATAATATTGTACAGTATATTCAGGAAAAGCTTTCCATCAAACCGGGCGAAACAACTGCTGATGGATTATTTACCCTTAAAACAGTTGAATGTTTAGGGGCTTGCGGTTATGCGCCTATGATGCAGTTAGGAAAACATTATCGAGAACATCTTACCAAAGAAAAAGTGGATGCTATTGTGGACGAGTGTAGAAAAAATGCAGCTATCAATAATTAAAATATGAAAAAGTTTATTTACATAGTATTTTCCTTATTTTTTAGTTTTAGTATAGCAAATGCACAAACTAAAACGGAAACAGAAGTAACTGCTAAAGTACAGGCTATTCATAAGGCTATTTTTGTAGATAAAGACAGTGCTGCTTTGGATCAATTGTTGGCAAAGGAAATTACATACGGACATTCAGGAGGTAAGCTAACCAATCGTAGGCAAACACTACAGGATGTTGGTCATAATAAATCAACATACAGCGATATTGAAATTAAAGATATCTCGTTGGTGGTAAATGGAAATACAGTAGTAAGTCGATATATTTTAACAGGTACAGAAACAAAAGAAGACGGTAAGGCAACCCATCTTAATTTAAATATTATGATGGTCTGGGTGAAGGAAAAAGGACAATGGAAAATGATGGCTCGTCAAGCTACTAAACTATCATAATTTAATAACAAAAACTATTAGTCAATAGACTATTGACAACAGTATATGGGAGTAAAGTTATTATTAGAAAACGCACACATCGAAGGCATCAGGTTTTATGAAACCTATAGAAAACACGGCGGCTATCGCAGTGTAGAAAAGGCTATTAAAACAATGTCAACCGATGAAGTTGTAGAAGAGGTTAAAAAAAGTGGACTTCGTGGTAGAGGTGGTGCAGGTTTCCCTGCTGGTATGAAATGGAGTTTCATTGCAAAACCCGAAGGCGTTCCTCGTCACCTGGTATGTAATGCCGATGAGAGCGAACCAGGTACTTTCAAAGATAGATACCTGATGGAATTTCTTCCACACCTTTTAATAGAAGGATTGATTGTTTCTTCCTATGCTTTAGGCAGCCACGATACTTATATATATATAAGAGGAGAGTATGCCTGGATAGTAGATATTCTGGAACAAGCTATCACTGAAGCTAAAAATAATGGTTGGTTAGGTAAGAATATTTTAGGCTCAGGTTTCGATTGTAATATTCATGTTCAGCGTGGTGCTGGTGCATATATATGTGGTGAAGAAACTGCCTTGATTGAATCGCTGGAAGGAAAACGAGGTAACCCTAGAATTAAACCTCCTTTCCCTGCTGTAAAAGGATTATGGGGCCGACCTACTGTGGTTAATAACGTAGAAACTTTGGCTGCTGTTGTGCCTATCATTAATATGGGTGGCGAAGAGTATGCTAAGATTGGTGTTGGCCGTTCTACTGGTACTAAATTAATATCTGCCTGTGGTAATCTTCGTAAACCTGGGGTGTACGAAATTGATATGACTATCAGTGTAGAAGACTTTATATATAGTGATGAATATTGTGGAGGTATCGCTAATGGCAAGAAATTAAAAGCTTGTATTCCTGGTGGTTCTTCTGTGCCAATTCTTCCTGCAAACTTATTGCTGAACACAGCGAAGGGGGAGAAGAGAATCATGAACTACGAAGGATTATCTGATGGAGGATTTGCTACTGGTAGTATGTTGGGAAGTGGTGGATTCATCGTGCTGGATGAAGATCAGTGTGTAGTTAAAAACACCTTGACTTTAGCAAGATTTTATCGCCATGAAAGCTGTGGTCAATGCTCTCCTTGTAGAGAAGGCACTGGCTGGATGGAAAAGATATTACACAATATTGAACATGGTAAAGGAAAGATGAGCGACATCGATTTACTATGGGATATTCAAAGTAAAATAGAAGGAAATACAATCTGTCCATTAGGCGACGCTGCTGCATGGCCTGTAGCGGCTGCTATTCGTCACTTCAGAGATGAATTTGAATGGCATGTATTGAATCCGGAAGAATCACAAAAAAGAAATTATGGATTGGCACATTATGCAGACGAAATTCATGTGCCTGTAACAGCTTAATATTATGAGCGAACAACAATTATTTAAAGTAACAATTGATAATATCACGATAGAAGTTCCTGCGGGCACTACTATCTTAAATGCTGCACGTCAGATTGGCGGTGATGTTACCCCTCCTGCTATGTGCTACTACAGCAAACTGGAAGGTAGTGGTGGTAAATGCCGTACTTGTCTGGTGGAGGTAAGCAAGGGTTCCGAAAAGGATCCTCGCCCTATGCCTAAGCTGGTTGCAAGCTGCAGAACTACTGTGATGGATGGAATGGAAGTGAAAAATATTACTTCACCAAAAGTAGTAGACGCTCGTGCTGGCGTGGTGGAGTTCTTATTATTAAATCATCCACTGGATTGCCCTGTTTGCGATCAGGCTGGTGAATGTCACTTACAGGATTTAAGCTTCGAACATGGTAAGAGCGGTACCCGTTATGAGTTTCAGAGAAGAACTTTCCCTAAGGTTGATTTAGGGGATAAGATTCAGTTACACATGACACGTTGTATCCTATGTTACCGTTGTGTATTTACAGCAAACCAGGTAGCGGAAGTTCGAGATCATGGTATACTGGATAGAGGCGATCATGCACAGATTGCTACTTTCATACAAAAGAATTTAAACAGCGATTTCATAGGTAACGTTATTGATGTTTGTCCTGTAGGAGCACTGACTGATAAAACTTTCCGTTTTAAAAATCGTGTTTGGTTTACCAAGCCTGTTGATGCACATAGAAATTGTTCTAACCCTAAATGTTGTGGCGAAGTACAGTTGTGGATGAGAGGAGATGAAGTATTCCGTGTTACTGCCCGTAAAGATGAGTGGGGTGAAGTGAAAGAAGCATCTAATGGTAATACAGGATGGATTTGTAATGAATGTCGTTTTGATAAAAAAGATATTGCCGACTGGACTATTGAAGGACCTTCTACAGTAAGTCGTCATTCAGTAATATCTCAGGGGCATTATGTGGGACTACAAAAATCAAACGAAACTTTTGGTTCGGTGATGTATGGACAAAAACCACAGCTATTAATGGATATTCATACTATTAGTGAAGTGAACAAAACAAATATTGAATTGAGCTCATTGGATAGACCAGCTCATTCAACTGACTTTAAATAATACAACTGATTATAAATGACTTTACTTTTAATTGACACAGCACTGGTAATAGAGAAACTGATACTGATTGCAGTTATCATTTTCGCCAGTTTAGGTATTGCATTGTATACAACATTTGCCGAGCGTAAAGTGGCAGCAATATTACAGGACAGACCGGGTCCTAACCGCGCTGGTCCATTCGGACTTTTACAACCTTTTGCAGATGGTCTTAAACTGATTGCTAAAGAAGAAATTATCCCTTCTGGTGCTAATAAATGGTTATTCATTTTAGGGCCTGGATTGGCTATGACAGCTGCTTTAATGACTTGTGCCGTTATTCCCTGGGGCGATAAAGTAGAACTGTTTGGTAGAACAATTGCTTTGCAGGTTGCAGATATCAATATTGGTTTCTTATACATCTTTGGCGTAGTTAGTCTGGGTGTATATGGTGTAATGATTGGTGGATGGGCAAGTAATAATAAGTTTTCTTTATTAGCTGCTTTAAGAGGAGCTTCTCAGGCTATAAGTTACGAGCTGGCTATGGGCTTAAGTATGATTGCTCTACTGATGTTGACAGGTACTTTACAGTTAGGAGAAATTGTAAAACAACAAACTGGTCCTGGCCATCACTGGAACGTAGTTTATCAGCCGCTTGGCTTCCTGATATTCCTGGTATGTGCTTTTGCAGAATGTAACAGAACGCCATTCGATTTGCCCGAAGCAGAGAACGAATTGAACTTTGGTTATCATCAGGAGTACTCTTCTATGAAACTTGGTTTCTACTTATTTTCCGAGTATATCAATATGTTTATCAGTAGTGCAGTAATGGCTACCTTATTCTTTGGCGGTTACGACTTACCGTTCTTTAATCCGGCAAATCATACCGCTAACTTCGCGGCTACTATCGGTATTATTACCTTGATGGCTAAAGTGGTGATGTTTATCTTCTTCTTCATGTGGGTACGTTGGACAATCCCTCGTTTCCGTTACGATCAGTTGATGAACCTTGGCTGGAAAAGCATGATACCTTTGGCATTGGTAAATATGCTGGTAACGGCGGTGGTGATTCTGATGCGCCACTAGTTTGATAATAATATTTCTTTTATAGACACCCCATAAAGTATACAGTATTTTATGGGGTGTTTTTTTTAATACATTGAACCACTGAAATAATGGATAATTGATAATGGATAATTGATATTGAAAATACAGAGGACAGAGAGAATCGCAAGCTATTTAACTATTATAGTTTAAAAGGTTTGATGTTTAATACTTATAGTTTGTTAGGCTTCAACTTTTAGGTGAAACAACCTTAATATGGTTGTTTTTCTGTTTTATTGTTTGTTTTATTTTTTTATTTTGGTGATTTTGGGGTTATTTTAGAAATAATTGCTCTTTTTGAGGATAATATTTTTGCTTTTTTATTCTTATTTCCTTTTTTATTTTATACAATTAATACTGCACTGTTGGGCTAATAACCAATGGCAGTATAGCTATTAGGATATATTGGACTTTTACTGATGCCCCATATATTTTGTAAATCTTTTAAGTTACGCTATAGTGGTGGATTTCCAACTGTTTAGAAACATTGTAGGGTATGATGATTGACATAGGAAGTGCGGGGTGATAGCTGTAGGTTTGGTGTTTTAAAAGATAAAGTTCTTAGAAATATAAGTTAGATGGGATTTGTGAAAAGGAAGGTATTTTGGTAGAATAGGAATGGATACTTAGTCTGGCATTTGATAAAATTTACTTTGCTATATCAATTTGCTACTTTGTATTACCCTTTTTAGAATTGACGATACCATTAAGCTACTTGATATTGAGGTGTGTTCACTTTGTATTACCCTTTTTGTACTTAGCATATCCATTTAGCTACTTAGTAATAGGAAATATAAACTTAGCCTATCCATTTAGCAACTTGGTATATCGCTTTTGAAACTTGGCTTATTCTATTTGGAACTTTATATGATGAAAAAGGAACTTAGTATTGAGATGTTGTTACTTAACGAGAGAATGAAAAAGTAGTGATAGATGGTTAAACGGTTAAATTGTTTTTTCGATTAATGAATAAAAATTAAGCTTAGAAGAGTTACAATTTTATATGAAAATATTTATTAATTATTAAAAATCAAAACTATGGATTTAGTACAAGCTGCGGAACTTGAAACGCAAAGAGTAATGAAAAGCATCGAAGTTGATTTCCCTGCTATATTAATTGACCTACCGGAATATAAAACTGAAAGTGATGGATTGGCGTTGGCATTGACCGACTCTGACATTGCTATTAAAGTACAGGCTAAAATACCTGCTGAGACTGCTAACTCTGTAAATAGCATGAAAAGAGATGTGGCTGAAACGCTAGAAGGAATAGTAGAAAGGTGCATATCGAAAGCCAATTCGGTAAATAACACTGAATTAGCTTCTTCTGTTGATTTTCCATTTTCTTATTTTTATTTTGTAAAGAAGGAAGAAGCTGTACAAAGGGCAGAAGCAGTTGAAAAGCAGATAAACGATAATTTGTTGACGGTGTTTACGAATATTAAAGACACCGAAATGACTGCTTTGCGAGCGAAGATTGTGAAATATTCTACCTCCAAAGAGGTGCCTATAAAGAATAGACAGAAGAAAAAGGCAGGAGGAACTGATGCACTAACTATATCGCTTAAGAAGGGTACCAAGCATAAAAAGATGATGGCTAAATTGCTTATCAGGAAATACAAGGTATTGAACCCTGAAATAGCTGAAAGAGCAAGTTTGGGTAATAAAGTAATTGTATTGGGTAAGCGC